>Ga0180215_1000304_pt1 | contig 66373 bp, 63 predicted proteins | sample eDN3rd37CBELigBY_FD_128871 | JGI IMG/M metagenome (GOLD analysis project Ga0180215, IMG submission 128871) | Enriched backyard soil microbial communities from Emeryville, California, USA - eDNA 3rd pass 37_C BE-Lig BY (version 2) (version 2) | ecosystem: Environmental > Terrestrial > Soil >... | reverse complement strand
GCATTCCGACGATGAAGCTGGAGAAGCATGTCGTGCAGCGCCGTGTAGACATTATGGCTCAAGAGGGAATCGAATTCGTAACGAATACGGAAATCGGCAAAGATATTTCCGCTAACGAGCTCGTCGGCTCCTTCGACGCTGTCGTCCTCTGCGGCGGCGCGACTAAGCCTCGCGAGTTCGAAATCGAAGGCCGCGAACTGAACGGCATTCATAAAGCGATGGACTTTCTGAACGGAACGATCAAAAGCTACCTCGACTCCAATCTGGAGGACGGCAATTACATTAGCGCAAAAGGCAAAAACGTTATCGTTCTCGGCGGCGGCGACACCGGCAGCGACTGCGTAGCTACAGCGCTAAGACATGGCTGCAAATCCGTTACGCAATTCGGAACAGTATCGAAAGCTCCGCTCGTCCGCGATCAGGAGAAAAATCCTTGGCCGCAATTTCCGAATGTATACACATTGGATTATGCGCATGAGGAAGCAAAAGCGCTGTTCGGGGCAGATCCGCGCGAGTTTTCCGTACTGACGAAGAAATTCGTCGGCGATGAGAACGGCAATGTGACTGAGCTTCACACGATGCAAATCGAGCGTACGGTCGATGAGACAGGACGCAGAATATACAAGGATATCCCGGGCACAGAGCAGGTATGGGCGGCCGATCTCGTATTGATCGCGATCGGCTTTGAAGGACCGGAATCGACGCTAATCGATCAGTTAGGCCTGGAGCAAGACCGCCGTACGAATGTAAAAGCGGCTTATGGCAAATACACAACAAATGTCGATAAAGTGTTTGCTGCCGGCGATATGCGCCGCGGCCAAAGCTTAGTCGTATGGGCGATCAATGAAGGACGCGAAGCGGCCCGCGAGGTCGATAAATATTTGATGGGCTCCTCCATGCTTCCATAAGCTTGGAAGGCATCCAGACGCGGTGCGCTTGATTCAGTTTCGGTCAAGCGCACCGCGTTTTTTTGTTGCTGCTATGCGGTAATTGATCCGCTTTAGCGACATCAGTTGGAGCTTATGCTATTGTATAGTAGGAGGAGCAGCATTTTTAATTCAACATCGCTTAATCGTTTTCAAAGGAGATAGTTACTATGATTAAATATGGATCGGACCGTATTACGGAGCTGAACTTCGTCAGCTTCCAGCCAACGATTGAGAGGCGCAACGAGCAGTGGGTCGATATCGCGCTTGATTTTGAGCTCGCAGCGAATACGCCTGCGCCGGACGATTTGATCGATTTGTCGGCGCTTGTTATTTGTACTGCAGACGGTGCGATCGCCCAAATGATCCCGCTGGACGAAGACTGCGATTGCGAATATCAGTTTACGACCGGGGAGAAGGAGCAAATTGCCGCTTTTATTAACCTAGAACATATTCAAGCGCAAATTCGCGAAAGTATAGTGCCCGCTTAGAGGAAACTTGTGGTAAAATCGGTTTGAGATGACGTAAAGGAGCGATTCGTCATGCCTGCCGATGGAGCGTATGTATTGTCGCCAGCCGACGTAAGCAAGATCCGCAGCTATGTCCAGCACAAATATGCGGCAATGCCGCAATCGCAGCGCGCGGAGATTGTAGCAGATGCGGTGAAGCGGATCATTTATAAACAGCTGCCTGAATTTGATCAAGCGCTGAAGCGCCAAGTGACAGAGATGCTTATCCGGACAACCGTGCTGGAGCAGCAGCGTCCGGTAAGGATGGATGATATCCTTGAAGCGTGCTTATCGCTAGACCGAAGCATGCCGGCTGTCAGGGAGTCATTATGCGATTGGATTAATAGCGGTGTCGGGGCAAGCTATAACAGGGACGTGCTTGTGGCGCTGTTGGACGAGCTGTCAGCGATGGAAGCCGTTTCCGGAGACAGATGGCGCATTCTGGTTCAGAAGCTGGAGCATGCGCAGCCTGCGGCTGCAAAGATCGTATTGGGGGCAGCAGCGCCTGCTGAAGTTATAGCGCTTCCCGTACCGTTTTCCGCACCGATCGCAAGAAGGCGGCGAATGCGCAGCTTCATGTATGCCGCCTTGTCCGTATTCGTGCTTACGGCTTCGCTTATGTACGGCATGTCGCTGCTGCAAAAGCCGTCGGCAATCGCACAGCTGCCGCGCGCCGCAGAGCCTGAAGCAGCTGCGACTATCTACGAACCGATAGCCGGACTGCCGATCGAGCTTCGCTATACGGAAATCGATTCAGAGCTGCTGGTCGCTTATTTACATACGAAGTCCTCGATGTTGGCCGATCAGCCTTATTTCGGAGCCATTGTCAGCGCCGCGAAGGAGTTCGATATTCATCCTGTGCTTCTGTTTGCCATTACAGGACAGGAGCAGGGCTTTGTCCCGCGGACACATAACCAGGCGGAGGAGATCGCCAACAATCCGTTCAACGTGTTTCACAGCTGGCAGGACTTCAATACCGATATTTATGAATCGGCGCAAATCGCCGCCCGCACCGTAACGAACATTAGCAAGGACCGTCCGCCGGATGCGGATGCTATCGTCTGGATCAATGCCACTTACGCGGAAGACCCGAATTGGTCTAAAGGAGTCCGAACGATTTTCAATACCATTATCCGCTATTTAGAGGAAAATGCGGTGAATTAGAAGAGAGCAATTATAGGATAATTATTTATAAATGAGTAGCACTCATGGACGATACATTCCGGTTCGCGAGTGCTTTTTTTGCGCTTAAATTCAACTTAAGAAGGCCGAAGCGCTACGTTTTTTGGTATAATAAGTACGTATTTTTCGAAGCTATACTTATTTAATGGTTAAAGAGGCGATTAGTTGAAAACGTTAATTATTGCGGAGAAGCCGGATATGGGACGGACAATAGCTGCGGTCGTTGAGCCGAAGGCAGCCAATCGCCGGACGTACCTGGAGGGCGATAGCTATATCATTACGTGGGCGATCGGGCATTTGGTCGGCCTGGCTGAGCCGGATCAGTACGATGCGCGCTACAAGCGTTGGAACGCGAACGATTTGCCGATCATCCCGGAGCAATTCAAGCTGTGGCCGAATCCGAAGACTAAGGATCAACTGAAGACGATCGGAGAGCTGGCGAGACGCTGCGGCAGACTGGTCAACGCGTGCGATGCCGGGCGCGAGGGTCAGCTTATTTTTCATCTGATCCGGCGGTATTTGAAGCTGACGATGCCCGTCGATCGGCTGTGGATATCCGATTTAACGCCCGAGACGATCCGCAAAGGATTCGAATCGATGCGCAGCGACGATGAGTACGAGCCGTTAACTAGAGCGGCAAGCGCGCGAAGCGAAGCCGACTGGCTGATCGGCATGAATGCCTCGCGGGCGTTCACGATCAAGCATAAAGCGCTGCTGTCTGTTGGCCGCGTACAGACGCCCGTGTTGGCGCTGCTGTATGACCGCCATAAGGAAATAACAGCGTTCAATGCGGAAATTTATTATACGGTTAAGGCGGCATTTGAGCAGAATGGCTTTACATATACCGGACTGTGGCAAGGCGATCGGATAACGAGCAAGGAAAGGGCCGAGGAGCTGGCCGCCAAGGTCAAGGGCAAGATGGGCGTTATAACCGAATATACGATAACCGAATCGAAGGAGTATCCGTACCGCCTGTACGATCTTACGCTGCTGCAGCGCGAGGCGAACGGCAAATTCGGCTATTCGGCCAAAAAAACGCTGGACATTGCCCAGCAATTGTACGAAAAGCATAAGGTAATTACATATCCGCGTACGAATTCCAATTATGTAACGGAAGAGAATATACCTGTAATGGGTAAGGTGCTGACGATGCTGCAAGGCACCACTTATTCCGAGCTGGCGAAGGGAGCGGACCGGGGACGCGTTCACAAGGGCAATAAAGCGGTTTGCAACCCCGCCAAGGTCGAGGATCACCATGCCATTATGCCGACGCCAAAACGGGCTTCCGGACTCAGCAAGGAAGAGGAGAACATTTATGATCTCATCGTGCGCCGCTTTCTTTCACACTATTATCCGCCGGCCGTATATAACAATCATGTGATGCTGACGGAAGTAGAACAAGAAACTTTCCGGACGAAAGCGAAGGAACAGCTTGAGCTTGGATGGAAAATCGTACTGAAGGATGCCGAGACTCCGGCGCGCAAGCCGAAAGCGAAGAGCGGCGGGGCAGACGATGCTGGAGCTGAAGAAGAGGAATTGCTGATGGACGAGCCGTTTCAAATTAACAAGGAGCTTCCTTCAGCTTGTACGAATTGCGAGTATGCCGAGAAGTCGACACAGCCTCCTAAAGCCTATACGGAGGGAACGCTGCTGAAGGCGATGGAAAGCGCCGGCAAATCGATAGAGGACGACGAGCTGCGCGAGGCGATGAAGGATACGGGACTCGGCACGCCGGCAACCCGGGCGGCGACAATCGAGCGGCTTAAGCAGGTCGGCTATATCGGTCTGACCGGCAAAAAGCTTGAAATTTCGCTGAAAGGCGTTACAGCGATTGAGCTAATTCGCGGAGCCGGCGTGGAGCTGCTCGCTTCGCCCGAGATGACGGGCCGCTGGGAGCAGCGCCTTCACCAAATATCACGGGGCGAGGCTTCGGACGTTCAGTTTATCGAGAAAGTGAAGCAGTTCGCGGCACTCGTCGTCAGCAAAGTGCGCGTGCAGCGGCAGGCGCCGCCCAATTTATTTGAAGATAGCCGTTCAACCGGCAAAGGAGCGAAAGGTACGAAGGGCAAGAAGACGGCTGTCAGCGGCGGGCGCGAAAAGCAGACAACAGCTGTGAAGAGTTCCAGCAGGGTTGGACAAGAGAACGGTTCTCCTGCGAAGGAAGCCAAGCAGGCTAAGAGCATCACGCCTGCTTCAATCGCGCCATGTCCCCGTCCCGGCTGCGGAGGGACGATTATAGAAGGGAAGCGCGGCTTCGGTTGCAGCGCGTTCCGCAGCGGCTGCAAATTTGTCATTTGGAAGGAGCAGCAAGGCAAGACGATAACAGCGACAATGGCCAAGTCGCTCGTGGAGAAAGGGCGGACAAGCCTGCTTACTTTTAAGGGACATAGCGAGGACAGCGGCTATAAAGCGAGATTCGTGCTTTCGAGCAATGAGCTCGGAACGATTGCAATTCACAACGAAGAGAGGTAAAGGATGAGCATCAGCATTCATATACAGCTGCTTAACGATTGGAACGATACGGTAAAGGTAGTATTTGCAGGGTCGGGTTATCCGCTGCCTGATAATATGAGCGGGGAAGAGATCGGCATAGCCTATTACATGCAGACGGCGCAATCGGAGGAAGAAGCGGCACGTCAGCAGCAGGAGAACGCAGCGCGGCTTAAGCAGCTTCAGGAGACGATTTTGGAGCATTTCGAAAGCGTCATTTTGCCAGATATAAGAAAGCGGACAGGCTACAACGGAGACGACTTTTCGTTCAAATGGGCGTATACGCCGCAAGGGGAGCAGATCTTCGAACAGCATTCGCAATATCGGATTCCTTTATAGCGTAAAAAGGATGTAAAAAAGAGCGAAGCCCCATTTGCTGCGGCATGTGGGGCTTCGCTCTATTGTTTTATTTAATTAGATAGCTGTGAATGGCCGGCGGCACTTCATTCAGCTTATTCAGCTGGAAGAAGGCGCCCTTCGGCTCGACATGGATGCCGATGACGTTATAGTCCCATTCGCTCTCCGCTTTCACATGAATAGCGTGTATGCCGGCTGTGAGCGCCGGCACGACATCAGTCCGAATCGAATTGCCGATCATCCAAGTGTGTTCGCGGTCAAAGGCTCCGTCTGTAAGAATTTGCTCAAGCGCTTCGTTATTCTTATGCTGACGGATGTATATGCGGTGGCCGAAATAGCGCTCCAACTGAAGCTTATCGATCTTTCGGCGCTGTATGAGCACTTCGCCGCCCGTATAAAGATGAAGCTGATGCCCGGCTTCCGCGAGACGGTCCAGCGTCTGTTCCATGTGCGGATAAGGCTCCGTTTCATGATTGTACACTTCTCTTCCTATTTTCCATAAATAATCCGTCTCTTGACTGCTGCGCTTCCGGCCCGTCAAGTCACAGAAATAGATATACGTATCGACGAAGGATTGCGGGAAATGATCGCTTTTAAAGCCGAAGACGGCGATGCCGGCAATATCGATTTCGATTTGCTTGCTCCTTACCGCCTCAGGCGTCACCTCATAGCCTGCGAACCAATTGCCCATGGCGTCTACAAATTGCTCAATGACGAGAAAAAAGTATTTATTGCAATGAATTAATGTGTCGTCCAAATCAAAAAAAATGGTTTGCTTCATATTCGGATGCTCCTTCACTGAACTTTGCAGTTGTATGACCAATCTATCGCATATGGATGGCAACAGTCAATGAGAAAGGAGAAATTTCCACTCCTTTACATATGAAATCACCTATTATCCCATACTAATAGCGGAGGTGATTCCATTGGTACAAGAGAGAGGCAATAGAGAGAGCAGCGTCGGAAAAGGAAACCGGAGCGAGCAGAGGACGTCGATAAATAAGCTCGCCAACCGGCCGCCGAGCATGAACGGCATTAATAAACAGCTGCCATAGGCGCTGGCATTGCGGAGAGCGAAAGAGAGGGAAAGCGCCACAGCTGGGCTGGCGCTTTCCCTCTCTTGTCTAAGCATATTTAAGCTGGGATGCAGCTAATTGGTTCTTAATGTAGGCGATTCGCTTTCGAACATAGAAATCGTGGCTGTCGCCCCGCAAATCTCTCGGCGTGATCACCTCCTCTGCATTATTGTCGATGATGGTCAGTCTTCCATCCGCGTAAAACTTAAACGTCAAATCTCTCCAAGGGCGGTGCTTCTCAACAAATCGGAAATTTTCGCATTGGTTATTCATGGTGATCTTGCCTCCTTTATCGAATGGTAATCGGCCCAAAACGGAACGTTTGTTCTTGTTTCTATTATAGCAAACATTTGTTCGTATGGAAACTGTTTTTTGTTTACCGTAAACTAGATTTATAGAACGATTGTTGGAAATAGAAGGAGAGCGGTGCATGATTAGAATTCAGCGTCTTACAAAACGAATACCAGGCGGGCCGAAAGTGCTGGATAACATTAATTTGGATTTTCAGCCAGGCGAGTTCGTCGCGATTAAAGGGAGCAGCGGCAGCGGCAAGTCCATGCTGCTTCGCTGTCTGGCTTTGCAGGAGAAGTGGACAGAAGGAACCTATTATTTCGGTGATGAGAATGTGTTCAAGCAAGGGCTGCGCGGCACGATGAAGGTGAAGCGCGAGGTTGCCTATTTGGAGGAAAAGCCGTATTTGTTCCCTAATAAAACCGGCCTGAAAAATGTCATTATCGGTTCGGTGTCCCAGACGCCGGCATGGCGCAGATGGACAGGCATGATCCGCAGCGACGATTATATGGGCGCCATGGATATGATCGAGAAGCGCGGGCTGATCGATAAAGCCCATCAAAAGGCCAGCACGCTGAGCGGCGGCGAACGGCAGCGTATGGCGATCGCGCGGGCGCTCGTTCATGGCGCGAAGGTTATTGCGGCTGACGAGCCTGTATCAGGACTTGATCCGCATTCGGCTGATATCGTGCTTAACGATTTGAAGTCGCTTTGCAAGGAGCAGGGCGTCATCGTCGTGGCGGTCCTTCATCAGGGCGACTGGGCTGAGCGCTACGCAGACCGGATTATCGGCCTGAACAAAGGGCAGGTCGTGCTGGATGTGAAAGGAAGAAGGCTGACAGAGCGGGAGAAGAGCCTGCTGTAGTATTCGGGTGGAATGAGATAAGCCATGGAGGGCATACAATGGAGCATCTTGCGTATAGGAAGGTGTCTTCAGTATGGCTTTCAAGTTTCAGTCTCCAGTAATCGTCCAGACAGCGAATGCGTCGTTCCCTAAGGCGCAGCTTTACGTCCCTTATGTAAGCGGAGCGCCGAACGAGGCGGCTAATGCGGCAATGAATGCAGCCATTTTGGAAAATGTGCAGCAGCTGGTCAACAGCCAAGGCTCGCTGGAAGATCCGAGGGCTGAAATGATCGGCTATTACGAGGTGAAAAATAATCAAAAAGGTTATTTGAGCCTCTCTCTTTTCAATTACGCCTATACGGGCGGAGCTCACGGCACGACGCTTCAAAGATCGCTTACCTTCAATTGGTCGACCGGCAAAATTTATTCTCTTAAGGAACTGTTCAAGCCTGGCAGCGATTATGTCTCGCGCATAAACAAATTGATTAGCGTCCAGATTAAGGCTAGGGGACTTGAGCCGCTTGAGCCTTTTCAAACGATTCGGCCGGATCAAGATTATTATGTGGCTGATCGTGCGCTTATCGTTTATTTCCAGTTATATGAGCTGCTGGCGTATGTATACGGATTTCCGTACTTTCCGATTTCGGTGTACGATTTAGAGGATATAATCGCCGAAGACGGCCCGCTTGGACCGATGATCGTCAATTATTAACGGGCGAAGAGAAGAGGAGCCTCATATGGCAAAATGGATCGGCATCATCTCGCATGCGGTGCTAGGCTTTCTTTTTCCGTACGTGTTTGTCGGGGGCATCATTCTCGTATATGGCTTTATGAGTCCGCCAACGCCAGATCAGCGCGTGTGGGGCATTACCATTAGCGCCCTTTATTTGCTGGCCTTTATTGCGGCAAATTTGTTGACGCTAAGAAGGCTGCCGCCGAAAAGCTTCTGGGCGCGGCTGCTGCTTCATGCCGCGATATGGTTTATCAGCTGTACGATCAGCTTCGCGGCAATCAGGTTTTTACAGTAGTGTACTTTAATAGGACGAGGTCAAAAGGAATAAGCGCCGCTGCCAGCATGACAAGCAGTCCGAGCTCATACAATGATGTATGGGGGTGATCGGGTGTTTGCGGTCATAACGGGAATGGCGCTTTTTGCCGTTGTCTGCGCATGCGCGTTCGGACTTGCGTGGAAAGCGACTGCGGAACGGAAAGCGTCTCGCTATTACGGGCTAAGCGAGTATGGCGGAAGTGCTCAGCTGTTATCCGATAAGCATGATTTGCGCAAGCTTGGCTATGTGCAGCTGCTTCGCAGAAATATAGGAGGGATACCGTTATTCGGCCTCTCCTTCAATGTGTGCGGCTTGACTGCCGCTGCTTTTCTTCTTTTTGCTCCAGTCCTTCATGCAGGCGGGCCGTCAGTTATCGGCTACGGATTGCCTGTCGCCGCCTTGTTCTCGCTGCTTGTCGCAGCTTCGCTTGCCGAGCTGTCATCGGCCATGCCTGCGGCGGGCGGCGTTGGATTTTGGGCGCAGCAACTGGGCGGACGCAAATGGGGCGTGCGGGCAGGGTGGTACGGGGCGGCAGGACATTTGGCGACGCTCGCACTTTTCAATATGGGCTGCTCCATCGTCTTGGACAGCCTGTTGTCCTCCAAATGGGGGTATACGCCGTCGTCATTTTCATTCTGGCTGGCTGTATTGGCTGTAACCGTATCCCAAGCTGCCCTTCATACATGGGGGGCGGCGCTTCTCGGCGTTCTGCAAAGCCTGAGCATGTGGCTGCAGGGCAGCCTTGCGCTAGCCATCGTGTGCAGCCTTGTGTGGCTGCTATGGCCTCCGCCATACTCGCCGTCGATTTTATATTCTTTTTATGACGGCGCGCTGAGCGGGACGGTATCGGCAGGCGGGTTTCTGGCAGGCTGCTTGCTGCTTCTGAAGCTGTTTATCGGCTTTGACGCAGCTGCACACGTTGCTGAGGAGACGGTGGAGCCGCGTGTCCGCGTGCCGTGGGCGATGTATTTAACTGTCGTCTATGTTGCGCTTGGCGGCATTTCGCTGCTTTCAATGATGGCTATTACGTTAGGTTTTGCAGATTGGGCGTCAGGAGAAGCTTCACTTCTCCGCTTCATGACGGAAACGGCGACGGGAGGCGCAGCATCGGTTATTGCAGCGCTGCTTATCGTATTTGCCTTATGGGGGAGCGGGCTGCAGTCGATGACGGTCTGCTCGCGGGCCTTGTTCAGCTTGTCGCGTGACTATGCATTGCCTTTTAGTTCATATTGGTCAGCGGTTTCCTTTCGGTCGCAAAGCCCGGCTCGCGCGGTATGGCTGGCGGCCGGCTTCTCGCCGCTTCTGCTGGCGGGCGTTTTTGCCGCGGCGGGGTCAAGTCGTAGCGAAGATGTTATTCGTTTGCTGCTCAGCTGTATTGTTGTATTTGCGCATGCCTCGTACGCGATTCCGATCGGCTTAAGGCTGTTGAATCGTATCGAGCGCACGCCGCATCTCAGCAAATCGCCTTGGCAGCTTGGCGACTGGAGTCCTGCCGTCAATTGGACGGCATTTATTTGGCTGCTGGCGACGTCGATATTAGCGAGCACGTTCGTACATCATTTTGCCGCAGTGGCAGCAGCTGCGCTTCTGCTGGCGACTTCGCTGACAGGCTTCTTGACAAAGCCAGACGGCTTGCGGGAAATACATGAATAGGGCTGGGAAATGAGGCGTGCAAATAGAATCATTTCCCGGGGAAGCGCAATAAGCAACAGAAAAGAGATCGTTTCGACAAACCCATAGACTTATGTTTGTAGAATGTGTCGAAGCGGCATCGCCAAATATTTAGCTGCATTAATATTTAATGTGGCTATTTGTCTTTGCCAACATCTGTATGCCGATATTATAATAGAAGTAGCTTTAATAGAGGAGTGTTCGCAGAAATGATCGAGGAAACGCCTGCAAAGGCATATATTATATCGCTGCAAGTAGGAACGCCAAGAGCTGAAGCGTATGGCAACAAGGAGGTTTTGACTGCGATATTCAAAGAGTCGTCAGACCGCGCGCATAAGCTTAGCATTACCGGCCTCGATGGCGACGAGCAGGGCGACAAGGTTCATCATGGCGGACCGGACAAGGCTGTCTGCGTATATTTGGAGCGATGGTACCCTTATTGGAACGAGCAGCTGGAGCGTCCCCTTGAATACGGATCCTTCGGCGAAAATATTACCGTATCGGAATGGACGGAGGACGACTTGTGCATCGGCGACAAATTGCAGCTGGGGTCAGCGGTTGTGCAAGTAAGCCAGCCGCGCCAGCCATGCTTCAAGCTCGGCATCCGCAATGGATTGCCTTCGCTGCCTGAGCAAGTGATTAAGCGGGGTAATACAGGGTTTTATTTACGCGTATTGGAGGAAGGCGAAGTGCGTGCCGGAGACGAGCTAACGGTGCTGAAGCGCCACCCCGCGCGCAAGTCGGTCGCAGAAGCGAATCGCCTCATGTATAACGATAAGAACGATCAAGCCGGTCTCGAAGCGCTGCTCGCCGTCGAGGAGCTCGCCGAGAGCTGGAGGGGTCAGTTAGGCAAACGATTGGCTAAATTGCGCGGCGACGGTCAAGGAGGGCAATCCGTTTGACGAATCTCAGCCTTGATTTCGCGATATTTCTGAATCAGTATAATTTACCGAACGGCTGCCAGATCGAGAACGGCGAGAGCGGGATGAACAACACGACGCGCATGATAACAGCGGGCGAAGCCCGTTATGTGCTGCGCGTATACAATAATCATAAGGACCGTTCGATCGTTGAGCTGGAACATAAAGTACTGGAAGCGCTTCAATCGGTGCGTCCGCCATTTCGCATTCCGATACCGGTACGCAATCTGTCAGGGAGCACCGTAACGTCCGCTCCAGACGGAACGCTGGCTGCATTGGCGCATTACATAGAAGGGGAGCGGCCAAGCTCATCCCATTACCCGCATGTCTATGCTCTTGGCTTAACTACGGGCCGGATGACAGCCGCATTAAGCCAGATCAGCCCTGATCGAGCGCCGCTCTATGAGCCCTACTATTTGCTGGATGAAAGTTATGCCCATCTGGATGAAGAAGCAGTGCTCAAGCTGGCAGACAGCACGGAAGCCTTAGCTGCGAGCAAGCCGTCGCTTATGCTGCTTCAGCAGCAGCGCAGCCTGTTAAAGCAGCAGTGCAAGGCCATATCGCAGCTTCCAAAACAATGGATTCACGGCGATTTGGTATTCAACAATACGGTCGCTATCGGAGATCATATCGTCGGGGTTTTGGACTATGAATTTTGTACGGTCGATGTCCGGCTCATGGAGCTGGCCGTTATTGCCGCAGATCTGCTGAAGCCGGAGCAGCCCGACATTTCGAAGTGTCTGCAGCTACTTATTGAAGGCTATAAGGAAACGGTCGAGCTTTCCGAAGAGGAGCGGAGTCAATTCGCCGCGCTCGTCAAGCTGCGGCTGCTTGACGTTGTCTATCATTTTATTAATCGCATTAACGAAGGGCTCGATTCCGACAACGTGCTGTGCGGCATCATAGAAAGCTCGGCCTTCGGCATACGATGGATGAATGAACATTGGGAGGATGGTTGGCTATGAACTTGGCGCAAGCGTTAGGCTATGGTGAGAATGACCGATTGTTGATTGTTAACGGAGACGATTACGGACTATGCCACTCCGTTAATGAAGGGATGCAGCAGCTGCTTTCCGAAGAAGCGATCAGCTCGGCGACATTAATGGTTCCTTGCGGCTGGGCGAAGGAAGCGGCGGCATGGAGCCGGCTGCATCCGCAATTCGATGTAGGCGTTCATTTCACATTTACGAGCGAGTGGGAGCCTTACCGCTGGGGGCCGGTCAACCGGAACGGCAAGTCGGACTCGCTGGTCGACGACGAAGGCTATTTTTATAAGGATTGCTTATCGTTCGAGCGGCGCGCCGCAAGCGAGCAGGTTCGGGCCGAGCTGATCGCGCAGGTGGAAATAGCGTTGAAGCTCGGGCTGAATCCTACACATGCCGATAATCATATGGGCAGCTTATACGGCCTTATGACAGGCAAGCATTTTCTGGCCGAGGTGCTGGATGTGTGCGCAGCCTACGGCTTGCCGTTCCGCCAGCCGCGTTATGTGCTGGCAGGAGACGATCAGGTGGCGCCGCCCGAAATGGCGGAGCAAGCAAGGCAACTTGCCGCTTTCGCCGATTCGAAAGGGGTCGTCATTATCGACTACCTGGTCGGGCTGCCGTTCGAGCTGCAGCAGGGAGAGACGTATGAATCGCTTAAAGCCGGTATGCAATCGCTAATCCGCGGACTGAAGCCGGGTGTCAGCGAGCTAATAATTCATCCTTCTAAAGTGACGGAGGAGTTGAAAGCGTTCCATCGCGAGCCTGCGAAGCGCGGCATGGAGTTTGAATTGTTCCGAGATGCCGATATAAAGCAGACAATGCTCGAGGAAGGGGTACGCATGATCCGCTGGCGTGATCTGCAGCAGCTTCAGCGCAGCCGTACCGGATATTCAAGCTAGCATTTTGATAATAGAAAGATTCACAAAAAGGAGCTGTATACATGCCATTTCAATCGGTCCAACATTTAGCTCAGCAGGTGAAGCAAAATATTAGCAAAGTAATTGTAGGCAAGGAGGATGTGTCCGAGCTTTTGTTAATAGCGTTAATTACATCGGGCCATGTGCTGCTGGAGGATGTGCCGGGAACAGGCAAAACGATGCTCGCCAAATCGATGGCGAAATCGCTGTCCCTTCAATTTAAGCGTATCCAGTTCACTCCGGACCTATTGCCATCCGATTTAAGCGGTATTCATTTCTATAATCAAAAGGATGGGCAATTCGAATTCAGGCCGGGACCGCTGTTTACAAATTTGCTGCTTGCGGATGAGATTAACCGGGCGACGCCGCGCACGCAGTCCAGCCTGCTTGAGTGCATGGAGGAGCGACAAATTAGTATAGACGGAGAAACGAAATGGCTGGAGAAGCCGTTTATGGTCATCGCGACGCAAAATCCGATTGAGCATCAAGGCACGTTTCCGCTACCCGAAGCGCAGCTGGACCGTTTTTTGTTTAAAATTAAGATGGGGTATCCGACTACGGAGGAAGGGCTGCAGCTGCTCAGAAGATTCGCGGGCGACGATCCGCTGCAATCATTGGAATCGGTGGCGGACAGCGAAATGATCAGAGAAGCGCAGCGAGCCTACCAGCAGGTCAAAATTGCCGATGATGTGCTGCTTTATTTGCTTCAAATTGTAGAGGCGACAAGAGCCCGCGATGAGGTGTCCATTGGGGTCAGCCCGCGGGGCAGCCAAGCTTTGCTTCGAGCTTGCCAAGTGCATGCGATATTGCGGGGCCGCGATTTCGTAACGCCGGACGATGTGAAGGCGATGGCTCTGCCCGTTCTCGCACATCGGCTGGCGCTGCGCGGCATGCAGCGTTCCGCCGGATCGGCAGAACGGATTATCGATGACATTTTGCATAATGCGGCTGTGCCTGCCGAGCCGGGCTTGTATGCCCGCTAATCGGAGCTATTATGGCCTATTTCTGGTTTTTGCTGGCTGCAGTTGCTGTCGTATATTTACAGAGCCGAATTTTTCAGCGCTATGCGCTTCATAAAGTAAGCTATGAGAGGCGGTTTCAGCGCAGTTCGGCAGTCAAGGGAGATGTAATCGAGCTGATCGAGGAACTTTCCAATCCGAAGTGGCTGCCCGTTCCGTGGCTTCGCGTCGAATCGCTGCTGCCCGCGCAGCTTGTTTTTAAACGTTTGGACAATTTGTCGGTCAGCAGCGGGGAGCATAATCAAAATCATAAAAGCTTTTTCAGCTTAAAGCCATATACGAAAATTACGCGCAAGCATCGTATCGTTTGCGCAAGGCGAGGCTGGTACAAGCTGAATACGGTAACGCTAACCGGCGGCGACCTGCTTGGCATTTCGAGCTGCATGCGGCAAATACCGCTTGAGGGCGAGCTGCTTGTCTATCCGAAGCCTGCGCAGGTGCCGTTTGACGAGCTTCCTTACCATAGCTGGCAAGGGGAGCAGATCGTTAACCGCTGGATCGTACGCGACCCTTTCCTTACGGCAGGCGTAAGAGAATACCAGCCTGGGGATACGTTCAAAGGCGTCAACTGGAAAGCGACGGCGCGAACGGGACGCTTGCAGGTGCACCAGCATGATTATACGGCTGACCGGCGTCTTATGATCTATGTGAATGTCGATCTCGATGAGCAGATGTGGCGAACCGTCACGGACGAAGAGCTGATCGAGCGGGGGATCGAGTGGGCTGCTGGCGCGGCTGAGGCCGTTATCGGCCAAGGGATGGACGTCGGGTTTGGCGCCAATATGCCGCTTAAGGGCGAACGTGACAGTGTTATCGCGGAGCCTCGCGGAGGTAGAGAAGGACTGACAGCGCTGTACGAGCTGATGGCCAAGCTAGCCATTGAGCGGACGGAGCAGTTTCATCTGCTGTTGGAGCGAGAAGCGCTGTCCAGCTACAGCGAGCGAGACGTTCTCATTATATCGGCCTATTGGAACGACCGCCTGGAGCGGTATGCGGAACGGATACGCTATAACGGCAATTCCGTGACGGTCTGGCAGCTCTCCGATGGGGAAAAGCCTGCAGAAAGGCAAAATGCCGAACGAAACGAGGCGATGGCATGAAAGCTGTATTTCCCGGAGCCTTAGCGCTTAAAAGCTTAGCCGGCGGTTTCGTACATCTGCTGTTTTACTTGCCCCTTGCGCTTACAGCCGCGATTTATGGGTTGCCGGAAGATGCCATTTGGCCATGGCTGCTCACGCTTCCGCTTCTGTACGGCTTTGGAGCCGTATTGCCTGCTGTTTGGCCGAGGCTTTGGCGGGTTGCCAGACTGCTCGCAGCCGCCGTCGCTTCCTTCGCTCATCTGTTTCTGGCCGCAGGCGCAGTTTCAAATCAACTAATCGAAGGCGCAGTCTATTTCGTATGCCTGATGATTGGAACTGCAGCGGCTCTGAAAGGGATGCAAATGGCGATGAAAGGCTGGGAGAGCGCCCTATCGACAGGTGATATGCTTGCCGGCGTCATCCTGTACATTGCCGTTCACCCGTTAAAGCTGCTCGCTTTTGACAGGCTGATTGATAATAATAGCCTGCTGATCGGCTGCGGCATCGCGGTACTAGTCATGTACATTTTTATTATAAATGAGAGACTGCTCAGCAAGGAAACGGCTGATTCGGTCAAGTCGGCGACGATCGCCGTCTTCAAACGGCAAAACCGGCTGCTGCTTCTGCTTATGGTTTCCATGATCGTCATCATCGCTTCGTTTCGCCAGCTTCAAAGAGCGGTGGAGGACGGCTTTCAAAAGCTGATCGCCTGGCTGAACGAATGGCTGGCTCGCCAGCCGGAGCAAGCGCCTCCGCCACCGTCTGAACAGCCGCCGTCGGATGCGGGGATGCCGATGCTGCCGCCCGCCGAGCCTAAAGAGCCGGCGCTTTGGATGGTAATCATGGAGCTTGTTTTGAAAATAATCGGATACAGCCTGCTCTTTATTTTGCTTGTGCTGGCCGTATACGTTGTCGGGAAGAAGCTGATTGGATTAATCGGAAAGCTTGCCGCCAAGCTGTTAGAGAGAGGGGCGGCGCTGCGCGGCGGCGAGGAGCAATATACGGACGAGGTTGAAAATTTAATGTCATTAAATAAATTCAAGTCCGGCGTTCGGGGCAAGCTCCGTAGCATGATGCCGCACAAGCGCAATCTTAGCCCCCAATGGGAAGATTTGACGTCGAACAAGGAGCGGATCCGATTTTTGTACGCTGCTGTTCTGGAACGCGAGTCAAAGCAGGGCTATATGATTCGCGAGCATTTAACGCCGCGCGAGACGGTAACCGAGCTAGAGAGCGGTAAGTTTGTCAGGCGGCCTGCCGCAGCGCTGGCGCCTTTAGCCGATGCATACGAAGAGGCCCGTTACGGGGAAAGAGAACCAAACGACCGCAAAGTGGCCGAGCTTAAGGGCGAGCTGCTGGATAAAAAGCGGAATGAATGAGAAAACCTATGCCGCTGCCTTTCGAGGATGAGCGACCGTGTTTAGAGGTTGGTTTTATCGCCAAATAGAATTATTAGTTCCGATTAACCCGAAAACTAATAATTTCTATTCCGTTAAGAAAAAAGGGCATCCACGGTCATGGAAGACCGGGATGCCCTTTTTGCATTCAATCTTTGCTTTTAATATGAGCTGCGATTTTACGGCCATGGTAGCGGCCGGTCTCGATGAAAATTTCATTCGCTTCGTGACGCGACGCAACGACGCCAGCCAAATAAATGCCCGGCACATTCGTCTCCATCGTCTCGGAATCGAACGTCGGGTAGCCTTCAGCTTCCATCGTCACACCCGTTTCCGTCAAAAATTTACGATCAGGGTGGAAGCCTGTCAGCGCGAGCACAAAATCGTTGGCGATCGTCGTTATTCCTTGCGGCCCCTGCACCACTATTTCATTATTTTTTATTTCCGTTACTTGGGATTCGAAAAGCATCCGAATAGCGCCTTTCGCTGCTTTGCTTTCAAAAATGGGCCTGACCCATGGCTTAATGCTGGACGAATATTGCGCGCCTCGATAAATAACGGTAACGAAAGCGCCGACGCGCTCCAGTTCTAGCGCGGCATCGATCGCCGAGTTGCTGCCGCCGATAATGGCGACATTCATCCCAACGTACGGATGAGATTCGCGGAAGAAGTGGCTCACTTTATCAAGCTCTTCTCCTGGAATGCCCAGCTGGTTAGGGTGGTCGAAGTACCCTGTAGCAATGACAACATGCCGGCAGCTGTACGTATGCCGCTCTCCAAAGCGGTCTACCGCATCCAGCTTGAAGTCGCCGTCTGCGCCGCGGATGCCCGTCACTGCCGTGTAAGCCTGAACACGAAGCTCATGCCGCTGCGCCGCTGTGCGGTAATAGTTCAATGCTTCAAGCCTTGAAGGCTTGTCATTCGCTGTCGTGAACGGAATTCCGCCGATCTCGAGCAGCTCGGGGGAGCTGAAAAAATGCATGTAAGTCGGATATTGCGAAATGGAATGAACGATGTTCCGCTTCTCTATAATGAGCGTTTTTAAACCGAGCTGCCGCATTTCAATTGCGGCGGCCAGCCCGCACGGTCCCGCGCCAATAATGATTACGTCTTCTTGCCCCATATGTATCCTCTCCTTTGTACCGGCTGGAAGCCTTCGTGTTCATTTTACTGTGAGAGTGCGGATTTTAGCAAATTTGGCGAATGGCCATCTTGTACAGGCTTGCGATTACTGTATAATTATTATATTATGTCTGAATTATGTAGAGAGGGGGAGCTAGTATGCGTCGTCGATTTGTTATAGAGGCTGTATTGATTGCTTCGTATGGGCATCTGCTCTTTCCGGCCAGACCGGTCGATTATGTCGTTCCTTATTCCTCGGTTGCCGAGCTGTACGATATGCGAGATGGCGCAGATCCGATTATGGAGGATTCGGACGATGATAGGCATGTTAGAGAGAAAATCAACGAGCTGATCCTATTTTTCGAAGATGCGCTGAATCGCAAAAAAATTGAAAAAACGATGGGCCAGCCTTGGCGCGAAAGCGCTCCGATGCTGCTTAACGAACAAATACAATTTACGATTGTCCACGCTGTAGACAACGCGCATTACGGCGAGCTGTTCGACCCTGTCGAAACGGAGCTTATGCTTACGGCTAGCAAGCTGGGCATTCCGCTGCTGACGGATCAAATTGAATTTCAGGACCGGCTGATCGAGGCAGGAGTGCCTGTTCAAGTATACGATATCGAGGATTTCGAGTTTGCGGTTGAGGAAGGCATTTCGATGGAGGAGCTTGAGCTGTAAAAAATAGAACTAAAAAATTATCGCATTGTTTAAAAAAAACAGTTGCGCTAACTTTTTCCGGATGTTAAGATTTGGTTGTGTTAGCAGGAACTATTAAAATTTGGAACAGGAAAGGAGGGCTATAGCATGTTGAACTTTATGAATGGATGGATTGCAGGTGCACAAATGAATAGAACGGCAATCAAGCCAAATGTATTAACATGTCTATCGGCCCGCCTTGATATGTCTGCGTCTCCGTAGCTTTACCGCTGCGCGCCCGCAGGTTTATACAAGGATCTCAAGCCAAGGCTGGCTTGAGGTCTTTTTTTGTTGCCTAAAGAGAGGAGAGAAAAGGATGAAAACGCTTAAACGGATTATGGTGTATATTAAGCCAAGCAGCAAGTGGATGGCGATAGCGGTAATCATTATGATTGCAGCGACGCTGATCGATTTGGTGGCGCCTTGGCTTCTGCGTGTCGTTTTCGACGAAGGAATTGAGAAGAGCAGAATAGACGTCGTCATTTGGCTGGCGCTGGCGCTGCTGGGGGTACAGGTTGTGAAAAGCGTATGCATGTTCGTTCAAGGCTACTCGCAGGAGCTGGTCGGACAAAATGTCGTCTATCAGCTGCGGAAAGAGCTCTACGAGCATTTGCAAAGGCTCTCGTTCACTTACTATGACAAAGCGCAAACAGGCCAACTGATGTCCCGGATGACCGGAGATATCGAATCGGTCAAAAATTTCGTCAGCTTTGGCGCCATGAGTATGTTTACCGGCATTTTAACGTTTATTGGCACTATAATTTTTATGTTGAGCATGCAGTGGAAGGTTACGCTCATTTGCCTCGTTACCGTTCCTTTCATTCTGTTCATCGTACGAAGCTTCAACCGGAAGGTCGGTCCAGCCTGGTCCGATATTCGGGAGCAGATGGGGAAGCTTACGACGACGCTTCAAGAAAATATTGCGGGCATTCGGGTCGTAAAGTCGTTCGCGACGGAAAATGTGGAGAAAAACAAGTTCGCGGAGCGCAATGAGCAAAACTTCGCAACGAATATGAAACGGGCGAGGCTGGAGGCGAGGGCGTTTCCGATGATGGGTTTTTACGGCGGACTTACATTCGTTCTTATGATTATTATTGGCGCGATATTCGTCGTTCGCGGGGAAATGACGATCGGCACTTTCATGGCGTTCCAATGGTATACATGGGGCATCATCTGGCCGCTAAATATGCTGGGCTGGCAAATTAATATGATGCAGCAAGCGCTGAAAGCGGCGCCTCGCGTATTCGAGGTGCTGGATACGCCTATCGATATCGTATCCGGACAGAAGCGCGCGGACGCCAATGTCATCCGCGGCGATGTAACGTTCAATCATGTATCGTTCTACTTCGCCGATCAAGATCGGGAACGGGATATACCGATACTCGACGGCATCGATTTCCATGTGAAGAAAGGAGAGGTTATCGGCGTCCTTGGCTCTACCGGTTCGGGCAAAAGCAGCCTGATCGGATTATTGTCCCGGTTCTACGATGCTTCTAACGGCCAGGTGCTCATCGATGGCATTGACGTCCGCCAATACGAGCTGGACGGGTTAAGGCGCTGCGTCGGCATCGTGCCGCAGGAAACGTTTTTGTTCTCAGCCTCGATACGCGACAATATCGCTTATGGCAATCCGGATGCAACACAGGCACAGATTGAGGCTGCCGCTAGCAAAGCGCAAATCCATGGGTTCATAGAAAGTTTGCCAGATGGCTATGATACGCGAATTGGGGAGAGGGGCGTCGGCTTATCGGGCGGACAAAGGCAACGCGTAGCGCTGGCAAGAGCGATTCTGATGGATCCGCCGATACTCGTGCTCGACGAAGCGACGGCAAGCGTCGATACGGCAACGGAATCCGCGATCCACGAAGCGCTGCTTGAGGTGATGAAGGGCAGAACAACCTTTATTATCGCGCAGCGGCTGTCTTCGGTGCAGCATGCGGACCGTATAATCGTACTCGATAGCGGACGGATTGCAGAGCAAGGAACGCATAAAGAGCTGAAAGCGAACGACGGCTTCTTCAGCCAACTGTTCGACCGTCAGTTAGCAATGGCGGAACAAAGCTGAACGGATACAAAAGTTATCAGGAGAATACTGCCATCATCGATGCGTGTTGTTGTATAGAGGAGGGAAAATAGATGAGTCAAACGGAATGGGATTTGGAAGAGGATATCGACGAGAAACCGTTTAATCGCGACTATATGAGGCGTATGCTCGGTTATATAAAGCCATATCGGAAACTGATGAGCCTGGTCGTCGTTATCGTCTGCATTAATATGCTGTTCAGCTTGTCCGAACCGATTATACTTGCTTATATAATCGATCACGGGATAGCGGACAGCAATTATACATTGATTATGCTACTAGGCGCCAGCCTGCTCGGCTTGCGTCTCGTAAGCTGGCTTTTCAGCTGGATGCATACGCGCTGGATCAATTTTACTGGGCAGCGTATTTTATACGATTTAAGGCAGCAGCTGTTCAATCATTTACAAACGCTGTCGTTCCGTTTTTTTGACGGCCGGCCTGCGGGCAAAATTATGTCCCGCATAACGAATGATACGAACGCGATTGGCGAGCTCATTAACGGCGGCTTAATTACGATGGTTATGGAAGGGACGCATTTGCTCGGCATCGCCGTCATCCTGTTCTGGATGGATTGGCAGCTTGCGATATTATCGTTCATTATGATGCCGCTGCTGTATTTGGTCGTCAGCAAGTTGAGGCCAAAAATCGAAGGCTCCTGGAAACGGTCGCGCTCGACGATGTCGGCGATTAACGGCAATTTGAACGAGACGATCCAAGGTATTCGGACGATTCAAGCTTTTTCGCGCCAATCGGTTAACAACGAGAAATTTAATCATATTAATTTAAGAAACAAAGGCGCTTTTATGGCCGCGATCAAGCTGGAAGCGACAGTCTATCCGATCGTCGAGCTGGTCGGCATGCTGGGGACGTGCATCGTCGTCGTATACGGGGCTACTTTAGTTATCGGCAATGCGTTGTCAGTCGGCTTCCTCATGGCATTCATCAACTATTTATGGCGTTTCTGGGGGCCGCTGAGCGCCCTGTCCAAAGTATACAGCCAGCTGCTGTCGGCAATGGCCTCGGCGGACCGCATATTTGAAATACTCGATACGAAGCCTGAGGTTGTCAATAGCCCGAAAGCTATTGAAATGAAATCGATGCGCGGCGAGGTGAAGTTCGACAATGTCTCGTTCCGCTATGCGCCGGATAAGCCGGATGTGCTGCATAACGTAAGCTTTACGGTGAAGCCGGGGCAGCGCGTCGCGCTTGTCGGCCCGACCGGAGCAGGCAAAAGCACAATCGTCAACCTGCTCATGCGGTTCTATGATGCGACGAACGGGACCGTAAAAATTGACGGCATCGATGTGAAGGATATGACGCTTCAGTCGCTTCGCAAGGAGATGGGCATCGTGCTGCAGGATTCCTTCATATTCGGCGGCACGATTGAGCAGAACTTGAGGTACGGGAACGATAGCGTCACCAACGAGGAGATGCAGCTTGCCGCAGCAAGCGTCAGGCTTGACCGGGTGGCGGCGCAGTTTCCGGAAGGGTTCCAGGCGGAGGTCGAGGAGCGCGGCTCGAGGCTGTCTGTCGGTCAGCGTCAGCTGCTCGCTTTCGGCCGGGTGCTGCTCTCGGATCCGAAAATACTTATATTGGACGAAGCGACCTCAAGCGTCGATGTTGAAACCGAGCAGCATATTCAGGAAGCGCTGCAGACGCTGCTGGCTGGTCGCACCGCATTTATTATCGCTCACCGGCTGTCGACGATCCGCGACGCGGATCTCATACTCGTCGTTGAGAACGGCAGGGTGGCGGAGCAGGGCTCGCACAGCGAGCTGATGAGGCGAGGCGGGCTGTATGCGAATTTAGTGCAAACCCAGCTGTCGATGCAGCAATCCGTTATTTTGCAGACTGGATAGCGTTAACAGAAAATAAAGGCCGGACATGCGCGCCCTGCAGGCTGCGTAGTCCGGCCTCTTTTCGGTTATGCATGATTTTCTGCGGCTTGCTTCCTGCGGTCAATCGCTTCGGCCATCGTCCGGTCCGTCAAATGAGCGTAGATTTGCGTCGTTTCCGGCGAGGCGTGTCCAAGCTGCTCCTGCGTTTTGTAAATATCGTTGCGCAAATAGTAGTCCGTAGCGAAGGAGTGGCGCAGCTTGTGAACGGACAAGTAAGGCTTGCCGAATCGTTTCGCATATTTGATGACCATTTCCTGAATCGCCCGCTTCGTCATGCGCGAGCCTTCCTGCTTGCCGTTCGCTACGGCAAGGAACAATGCCTTCTCACGCTTCGGCGCTTTATATCTGACTTCGCGCAAAGTCAGATAGGCGCTGAGGTCGTCCACCGCTTCCTGGCGGAAATAAACAGGCGTTTTGAAATTATCGTCGTTTTTGCCCTTGCGGTATACGTAGCACAGCTTTTTCTTCAAATCGATATCCTCGACATTCAAATTAACGAGCTCGGACACGCGCAAGCCGGAGTGGAGGATGAAGCTAATAATGCAGGCGTCGCGCACCTTGTTGAGCTCATAGCTGTACAGCGCTTGCTTGTTCGTTGTGATATCGGCCTCATATTGACCTTTAATGTAATCCATGAACTCCGAAATTTCTTCTTCCTGAAGCAGCTTTCCTTCGAGCTTTGCGGCAGTATCCTTAGGCTTATGGGTGCGCTTGATCGAGACCTTGGCCATGACGTTCCTCTTTAATAGAGGATAAAAGTTCTCGTCTTCCGCAATTTGGCTCAAATAGTGGAACAAAGACCGCAGAGAGCTGAGCTTGCGCGTAATGGTCGTCCGGCTGTTGCGTTCCTCCTTGTAGGTGGACAGATACATCCGATATCCGTCAATCGTATCCATATGAAGCGTCTCCAGCTCGATTAGCTGCACATCCTTAATATCGGCAGCCTTCGATAAGCCTTCCGCCATTAAATAGTTAAGAAAGGTTTCGTAATCCCGCAAATATTCAACAAGCGACGATGGCGATAAATCAGGCAGCTTGTAATTGATGAAATTTTCGATGTACCAAGGCATTGCCGGCAGCCGCCGGTCAAGCTCCTCGCGATCTTTTTGCTTAATGATATTCACGCTTAATCAGCTCCAATCGTGCATGCTTTTCTTTCTACTATTGTAGCAATATATGGAGGGAGCGACAACGAAAGCAGCCGTTTTTACGATGCTTTTGAAAATTAGCAATTTTATGTAAAAATTGTTTTTCGGTTACATTGTTCAATTAAGTATGCTAAACTCGTACAAGTTAGCCGGTTAGCATGCCAAACTTATTCCAATTACGGATGGATTGTGCATACGTAAACAAGAAAAGGGAGGTTCATTGCCATAATGAACAATAATTTTATTAAATATAGCATGACAGCTGCTATTGCTTTTATGCTCATCATCGCTGCTCCGCTGCAGCTTGCTTATGCGGCTGCTCCATCGGTGCTGAAGCAAGGCAGCAGCAACGAAGATGTGCCGGATTTGCAATACCGTCTTAAAACGCTGGGTTATTTCGAAGGTTCGGTAACGAACTATTTCGGAACGATTACGTTTGATGCGCTTAAAAGATTCCAGAACGATTACGGCTTGGCGGTAGACGGAATTGCCGGACCAAGATCATGGCAAATGCTGAAAATGGTATCGGCCAATCAGGCCGAGATTGAGTTGCTTGCGCGCATCATTTATGCCGAAGCGCGCGGAGAATCCTATGTCGGTCAAGTGGCGGTAGGCGCCGTCGTGATGAACCGGCTTGCGGCACAAGGTTTCCCGGACACGATCCGCGGCGTCATCGAGCAGCCGGGTGCGTTTACCGCCGTTGACGACGGCCAATATTGGTTGACTCCCGACGATACTGCTTATAAGGCAGCACTGGATGCGGTACGCGGCTATGACCCGACGAAAGACGCTTTGTACTATTTCAACCCGGTGACGGCTACGTCCAAATGGATTTGGTCCAGGACGAAAACGATTCAAATCGGCAATCATATTTTTGCGGTATAAGGGCAGGAGCGCCCTGAAGGCAGATCGAGCTGCTTTCAGGGCGCTTCTTTTGTGCAGCGTTCTTCTTGTTCGATAAAAACGTTTCAATAGCGTATAATAGTGTACGGAAGGTTTGATAGATGATTTAAAAATGATAGATACTTACGGAGGTGCTTTACAGATGAAAGTTGAAATATGGTCCGATTATGTATGCCCGTTCTGCTATATCGGCAAAAAGAAATTTGAAATGGCGCTGGAGAAATTCGCTCACCATAATGAAATCGAAACGGTTTATAAAAGCTTCGAGCTCGATCCGACTGCCGATCCGAACACCGAGATCGATACGTATACGATGCTGTCCAAAAAATACGGCATGAGCGTCGAGCAAGCGAAGGCGAACAGCGCGAGTATCGCGGAGCAGGCAGCTGCGGTCGGGCTTACGTTTCGCTTCGACGGCACTGTGATGACGAACACATTCGACGGACACCGTCTAATGCATTATGCCGATGAGCAAGGCAAAGGGCATGAAATGGCCAATTTGCTGTTCAAATCGTATTTTACGGACGGAATCAATATCGGCAAGCGGAGCGAGCTGACGGCAATTGCGGCGCAGCTTGGTTTTGACAAGGAGGCTGTGGCAGCGATGCTGGACTCCGATCAATATAAAGAAGCTGTGCGCGGCGAGGAGGAGGAAGGAAGCCGTCTCGGCATTCGCGGCGTGCCGTTCTTCGTCATCGACCGCAAATATGCGGTCTCAGGCGCGCAAAGCCCGGAAGTGTTCCTGAATGCGCTGCAGCAGGCTTGGAACGAAAAGCATCCAACCTTTGTACAAATCGACGGCGAAGACGGCACGGCGTGCAGCGACGGCGTATGCGCTCCCCGGAATCCGAACAATTAAGCGGCAAAATTCATTGAGAAATGAATCTTTACGTCCTATAATAGAAAAAGTGTTTTAACAATGAATAGGGAGGCAATGTAATGGCGGCTAATGAGCAGCGCATGCTTGTTTTTACCGGTTCCTATGCAGAAGCGAATGAAAATGGAATTAACGTGTATGTTTTCGATGAGAATGCGGGAACATTAACATGGTCGGACGGCGTATCCGGGTACAAAAATCCGACCTTTCTTAACGTCGATGCCAAGCGCGGCGTGCTATACTCGATAGGCGAGCTTAAAACAGCCGAAGGCCTTAAGGCTGGAGAAGCGGCAGCCTTCTCGATTGATGCCGGCGAAGGCAAGCTCTCGTTCATCAATCAAGCATTGAATGTAGCTTCTTCTACCTGCCATATCCAGCGGGATACGGCGGGCAAAGTGCTGACGGTCACTAGCTACCATGGCGGCATGGTCGGCTTGATTGCCATCGAAGAGGACGGTTCCATCGGGAAGCTGCTGGACGTTGCCCAGCATTCTGGCAGCAGCGTCAATCCGGAGCGTCAGGAACAGCCGCATCCGCATTCCAGCTTTTTTAGCCCTGACGGACGTTATTTATTTGTCCAAGATTTGGGGCTGGACCGCATTATCAGCTATCGCGTAGACGTGCAGGCGGGCAAGCTTATTCGTAATGGCGAAACCGAGCTTCAGCCGGGTGTCGGTCCGCGTCACTTGGCTTTTCATCCGAGCGGAGCTTATGCTTACGTCATCAATGAGCTGACTTCGACGATTACGGCGTTTACATACGATAGCGGCGAAGGCAAGCTTACTGCATTCCAATCAATTTCGACTTTGCCTGACGGGTTTGCGGGAGAGAGCTGGTGCGCAGAAATCGCGGTATCGGCGGACGGCCAATTTGTTTACGGCTCGAATCGCGGTCATGACAGCATCGTTGTGCTCGCGGTTAACGAATCGACGGGAGAGCTGTCGCTGGTCGAGCATACCGCAACATTAGGCGGGCACCCGCGTCATTTCGCGTTGACCCCGAGCGGAAGACATATGCTCGTCGCCAATCGTGACGGCAACAATATCGTCGTTTTCGCCGTAGATAAGGAAAAGGGCACTTTGCATTACACTGGAAATCAAGCGGAGCTGTCCAAGCCGGTATGCGTACAGCCATTCTATTTTTAAAACGATCACCATTCTTTATCTGTATTTAGGCATGGGGTAACAAAAAGGGGATAACATCTTAGTGGAATCATCAGAAGTACAGAAGCAAGACTTGAAGCCGACGAAAATTTGGAAATGCAAAAACCCGGAATGTAAAGCATGGGTAAGAGAAGAATTCGCTGCACAGACCGAGCAGAACTGTCCAATATGCAAAGGGCCGATGCTTCGAAGCATGAGGCATTTGCCTGCGGTACAAAATAAACCAAAGCGTCAGCCTCGCAAGCCTAAATCAGATTTTTAGCGCATAATGCGGTGAAAGGCCCCGATCCGATGGATGTCAATCTATTGGATCGGGGTTTTTGCATGCTTTTCCCGCTTTGATGTGATACGATTATATCAATATGTAAGTGAATAGGCGGTGCTTTACGCTTGCTGGCTTATTTTTCTGCTTTGTCGCTTGCGGCTCTTATTATTTACTTTAACGACCGCCAACGTCCGGTTAACCGGTATGCGGCTCTTTTTCTGCTCAGCTCGGCCATCGGCGGCTTGACTGAGCTTATAGACGGTTACGGCTGGTCATTCGCGAGCGCGCTGGTCCAATTTTTGAATTATTCAATAACGCCGGCTGCCGTGCTGTTATTTAGCTTGGCATATGCGCAGCCAGCGAACAACAAGCTGAAGCGCTTCAAAGCGCTGCTTTTGCTGCCGGTTCTTCTGCAAGCAGGAGCGGCGCTTATGTTCACGCAGCAAACTAGAGCGTTTTTTATCATTATGCTGCTGTGGGCCGCGCCTTACTATTTATACTCTTGTTATTTGCTGCTGCAAGCCTATAGGAGAGAGAGTCATCCGCAGCGCAAGCGGAACCGGTTCATTACGACAATTATTATTGTGCCGACGCTGTTGGCTGTGCTGCTTTTCATCTATGCGGCGAAAGCGGCTGCGCCGGATTTTCCGTTTTTCAACTATATAGCTGTTTTTATTGTTTACTCTTTTGGCATAGCCTGTCTATCCGTTTTCATATACGGCGTGCTGGGAGTGAAGCTTACGTTTGAGAAAGACCCGCTGGAAGGCACGTTAAAGGCAGTGGGAGCCGGAACGGCGCTGCTGAATCATACGATTAAGAATGAAATCGCTAAAATTGCTGTTAGCAGCGATAATTTGATGAACATGGTGTCGGAGAAAGATAAACCTGCTTCGGAGCAGCTTCAAATTATCGCAAAAGCGGCGGAACATATGAATGAGATGGTGTCGAGAATTCATAGCCAGACGAAGGAAATCCAGCTGCATGAGCGTGAGGTTTCTCTGTCTGTGCTGCTGGCCGATTGCTTGCAGCAGCGCGGTGAGGAGATGGATGAGCGATCGATTCAAGTACGCCTAGCTTTGGACATCAAGCCGGTCGTGTTATGCGATCCCGTTCATATCCGTGAGGCCGTCAACAACATTTGCTCCAATGCGATTGAAGCGATGCCGCATGGCGGCGTGCTTGAGGCCAGGCTTGCGTTGATCAAAGGCTGTGCGGCGATTACGATTTCGGATACCGGCTGCGGCATGGATGAGCAGGAGCTCAGGAAGGCGTTCGAGCCATTCTACAGCAGCGGCAAGCAACGCGGAAATTATGGGCTTGGACTGTCCTATGTCTATCATGTCATGCAGAGGAGCGGCGGAACGGTGGTTATAGAAAGCGACAAAAAGGCCGGGACGAAGGTTACGCTTTTGTTCAACCGACGGAAGCGGAAGGGGGAAGCGAATGGCCAAGGATGATTTTGTTCAAGCAAACGAGGAATCCGTCATTCGGCTTCTCCTCATAGAGGATGATGCCGATTGGACGAAAGCGGTCACCGCTTACTTGGAACGGGAACCCGATATGCGCATCGTCGGAGCTGCAGCTAATGATGAGGAGGCGTTGCGGCTTGCGGACTCGGTCGTATTCGATGTAGCGCTGATCGATATTCAGCTTACGGGGAGCAGACTGGACGGTATCGGCATTGCGATGGAGCTGCATGAACGGACGGCTGCGAAACTCATAATGTTAACGTCATTAAATGATGAGCGAGTCATGACCGATGCCTTTAAGGCCGGAGCGCTGCAGTATTTGGAGAAAACGAGATTCAAGGAGCTGCCGCATGCCATCCGTGCAGCAAGGTATCATTCGGCTCCGATGGATGCACTGCTGAAGGAGCTTGCAAGGCTGCAGCGGGAAGAGCAGCTCCAGCGTTTGACAGCGGCTGAGCGAGAAGTGTTTGAATTGATCGAAGCCGGCCATACGCAGCGCCAAATCGAGAAAATGCTGTTTAAGGCGGAAAGCACGCTCAAAAATCAAGTCAATAAAATGCTGAAAAAGCTGGGGGCGAGAAGCAGCAAGGAAGCTGTCGCCAAAGTAAAGCGCGGCGGGCTGCAGCGGCATCAACGGCCGAAAGATCAAGGCTAAGGCCGGCTCGAAGCACGGGTACTATTCAATTTAGAACTGCCGAAGCACCCTATCAGACTGCTATAATGGCATCAATCAGTATTAAGAGGGGGCGGCACCAATGAATCGTAACGATAGCAGCAACAAGACGTCAATACTGCTCATTGACGGTCAATGCGTTTTATGCAGCAGGCTGGCGAATTTTATCGCAAAGCGAGAGCCGGCCGGCAACATTCGTTTCGCTGCGCTCCAATCCGATGCTGGACAGCATATTCTTGCCAATATCGGCTATCCGAATGCCGAAAGGCTTGATTCCGTTGTATGGGTTCAGGATGGAGCGGCATATACGAAATCGAGCGCGGCGCTGCAGGTCGTTCGCCAGTTGAACGGCCTATGGCCGTTGCTGTACGGCTTTGCGCTTATCCCGTCTCCGCTCCGCGATTGGGCCTATGACAGGCTGGCTGCGCGGCGATACCGCTGGTTCGGCAAAACAGATGCTTGTATGCTGCCGCCCGTGGAGCTTCGGCAACGCTATATCGATGATCATACAGATAGATGAACAGAATGGAGCACGTTACTGATGAAACGGTTTAAAAAATTTTACGTCGAACTTACGAGCATATGTAATCTGGCCTGTACGTTCTGCCCACCGACGCAGCGCGCCAAGGGCTTCCTTAAGATCGACGATTTTATAAAGACGCTGGACCAGATTAAGCCGTTTACCGATTACATCTATTTTCATGTAAAAGGCGAACCGCTCATGCATCCGAAAATTGACGAGCTGCTTGATATCGCGCATGAGAAAGGCTTTAAGGTCAATATAACGACGAACGGCACGCTTATTCCCAAGGTGAAGCATAAGCTTTTGGGCAAGCCTGCGCTGCGTCAGGTCAATTTCTCCCTGCACAGCTTTGACGGCCATATCGGCTCCAAGGACAAAGCCGGTTATTTAAGAGAAATATTATCGTTCGTGGGCGAGGCGGTGGCGGGCAGCAATATGATCATTTCGTTCAGGCTTTGGAATTTGGACCGGGATAACGAGACGAATGTGCAGCGCAATCGAAACCGTGAGCTGCTTGGGATGATCGAGGAAGCGTTCGAGTTGGATTATCAGATCGAGGAGAAGTTTGCTCCCGGCACAGGAGTAAAAATAGCCGACCGCATTTATTTGAATCAAGATCCTGAATTTGATTGGCCGGATTTGAATGCCCCGGAGGACGACGGCAAAGGGTTTTGCCACGCGCTGCGCAATCAGGCCGGCATATTGGTTGACGGAACCGTTATCCCTTGCTGCTTGGACGGTGAAGGCGTCATTAATTTGGGCAACATCCATAATGAGCCGTTCTCATCCATTATTGAAGGCGAGCGCGCGACAAAGCTGTACGACGGCTTCTCCAGGCGTATAGCTGTTGAGGAGCTTTGCAGAAAATGCGGCTATCGCAAGCGGTTCGGCTAACGAATCGCTCCCTTTGCCGTATGATCTTTAGCGTAAGTGTTATTTTCGATAAATAAAAGATTTTATTTTGCCTTTTCGCTGCGAGCTGTAAATGCCGGAGTGCCCCGAGAACAGATAAGCGATGCCGCAGCCTGCCAGCAAATAAGGAGCCGCTTCGATTCCGAACAACTCGATGCCCATTACGACGCCGGCAAGCGGCGTGTTGGCCGCAGAACTGAACACGGCTGCCATTCCGATAGCGGCGAGGAATGGAGCTGTCAGCAGCAGCAGCTTGGAGAGGGCGCTTCCGAGAGATGCGCCTATAACGAATAGCGGGGTTACTTCGCCCCCTTGAAAGCCGGCGCTTAGCGTAACTGCCGTAAACAATCCTTTTAAGGCAAAAGCGGAGGGTGCGGCTGCCTCGCTGAACGATTGCTCCAGCAGCGGAAGCCCGAGACCTAAATATTCTCTGGTGTCCGTAATCGCAACTAACGCGATTATGATCCAGCCGCCTGCGAAGCTCCGGAGGGCAGGGTGGGGGAGCAAGCGGGACAGCAGCGCCTTTAATCGGCGAACGATCATCGTGAACACCCGCGCAGCCAGTCCAAAGGCAATAGCCGCAGCGGCTACCTTGCCGATCGTGCCAAGCTGGAGCATCGGCAAAAGGCCGATCTTGTAATGAGCATGCGTTACGCCCCAGGTTAGCGCCGTGTAATGGCCCACATAGCTGGCGATGAGTGAAGGCAAAGCTGCCCTGAAGCTAAGCGAAGTGAATACGAGCAGCTCCAAGCTGAATAAAGCTCCGGCCAGCGGCGTTCCGAATATAGAGCCGAAGCCGCCGCTTATGCCGCAAATGAGCAAAATTTGACGTGTTCCATGATCGAGCTTTAGACGCTCGCCGACCCATTCGGACAAGCTGCCGCCCATTTGAACGGCAGTGCCTTCCCGTCCGGCCGATCCGCCGAACAAATGCGTCGTCCATGTCCCGATTAGTACGAGCGGCGCCATGCGTAGCGGAATTGTTCCTTTGCGCTCGTAAATTTGTTCAATAATGAGGTTGTTCCCTCTGTCGGCGCCTCTTCCGGCTTTTAAGTAAATGAAGCTGATTAACGCTCCGCCAAAGGGCAGAAACCATAACAGCCATCCGTTGCTGGACTGCGCATCTGTTACGAATTCAAGTCCGAAGAGAAACAATGCGGATGCAGATCCGCATACGATTCCGATAACGGCGCCAAGCAGGCACCGTTTAAATACTGCCATTAGCTTTTTCACGATCATGCCCCTTCTGCTAACAACCTACTCAGTCATTATACAAGGCATCCGCGAAATGGCATAGTGGGGGAGCTATCGAACGGTCGTTCCTTTATATTTGCCGGTATAAACGATATGAACCTTGACTTTAACCTCCTTCAGCGAATCCTCGTGAAGTGTCAGCCGTTCTTCTTCCTTCAGCTTTTTATATAGATTTTTGTTTTTCCTAAACAAAGGGGCTCTTAAGTTTAGTATGTCGGTTTGCCGCTCAAGTCCTTTTGTGAAGGTATCCCGTACTTCCTGCTCAATGCGCTGCGCAGCTTTATTTTCCATTTCTTTTATGGAGGCATCCTTAATAATATTGCTTATGTATGCCATCACATTAATCGAAATGTTAAATTTAAGCTTTCCATCCTCTTCAAACGCTTTTACATCATAGCGAGGCCTGTATAGCGTTAGGGTAGCCTCGGGGCCATCGTTATCCGGAATGATGAGGCGCGAGCTTTTCGTTGTTTTTGTGAGCCAGCGCAATCCTTCCAAATCCTTGTAGGGATACCATCCCTTATAATTCTCGTCTCCCATAAAGTATAGACCGTCAATAATGAACATGGGTCTTGGCTCTTTATCCTCCAGCCAGTCCTTTTTGTTGATGCCGATCGAAGGGAATCTTCCCGTTCGGCCGGGTTCGTTAATTTCAGCGAGAATTTTAAAGCTGTACTGTGACGGGATGCGCGAATCCTGCCTGTAGCTCGCTTGAGGGTTGTCCAGCGTCGAATCCAGCGGCGAAAAATTAAAAACCGATTTTTGCATTAAAATGTCGATCATGGACTCTTTAGTGCCGTATAGGAGCACATTGTATCTGACCTCGCGATACCGGTTGATGCCGTCGTGAATTTGCTCGAAAATTTTCCTGTCCTTCATCGCATTCTCGGATATAATAATGGCGCGAATATGCCCCCAATACACTTGCAGCTGCGACGTTTTATAAATGTCTGCAAGTGCAGTTGTAATCGTCTTGCCTTTGCCTACACCAATCCAAATGGGCACCGGCTTGCCGATCTCGAACGATTCCGATTTGGCGACGTTTAAGAAATTCAACGCTTGGGCGTAAATGATAAATTCATTATTTACGTAATCGACGCCTAATGCAGTCACATAAACGAGACTTTGGATGGATCGGGTTCCTTTGCAGCTTGTAAGCGCGATTAGCATGAGTATGAAGAGGATTACTCTAATTGTTCTCTTCATCTTTCCCTTCATCATTCTCATCTCCTTGGCGATCCTTATCTATCGTATGCAAAGCTTGCGGCCGTTTTTTCTGCATGCTGGACGGCAACCGGAATATAACGGACACCAAGTCCCTGAATACCGGCGGCGATAGCGGCGCGAGAAACGGTACGCCGAACGAGCTTAACCGGCTCATATATCCGATAAGCAAGATGATTGAAATCACTAAACCGTACATGCCTAAAAAGGACGCGAAGAAAAAGATAATGAGTCTAATGACACTGACCGCTCCGCTTAACGATTGGTTGACGAGCGTAACCCCCGAGACGGCTGTTATGGCACCTACGACTACGACGCTTGGCGAGACAAGGCCTGCACGAATAGCGGCGTCGCCGATAATGAGGCCGCCGACTACGGTTAGCGTTTGTCCGATCGTACTCGGCAGCCGGACGCCGGCTTCCCGAAACATTTCCAGCATGAGAATCAGGATGAGCAATTCGACTTGGCCGGAGAAAGGAAGCCCGATTCTGGCGGAGGCGATGGTGGCCATTAAACGAAACGGGATCTGGTCCGGATGGAAGGCGGAGAGCGCTACCCATGTGCCGGGCAGTATAATCGATACGATGAAGCTTAACAATCTGATTAATCTGGCAAAGGTTACATATTGAAAGTTGAAATGGATATCCTCCGGCGAATCGATAAGCAACGTAAAGTTGGCTGGGCCGATTAGGACATGCGGATTGCCGTCAACGATTATAACGAAGCGCCCGGAGAGTAGCGTGCTGACTGCTTTATCCGGTCTGCCCGTATAATCCAGCAGAGGGAAGATCGATAATTTGTCATCTGAAAGAGCCTCCTCCAGCTGATGGATGCTGTAGAGGCCGTCGATATCAATTTTGTTCAACCTCTTTCTTAATTCGATGAGCAGATTAGGATCTAATATATCGTTGAAATACAAAATGCCGACCTTCGTTTTCGTTCGTCTGCCGATAACACAGCTTTCGAAGCATAAAGACTGGCTGCGGACACGTTTCCGTATAAGCGCAACATTCATGGACAAGCTCTCGACGAAGCCGTCCTTCGGGCCTTTAATTGAGATTTCTGTCGAGGATTCCTCCGGAGAGCGTTCGGGACGATTATTAATATTCATGCGAAAGAGAGAGCCAGAAGTAGGGAATAGCATAATTAGGTATCCCTCAAACAGCCATTCCGACAGCTTCTCGGCAGTAACCCCCGGATTGACGGGCAACATCGGGAGCGCTCCGTATAAGCTGGACGAATTCAGCGCGGAGAAGCCCTTCATCACCTTGTACATTTCTTCAAGCTCAGGCATAATGGTTTTGCCAAGCTGAACAGTGTCGGTCAGCCCTTCGCAAAAAATAAAAGCGATCTCCGATTGCTCATCCGCATTTAATTGAAAATTACGGATGATGACGTCATCGCTGTTCATATATAAAGCTTGAAGCCTATCCAAACTCCAAGGTATAACGATATTGTCCTTGTCCTCTGTCACGCGGCATTCTCCTTTTTCATAGATGCGTACATCGCAATTGCTGCGCATACAACCGAGATCACGATGCCAGTAATGAGCGATATTGGAATGTAGTAGGTATATATGATTTGATAAAACGTATAGTTCTCGATTGGAAAAAATGTTGAAATGGTGTAGCTCAGCGTAAGCAGGATGATCAGAATATGCCGAACCTTCAGCGATCTGAACGGAATAAGCTCCGCTAATAAATACTGCGCCAGGCTGATCCGGATCATCGCGCCAGCCAGCCATTGATAGACGGCGAAAAAGTCAACATGCTCGATATCGTTGCCAAGCTTAACAAGCCGCCACTGCTCGTACGGGGACTCCAGCTGATCGGCAGCTTCTTTATAACCGAATTCGGTAATTGAGCCGGTAATTGGGCCGAACATAATGTATATAGTAATTAATGCTAATATAGCGAGCTGCCAATACTTCACCTTGCTTCTCAAGCGGTGCTGAATGAGAATCAGCATAATGATCTCGATAAATCCGCCCCCTGCGTAGATCATTCCTTGCATTGTCGGCCCGTAGCCGTATTCGAATACAGGCAGCATCATCGTGAAATCTTTATAGGGCATGTTGGCAAAGGAAACCAGGTAGCCTAACATAATGACAATTGGCAGAAGGATGCCGGAAGCGATAGCGATCGATCTTAAGCCTGAGCGCGCAAAAAAATAGGACACAAGTGTGAGAGGTATCGTCACGATGATGCCCGTCTGCTCCGGCAAATAGTTTCTAATATTAAAAATGCTTGTATGGATGACCGTTTCAAGCCCGATCAAATACAATTGAATGCATATCGGTATGAGGATGATCCAAGCGACAATTTTGTTCGTATGCATAACGAGCCATGGATAAAACTGCTTCTGTTCGGACTTCCGCATAAAGAGATAGAGCAGAATACACCAAGGCACGTACAGCGCGCCTGCAGCCAATACCGCTACCCAGGCGTCTCTGCCGGCGGCGTCAAGCAGCATCGGGTTAATAATGACATGCGAGAGCAGTCCGTTCATAAGCATAAAGATCATGCCAGCTTGAAAAAAATTAATCGTTTGACCACTGTTCTTCAAAAATTTCACACCCTGCCTGTAAACTTATCTTTGCTGTATTTTGCTAATGAAATGGCAAAAGTATGCATCTTTACCTTAATTCGATTAGACGTTCAAGCCTGATTGCGTTTGTTTTGACGAATTTCGGCATGGATGTTATATTTATCGTTATGCTTACAGCGAGCTGACTATTGGAGGTACAATAATTGAGCAATAATCTTTTTGATTACGATCCAAAGCTGCCGTTCATCGAACAAGCGAGCGATTGGATTGCCGATATGTTTTACGAGAAGCTGCCGGAGGCTGGCTTTGAAATTAGAGACGAGCAAATTTTTATGGCATTCCAGCTGGAGCGCGCATACGCGGAGAAGACGGCAATATTGGCCGAGGCCGGCGTAGGAACAGGGAAAACGCTCGCCTACTTGCTCTATGCGATATGCTACGCCAGGTATGTAAGGAAACCGGCTGTTATTGCGTGTGCGGACGAGTCGCTTATCGAGCAGCTCGTTAAGCCGGAAGGGGACATTGCGAAGCTTGCCCGGCATTTGCAAGTCGAGATCGATGCAAGGCTTGGCAAAAGTCCGGATCAATATATTTGCTTGAACAAGCTGGACGATGCGATCAGCGGGCTGGAAGATGCCGAGCTCTACGAGGATATTCGCCTCAGCTTGCCGTCGTTTGTTCATAAGCCTGACACGATGCAGAGCTTTGCGCCATACGGAGACCGCAAAGCGTATTCGCATTTGACGGATGAAGAATGGGAGCGAATTGGCTGGGATGTCTTTCAAGATTGCCTCGTCTGCAGCAGACGCCATCGCTGCGGCCAGACGCTGTCGAGAGACTACTACCGCAAATCGGCAGACGTAATTATTTGCTCGCATGATTTTTATATGGAGCATATTTGGACCAGTGAAGCGCGCAAGCGCGAAGGGCAGCTCCCCCTATTGCCAGAGCATAGCTCGGTCGTCTTTGACGAAGGGCATCTACTTGAAACGGCTGCCCAGCAGGCGCTGACCTACAAGCTCAATCACAGCTATTTCGAGCGGATTGCGCTGCGGCTGCTTGAGGGTGAAATAAGAGAATCTTTAGCGCATGCCATTGAGGATGCGATTGCGGCCAGCGAGGAGCTATTTGAACATTTGTTCGAAAACAGCCGGCTGGGGGCAGGATCTGCCCGCAGGCATATTCAGTGGAGCGGGAATGTGCTTCGCAGCATTGCCCGTTTTACGGATACGATTCACAGTATAGAGGAGGAGCTCGTATTTGAAGGCGGACTGTTCACCTTGAATGAATACGGGCTGAAAATTGTCGAGGAACATCTGGAAATGATCGGGACAGCTCTATCGCTTTTCAAGCAAGAGGACAAGCCGATCACTTGGCTCGCCGAAGATAAAGCGGGCATTTCGCTGGTCATTATGCCGAAATGGGTGAAGCAGGTGTTAAAAGAGAGGCTGTTCTCGCGCAAGCTGCCGATTGTATTCAGCTCGGCGACTTTATCGGCCGGCGGATCTTTTCAATATATAATCGATAGCTTAGGCCTGGAGAAGCCGCTTTCCTTCTCGGTACAATCGCCATATGACTATACAAATAATATGAAGGTTAAAGCGCCTGCAGCCGGCATCATGCTGGACGATGAAGAAAAAACAGAGCTTATTATGAGCAGGCTTCATGCAGCGGAAGGCGGCAGCTTAATCTTGTTCCCGAGCATGGAAGAGCTGGAACGGTTCAAACAGCGTTTACAAGAGAATAATAGACTGATGCGGCATCGTTTCTTGTTTGAAGGAAGCGGTGAAATCAGTTATTTGATCAATCAATTTCAGTCCGATGAGCGCAGCGTGCTGTGCGCCGTCACGTTGTGGGAAGGCCTTGATATTCCAGGCAGTTCACTGTCTCAGGTTATTATGTGGGAGCTGCCGTTCCCGCCCAGCGATCCGGTATTCGACTCCAGGCGCAGCGACAGCGTCAATCCCTTCAATGAAGTAGATATGCCTTACATGCTGCTGCGTTTGCGGCAAGGGCTTGGCCGATTGATCCGCAGCGGAGAGGATCGGGGAGAGGTCGTTATTTTTGGCGGCAAATTAAATGACGCGCCGGTGCGGGAGCAGGTGAGCGCTGTATTGCCGGATGGCGTTGTAATGGAGGATTTGGCGTAGCAGACAAGCAGCATTTGTTGCAAAAGAGGATTTGCTAGATGTATAAAAGCCCGGGCTGGGGTGAGCGCATGCTGAAATGCATGCAATCGCTTCAACCCGGGCTTTCATGTTTTTTACATCAATCATGTTTACATAATTATATTTATGTTATTTTATGATGCGGAATTTGGAATTTTTCCGATTAAGTCTCATATAAAACTTTTCCTGTAAGCGATAGGTCGTAGCCGGAAATGGCCGACAGCTCCTTGCGAAACGGTTCGGAATTCAAAATGGCGACAACGGATGCGATAAAGTCTAGGTTGTCTCGCTTTTTCAGCAAAACGAGGTCATACCTCTCGTCGATCATCGGAATGAAATCAATATTGCCGACAATAGAGGCGGCTTTCTCGATACCGATGCCGACGTTAGCATCGCCTGAAGCTACTTTGCCCGCTACCCCGAGATGATTCGTTTCCTCCTGATCGTAGCCGGCCAGCTCCCGAGGCGAAATCCGATGCAGGCGAAGCTGCTCATCCAGCAGGACGCGGGCACCCGAGCCTTTCTCCCGATTGATGAGCGTAACATCAACGCGCTTCAAATCATTCCAGTGGCTGATATGAAGCGGATTGCCGCGGCTTACAAAAAAACCGGCTTTTCGGGATAGCAGATTAACGACGATATATGAGGAGCCGACAAGCAGCTTTCGAATGTACGGAAGATTATATTCGCCGGTGTCGCCGTCCAACAAATGCGTGCTTACGATATCCGCCTCGCCGCGGTACATGCTGATCAGGCTGTCTAGGCTTCCTGCATAGGAGCGCAGCGGGCGTACGCCTGCGCAATTTTTCTCAATATATCTTGCCAAAATATCAAGGCTGATGTCTTGCCCGGTAATGACGATCGGTAGCTGCCCGCCTGCAGAAGCAGCCGAGGCCGGTTTTCCCGACGCTAGGGGGAGACCGCCATGCTCCGGATGATTAACGCTTTTAGCCCGGTTTTTGTAGGCTTCTAGGTCTGAAGCATCGACTCTCATTTGTTTGCCGACGCGATAGGACGGAAGCTCGCCCTTTTTAATTAAGTCGTATACGGTGAGCTTTGATATTTTAAGCAGCTTGGCGATTTCTTCGGTTGTATAGGAAATATCGTTCGACATTTCAGCCTCCTGCTAACATAAGATCTTCCGTTCATTTTAGCATAAATGACTCTATCTTGTTCAAGCTAGTACATTTACAACCTGGTAGAGAGCATGTATACTTTTGTTTAGTTATAATTGAATATAAATAGATATAATTAGGAGTGGAGAACATGATTGCAGGAATGAAGAGAGGCTTGAATATATTGCTGGCTGTATGGCTTGCCGCAGCGCTTGCCGCATGCGGATCGACGGCCAATAAAGAGGAGCAAGAGAATGGCTCGGGAAATGCGAGCACCAAGCAGGCGGAGCTGATCATATCGGCGGCTGCGAGCTTGACGGACGCGATGAACGATATTAAGGCGATGTACGAGGCGAAGGAGGAGGGAGTCGTCCTTCGTTTCAACTTCGGCGGGTCGGGAGCGCTTCAGGAGCAAATCGAGCAAGGCGCGCCTGCCGATCTATTTTTCTCGGCTGCTGCCAAAAACATGAAAGCTCTAGTCGAGAAAGGTTTAATAGAGGAGTCTGCGCAGCAGAACTTGCTGTCAAACGAACTCGTTGCGGTCGTACCGAAGCAAAGCGGCGCTGCATTGAGAGAGCTGGCGGATTTAGAAAAGAATGAAATTAAGCGGATTGCGATTGGCATACCGGAAAGCGTACCGGCAGGCAACTACGCGAAGGAAGCGTTTGAAAAGGCGGGCTTGTGGGAGCAGATGCAGGGCAAATCGGTACAAGCAAAGGATGTAAGGCAAGTGCTTCAATATGTAGAAACCGGTAATGCCGACGTCGGGTTTGTATATCGGACAGATGCATTAACATCGGACAAAAGCGAAATCGCATTCACAGTCGATTCCGGCTTGTATACGTCCGTCAACTATCCGGTCGGAATTGTGAAAGCGACCAAAAATGGTGAACAAGCGAACAAGTTTTATACTTATCTGCAATCGGAAGAAGCGCTCGCTGTGTTCGAGCGGTACGGCTTTACGATCGTAAAATGATGAATGCCTGGAATGATTTTTGGTTTCCGCTTCGCTTGTCGCTGCAGGTTGCGCTGCTGTCCAGCGTCATTGTCGCCGTCATCGGCGCAGCGATTGCCTGGTTCATGGCACGCAGGCGATTTAAAGGAAGCACGCTGCTGGAAACGGCGTTTATGCTTCCATTAGTTCTGCCGCCGACTGTCGTCGGATTTCTCTTGCTCGTGCTGCTCGGAAGAAACAGCGCTGTCGGCCGTTTTATCGAATGGCTGTTTGACGCTCCGGTCATTTTCTCATGGTTTGCCGCTGTTATTGCGGCTGTCGTCGTCGCTTTTCCGCTCGTCTATCAGACGATGAAAACGGGGTTCGCCGCTGTCGACCGCGAGCTGGAGGACGCCGGTCGGGCGATCGGCGCGAACGAATGGCAAGTATTTCGATTCATTACGCTTCCTCTCGCTTTCCGCTCGCTTATAACAGCTTATCTATTGGGATTTGCGAGAGCGCTTGGAGAATTTGGAGCAACCTTGATGATCGCAGGCAACATCCCGGGCAAAACCCAGACGCTGCCAACGGCTATCTTTGTAGCCGTAGAATCGGGCAATTTAGGGATGGCATGGTTATGGACGGGCTCCATTATTGCGATTTCGTTCCTGCTTCTGCTGCTGACAGGGCGCAGAGGCAGCATGTCATAAGAGTTAAAAGAATAAGCGAAACCGCTGCGGGCGGAGTCGCTTATTCTTTTTTTGCCGTTCATCATCTTGACAAACATATCATTTCAAATTACTCTGTTTTACAGAGTTATTTGTTTTTCAAGAAAAAGGAGGCTGTCTACGTGCAGACGGTTATTAGTCTAAATGGCATATGTAAAAAATACGATGAGAAGATTGCGGTACAAGACATTACGATGAATGTGCTGAAGGGTGAAATATTTGGCATCGTAGGACCGAACGGGGCAGGCAAAACGACATTAATCGAGATTATAGAAGGGCTGCGAAAGGCGGACAGCGGCACTGCGCATGTACTGGGAAAGGATATTCGCATGCATAGCAATGATATTAAGCACCGGATCGGCGTGCTGCTGCAAAGCAACTCGATTCCTCAGAAGGCAAAGGTGAAGGAGGTTATCGAGCTGTTCGCTTCCTTCTATTCCAAATCGATCGATACGGCTCGCATATTGAGCCAGTTCGAGCTTGAGGATAAGAAGAACGCCACGATTAAATCGCTGTCCGGCGGCTGGAAGCAGCGTGTATCGCTTGCTTTAGCGCTTATCAATGACCCCGAGATTGTTTTTCTGGATGAACCGAGCATGGGCCTTGATCCGAATGCGCGGATTGAAATGTGGAAGACGATTCACCGTATGCGAGAGGAAGGACGTTCAATCGTCGTTACGACGCATTATATGGAGGAAGCGGAATACTTATGCGACCGGATTGCAGTCATTAGCGGCGGGAGGCTCATCGCGCTCGATACGCCAAAGGGCTTGATCCGGAAGCTTGGCGGCACGAGCACGATCAGCTTTCAGGCTTCTGAGCGGGCGAGTCTGGAGGCGTTATCGGCGCTTGCGCATGTCGTCCATGCAGAGCAGGCTAACGGGCGTGTAAAGCTGCATACGACTGACGTCGACATCGCGCTGACGGAGCTATATAGGCTGTCGCTCCAAGAGGAATGGCTCGTAAGCGGCTTGAAGCTTGAGGACGGATCGATGAACGATGTATTCACGCAATTAACGAAGAAAGAGGAGGCTGCCGTATCATGACCGCTTTTCTGCAATTGATGAAATTCGACTTAAAGCTATATTTCCGTGATTATATTACGATTTTCTGGGTGCTCATCTACCCCGTTCTCATGCTGGCCATCTTTGGCTCGATGTACGGCGATCAGCCGGGTTTTGCGGAAGGTACGCGCTTTATCGATTATTATGTGCCTGCGCTGTGTGTGCTCAACGTCATCTCCGTATCCGTTTTTACATTAAATATTAACATCATCACACAGCGCGAGTCTGGCGTGCTCAGACGGTACCGCGTCAGCCCTGTGCGAAAAACGGCAGTCCTCGCTTCGCATTCGCTGCAAGGCGTGATTCTAGTTGTGCTAGGCGCAATCGAGATTATTGCCGTTTCCAAAATAGTATGGAATGTTAACATCGAATGGAGTGCATTAGCCCTTCTGTTCGGATGCCTGCTATTTGGCTGCCTATGCTTTTTTACCATCGGCTTTGCGTTATCGGGACTAGCGAAGTCTGCTGGCGCCGGAAGCGGACTTGCAATGATTGTATTTTTCCCGATGCTGTTTCTATCCGGCATTATGATGCCGATTGAGCTATTGCCTTCTATTATGCAGAGCATTAGCGAATGGCTTCCCGGCGCTTATTTCGTTACTTTGGCGCAGCAAGTATGGCTGGGCGACTCGATTTTTCAATACGGCAAAGAAATGGCGGTTGTGCTCGGAGCAGGCGTTATTTGCTTCATATTAGCGATATGGCTCTTTAAATGGGAGAATTAAGTTGTTAATATAGATAGAAAGCGAGGACAATCAGCGAGTGGGATAAGAGGTGTGCATAAATGAGCAGAAATCAAGCCGGACTGCAGCAGCAGGCAGCGGAGCTGGAGGCTGAGAAACAGCTGCAGGCGATGCAGGATATCGTTTTTATAAAGCATCTAATCGCCCGAAATCAGCAAAGGCTGGGCCAAGCGTATCCGTTTATGTATATATGGGGCACCTATATGATGGTCGGATTTATTGGCATGCATTTCGATTTGAAAGTATGGCCGAATTGGTATTGGGGCATTGCCAGCGTCGTTTGCAGCATTTTGTCGATGTTTGTAGGTATTCGGTTAGGCCGTAACGAAACAGTGCCTGATGGAGGCGTTCACTCCTGGATGTACTGGCTGCCTTTTGCAGTAACGATGGTGTCGGGCTTTTTCATGATGTTCTCCGGTATCGTCAAGCTTGAATATATTTCGTTGTGCTGGTTAATACTGACAGGCATCACGTATGTATCGATGGCTCCATTAATCGGTAAAGGACCTGCAGTTATCGGCGTATGGCTGGTCGTGCTTGCGATCATAACCAGGTTCTTCTTGCTTGACTACCAATTTATCATATTAGGTCTGTTCGGCGGAGGGAGCCTCGTCTGCGCTGGTGTGCTATTGCAGCTGCGGAGGTTCAAGAATGAGCGATAATCTATTGGATGCGATCGACGATACGATTCACGCCAAAGCAAGGCTGGGCATTATGAGCCTGCTCGCCGTGCATGGCGACTGCGATTTTGTATTTTTGCGCAAGGAGCTGGGAATGACGGAGGGCAATCTCGGCAACCATATTCGAGTGCTGGAAGAAGCCGGTTATATAGAAGTAACAAAAGCTTTTGTAGGCAAGCGGCCCAAAACGACTTGCACGGCTACGCCGCTTGGCGTTAAAATGTTTCAGCAATACATTGAGGGTCTTGAAAAAATAATCCGGATGGCGCAACTGGGCGCCGGAGGAGCAAATGCAAAATAGAGGAGCGCTGCGCAAGCGTTCCTCTATTTGCCTTTGGCTATTATTAAGCCAGCCAGGGTGATGGTTGCGTCGTAACAACAAAGTTTTCGAAAGGCAACATTTTTATTTCAACCGCTAACTGGGCACACTACAACCGCCTAGGCGTTAAACCAAAATGCGCTTCAGATAGGAGGGTGAACGGTGGCAAAAGGCAAGCATCAATCATTAGAAGGCAGACAGCGGGCGATGGAGGCTGAGTCCAAGCAAGCGGAGAACAATGTGGCGGGCTCGACAAGCGCTAATCGCAATCAGAAGGGGCATGTGCCGAACAGCCCGTCAACGGGCTAGCACATCGCAAAAGGACGGCAGGGCAATGCTGCGTATAGCGGCTTTGCCGCCGTCCTTTCGTTTTTTTGATGTTATTACCGGAAGCGGTCTTCGCTCTTAAAAACGTTTCCTAATTAGCCGATAAATAAGACAGCCTGATCATGTGTCGAAAGGAGCTAGCCTGCGATGCGATTCGGAAGGTTCAAACGGCTCTATGCATGTGCGATCGTCTGCTTGCTGCTTGCTGCATGCAGCGGGAGCGGCGATACAGCATCGACAGCCGATGAAAAATCCTATTACTTTCGATTAGCTGAAACACATCCGAACGTACATCCGACGACCCGTGCCGATAAAAAATTTGCAGAGCTGGTCAATGAGCGTTCAAACGGAAGAATTCATATTGAAGTATTCCCATCCTCGCAGCTTGGAGAGGAAAAGGCCGCTATCGAGCAGCTCCAACAGGGAGCAATTGAGTTTATTCGAACTAGCGGTGCGACTTTGGCCGAGTACGCAGTTCCTTTTGGCGTATTCAGCATCCCTTACTTATTTCGCAATGACGATCATTTATGGCGTTATCTGGACTCGGATGCCGGCATAGAGCTATTGGACGGTTTAGATGATGCTGGAATTACGGGACTGGCTTATTATAGTTCAGGCGCCAGAAGCCTCTATTCTGTAAAAGAAATTGAAAGCGTTCACGATTTGAAAGGAATGAATATTAGAGTCCAGCAAAATCAAATCAGCATCGATTTCATTCAGGCGCTTGGCGCCAACGCGATACCGATGACTTACGGGGAAGTGTATGGCGCGTTGAATACCGGTGTGATCGATGCTGCGGAAAACAATCCGCCCAGCTATTATTCCTCAAATCACTACAAAATCGCGTCTCAATTCGTATTAAATGAGCATCAGCGAATACCGGATGTGCTCGTCATGTCGCAAGCAGTATGGAACCGGTTATCGGAGGATGACAAGGCGCTTATAAAGCAAGCAGCAATCGACTCATCCGAGCTTCAGCAAAGCGTATGGAATACATACGAGCAGGATGCTGCATCCGAGCTGGAGAAGGCGGGCGTGCATTTCGCTGAAATTGCGGATACGGCGGAATGGCAGCAGGCGGCATTATCAGTCCTGCAAAAGTACAGCAGCGCGTACAAGGAGCAGCTTGCTGACATATCCGCACTTGCGAAAGCGGAAGACGAATAACAAAAAAAGACTGTCCTTAAGACTGGAAGGTCTTATCGGACAGTCTTTTTGGATTAGTAGCCCCAGCCTCCGAAGCAGCTGCACGCGATAATAACGAGCAGAATGAACAATACGAGAATCGTTCCAGTATTGTTGAACACTCCCCCAACGTATCCGGACATACAAAGCACCTCCTTTACTAGGTACTTTGTATGTTATTCCTGATACTGTCCTATGGACTGGGTGTATGCCGGATGCTTTACGCCTAATTATGACGGTATTCGCTCAGTTTTACTTAATTACGCCGCACGCGATTCGATTGCCGGAGTTGCCGGCTGGATCTGTTTTATAATCGTCGGCTTTCTCGTGAATGACCAGCGCCAATCCGTCTTTCTGTATGATGGAGTTAGGCTGCCCTTTCGTAAATGTCACGGAAGTGCTCTTCACAATCGTATTCACTTTACCGTCCTTGCCGACTTCGATATTAAGCAAGTCTCCCGAATGGAAGCCTTTCGGATTATTGAAGCCATGCTCTTTATGGGTCGGATTGAAGTGGGCGCCAGCCGAAGTGAAATCCGGCGCTTCGCATTTGCCGACGGCATGGAAATGAATGCCGTGCGTGCCCGGCGGCAAGCCGGCTGCTTCTAAATGTATATGAACAGCGTCGACTTGGCCTGTAATTGTAGCTGTGCCGATTATTTCCGCTTTGCTGTTTACAATATTGACCGTTATGACGGCGGGGCTTTTCGGCTCCTCCGCAGCCGATGCGGGTAGGCTTACGCCTGTCAGTAACAGCAGCGTTGTGAGCAAAGTTGCAACGTATTTCATCGGAAACCTCCTAAATTTTAGTTACTACAATAGAATGGTCATTTCCGTGTGAAATATTCATGACTTTTTCGAATGAGCCGCCGAGTTTTTTGTAGAAGAAGTAGGAATTGCATTCGTTGTTGTCGAATTCATTTGACATACAAACTACATTGATATTTACAGGAGCGTGACACACGTGTTTTTGCATTTCCTGCAAACGAAAGAGCAGAAGGAAGCATTTCTTGAATTGGCCCATCGCGTTGCAAAAGCGGACGGCATCGTAAATTGGAAGGAGCAAGGCTATCTCCGATCCTATATGTATGAAATGAATATGGTTGCGCCGGAGAGAATCAGTTCTTCTGAGCGCGAACTTAAAGATATTATAAAAGAGATACCGGAGGAGTCGGTCAGAACGATATTTTTGCTGGAAATATTGATGCTTGTGTATGCCGACGGCGATTACAACGAAGATGAGCAGCGGATTGCCCGCGAGCTGCAGGCGTTGTTCGGCTTTTCGAATGAAAAGCTGGAATCGTGCAGAAATTGGGTGAAAAGCTTGGATAATCTGAAGATCGAAGGGATTAAGCTTATCCTATAATTGAGCGCTTGAAATGATAATGACGGAATTGGTACACTATTGGTGGCAAACTTTACCCAATCGGACAAGGGAGATATGGCAATGGCATTTATTCAATGCGATTTCTATTCGCACACGTTAAGAATGGCTACCTCCATTAATGTAATTATTCCGCAGACGAAGGATATCTCGCAGCCTTCTCGCCTCGGACAAGACGATAAATATCCTGTGCTCTATTTGCTGCATGGGCTTTCCGACGACCATACCATTTGGATGAGAAGAACGTCTATAGAGCGATATGCTACGGAAAAAGGAATCGCTGTCGTAATGCCGAATGTGCATCGCAGCTTTTACGCTGATATGAAGCGCGGCTTGCCTTACTGGACCTTCCTAACCGAGGAGCTCCCGCTAACAGCTCAATCCTTCTTCCCGCTGTCGGACCGGCGCGAGGACAATTTTGTAGCCGGGCTGTCGATGGGCGGCTATGGGGCGTTCAAGGTCGGTTTAAGCTTCCCAGAACGCTATGCAGCGGCAGCGAGTTTGTCTGGCGCGCTTGATTTGGCTGCCCATGAAGCCGACCCGTTCGGCCTGTTCCTTCCATTAGAAGCTGAGAACATATTCGGCAGCGCAGATGAGGTGAAGGGAGGCGGCAACGATCTCTTCTATCTGGCCGAGCAAATGGCTGCCCATGGCGGGCCGAAGACGAAGCTGTATCAATGCTGCGGCACGGAAGATTTTCTCTATTCGGATAACCAAAGCTTTCTGACCCATGCAAGGGCTCTTGAGCTTGATATTACGTATGAGGAAGAGCCCGGCTCGCATGATTGGGGATATTGGGATATGAAAATTCAAAACGTCCTCAACTGGCTGCCGATCGGACAAGCTTAGGAAGCTCGGTATTCGATATGATGGAGATAAACAGCGATTAGAGGTTGAATGCTCTAACGCTGTTTTTTTATCGCTTGTCGCCTGCCTGTATTTTTCAAAAAACTTTCAGATTGCTATGCTACGATATCCCTTAATCTTAATAACGCTGAAGAAGTTCACCATAGCTTCCTAAAGCATAAACATATGACAGCAAGAGAAATGGGGAATCCATATGGCGTACGTAATCGCTTTTGGAATCGTACTTGTATTAGGGATTACAGCATTTTCCGTTATCGCAGTTTCTAAAGTATCCAAAATGGACAAATATAACAATGAATTGGAGCAAAAGCTTCAGTACTCTGAACATATCTTGCGGCTAATGAAAGGGAATCGCGAGCATGAGCCTGTTCCCGTATCGGATGATTATGACAGGCTGACCGGGCTTCCGAACCGCCGGTTATTTCTTTCCTCTGTCTCTGAAGCGCTGAAAGCGAGCCGTGACAGGAAATCGACATGCGCCATTATGATCGTGGGCATCAATGATTTCGAGTTGCTCGAGGACGGGTACGGCCGCGAGGTGGGCAACATTATTTTGCGACATATGAGCGAACGGATTCATAAGACGCTGGAAGGGACTAACGTTATTTTGTCGCGAATTGGCGTAGATGAGTTCAGCCTGTTTTGCGGCAGCAGCTTCAGTTATGAGGATATTGTCAGTCTTGCAGATAATGTGATGAGTGAGGTAGAGCGGCCGTATCATTTGAAACAGATCGATATCGTCATTACGGCGACGATTGGCATAGCGATTCATCCGATTGACGGATTAACGGAAGATCAGTTGATGAAGAGAGCGGATAATGCCATGTATGAAGCGCGGAAGAACGGAAAAGAGGGCCATCCTAATTTTCCTCAAATGCTGCATTGAGTTCAGTGGCACTTACCGCTTATAATATAACGAGAAAATAGACTAAAAGAAAAGGTGTCATAGATGAGCATACTAAACGTTGAACGACTAAGCCACGGCTTTGGGGATCGCGCGATCTTCAATGACGTGTCATTTCGCTTGCTTAAAGGAGAGCATATTGGCCTAATCGGAGCCAACGGCGAAGGCAAATCCACTTTCATGAATATTATTACCGGAAAGCTGCAGCCCGATGACGGCAAAGTCGAGTGGTCCAGAAGGATGCGGGTCGGTTATCTGGACCAGCATGCGGTGCTTAGCAGAGGAATGACGATTCGCGACGTACTGAAAGGCGCGTTTCAATATTTGTTTGATATGGAACAAGAAATGAACGATATGTACGGAAGAATGGGCGATGTAACGCCCGAGGAGCTGGAAACGCTGCTTGAGGACGTTGGCACGATCCAAGATACGCTGACAAATCAGGATTTCTATATGATCGATGCCAAAATCGAGGAAACCGCGCGCGGGCTTGGCCTTACCGATATCGGTCTCGAAAAGGATGTGCAGGATTTGAGCGGCGGCCAGCGGACGAAGGTGCTGCTTGCTAAGCTGCTGCTCGAGAAGCCGGACATTTTGCTCCTGGACGAGCCGACCAACTATTTGGATGAGCAGCACATCGAATGGCTGAGACGCTATTTGCAGGAGTATGAAAATGCGTTTATTTTGATTTCCCATGATATTCCGTTTCTTAATAGCGTAATTAATCTTATCTATCATATGGAAAATCAACAGCTGAATCGATATGTTGGCGACTATGATCATTTCCAGCAAGTATATGAAATGAAAAAGCAGCAGCTGGAATCGGCCTATAAACGCCAGCAGCAGGAGATCGCCGATTTGAAGGATTTCGTTGCGCGCAACAAAGCGAGCGTAGCTACGCGGAATATGGCGATGTCCAGACAGAAGAAGCTGGATAAGATGGAGGTTATCGAGCTGGCGAAGGAGAAGCCGAAGCCGCAGTTCAACTTCAAGGACGCGAGAACGTCCGGCAAGCTGATCTTCGAGACGAGCGGACTGGTCATCGGTTATGACAGCCCATTGTCGAAGCCGCTTGATCTGCGAATGGAGCGCGGACAGAAAATTGCGCTCGTCGGCTCTAACGGAATCGGCAAAACGACGCTCCTGCGCAGCATTTTAGGACAAATTCCCGCGATCTCCGGCTCCGTACAACTGGGCGATACGCTGAGCATCGGCTATTTTGAGCAGGAAATGAAAGATGCCAATTACAATACGTGCATTGAGGAGATCTGGAAAGAGTTTCCTTCCTTTACGCAGTTTGAGGTGCGCGCTGCGCTCGCCAAATGCGGCTTGACCACGAAGCATATCGAAAGCAAAATCGCCGTGCTGAGCGGCGGCGAGAAGGCCAAGGTTCGCTTGTGCAAGCTGATCAATAATGAAACGAACGTGCTCGTGCTCGACGAGCCGACGAACCATTTGGACGTCGACGCCAAGGATGAGCTGAAGCGCGCTTTGAAGGCCTATAAGGGCAGCGTTCTGCTTATTTCCCATGAGCCTGAATTTTACAAGGACGTCGCTACCGATATTTGGAATTGCGAATCATGGACGACTAAAGTATTTTAATAAGGCGATCAAGAAAGAGGGATTGGCTTTAGCAGCAGCAGGCTGCTGGAGCCGATCCCTTTTTGCCTGCGGTTTACCAGCTTATATTTCCGTCGAGGCTCGTCTCTTCATAAAAAGCGCTTTAGCTGATCATGCTGCTTCGCCGTTTCCGGCCGCGAATATATCCGTTAACCGGTCTAAACTGACATTATCCATGATTGTCCGAAACGAGGCTAGTCATTATGTGTCTCGATCAGACCGATACTGCTTTTGTGGAGCGCTGCTTCGCAAACGATTTGCATTATATCGATATTTCGGCAAATGATCCGTTTCTTAAAAAAGTGGAGGCGCTGCGCAATACGATGAAGGGTAGCCGTACTACGGCATTGCTGAGCGTAGGCTTGGCGCCTGGACTGACCAATTTGCTGGCGGCTCATTCGAATACCTTGCTTGATCAAACCGCGCTAATTCATATATCCATTATGCTTGGCTTGGGCGATTCACACGGCAGAACTGCAATGGAGTGGACGCTGGATCAATTATGCGCCGATTTCGAGGTCGTTGAGAACGGCAGCAGCAGAAGGGCATTCACTTTCAAGGAAGGCATTCGCACAGATTTCGGGGGTACCTTAGGAAGAAGGAAGGCTTACCGGTTTAATTTTTCAGATCAGCATTCCCTTGCAATGACGCTTGTTCGGTACGATAAAAGCAGGCAAGCCATTCTTCGCGGTAAATTCCGTTCAAGCTCTTTTTGTATGCGTCAACGCTGCTTAAGGACAAAGCCCGGCAGCACCGGCTGGATTTTGCCCATCGCTTCCTTCTTCGCCTCGTCAAACACATGGGTGTAAATTTGCGTAGTGGAAATATCCTCATGCCCAAGCAGCTCCTGAACGGCTCTCAGATCGGTTCCGTTCCTTAGCAAGCCGGTCGCGAACGAATGTCGCAGCTTATGGGCGGACAAGCTCATGCCCTGAAGCTCGGGAAAGCGGGACGATAGAGAAGTCAGCATATTCTCGGCGATCGTCTGCACCATCCGCTTGCTGATCCGCCTGCCAAACTGCGTAATGAAGAAAGCGTATTGATCCTTTTTGTTTTTAGGCGCAATCCGATGCTGCAAATATTGTCCCAGCAGCTCGTGCAAGATTGGAGGGAGGGGGACGTAGCGCCATTTTTCCCCTTTGCCTCTGATGGCAAGCTCCCCGGCCGTTTTGTTCCAATCGTTCACGTTCAAGCGAACAATTTCGCTGACCCGTAGTCCCGCATAAGCCATGAGCGCAATAATGGAAACGTCGCGAAGCTGATATTTGCCTTCCACCATCTCCGTGCAGCAGTCCAAAAATTTTTGCTCCAAAAAGGCAGGCTTGCGCTTCTTTTCGATTTTCGCTTTCTCGATATCGGCGGCAGGGTTAGCCTCGCACCGGTTGAATTTGATCATCACTTTAAAAAAGAGCCGGATAGCGGACTGGCATCGATTCCGATAACGTGCGCCTGCGCCGGATTCCCGTTTCTCCGACAGATGCGTCATAATATCGAGATCCGTTACCTCTCTAACCGGCTTACCGTTTAAGCCGTGAAGGAAATGCTTCAGGTCGTGCATATAAGCTTTCTGAGTTTCCTCCGAATATTCTCTATTTCTCATATATACCAAAAAATAGTTTAAATCAATCTCGTAATCTTCTATTATTAATGAGTAACTCATAACATTTCTCCTTAAAAAATGGCTTATAGACTAAATTACATTAAATCTATATTTAATGCAATTTTTTAGCGTGAATTTCAATGCGATTTTAAACGATTCGGTGATTTATTTGATAGACTTGCCTGTAAAAAAATAATCGCTTACCAAATAGAAAGTAAGACTGAAACGAGGTGCGCCCCAGTACACTAATGTTGGAAGGAATGATCCGAAAAAGGAGAGTTGGACATGGGAGTAAAATTTATTCATGTTTCAATCGTCTATTTTGTAATTGGGGTTATTCTTGGAATGGCGATGTCGATGAACGGCGATCATACGCTGACAGGCGTTCATGCGCACGTCAATTTGCTTGGCTGGGTGTCCGGCGCTTTGGCTGGCGCCGTATATTGGCTATTCCCGCAGGCCGGAGGCAGCGCGATGGCCAAAATTCATTTTTGGGCCTATAACATTGCTCTGCCAGTCATGATGATCGGGCTGACGCTGCTGCTGCTTGGCCATGGCCAGTATGAGCCTGCTGTAGCTGCAGGAGGGTCCGTCGTCGTCTTGTCCGTCATTCTTTTTGCGGTAAACGTGCTTGTTAACGTGCGATCAGCGGGAAGCGCTTCCGTCCAGAAGGGAAAAGAGAAAAGCAGCTAGCAGCAATCGTTTGTTATGCTAGAGCATCTCCTCTAAAGTCTGTCCGGCGCCATTATTATGGGCACTGGGGCAGACTTTTTGCCGTCCATCACGTATAATGATAGAGTTTGGACAACTAGAGCTCCGTGCAGGAAGAGAGAAAGGAATCGGCGAACATCTTGAAAACATCAGCTATGAAGCATACGCGTGTGCATGAAATTCTTTATATTATCGGTATTATAGGCATTTCTTTCTCGGCAATTTTCGTTAAATGGTCCGAAGCGGAAGTATCGGTAGCGGCGATGTACAGGCTGCTGCTGACCAATCTTTTGCTCGCACCGTTTCTATGGAGGTATCGTCATGAAATCGCGAGGCTTAAGGCTGGGCAGTGGGGCTTGCTGTTCGCTTCCGGATTTACTTTAGCGCTCCACTTTCAATTGTGGATGGCATCGCTTCGGCATACGACCGTCGCCAGTTCAACCGTCATACTAACGCTCGAACCGATTATGGTGATGCTCGGTTCCTTTTTTTTGTTCCGAGTAAGGGCTAACCGCATTATGCTTATAGGGATGACCGTCGCTTTAGCCGGCTCCTTGGTCATCGGGTTAGGAGACTTTAAAGTATCAGGCGGCGCCTTATACGGAGACGCGTTATCGTTTCTTAGCGTTATCGCTGTTTCCGTTCATATGCTGCTCGGGAAGAAGCTGCGCGAGGGGATTGGCGCCTTTGTATACAATTTTTTTGTATTTGCTTTCGCAGGCTGTACGCTTGCCGTATACAATCTGATGAACGGCTTTGCTTTTGGCGGTTATGCAGCTAAGGAGTGGGGCTTGTTCCTGCTGCTCGCAATCGTACCTACCTTGTGCGGGCATTATTTGTTTAACTGGCTGCTCAAATATATGCATGCTTCCGCAGTGTCAATGGCGGTGCTGGGCGAGCCGGTGTTCGCTTCCTTATTGGCTTGGCAACTGCTTGGCGAGAAGCTGACTGCGCTTCAGCTCATTTCAGGCATGTTCATTTTGGCGGGAGTATGGGTATTTATCCGATATGGCAAAGATGAGAAGGAAACGGCATCCTAGGGCATTTAGGAGAGAGGAGAAGCGAAACCATGATGATTATTAGGACGGAAGACGTTAGAAACAGGCTGGCAGCGCTTGCCGATGAAAGGTATCGGGCGTTTACCTCTTCATTAATTCCAACGATTACGAATGTGCTTGGCGTTCGTTTGCCGCAATTACGCAAGCTGGCCAAGGAGCTGATGCAGGAGGATTGGCGGCCTTATGTTGAAGCCGGAGGAGAAATATTTTTCGAAGAGGCGATGCTGAAAGGCGTCATGATCGGATATGCGAAGACGGATGTCGATGACAGGCTGCGGTTAATCGCCGGCTTTGTGCCGAAAATTGACAATTGGTCCGTGTGCGACAGCTTTTGTATAGGGCTAAAGTTCACAAAAGCCAATAGGGAGCAGGTATGGAGCTTCCTGCAGCCCTATTTGGCATCTGATAAGGAATACGAAATTCGTTTCGGCGTCGTCATGCTCCTTAACTATTATATCGAGGAGCCTTATATTGACGATCTGCTTGGTCGTCTTGATCGGATTAACCATCCTGCTTACTACGTAAAAATGGCAGTCGCTTGGGCGATCTCGATCTGTTATGTGAAGCTGCCCGAGAGGACGATGGCTTATTTAACAAATAACTCGCTTGACGATTTTACCTATAACAAGGCACTGCAGAAAATTACTGAATCCAATCGAGTCAGTGCTGAGACCAAGGCTGTCATCCGCTCAATGAAGCGGAAGGGGTAACGCATTGCTATATTTGCTTAAGCATTAGGACGTGGGGAATATCTGCCTCATAAAAAATATCGGAAGCGGCAGCATAGCCCAGCTTTTCATAAAAAGGCTGGGCTTGCACTTGCCCATGCAGCTTAACTTTATGGAGACCTCTTTGCTTGGCTAAGTCCTCGAGCCCAGCCGTTATCGCTTTGCCCAATCCATAGCTGCGGTAAGGCTTAAGAATGCATATTCGCTCCAGCTTTCCGGTGTCACCGACAACGCGCAATCGGCCGGTGCCAGCCGGCTCATCGTTATAATAGGCTAAAATATGCTCCGTCACTTGCCCGAGATTGTCATACTGATCGTATTCTTCATCCGCATTTACGCCTTGCTCGTCCACAAAAACTTCCCTTCTTATTTTGAAAGCTTGCTGAAGCTGCTCATCCGTCGTAATCTTCTCAATTCTCATCGCTCTTCATTCCTGTCCCTTCGTTGTGCAATATGTCTTCGTTATACTGTATATACTGCCTTCTACTAGTATAAGTTATGATATGAGAAATAACATCCCTAGGCTGCAACTTTAAGGGCGGAGCCGCGTCTATTCCATTGGTTGATAAATGTAGGAAAAGATGAGAGGTGATGGGCATGGGCGAAGATGTGCAATTGCATTTATGGAAGCGTATTGCAGCTGTGCTGCTGGCTGCACTTGTTGTCTGGTCTCTGCTGGCTATGCAAATGCCGAATAGGGCAGGCGCGGCGACGAAGGGGATAGCGACAAGCGAAGAGGCGATTGAGCGGGCGAGGCAGCTAAATTTACTGGCTGAAGACGCGGAAGCTTCAGCCGAGCGCAGAACGACAAACGGTTCGGATACGTGGACGGTTTCCTTTGTGCCTGGTAAAAATACGACAGTCCAGTTGCCAAGCTTCGGCGAGATCAAATTAAGCAGCGTAACAGGTGAATTGCTGACGTTTGTTTCGAGCTCTTGGAATAACGATGCTCAGCTTGAGTTTGATGCAGCGAAGGAGAAAATTAGCGACGAAGAAGCTATACGGATCGCTCGGAACTTTGTTCAAGAACTGCCGTGGAAGCTGGATTCGGAATGGATAATCGATCCTTACCAAGAGGGCGAATACTGGGCGCGCGGCGACGATAAAACGGCCCATAAAGTCCGTTTTGACCGAGCGCATAAAGGGATAAGGCTCGATCAGCAGACGTTTGAGGTGTATGTAGATCGTATAACCGGCGAGATTACGACTTATGGGATTAGCTGGTCTAAGGTTCAGTTCGCGGATCCGACTACCGGCATTATAGACGCGAAGCAAGCGGGCAGACTGTTCTACGAGCAAGTAAAGCCTTTCCTTTACCTATCTGAAGTAACGAATGAGCCGGTATATGCGCTTCATGGCCAGTATACGATGGATGCGAGAACGGGCAAACTGCCTGCAGACAGGAATAGCGGAGCAGTTGCTGTTTATACCGGTGCGAAGACGGGCTTTATTGCAACATCTGCAGTTCAAAAACGTCTGCTATCGAATTACGTTCTCGAGCTGCAATACGCATACACCGATATAGCTGGCGGAAAAGTGGATCTATTTTACCGGCTGGAGCTCCATCCTGAAGCACCGATATTTACGTATCTGGGCGTTCCGCCTGAAATTAACGCGAAGACCGGAAAGTGGCAAAGCTTCATCGGAGAAAGCATCCAAAAGCCATTCCCGGAACCTGGCCAGTGGCTTGTTGACAGCTCTGCAGCTGCCGACAAGATTGGTTATGCAGCCGCAATTGTTTTGAATCATGAGCTCGTAACACTGACAGACGAACCGATTATTAAAAACGGCTCCGTTCTTATCCCTTTCAGAGGGCTGATGGAGAAGATAGGGGCTACTGTCTCATGGGATCAGAAATCGAAGAAGGTGACCGCCCAAGCCCCCGGCAAGAAGGTCGAGCTTACAATTAACAGCAGCACCGCATTAATTAATGGAGTTAAATATAACTTGAATACGCCGGCGCAGCTCGTCGACGGCCGGACTTATATACCCGTCAGGTTCGTGTCGGAAGCGCTTGGCGCTGAGGTCAGATGGGAGCATCCGGTTCGTTTGGTAACGATTCAAACCGATCCGTCTCTAAAACGTCTAACGGATGCAGAGCTGCGAATGCTTCAGTTCAAAGCGCAAATTAGCTGGGAGGAGAAGCAGCCGGTAAAAACGAAGTAACGTAAAGTTGGTTAATGACACAAATTAAGCGGCATTCCGTATTGGGAATGCCGCTTTTTCATTTTTTTCGGTTACATGCCCCTTAAATATTGAACCGGCGGCTCGATTTTCTTGGTAACCTCTTTAATCGCGTGCAGCGCCCAATAAGGATCGTTCAGCATCCCTCGCCCTACCGCCGCGAGATCGGCGTCGCCGTTAGCCAACGCTGATTCGGCGATATTTGGCTCATCCAGCTTACCGACAGCGATGACAGGAACGCCCAGCGATTGCTTGTATGCGCGTGCGAACGGAACTTGATAGCCGTAATGATTGCCAGGCTTAACTGCTCCGGGAGGAGCCTCGCCGCCGGAGGAGACATGGAAAATGTCGACGCCTGCATCACGGTATTTCTTCGCAATCGCGATCGAATGTTCCAAGCCGTAGCCGCCGTCCATATATTCGACTGCCGAGATCCGGAAGAGCAGGGGCATATGCTTAGGCATAACGGTTCTGACAGCTTGAATGACCTGGACGCCGAACAGCGACAAGTCTTGGCCATACTCGTCAGTCCGGTTATTGATGCCGGGCGAGTGAAACTGATGGATCAAGTACCCGTGCGCGCCATGAAGCTCTATAGCGTCGAAGCCGGCTTCTACCGCTCTGCGTGCGGCCTCCTGGAACTTCTCGATCATTTCCTTTGCTTCCCCGGTCGAGAGTGCTCTTGGGCGCTTTGGTCCGACAGGTATATCGGATGCGCCTACCGGCTGCGCGGCATCTTCAGCTTTGCGTCCGGCATGGGCGATTTGAACGGCGATTTTCGATCCATATTTATGAACTTCGTCAACGATCCGCTTAAAAGCAGGAATCTGTTCGTCAGACCAGAGCCCTAAATCTTTGTTTGTAATCCGGCCGTCCGGCTCGACGTCGGTCATTTCAACGATAATAAGGCCGGCGCCGCCAACTGCGCGGGATACGTAATGAACGTAATGCCACTCGTTCGGTATCCCGTCCTGAGCTTCTACCGAGTATTGGCACATTGGCGCCATAACAATTCGATTTTTCAATTGCAAGCCTCCATATGAAAACGGGGTATCGATATAAGCCATTGGCGATTCATCTCCTAATAGTTATTATGCCTTATTTATAATATAAATAGGTAAGTTAATAATAAAAGGTAAAGACGAAAAAAACAAGATGTTCAATAACGGCTGCATGCATGGATCATTTGCATGCAAAATTGTTTATTCATATACGATTTTCTTTATTCGCTAAAAAAATTCGCCGACAGGTGCGGTTTTTTGTAATTTTATGCCCGAATAGGTTTTTCAATATAGGCGAAAATGCTATAATAATCATTGATACTTAATGTAGAAAGCGGGTAAACCATGGGTCGTAAATGGAATAATATTAAGGAAAAGAAAGCATCGAAGGACGCCAACACTAGCCGGATCTACGCCAAGTTCGGCGTAGAAATCTATGTGGCGGCGAAGAAGGGCGAACCGGATCCGGAATCGAACCGCGCCTTAAAGGTCGTACTGGAGCGCGCTAAAACGTACAATGTTCCTAAAGCTATCATTGACCGCGCATTGGACAAGGCTAAAGGCAGCGGCGATGAAATTTATGAAGAGCTTCGTTATGAAGGCTTCGGTCCGAACGGTGCAATGGTTATCGTTGATGCCCTTACGAATAATGTAAATCGTACTGCGCCGGAAGTTCGTTCTGCCTTCAACAAGAACGGCGGGAATATGGGAGTAAGCGGATCGGTCGCATACATGTTCGATTCAACGGCTGTAATCGGCATTACGGAAAAAACGCTGGACGAAGCATTCGAGCTGCTGATGGACGCGGATATCGAGGTTCGCGATATTGTCGAGGAAGACGATTCCGTCATCGTGTACGCGGAGCCCGATCAATTCCATGAGGTGCAGGAAGCGTTCAAAAACGCCGGCGTAACGGAATTTACGGTCGCCGAACTAACGATGCTCGCTCAAAACTATGTAACGCTTGAAGGCGATGCGAAGAAGCAGTTCGAGAAGCTGATCGACGCGCTGGAAGATTTGGACGACGTTCAGCAGGTCTATCATAATGTTGAGCTGGACTAGCATATAGAGATGATTGACGAAACTGCCGTACATGTAGGGCGGTTTCGTCTTTTTTTGCGAGATAAAAAATAACGCCTGCTACTCCGAGGAGAGGGCAGGCGTTCGTTGGTTTTCAGCGGATAATGATTAACGGATTGTTTTCAAAGCGCCGCTCCAAGCAAGCACTTGATCAAGCATGCCGTTTACGTTAGTAAGGTGAAGATCTGCAGGCTTGAATACTGTGCCGTTCTCGAAGTCAGTGAATAACGACAGGGCAGGATGTACACGAACGTCTGCAACGGACAATTCGCCTAAGATGCCGCGCAAATGCTCAGCTGCGCGAGCGCCGCCGACAGAGCCGTAGCTGACGATGCCAGCCGCTTTATTGTTCCATGCTTCACGCGCGTAATCAAGAGCGTTCTTCAGCGCGCCTGTAATGCTGTGGTTGTATTCTTGAACGATAAATACGAAGCCGTCAAGGGTTGCAAGCTTGCTATTCCAAGCAGCGGCTTGTTCGGAAGCGTTTGCTTCGCCAAGCAGCGGCAGCTTATAGTCCTTAATATCAACGATTTCATAATTCGCATCGCCGCGTTTGTCAGCGATTCCTTTCACCCATTCCGCTACTTGCGGGCTTACGCGGCCTTCCCGAGTGCTTCCGATAATAATGCCGATATTAAGTTTGCTCATATGAATTGCCTCCTTGGATGTGGTTTTCCCAAATAGTTTGTTCAAGAAACTCATTTTTACTCCAACTATCTTTAAATTAAGATTTCTGAACATGAGATAATGGTAACAGTCATCATTTACATTGTCAAGTACCTTTCAATAAGTAAGTGAAGGACGCGAATTTCCCGTCTTATTCCTCTCTGTAATATCCATACTTTTTTGATCCATTTTGTAAATTGTTGATTATAGGGCAGATATCTGATTTTTGAACATTTTTCACTGATTTTTATTATGTATCCGCTTTCAAAACTTGCAATAATGATGCTGACGGAAATTGTCAACAAGTCTCGGTGAACTTCGCTCGGAAGGGTGGTGGTTCATTCTTTTTTGCAATAAGGCTTATATAAAAAAGATGGAGGTGTACATGATGTACAAAGCAATGAGACACCCGTTTCGAACGGGCGTAATTTTGCTGTTTGTCCTCACTTTATTCGTGGCATCCGTTATTCCCGCAGATCAGACCGTATATGCCGCATCCGCCCGCCAAGCGGAAAAGCTTAACCGGGGAGTGGTAGCCGTAAAGGTCGCAAGCGGCGTATTTGTTAGCTGGCGGCTGCTCGGCACAGAGGATTTGTCCGTCTCCTTCAATCTGTACCGGAATGGCACGAAGGTAAATGCGACGCCTATTACGAACAGCACCAACTATCAGGATACAGCCGGTACAACATCATCCAGCTATACGGTGCGGGCAATCGTGGGCGGGGTGGAGCAAGCGGCATCTCCTGCCGCATCCGTATGGAGCAATCAGTATTTGGATGTGCCGATTCAGCAGCCGGCAGGGGGCACTACGCCGGATGGCGTCAGTTATACGTATACGGCAAATGACGCAAGCGTTGGCGATTTGGACGGCGACGGCGATTATGAGATTGTTTTGAAATGGGACCCTACGAATTCAAAAGATAACTCGCAAAGCGGCTACACCGGCAATGTGTATATCGATGCTTACAAGCTGAACGGCACTCGCCTTTGGCGGATCGATTTAGGTCGAAACATTCGAGCCGGCGCACACTATACGCAGTTTATGGTGTATGATTTCGACGGCGACGGCAAAGCTGAAGTCGTTATGAAAACGGCGGATGGCACGAAGGACGGTACCGGCGTAACGATCGGCAGCAGCACGGCCGACTATCGCAATTCCAGCGGCTATGTGTTGTCAGGACCGGAATTTTTGACCGTATTCAACGGCCAGACAGGCAAAGCGATGTCTACAATCGATTATGTGCCGCCAAGGGGCACGGTATCCAGCTGGGGCGACAATTACGGCAATAGGGTGGACCGCTTCCTTGCAGGCGTCGCTTATCTGGACGGGGTGCGTCCGAGCATTATTATGGCTAGAGGCTACTATACCCGTACGGTCGTCGTCGCCTTCGACTGGCGTAACGGCAGCTTGACGAGACGCTGGACGTTCGACAGCAACAGCTCTACGAACGGTCCTTCAACGACTGGACAAGGCAATCACAGCTTAAGCGTCGCCGATGTCGATAATGATGGCAAGGACGAAATTATTTATGGCGCAATGACCATCGATGATAACGGCGCGCGTCTATACAATACCGGCCTTGGCCATGGCGATGCGCTGCATGTCGGCGATCTGAATCCGAACCGTTCCGGTCTTGAAGTATTCAAAGTAATGGAAAATACAAGCGCTCCGTATGGAGCGGCGGTGTGGGACGCGGGTACCGGCTCCATTCTATGGGGCGTGTACACTGGCGTCGACACAGGCAGAGGAATGGCGGCCGATATCGATCCGACGTATCCAGGGGCGGAAGTGTGGGCAAGCGGCGGTGTCGGGCTATATTCCATTACCGGCACGAAAATAAGCAGCTCAACGCCTTCTATCAACTTCGGCATATGGTGGGACGGCGATCTTTCCCGCGAGCTTTTAGACGGCACTAAAATTGACAAATGGAATTATTCCTCGAAAACATCGACGACCATATTGAACGGAGCCAGCGTAGCTTCCAATAACGGAACGAAGGCGACTCCGGCGTTGTCCGCCGACTTGTTCGGCGATTGGCGGGAAGAGGTTATTTGGCGCAAATCGGACAATTCAGCGCTTCGCATTTATACAACGACTGATATAACGAGCGCCAAAATTCATACGCTCATGCATGACCCTGTGTACCGCTTATCGATTGCTTGGCAAAATGTCGCCTACAACCAGCCGCCTCACACGAGCTTTTTCTTAGGCACTAATATGGCTGCATCGCCTAAGCCGAATATTTATTTAACGCCATGAACTAATGGGGACCGTTCTCTTCGGAGAGCGGTCTTTTTTTGTATTCCATAAGAGATATTTCTAAAAATAACGGTTATATTTGGAACAAAATGACCGCTGAGCTGTCTAATTGTATGAGGTGACAGATATGGAATATTTAAAAAGCATCAAAATCACTGCGGATAATGTTCATTGGATAATAAGAGATCTGGTGAATGAATATAGCGATGACGTATGGAACTTTTCATTTCTGCTCGTTAAGGATCGGGCGACGGCGGATGATATAACGCAAGAAGTATTTCTTCATGCCTTTCGGACGCTTCATCGGTTCGAGGGCAGAAGCTCGCCGAAAACATGGCTGCTTGCTATGGCTCGGAACAAATCGATCAATTGGCTTAAATCGTCATTCATTAAACGTGTCACTCTCGTCGGCTTAGCCCATCGCAAAAGCCAGCACCGATCGGCTGAGCAGGAAGCGATCGAACGATCGGCGATCCATACGATATGGCAAACGGTAATGAAGCTGCCTGCAAAGCAGCGAGAGGTATTAATATTAGACGCCCATTATGAGTTTTCCTATATGGAGATCGCTCAAATATTGAATGTATCGGAGGGCACGGTGAAATCCCGCCTCCATCGCGCGCGGGCAGCTTTAGAGAAGATGCTTAAGGAAAACGGGGAGGTATGAGAGTCATGACGAATAACAATGCGAAGCCTATATGGTATGAACATTTAAAGCAACCGCCATTAGAGAAGCCGTATTGGACGGAGGAGAAGAAGCTTGCGCTGCATAATCAGCTAGGGGAAAGCGGCGGGAGGGTAAAAAAGAAATCGCCGTTATGGCGCACCGTATTTGCGGCGTCCGCATTTGCCGTTGCATTTGTACTATTCATCATCATATGGCCAAATTTTAAGCCGCATAATTTGGTGCACGACTCGAACGTTACCGTCCGCCAAGCCTACAGCTCTAACGGTATTAAGCAATGGGAGGTTTTTCCCGATGGCGAAGCGAGAGGCGGGAAAACGAATGGAGCGGCATGGATGCTCTATATGCCTTTCGACCGGTTAGCAGGACATACAATCAGCATTTCCGCCGTACACTTGCCAACCGGAATGGCTCTGGATGAATTGAAGGAGATGCGGATCGAGGTAACGGACAGGGATAAGTATACGTATCGATCGTTAGACGGAGAGACTCAATCCAGCCATACCCGGATTGTGACAGATATGGCGTTGCCGCTTGGCGGAAAATGGCGCTTTACGATGCTGCTCGACGGCGCTTTTTTTGGCGACGCGGTGATTGAATTAGCCGAAAGCGATTGGGAGCTAAGTTCGTCCTTTACTTCGGGCAGCTATACGATGACGGGTGTAGAAAACAAGCTGGGCATTATTAATCCGGGTTTTATCGCCGGTCAGGGCAATAAGTATATGTGGCATTTTTGGGGGAAAGAAGAGCAGATTACCGGAAAAATAATAATTTACGGCATTAATCAATCGTCAGGCGATCTTATGGAGCTGTTTAAAGGGCGTCTCTATCCGGGCCCTCTTAACGGTGCGGATGCGAGCATGCCTAGCTCGCTTACGCTTCCTTCCGCAGGCAAATGGAAGCTGATTGCGGTCATTGACAACCGCTGGTTCGACAGTATCGTCGTGCAGGCTAATTAAGTAGTATAATGGTTGTAAAAAAGGTGGACTGGCAAAATGACGGCAAGCTTTGGGGCCATTGAGGATATTTATCGCTATCCGGTTAAATCGTTTGCGGGAGAGCGTCTGAACGATTGCGCTGTTGAACGCTATGGTCTGCATGGCGACCGGCTGTACGCTTTTTACGACGAGACAAAAGAAGGCTGGAGCCGATATGTCACAGCTAGAAAAATACCGGGCATGCTCGGCTATCAGGCGAGCTGGAATGCTACGAACGAACTGATCGTCAAAACGCCGGACGGACGGCAGGCGAGCTGGGATGAGGCATTGCTCCATGAGCTTCAAGCCCATACTTCCATTAACCTCTCAATGCTGGACTACCGCAGCCTGCCGCCAGAGCCTCCTGCGCTTATGGCGGTGGATGCGGCAAGCATCTTGCTCATTACGACCCATACGGTGCGCAAGCTCGAAAAGCTGTGGGGCAAGCCAGTTGATGCCCAGCGATTTAGAGCCAACCTCGTACTGAGATTGGATGACGAGCGCATAGATGAAAGCATATGGATCGGCAAGCGGCTGCGCATCGGCGATGTCGAGCTGCAAGTCGATGAGCCGTGCGAAAGATGCGCGATGATTACGATCGATCCGGAGACGATCGAGCGCGACGCTTCCCTATTGAAGACGGTCCATAAAGAGATGGATTTAAAATTTGGCGTGTACGCATCCGTAGTAAAACCGGGACATATCCAGTCGGGGGATCGGGTTTATTTACAGCATTAAATATATGTGTGCGGAGCAAGCTGCTATAGGCAGCTTTTTTTTTTGCTTACGCAAGTCCTCATCCGCGGATAAGCGGCGGACAAAGGCACAAGAAACTGTGTATGGAGCGCATATATTGAACTAGTAAGCCAACAAGCGAGGTGAGAAAGATTTCTAGCATAAACAAAGCAAAAAAGAAACCGGCTCCCGCATCGCCTTGGGTCGGCCAGCCGGTTGTCGTCGTATTGAAGGACGGGAGTTACTATGTCGGCAGAATGGAGCAGATGAATGACGATCAATTGACGCTGGCTCCGATGCAATCCGAGAGAAGGCTTCCGGCTTCGGTGGACAGCCAGGACAAAGCGCAAATATCCGGCTTTCTAGGCTCGTTAATGAGCTTCCCGTTTGGCGCGTTTTCCGGCTTTATGAATGGAAATGGCGGCGGAGCACAGGCTGGCGGAGAAAGCCAGGGAAACGGCGGTTCCGGCGGAGGGGGAGGCGGTATGCTGGGCTTCATCGGTCAAATGCTGCCGAAAATTCAGATCGGAATGAAACTGGTGCGTACGATTATGCCTATTTTCGGACTATTTAAATAACTAGATCAGAACGTCATTTTAAAACCCTCGTACGAGGGTTTTGGCGCTTTATACGAGCCGCTAAAAAAGGAATAGACGTTGAACCGCAGACGATGATATCGTAAGGTAGAGAATCGATAGAAGCGCGGAAAGGCGGAGGATTGATGCTGTCGATTATAAAAGGGCCTTATTTGCAGCGGCCCGCAGCGGATCGTATGACCATCATGTGGGAAACGTCTGAGCCTGCCCACTCCGAGGCGGTTATCATGCTGGCCGAGAGAATACATAGCGGACATCAGGGAAACTACAAGAAACCGGAACAAATAGTAGCGTCAGCTGCTTCCGAGCAGTCAAGCACGATTCATAATCTTACGTTGGAAGGCTTGCAGCCGGGCACCGTGTATTTCTACAAGATCTTCTCCAGCAATGGCGGGCAATCGGTTGAATCTGGCCCGCATCCGTTGAAAACCGCACCTGACAGAGGCGAGCCGTTTTCCTTTACGGTAACGAGCGAAACAGGCGGCTATAGCTACTTTGATACGTCTAACGGCGCCATTAACGAGCAAATCTTTCAGGGCATGTCGCGCTACCGCCCCGATTTTGCACTGTTTGTTGGCGATATAGTGGACGATGGGAACCGCTATTCCGATTGGGACAATTACTTTTTCGGACCGGGCAAGTCTTTTCTGTTGAGTACGCCATTCTACAGCTGTCTAGGCAATCATGAGGATGACGCCGATTGGTTTTACCGCTTTTTTGATTATCCGGCGCCTAAAAACTATTATTCCTTCAATTATGGGGATGCGCATTTTATATGTCTCGACAGCACCGCATTTGTCCATAAGGACAGCTATCCGGGCAGCGATGGGCGAATAAGGCCCGGTAACGAGCAATACGATTTTTTAATAAAAGATTTGGAGGCTTCGCAGGCCAAATGGAAAATCGTCTTTTTCCATTATCCGCCTTACATTTCCGGAGGCTATCAGGTGGAGGATATGCGGCTGCTGTGCCCGATATTTGAACAGTATGGCGTCGATCTTGTATTTAACTCGCATACGATCGTCTACGAACGAAGCCATCCGCTTCGGGAGGGCCGCATCGATTTCGAGCAGGGCATCGTCTACATCGTAGCCGGGGGAGCGGGAGCGATGCCGGAGTGGCTGCTGCCGAAGCGAGAGTGGCATACTTCGCAATCGCTCGCTGTGCCGCATTTTGTTCAAGTTATCGCCGCAGCCGACCGGCTTGAAGTGCGCGCAATCGATGCGGATGGACGGCTTTTTGACAGCTTCTATATGAGGATATTGCCGAATGGTCAAAAGTTTTTGGGCTGATTGTCTTGACAGTTCGATGTAAGCTTTTGTAGTATTAAGCCGTAATAGATAAGGCATTGACCAAAGACATGATTTCCATTACGGGCTGTCCAGAGAGAGAGGCGATTGCTGAGAGCTTCTCCAGTTACGAATGCGAAGTTACCCCTTTGCAGCCGCAGCGTTGAACCTGCTATTGACCGTTAGCAGCAGTATGCGCCGCCGTTTAATCCGCGATAACGGATTCCGATGAGGACTATGCAGCGCAGCATGTTTGGCTAAGCCGAATGCGCGTACAGCTGCAGGTCGAATGAGGGTGGAACCACGAGCTGAACGCACTCGTCCCTTTTGGGCGAGATGCGTTTTTTTGCGTTCAAAGATATCAATAACGAAAGATTGGAGGCTGCAAGATGGACATCAATGTAACATTGCCGGACGGAACAAACAGGAGGTACCCGCAAGGAACGACCATTGCTCAAGTTGCGGAATCGATCAGCGCAAGCTTGAAAAAAAATGCGATCGCCGGCAAAATAAACGGCAAGCCTGTCGATCTTGGTCAATCGATCGGGCAAGACAGCCAGATTGAAGTCGTTACGCTGGACAGCAAAGACGGATTGGATATTTATCGGCATAGCACGGCGCATTTAATGGCCCAGGCGATTAAGCGCATTTATGGTGAGAAGGCCGTCAAGCTCGGAATCGGGCCGGTAATCGATGACGGGTTTTATTACGATATCGATATTGAAAAGCCGCTTTCTACCGATGATCTGGCTGCGATCGAAAAAATGATGGAGCGGATCGCGCAAGAAAATTTGCCGATTGTGCGAAGGGCAGTCAGCCGGGAAGAAGCGATTCATACGTTCGAGGCGCTTGAGGATCCGCTGAAGCTGGAGCTTATTCGCGATTTGCCGGAGGACGCCGTCATTACGATTTACGATCAAGGCGAATTTTTCGATCTGTGCCGCGGCCCGCATCTTCCGTCAACGGGGCGCATTAAAGCGTTCAAGCTGCTTAGTGTAGCCGGCGCTTATTGGCGCGGCGACGCCAGCAACAAAATGCTACAGCGCATTTACGGAACGGCGTTTCCGAAAAAAGCGGAGCTGGAGGAGCATTTGCATAGGCTGGAGGAAGCGAAAAAACGCGATCACCGCAAGCTTGGCAAGGAGCTGGAGCTGTTCATGTTCTCGGAGGAAGCGCCAGGCATGCCGTTCTATTTGCCGAAGGGCATGGCCATACGCACAGAGCTGGAGAGCTTCGCACGCGAATTGCAAAATCAGCGCGATTATGACGAAGTGCGCACGCCGCTCATGATG
>Ga0180215_1000301_pt1 | contig 66556 bp, 60 predicted proteins | sample eDN3rd37CBELigBY_FD_128871 | JGI IMG/M metagenome (GOLD analysis project Ga0180215, IMG submission 128871) | Enriched backyard soil microbial communities from Emeryville, California, USA - eDNA 3rd pass 37_C BE-Lig BY (version 2) (version 2) | ecosystem: Environmental > Terrestrial > Soil >... | reverse complement strand
GGGCGTCTGGTCGAGCTTGACCGGCAGTGATGCCGACGCGCTGTTGCCGGCCAGGTCAGCACAGGTAGTGGTGATTGGCGAACTGCCGTCGGTGCTGGTGCTGCTGGTCGTCGGGCAGTTGGCCGCGTCAATGCCGGAGGTTGTATCTTCCCAGCTCCAGGTGACGGCGACCGGGCTGACGTACCATCCGTTGCTGCCGAGGGTCCCGGTGATTATTGGATCGGCGACCGGATCAGTCAGATCGATCGCGACCAAGACCGTCTGCGGCGCTTCGACATTGCCGACAGCGTCGACGCTGAAGAACGTCAGTGTGGCGGTGCCTTCCCTGGAGATGGTGAATGGTGCGGTGTATGTGCTGCACGCTGCACGGTCTGACGAATCACAGTCCGTATCGTTGACTGCGTAGTAGATCGTCGCCACGCCGCTGCCGCCGACATTGTCGATAGCCGTGAGCGAGACCGTTACCGGCTGGTTGGTCCAGGTTCCTGAGACATAGCCGTTGCTAAACGACGGCGTTGTGACTGGCGCAATGTCATCGAGTGGGCCGTACGTGATGATGATGAGGCCGTCCCCTTCCCGCACGCCGGTCTCGAAGGTTGTACCGGCGGGGCCGTAGCCGCTTCCGCCGCCGCCGCCGGTGCCCGATTCGTCGGGCGCTGTCTGGCCACCAGAACCGCCGCAATAGCCACCACCACCGCCACCTGACCCGGAGTAGCCGGTGTTCATGCCGCTGCTGCCGATTCCGAGTTGCCCACTGCCGGTGGTGCATGTCTGATTGGCTCCCTGGCCCCGGATAGAGAGCCAGTCACTGACAGCTGGTCCACCGTCTAGCCCAACGGTTCCTCCGCCATTCCCGCCGAAGCGTATGCCCGAGGTCGGTTCAAAGCGGTTGACTGCGCCGCCGCCCCCGCCCGCAACGATGACGCGGTTCGATAGTTCCGCACCACCGATACGAACATCCGATGCGCCCCCGCCGCCAGAGCCGGGACACGCTCCGCCACCGCCATCGCCCCCGCCGTTAAAGCCGCCCGACGGAATGTGGGGCCCGCAAGAGCCACCCTGGCCTTTAGAGACGCTGTCACCAGCGCCACCGACCATCAGTGTGATCTCGGTGTTCGGCGTCACGGTGAGGATCGCTGTTGCGCGACCTCCGTAGCCGGGATATGAGAGTCCTCCCGCGGAACCACCACTCGCGCCATAAACATCGAACGTCGCCGATGTCACGTCGCTTGGAACAGTCCAGGTCTGGGCTGCGCCCGTATACGAGAATGTACAGACGGTCCGCGATCCGGACTGCATGCAATCTGGATCGGCCGCCTGCGCGACGCGCAGCGGTATGACGCTCATAATCGGCGCGATCGTGATGATCGCGCCGATTGCTACCCAGACGAGTTTCGTTCTCATGGAGTGCCTTCTCATCCCCCCGCCTCATAGATAATCGAACGTACCAGGAAGGATTGACGATTCGGCGGTCAGGTCTTCCGACGCGATATGACCCTCGTTCAACGTTGCGACGTAGTATCGAATGCGACACATGCCTCGTCAAGAAATTCTGAGTCAGATTCAGCATATAGAAACAGTGACTTGGGACCTCGCGGCGAGATGGCCGGAGCCGTGCCAAAGAACCGGGCCTGGGACTGAGGTTCAGAGGCTGAAGGCGAACTGCGATCTGGTTTGACATTTCGCGATGGTGTGGGTCAGCGTCCAGATGGGTTGAGTGCCGTCTCAAGGTCAAACACAAGGCGAGCTCCTGCTCGGCACGGTTGGGCGACCGATTGGACGATCCGCCTGCTCGCGGAAGGGTGTGCGCTATTGAGAGAGGAACTCGCCGGTACTTGCCACACAACACTCCGGACGAAGGCTATATCCGACATCCGGATGCCCTGGAGCTCGTAGGCGTATAGTAAAATCCGGACATACGTTCTAGTCTGGATGAATCCTATGCGTCGACGCCCGACATCTCAGCAACGCCAAGCGCAGGAACCCCGCGCGATCCAGCCCGGCACGATCACGCAGGTCACCCCGACCCAGCGCGACCCCGAGCGGGTGAGCATCTATATAGAAGGAACCTTCGCGTTTGCGCTGCCGGCCATCGTCGCGCTGCAGCGTGGCCTGCAACGTGGCGTCGAGCTGGATGACGCAGCCGTGCACGAGCTGGCGTCAGTGGCTGAGGCTGAACGCGCCGTCGAAGCGGCGCTCGTCTTCGTCGCCTATCGACCGCGCTCGGAGCGTGAGGTGCGCGACCGACTGCGACGGCGCAAGTTCGAGCCGGGTGCGATCGACATCGCGGTTGAGCGGCTGCGCGGCTGGAACTATCTCGACGACCGCGCCTTCGCCGAATTCTGGGTTGAGAACCGCGCCGAGCACTCGCCGCGCGGACGCCGTGCGCTGGAAGCCGAGCTGCGCGCCAAGGGCGTCGATCGCAACGTCACCGGCGAGGTGCTGGCCGATGTCGATCTGGGCGAGGATGACGCCGCCCTCGCCCTCGCGCGCAAGCGCCAGCCGCGCCTCGCCGCGCTCGACGAGCCGACCCAGCGCCGCCGCCTCGCTGCCTTCCTCGGCCGCCGCGGCTACGGCTGGGATGTCATCCGCCCCGTCCTGGACCGCCTGTATGGCGAGCTGGATGAGGATGGCGAAGAAGACGTTGACGTGCCGTGAATGAGACGCTGCGGCACTGAGACGCTGCTGCTGCGCGCTGCCCGGACGGCATCGCAGCACGGGCCCGAACGATCGACCGGAGAGGTACAATAGCCTGTCCGGACAGGGTGTGATATGCTCGTCTAGGCACCCCGAAACCATCGGCACGGCCCACCTGAACACTCGAAATGCGTCCTGGCAAGTTGGGGGACGATGGCTGAGATCAAGTGGTTTGGCCACGCCTGTTTCCGTTTGAAGTCGCGTGATGCGACTATCCTGACCGACCCGGTCCCGCGCTCGTTCGGCTACAAGGTCGAGAAGCAGAAGGTCGACATCGTCACCTTCTCGCACGCGCACCCCGGTCACACGGCGATCGAGATCGTGTCGAACGAGCCGAAGATCGTCGATGGTCCCGGTGAGTACGAGATGAACGACGTCTTCATCACCGGTATCCGCACCTATCACGATGACAAAAAGGGCGAAGAACGCGGTCGCAACACGGCCTATCTCTTTGAGGTCGAGGATCTTGTTGTGCTGCATCTCGGCGATCTCGGGCATTTGCTCGAAGAAGACGAGGCCGAGAAGTTCAGCGCCGCCGATATTGTGATCGTGCCCGTCGGGGGTGGCCCGGTGCTGGATGCGAAGCAGGCAGTAGAGGTCATCAGTTCGCTGGATGCGAAGATCATCATTCCCATGCAATATCGCACGGCGAATGGTGATGCAGAGCGCGACCCGCTGGAGCGGTTCCTGACCGAGATGGGCGTCACCGAGGCAACGCCGCGGGACAAGCTCGTTGTTCGGGAGAGCGATCTCAGCGAGACACCCGAGGTGGTCATTCTTAGTCTGTAGTGCCCGGCGGCGCGCCTCTTGCGCGCGGTCTGGCTGACGTACGCAGTGGAAGGCCCCGCAGTCGCCAACCCGGCGAGTGCGGGCTCGTGTTTGGTTGTGGGGGTCGAGGAGCTACCAGCGAGCGCCGCGCAGTGGGTCGCAGCGCGCTGGGGCGGTTCGGGCGGAGGACCGGAGCAGTGCCCAAATTCATTTTCGTCACAGGTGGTGTGGTGTCGTCGGTCGGCAAGGGCATCTCGACCGCATCGATTGGCCGGCTGCTGAAGGCCCGTGGCCTCAGTGTCGCCATTATGAAGCTCGACCCGTATCTCAACGTCGATCCTGGCACGATGTCGCCGTATCAGCACGGCGAGGTGTTCGTCACCGAGGACGGCGCTGAAACCGATCTGGACCTGGGCCACTACGAACGCTTTACCGATGAGAACGTCTCGCGCGGCTCGAACATCACGACCGGGCAGGTCTATTCGTCGGTGATCGCCAAGGAGCGCCGTGGCGACTATCTCGGTGGCACGATCCAGGTCATCCCGCATATCACCAACGAAATCAAGGATCGCATCCATCGGCTCGCCGACGAGCACCAGCCGGATGTCGTCATCGTCGAGGTCGGCGGGACGGTTGGCGATATCGAGTCGCAGCCGTTCCTGGAGGCGATCCGTCAGATGCGCAAGGACGAGGGCCGGCGCAACGTTCTGTATATGCACGTCACGCTGCTGCCGCGCGTCGGCGCGACCGGCGAGATGAAGACCAAGCCGACGCAGCATTCGGTTCGCGAGCTCCGCGCTGCCGGCATTCAGCCCGACGTCATCATCGTCCGCGCCGACAGCGAGGTGACGCAGGAGGTGGTCTCCAAGATCGCCCTGTTCTGCGATGTCGACGAGGACGCTGTCATCCCGTTGCAGACGGCCGAGACGATCTACGAGGTGCCGCTGATGCTGGAAGAAGCGGGCCTGGGAGACTACCTGTCGCAGCATTTCTCGTGGCCGGCCGAGCCGGATCTACGCGAGTGGACCGAGCTAGTCGAGCACATCAAGACACCGCGCCGCCGGCTGGAGATTGCGCTGGTCGGCAAGTACGTCGAGCTGCACGACGCCTACATGAGCGTCGCTGAAGCGCTCACCCACGCCGGGCTGGCGAACGATGTCGCGGTTGACATCACCTGGGTGAACTCGGAGCACCTGACTGAGGACGAGATGCGTCAGCAGCTCAGCCACGCCTGCGGCATCGTCGTGCCGGGGGGGTTCGGTGCGCGTGGTATTGAAGGGAAGGTGCTTGCTGCCCGCTATGCGCGTGAGCAGAACGTGCCGTACCTCGGCCTGTGCTATGGCCTGCACATGGCGGCGATTGATGTCGCCCGCAACGTGCTGGGCCTTTCCGACGCAAACTCGACTGAGATCGAACCGGGCACGCGCAATCCTGTGATCGACCTGATGCCGGATCAGAAGGATGTCGAGATGGGCGGCACGATGCGGCTGGGCACCTGGCCGTGCAAGCTCATCCCGGGCACGCGCGCTGCCGCAGCCTATGGCACGGAGCTGGTGAATGAGCGCCACCGTCACCGCTACGAGATCAACAACGCCTATCGCGATGCCCTCGCTGAGGGGGGCCTGATCGTCTCCGGCGAGTCGCCGGATGGCCGCTTGGCCGAGATCATGGAACTGATCGATCATCCGTGGTTCGTCGGCGTGCAGTTCCATCCGGAGCTGAAATCGCGCCCGACTCGACCGCACCCGCTGTTCCGTGATTTCATCAGTGCGGCAACGCAGATTCTCCGTGAAGGAGACCAGCGTCCGCTGCCGATCGCGGGCAGCGAATCGCGTGCCGCGCAGGCCGTCCACGATTGATGGTTCAGGTTTTGGCGGCGGGTGGATTGTGATACACTGCACGGAGTGTGAGGGGCGGGGCCACGATGGAAAACCCGCAGGATCCCAAGACTAAAAGAGACTGGCAAGCGATCGGCGCGGCCTCAGGGCTAGGATTCACGGTCGTGGGCAGTCTTTTGTTGTGTATCGGGGGCGGGATCCTGATCGATCGCTGGCTTGATATGACTCCGATCTTCACCCTCATCGGTGTTGCGCTTGGCCTTGGGGCGGCCGGCTATTCACTGTACGAACTGGCTGTACTCGGAGATCCCAATCGGGGGCGAGTGCATCTGAAGTCGAAATCGGACGCCCGGTCGCAGGGGGATTCTGACTCGCGGTCGCGCCGCTGAAACGTGGGGCCGCGCGGAGGGGGACATTGAGTGGAAGTCCACGTCTCGGTTAAGGCGGAAACGCTCTGGTCCGTTGACCTCGGGCCACTCGGAACGCTCAACATCACGAACGCGTTCTTCCAGATGATCATCGTGATGGCGTTGATCATCATCGTTGGAGCGTTGATCGCCCGTAAGGCAACCCTGATTCCAGGGCGCGCTCAGAGCATGTTCGAGATGGTGACAGAGTTCCTGCTGAACCTCGTTGAGGGCGCAGCCGGACGCCGGGTCGGTCGCCGCATCTTCCCGCTTATTGGCTCACTCTTCATCTTCATTATTCTGGCCAACTATTCCGGCCTGCTGCCGGGCGTCGGCACGATCGAGTGCAAGAGCCTGTGCGGCTGGGAAGATCACTCCGAGACAACCGCCGTCGTTGCGTCTGCGCAGCATCCCGGCGGTGATGCTGTTGTTCTGGCCGCAACCGACGAGGATGCTGAGCACGAAGTCGCGCCGCCGCTGCTGCGCGCGCCGAACGCCGACCTCAATATGACACTGGCGATGGCGCTGATCGCTTTCGTCTCGGTTCAGATCGCCGGTATCTCGGTCCACGGCTTCGCGGGGCGCATCAAGCACATGGCGGATCCGCCGTTCATGTTCCCGCTTGAGCTCATCTCGGAACTCTCACGCATTATCTCGCTTTCCTTCCGTCTCTTCGGCAACATCTTCGCTGGAGAGGTGCTGGTCGGGGTCATGATCGCCATGTCCGCGGCCATCCTCGAGAAGACGAAGTGGCTGGTCGTCATCATGTTCGGCCTGCCGACAGTCTTCCTCTTGCTCGAGGTTCTGTTTGGCTTCATCCAGGCGCTGATCTTCGCGCTGCTGACGCTGGTCTACATTGCGCTGGCCACGGCGGGGCACGACGATCATGGTCATACGACCGAGCCGGGTGAGGAGCCGCGTCCGGTCGCGGCACCCGCAACAGGCGGGGGCGACTAGGCGGCTGGGGGAGAGGCGACTCTCTCCGATAGGTACGGGTCTGCGGGCCAACCGGCCCAAGGGGTTATTTGGGCGGAGGGGGAACCCCGCGTGGGGTGACTCCAATCGATTGGCAGAGCCGGGTCTGGGGGCGGCCCTTCCGGCGAGAGGAGAACTACAGCATGTTTGGTGGTGTAAGCGGACCAGAGGGTGTCGACGCCGCGAAGGCAATTGGCGCTGCGCTGGCGATTGGTATCGGCGCAATTGGCCCAGGCATTGGTATTGGCATGGCTGTTGCCAAGGCCATGGAAGCCCTCGGTCGCAATCCGGAGGCAGCCGGCGATATCCGCACAACGATGATCATCGGCGCTGGTCTTGCCGAGGCCGTCGCGATTTACGCCTTCGTTATCGCCATCATCATCGCGTTCGTGATCTAACACCGAGCGTGGCGTGCCGGCGGTCGTCGGCGGCACGCAGGCCGGAGGGGGTGGCTCTGCCTCCCCTCTCCGCCATAGCGAGACGCTGGCGAGCCGGCAGGCCGCGCGACGGATGGGTCGGGCGGTTCGGGGTACCTACCCCATGCCGGCAGATCGACTGGATACAGGTCGAGAGGACTCATGGGCGCATTAGGTATTAACGGGGCAAATCTGCTCGTCCAGATCCTGGCCTTCCTGCTCTTCATCTGGCTATTCTGGAAGTTCGCGCTGGGGCCGATTACCGGTATGCTCGACAAGCGCCAGGAGCGCATTCGCGAGAGCATCGAAGCTGCCCAGCGCATGGAAGAAGAACTCCAGAAGTCTCGCGCTCAGAACGAGGAGATCATGGCTGAGGCGCGCCGCGAGGCGCAGGCGCTGATCTCCCGCGCTCGCGAGGTGAGCGATCAGAACATCGCTCGCTCGAAGGAGCAGGCACAGGTTCAGGCCGACGAGATGATCGAGAAGGCACGCGAGGCAATCGCAGCCGAGATCGTGCAGGCACGCGCCGATCTGCGGCGCGAGGTCGGCGATCTGGCTGTCATGGCAGCGTCGAAGATCATCCGGGCCAATCTCGATCGCGACGCACAGTCGCGGCTGATCGAGGAAGCACTGGCCGAGGCCGGTGGCACGGGCAGCAACGGCAGCTCACCGGTGACGGATGACTAGCGAGAGCTGGTTGCACCGGCGCCGGAGAGGGGACTTCTAAATGGCGATTCGTGGAGTAGCCAAGCGGTACGCCCAGGCCGTGTTCGACCTGGCGACCGAGAATGGAACGCAGGAGCAGTGGCTTGCCGACCTGACGACGCTGGCCAATGCGGCGAGCGATCGCGTGGTCGGGGAGTTTCTCACGAGTCCGAACGTTCCAGAGCAGGCCAAGCGCGCTGCGATCGATCGGCTGCTGCCGAGCGAGGCGCAGAAGTATGCGCGTAACCTGGCCTATCTGCTTGTCCAGCGGCGCCGGTTCAGCACCCTTCCAGAGCTGCTCGACGTGTTCGGGGACCTGATCCTTGAAGCACGCGGGATTGCCATTGCCGACGTCACCACCGCAGTTGAGCTGACAGCGGCTGAGCGCGAGCAGGTCAGGGCGCAGCTCCAGCAGATTGTTGGCAAGGAGATTGAGCTGCGAGCGACAACCGATCCCGATCTGATCGGTGGGTTGATCGCACGCGTTGGCGATCGGCTGATTGACGCGAGCGTCGCGGCACAGCTTCAGCAGATGCGAGCGCAACTCGCGCGCTGAGGCGGCGTGAGGTTCGAGTAGCAGAGCAGGACGAGAACGACACCGCGCGGACGGGTCGTGCGGGAGCAGGAGGCCGATATGGCGGTACGCGCCACCGAGATTCGCGACATCATCAAGGATCAGATCCAGTCATTCGAAGCCGGGATGACGGTGACCAACGTTGGCAACGTCGTCGAGGTTGGTGACGGTATCGCGTCCGTCCATGGCCTGAGCGATGTCATGGCCAACGAGCTGGTCGAGTTCACCAAGCAGGGCGTCATCGGTATGGCGTTCAACCTGCAGGAGGATTCGGTCGGCGTCATCATCCTCGGCGATTACACCAACATCGAAGAGGGCGACGAAGTTCGCTCGACCGGTCGCATCGCTGAGGTTCCGGTTGGGCCGGCGCTGGTCGGCCGCGTCGTCAACGCGCTCGGTGAGCCGATTGACGGCAAGGGACCGATCGCAACCGAGAAGTTCCGCCCGATGGAGCGCATTGCTCCGGGCGTGGTCGAGCGGCAGAACGTCGATACGGCGCTGCAGACGGGCATCAAGGCGATCGACGCCATGATCCCGATCGGTCGAGGCCAGCGTGAGTTGATCATTGGCGACCGCCAGACCGGCAAGACCGCGCTGGCAATCGACACGATCATCAATCAGAAGGACAGCGGCGTCATCTGCATCTACGTCGCTATCGGACAGCGTCAGGGCCAGGTTGCCCAGATCGTGGCGACGTTGGAGCGCTACGGCGCGATGGACCACACGATCGTTGTGGCCGCGTCGGCCTCCGAGCCGGCCCCGCTGCAGTATCTGGCGCCGTACTCGGGCACCGCGATGGGCGAGGAGATCATGGAGTCGGGCGGCGACGCTCTGATCGTCTATGACGACCTGTCCAAGCACGCCTGGGCCTATCGCCAGGTGTCGCTGCTGATGCGCCGCCCGCCGGGCCGCGAAGCGTACCCGGGCGACGTCTTCTACCTGCACTCGCGCCTTCTGGAGCGCTCGGCGCGGCTGAACGAGGAGCGCGGTGGCGGCTCGCTGACATCGCTGCCGATCATTGAGACGCAGGCGAACGACGTGTCGGCCTACATCCCGACGAACGTTATTTCGATTACCGACGGCCAGATCTTCCTGGAGTCCGACCTGTTCTATGCCGGTGTTCGCCCGGCGCTGAACGTCGGTATCTCCGTCTCCCGCGTCGGTGGTTCGGCGCAGATTCGCGCCATGCGCCAGGTGGCCGGCTCGCTCCGGCTGGAGCTTGCACAGTTCCGCTCGCTGGCCGCGTTCGCGCAGATGGCCTCGGACCTCGACCCGGCGACGAAGCGGCAGATTGACCGCGGTATGCGCCTGACCGAGGCGCTGAAGCAAGCACAGTACCAGCCGATGCCGGTTGAGGAGCAGGTCGCCCTGATCTGGGCCGCGACCAACGGCTTCGTTGATGAGGTGCCGGTCGATCGCGTCCGCTCGTGGGAGCGCCAGTATCTGGACTACCTGCGCAACAGCGGCTCGGGCGTGCTCTCCTCCATCAAGGAGAAGAAGGCGCTCGATGATGATCTGACGGCACAGTTGCGCTCGGCGGCCGAAGAGTTCGCCAAGACGATCACGGCCGATCAGCTTGAAGTGACGATCTAACGATCGGGCAGGCCGGCCGCGGGTTGCCGGCCGCACACTGAAGGAGACACGATGGCGAGCCCACGAGAGATTCGGCGGCGCATTCGCTCAGTCCGGAACACAGCGCAGATCACCCGCGCGCTGGAGATGGTTTCGGCGGCGAAGATGCGTCGCGCCCAGGAGCGGGTGCGAGCGGCACGACCGTACGCCGAGCGCCTGCGCACGATCATCGCCGGGCTCGCCGTAGCCGGTGAGTCGGTCGATGTGTCGCAGTTCCCGATGTTGGAGCAGCGCCCGATCAACCGCGTTGGCGTCATCATCGTGACTGCCGACCGCGGCCAGGCCGGCGCGTTCAACACGAACATCATCCGGCACTCGGTTCGCTTCCTGCAAGAGTCCGGGCATCCGGCCGACGTCGTGACGGTCGGACGCAAGGGCCGCGACTTTTTCGTACGAACCAACCAGAACGTCGTTGCCGAGTTCACGCAGCTTGGTGACAACCCATCGCTCGATTCGCTGCGTCCGATCATTGGCGTTGCGACCGAAGCGTTCAACAAGGGCGAGCTCGACGCGGTCTATCTGATCTACTCAAAGTTCGTCAATACGCTGACCCAGCGGCCCGAGACGTTGCAGTTGCTGCCGATCGAGCCACCTGAGGACATCCCGGCCGATCAGGCCGTCGCAGATTTCATCTTTGAGCCGGATCCCCAGACAGTCCTTGAGGCCCTGCTCCCGCGTTACGTTGAGGTGCAGGTCTATCAGGCGATGCTGGAGTCACTGGCCAGCGAGCACTCGGCACGTATGGTTGCCATGCGCGCGGCAACAGACAACGCACGCGATTTCATCAACGAGCTGACGCTGTCCCTCAACAAGGCACGTCAGGCAGCGATTACGCGCGAGGTGTCCGAGATCGCGGCTGGTGCCGCGGCGCTCGGGTCATAGTCGGACGTTCGAGCGGAGTGCGGATCGGCATCCCGGATTCAATGCAGGCAGGCAGGAGATAGAGAGTGGCAACGACAGCCGTACGCGGAGCAACGGGAGAGGTCGTCCAGGTTCAGGGCGCCGTCGTCGACGTTGAGTTTCCGCCAGAACATCTTCCGGAAATCTACAACGCTATTGAGGTTGAGATGCCCGGTGGCAACACGCTGACGCTTGAGGCGCAGCAGCACCTCGGCAACGACTGGGTCCGCTGTGTCGCCATGTCGTCGACCGACGGCCTGCGCCGCGGCTCGAAGGCCGTCGATATCGGTAGCCCGATCCGGGTGCCGGTCGGCGAGGCGACGCTGGGTCGCATCTTCAACGTCGTTGGTGAGCCGGTGGACGGCAACGCGAATGTCGATCGCTCACTGACGAGCAGCATCCACCGTCCGGCCCCGGACTTCGTTGACCAGTCCACCTCGGTTGAGCCGTTCGAGACCGGTATGAAGGTCGTCGACCTCATCGCGCCGTTCACCAAGGGTGGTAAGACAGGCGTCTTCGGCGGTGCCGGCGTCGGCAAGACCGTCATCATCATGGAGCTGATCCGCAACATCGCCGCCGAGCACGGTGGCTACTCCGTTTTTTGCGGCGTCGGCGAACGCACTCGCGAGGGCACGCAGCTCTATGGCGAGATGGAAGAGTCGGGCGTTATCGACAAGACCGCCATGGTCTTTGGCCAGATGAACGAGCCGCCGGGCGCGCGCCTGCGTGTGGCGCTCTCCGGCCTGACGATGGCGGAGTACTTCCGCGATGAGGGCCGCGACGTCCTGCTCTTTATCGACAACATCTTCCGCTTCGTGCAGGCAGGTTCCGAGGTGTCCTCGCTGCTCGGTCGTATGCCGAGCGCCGTGGGTTACCAGCCCACACTGGCCACCGAGATGGGCCAGCTGCAGGAGCGCATCACCTCGACCCGCAAGGGCTCGATTACCTCGGTGCAGGCGGTCTACGTTCCGGCAGACGACTACACCGACCCGGCCCCGGCCACGGCCTTCGCTCACCTCGACGCGACCGTTTCGCTCGAGCGCGCGATCGCCGAGCAGGGTCTCTTCCCGGCCGTCGATCCGCTGGCGTCGACGTCGCGAATTCTCGACCCGCTGATCGTTGGTGAAGAGCACTACCGCGTCGCCCGTGAGGTGCAGCGTGTGCTCCAGCGCTACCGCGACCTGCAGGACATCATCGCCATCCTCGGCATTGAGGAGCTGAGCGACGAGGACAAGCAGACCGTCGCCCGCGCCCGCCGTATGCAGCGCTTCCTGTCGCAGCCGATGTTCGTCGCCGAAGCGTTCACCGGCCAGTCCGGCAAGTACGTTACCCGCGAAGACACCGTGCGCGGCTTCGCCGAGATCCTCGAAGGCCGCCACGACTCCCTGCCAGAGCAGGCGTTCTACATGGTTGGCCCGATCGAGGAAGCGGTCGAGAAGGCCGAGCGCATGGCGGCAGAGGGCTAGAGCAAGAGCCAGTGAATGAGGGACGGGGCCGGGTGCGAACAGCATCCAACACCACCGTCCCTCGTCCCTGACGGGGAGGTTGCATGGCAAGGCCGGAAAAGCTGAGCGTTGAGATCGTTACCGGCGAACGCGTCGTCTACGAGGCCGCCGACGTCGATATGGTCGTTGCCCCGGGCGCAGAAGGACAGCTCGGTATCCTGCCGAAGCATGCGCCGCTCTTCTCACTGCTTGCAGAGGGTGAGTTGCGTATCAAGCAGGGCGGGAATGAGGAGTCGCTCGTCGTCTTCGGCGGCTTCCTGGAAGTCCTCAATAACCGGGTCATCGTCCTGGCCGATACGGCCGAGCGGGTCGTGGAAATCGACATGCAGCGTGCCGAAACGGCACGTCAGCGCGCCGAGGCACGCCTTGCCCAGCGTGGCGAGGGGCTCGACCTGGCCCGCGCCGAGCAGTCGCTGCAGCGCGCGGCGGTTCGGATCCGTGTCGCCCAGCGTCGCCAGCATGGCCGCGCACGGCCCGGCGCGACAAACATGATTGATAACCCGTAAACTCAGGGTGGCATGTGCCGCGAACATGATCGACCCAGAGGAGCCTCCACGTGACGCTATCGACCACTCGCGGAACGACTGTTTCCGCTGACGACGCCGCCCGCGTAATCGTCACCAACGGAGGTACGCCGCTCAAGGGCCGCATCCGTGTCGGCGGGGCGAAGAACGCTGCGCTGCCGATGATGGCTGCGGCGTTGCTGACCGACGAGCCGTGCGTTCTCGAAAACCTGCCGATCCTCGAAGATATCTATGTCATGGTCGAGCTCCTGCGCCATCTTGGCGCGGAGGTCGACCTCGACACCACCAAGCACCGCGTCCGGATCCACGCAAAAGACTTCGACCAGCGCAGTGCGCCGGCCGAGCTCGTCCAGCGCATGCGCGCGTCGTTCCTCGTCTCCGGGCCGGTTCTGGCTCGCACCGGTGAGATGGAGACGCCCGCGCCGGGTGGCTGCAAGCTCGGTAGCCGACCGGTCGATGTTGATGTCCGTGGCTTCAAGCGCATGGGTGCCAACGTCTTCGTCGGTGATGGCTACTACAGCATGACGGCCCCGCGCCTCGAAGGCGCTGACCTTTATATGGACTACCCCAGCCATACCGGCACCGAGAACCTGCTGATGGCGGCCACGCTTGCACGTGGCGAGACGACGATCACCAACGCGGCGTCAGAGCCCGAGATCGTCGCGCTCGGCAATGCGCTGCGCGAGATGGGCGCGAAGATCAGCGGGCTCGGCACGCCCTATATCAAGGTGAAGGGCGTCGAGCGCCTGCGCGGATTCCACACCTCCATCCTGCCCGACCGGCTGGAGGCTGGGACGTTCGCGATTGGCGGCGTCGTGACCGGCGGCGAAATCATCCTCGACCGCGTCAACGAGCACGACATGGCGCCGCTGACCTACAAGCTGCGCGAAGCCGGGGCCGAAGTCTGGTGGAACGACAACGCGATGATGGTCCGAGCTGGCCATACGCTGGAGTCGCTGGAGATTCAGGCATTGCCGTTTCCCGGCTTTCCAACCGACCTGCAGGCCGCCTTCGCTGTCCTGCTGACGCAGGCAGAGGGCACCAGCCGCATCAACGAGCGTGTCTTCAACGATCGTCTGCGCTACGTCTCCGAGCTGCAGAAGATGGGCGCGGAGATCCACCTCGTCAACTCGCAGGAAGCGCGCTTCACTGGCCCGTCGCGCTTGCGCGGCACCGATGTGCAGGCCCTCGATATCCGCTCCGGTGCCTGCCTCATCCTCGCCGGCCTCGTCGCCGAAGGCGAGACCCGCGTCCACGAGATCCAGCACGTCCGCCGTGGTTACGAAGACATCGTCGGTCGTTTCCAGAAGCTCGGGGCGAACATTCAGTACGCGTAAAAGGGGACAGCCCTCACCCGCGACCCAGAGGGAACCCGCCCCTCTCCCAACGTTGGGAGAGGGGGTGTCTTGTGTTTGGCGGGTTGGCTGTCGCGTTCACGTACGTGACTTGTTGGCGTTGACGCCCACAGCAACCAATGTGAGCGTTCGCATCCAGGTACACGACAGCGCTCATGCTGCTCGCCGGTGTCGAGCGGTCGACGGATGCGTTACTGGGTCGCGTGGAACAGGCGGGCGAGGAGCTGGTTGCGGCTGCTCACTTCCAGCTTGCCGTAGATATTGCGCAAGTGTGTCTGGACGGTGTTCTCGCTGATGAACAGCGATTCGGCGATGGCGCGGTTGCTGTCGCCGCTGACCAACCGCTGGACGATCTCGCGCTCCTGCGGCGTGAGCGGCCAGTTGAGCGGTACTGCCGGTGGGCCGGCCGGCTTCTGGAGTGTCAGCACAACAGCGACCGAGCCGTCACGTCCGCCCGATGACGCCTCAATCGCGATCAATCCCAGTGGTGTTGGTGTTGTGACCTGCTGACGGGGCTTGCCGTTCGAGCGCAATCCCGCCACGGCTGCCGCCACGGGGGAGGGCAGGTGCGAGCCGTTGCGAGCGTCGGTGTCGCGGAGCATCGCTAGCATTTCGTCGGCTACCGGCGACGAGAATGTCGGCTCGCTGTCCGGCGCGAGGATGAGGACGCCCGAGGGCTGATCGGACGCGTTGCTCGGGAGCGCGGCGCGCTCCAGCTGCATCGCAGTTGCTAACGCATCGCCGATAGTTCCTCCAACGGAGCGCACGAAGGCCACTTCCGAGCGCCTGAACTGGTGCTGTGGATCGCGACGATACATCTGCATGGACGCAACCCAGCGACCACCAGCCGAGAAGTTGGCCAGGATCGTCCCACCGTGCGGCGAGCCAAGATCGAAGAACGCTCGCTCGTGGTCATCGGCGCGAATCGTCGCCAGGATGTCGGCCGGGAATCCCCAGCACTCCGCCTGCTTTGCGTGGCTGGCGACGACGGGGATGCGCAAGCGCATCAGTGTCGGTAGCTCAACATAAGGCAGGGGGTCAGCGCGGAGGTAGACCTCGTCGAGCCACTCACGCCGCGCCCAGTCGTCGGTGTCAGTGGCCGCGAGCAGACGATTGATCAGCAGGGTCGATGGATCGGTGCCGAAGATTCGGTAGCCATCGTTCGGGATCGCCAGGCTCAACGCCGCACCGATGCCTGCCGCGAGTGAAATTGGCGTAAGCCCCTGCTGCGCGAGCTGCTCGATGCGCGTTCGCGCGGCGATCTGGGATTTGGTCAGTCTCATGCTGTGGCGGTGATCTCACTACTTTCAGGGATGCCGCTGGGGAAGCCCCGTCGCTATCGTACGGATTCGGAAGTTGCCAGGCAACGTGGCCGGGCAACGGTGCAATGGTGCAGAAGGGAAGCCTCAATGTCGATAGTTGCTGCCGCAGGTGCGGCAGGGATGGTGGCTGGCGGAAAGCGCCGCATCATCTTCCCCATCATCGCCGGACTTATGGCGTTGCTCGGGTTTGCGTTTCTCGATGGCGTGCGCGAAGCGATTGCCCCATGGAGCCTCCACATCGACTACGATCCGCAGCCGGAACTGACCCTCTGGCATTACGCCTCCCACGGCGCATCGGTTGGTATTCTGTTCTCGTGCAGCATGCTCGCGCTCGTCTGGCAGCCGATGCGGAAGCCGCTGCTGCTGCAGATGTATATCCTTGGATTCCTGACGCTCGTGACGGTCTATACCATCATTGACGCCGGTGATGCGATTGGCTTTTTCCCGATCGTGCTCGCCATTATCGGCATGCTGTTCGCTGCGTTCCCCGACCGCAAGGTGCTGTTGCGGATTCCGCGGCCGGGCGCGAGCCGTGTGCTGCTGGGGCTGACGGCTCTGGCGGCGGCCTGCCTGACTCCGGTCATCATTCGCAGCTTCATGCATGCCTTCGAATCTCCGGCGTTTGAGGGCGCGGCCGATCCACGGCGCTGGGGCGCTGGTGCCATCATGGCGATTGCGCTCATTATCGCGGGCCTGCTCGCGTCGTCGAAGAACGGCGGATGGCTCACACTCGGCACGATCCTGGGACTGGTGTACCTGTACCTGGGTGCCGCCGCAATCAGCATTCCTGATCAGGCCGGTAGCTGGGGCTATGTCGGCGGTGCAATATCGCTGGCGTTCGGCGTCGTCTGGCTCGCCGCGCTCTGGCGGGAGCACTCGCAGACGACGGCGCGTTCCTGACGCACGTTGACCGTTGGTGCATGCCCCACTTGCGTACGTACGCAGGCAAAGAATCACGCAACCGTATGATAGAATCGACATGTACGGACGCCCGAGGCGGGGTGTCCGTACATGCGTATGTCGCAACACGCGTCATCAAACCCTGGGAGCTCTCTTGGCAAAGCAGCTCGGTATTGACCTCGGCACTGCCAATGTCCTGGTCTTTCTGCGTGGTCGGGGCATTGTCATCAACGAACCATCGGTGGTGGCGATCTCGGCGCGCGATGGCAAGGTAAAGGCAGTCGGCCTTGAGGCGCGCAACATGCTTGGCCGCGAACCGCGCGAGACGATTGAGGTCGTCCGCCCGATGCGTGACGGCGTTATCGCCGATTACGTCGTTACCCAGGAGATGTTGCGCTATTTCATCAACAAGGCCGTCGGGCGCTTTTCGCTGACCCGGCCGGATGTGATGATATGCGTCCCGGCTGGCGTGACTGGTGTCGAGCGCCGTGCCGTGCGTGACGCGGCGCTGGCTGCCGGGGCCCGCCGCGCCTACCTGATCTCCGAGCCGCTTGCGGCCGCCATTGGCGCGCGCGTGCCGGTCGCTGATCCGAGTGGCAACCTGGTGATCGACATCGGCGGCGGCACGACCGAGGTCGCTGTCATCTCGCTCAACGGCATCGTCGTCGCGAACTCGATCCGTGTCGGTGGCAACAAGTTCGACGAGGCCATCGCCAACTTCATCAAGCGCAAGTACAACCTGCGGATCGGCGAGCGAACCGCCGAAGAGGTCAAGATCGCCATCGGCTCGGCCATGCCGCTCGAAGAGGATGAGGCGATGGACGTGCGTGGCCGCGACGAGGTTGCCGGCCTGCCACGGACGATTCGCGTGCATTCCAACGAAGTCGTCGAGGCGATCACCGAACCGCTGGAGTCGATCATCGGCGCAGTCCGCGATGTCCTTGAGCGCACGCCACCCGAGCTATCGTCCGACATCATTGACAAGGGCATGATCCTCACCGGCGGCGGCGCGCTGCTGCGTCACCTCAACGACCTGCTCACCGAAGTCACCGGCGTCCCCTGCTACGTCGCCGACGACCCCCTCTCCGCCGTTGCCGTCGGCACCGGCCTCGCCCTTGAGTACTTCGACATTCTGCGGGACTCGCTGGAAGAGCCGTAGGCGACAATGTAAGAATACTATTCGGTCGATAATGTCCTTAGCGCAGATCTAGATGATCGCCGCACCATCCAATGATTATTGTTTGACTTTCAGAATCCCAGGCAAAATGGCATCGCCAAAGGCGAGGTTTCCTGGTACCAATCTTGAGATGAGAGAGCATTAGGATGTCCTGCCCATCGAAGGAAAAGGTTCTTAGTTTCTTGCCTTTGGAATTTGACGCAGTGGTTTCACTTTCCTTGGCGGCAAATGCACGTCCAAATATTTGCGAAGCAGTGATGTCTCCCTCCCCATTAATTTTGGAATCCCAATAATCAGTAGCAAGCAGCCACATTAGGCGTAAAGCGTCCCTACCTCCCGGAAAGTGACCGTGGGTTGTTGCTGAATCCCATGCCGATGAAAGAACTCTGATGCGCTCGGGCCAGAACGAGCTGACGATATGTAGGGCCTCAAGAGTTGATGGTTCTTTATCAGATACAAGTGCGTCTAAATGTTGTCGGACTTCAGCGAATGCGAAACCGGCAGAAGGCACGCGGTCAACCTTCATTGCATCGAATTTGGCCTGGATTATTCTAAGATCATGCTCAGATGCACGACGGCATGATTCTTCTTCCTTGAATCTCTCTTCAGCATCAACGGCTCGTGCTTCTGCTTCATCGGCCATGGATTCTGCAGCGGTGAGATCATCTTCAAGCCGTCGAATCAGGTCTTGTTGCTGTTCGAGCAGGTGTTTAGGGTTTTGACTAACAGCCTTTTGCTTTCCAAGTTCTCGAACTTGCCGCGCTACTTGCTCTCGACGCACTTCATATAGGGTGACATGCCGACCCATATTCAAGTTATGCATTCGAGGAGACATCACCTCAGCAAGAAGACGTCTTGTGATGTTGTCTTCAAGCGACATTAGCCGAAGATCTGATTCAACAAACACTTTACGTGGGACATATGGAATTGAATGTGATCGAGGCCATAGGATGCGCACTGCTCCATTCCAAGTGGCAATATCGGGATAGGAGTCTCGCAGGTCCCATGTGTCCATTTCCGGCGTTATGATCCAAACATCAGCCACCCCAGCAACCTGCTGGCGGAGCATTTCTGGGTCTACCATGTAGTCTCCTGAGCTACGCGGGCTAACTATGATGATTGGATAGCGCCGTTCAAAGCTTTCAGCCTGCTCTTGTAGCGCGTTGAGGCTGGTGTCTTGTATGTGCTTTAAGCAGATTCCAGGTGCCGAGGTCATACCTCGGAAGCGATCTAGCAGCATCAGGATGAAGTTGGGGCGGGTGACAGAAGGAGGCGGGATCGCTGACGGAGTTGCTAATGAGTCTTCTGCATCTAAGATGACAGTAACAACGACGGGCTCGTCAATGGTGTTCTGTCTGATCCCAATTTCAGTCGACCATAATCGACCTGGAACCTTGTTGTCTGGATGGTTCACAACTATGTGAAGAAGCCTAGGGAACGTGCCCACTGCCCCAATAGAGCGTAATTGAGCACTGCCACTACGGAATGATTCGCCTGTTAGGAGATCTTGTGGATTGATCCAGCGAATTGGTCCGTGCTTCTTAAGGGTGTTCCCACACCAGCGCGCTAAGGGTTCGGCGATTGATTCGAGATCAGTGCCTGGACCGATATTCATCGTGCAAGAATATAAGATCATGTCATCCATCCTAACTGCCATTGTTGTAGAACCAGCGGGTCTAGAGACATTTGTTGACCGAAGTATGTAACTGTGAATTATAGCACTGCTGGTTGAGTCACTCCGGCGATTGTCTGAATGTGTAGCGGTTCTTGTGAAATGGCTTACGGTATCTATCCAGGCCATAACTCGACCTGGATAGAAACTCCGTCATACGATATGTGCCCTATCCCACATCCCTTCGCCGCAGCGCGACCGCCGAGATTCCGACGAACACGACCACATACACACCCAGCATGATCAGCGCTTGCGTGGTTGAGACGAACGGGCCGGTGAAGCGGCCGGGGCCGTCGCCGGCGCTGCCGGCGTTCATCGCGCCGAGCGGTTCGATGAGCGAGTAGGCGTTGGTGCGGACGAAGATCTTGACCAGCGGCTCCAGCAAGTTCACCGAGCCAGCCAGCGCGCTGAGCAATCCTTCGAGCGCTAGCGTGTAGAGGATGCCGACGCCGATCGCCAGCGATGTCCCGCGCGTGAGCGCGGCGAGGGCGACGCCGAACGCGGCCCAGGCGAGCATGATGACCCAGCTCGACAGGATCGCCTGACCGATCGTCGCGATAGACGGCCAGCTCATCGCGTTGCCTTCCAGCGAAGCGACGATCGCGCTGGATGTCGCGCCGATGATGAACGGCACGAGGACGAACGGGATCAGGGTGATGGCGATCGCGATTATCTTCGATGCGAAGATGCGCAAGCGGCCCGGCCCCTGAGTGAAGAGCGTCTTCAGCGTGCCCCAGGTGTAGTCGCTGCCGATCGCCAGCACGCCGAGCATGATCGCGAACGCTCCGCCGTAGAACGGGAAGCCGGAGCTGACGTTGCCGGCGAAGCGGTCCGGCATGAGTTGGCGAATCAGCTCCGTTTCCTGTGGCGTCGCGCCGCTGCGGTTCAGCATGTAGGGGACGATGTAGGCGAAGATCGTGGCCAGGATGACCCAGACACCCAGCAGGATCCAGGTCGCCATGCGCTTACGAAGGACGAGTAGCTCGACACGGATGCTCGATGTCATGCGGCAATCTCCTCTTCTCGAGTGAGCGCCAGGAAGATGTCTTCCAGCGATGCGCGTTCGACGCGGAACTCGTAGAGGCGGACGTTGGCCTGGACCAGCACGCGGGCGATCTCCGAGGCTGCTGCCGGGTCACCATCGACGTGGATTTCGCCGCGCACAACCGTGACATCTTCCACGCCCGCCACTGAGGCGATCAGGCGACGCGCCTGTTCGATCGGCTCGGCGCGGACGAGCAAGCGGTCGCGGTCGCGCAGCTCGTCAATGGTGCCTTCTGCGACGAGCTGGCCGCGGCGGATGACGCCGACGCGATCGCAGACCTGCTCGATCTCGCCCATCAGGTGGCTGGAGAGCAGGACGGTGCGTCCCTCCTGCCCCAGCGTGCGGATTAGATCGCGCATTTCGGCCATGCCGGCCGGATCGAGACCGTTCGTGGGCTCGTCGAGAATCAGTAGCTCAGGATCCTTCAGCAGCGCAGCGGCGACACCGAGTCGCTGCTTCATACCCAGCGAATACGTCTGGAATCGGTCGCTACCGCGTGATGCCAGATCGACAGTCGTCAGGACCTCGGCGATGCGGCGCTCGTCGACACCCGCGTGTCCGGCCAGGACGCGCAGGTTGTCGCGGCCGGACAGATACGGGTAGAAGGCGGGCGTCTCGATCATTGCGCCGATGCGGGCCAGACTCTCGGTTGATCCGGGCGTCGCTCCGAGGACGGTCGCATTGCCGTTGCTTGGCATCGCCAGCCCGAGCAGCATACGCAGCGTCGTCGTCTTGCCGGAGCCGTTCGGCCCGAGGAATCCGTAGACCTCGCCGTGGCGGACCTGCAGCGACAGGTCGTTGACGCCAAGTGTGCCGTCGGCGAAGCGCTTGGTCAGGTTGTGTGTCTCAATGGCGTTCAGCCCGTGCATTGCTACCCTCGTATTCATCAGATCGTGCCCTACTTCAGCTGATCGAGCCGCTGGTGATACTCCTCGGCACTGATCTCACCGCGGGCGAAGCGCTCGGCCAGAATGCCCCTGGCTCGCTCGGTGCCGGAGATCTCGTGTCGCCAGCCCCAGCGGCGGAAGACCCAGAAGAAGAGAAAGAAGAGGAAGATCCAGAATATGAACATGCCGAGCCTCCAGATCCAGAACCACGGTTCGTCGTTTCCCCAGCCGTCCGCGTGGAGCAGAACGACCGAGGTGGTGAGCTGGTCCAACATGGGTGCGCTCCTTTCGCTAATTCCTGCAGACGACTGGTTTCGTCCGCTGGTTCTGACGATAGGGGCCAAAGGTCAACCGCCGGTTCCGCGAATCTCAACGAACAGTCAACAGAGGCTCACAACTTCAGCAGCAAGCCCGTAATGTGCTCGTATGGCGCAACAGTGGCTGGCAAGATAGGCGCATAGCAGCATTGCAGCGCACGTGAGGAGTGGACATGAGCGAACAAACGACGGTGCTGGTCGTTGACGACGATCCGGATATCGTCGCGCTCATGCGTGACTTTCTGGAGGTTGAGGGCTACGCGGTCCTCACCGCCGATCGCGGCGATCGCGCACTCGACATCATCGACGAGGCAGCGGTCGATTGTGTGTTGCTGGACATCATGATGCCGGGCATGTCCGGTTTCGATGTGGTGCGCCGGATTCGCGAGCGTGGCGATCTGCCGGTGCTGATCCTGAGCGCCCGGCAGGAAGATAGCGACAAGTTGCGCGGCCTTGGCCTCGGCGCAGACGATTACATCGTGAAGTCGGCGACGGCCGCTGAGGTCGTCGCCCGTGTCGGCGCGGTCCTCCGACGGGCGGGGCGCGGCGAATCGGCTGTCTCACCCCTGCTCGACTTCGGCCGGCTGACGATCGATCCCCGCGCGCGCGAGGTACGGGTAGCGGACGAGATCATCTCACTGACGCCGCGCGAATTCGACCTGCTGCTGATGCTGGCCGAACGACCTCGACAGGTGCTGACCCGCGAACAGATCTACGAGCGGCTGTGGGGTGACTACGGCGACCGCCATTCGCTGACCGTCCACATCGGTCGCCTGCGCGAGAAGATCGAGCCGGATCCGGCCAAGCCAACGTACATCGCGACGGTATGGGGCGTCGGCTACCGCTTTGAAGGGCATCAACGCGGATGAGCGGGACGTTGCCACTGCGACGCTGGCTGGCCATCGCACTCGTTGTCGCGTTCCTTGTCCCTCTTATGGCGACGGCCATTGTTGCCGGAGCGCTCGTCTGGGGGCCGGGCGAGCATGACAACGGCGATGCGGCCAGAATCCTGACCGAGGGCGCGGCAAACTGGCGCGATCCCGCCTGGCAGGCGCAGACGACCGCTGCGCTCCACGCGCACGGCGTCGAGTTCGTTCTGTTCGAGGACAGCGCTGAGGTGTATCGCAGCACGGCGAACCCGCTGGCAGACACACACGCTGATGCGAGCGAGCCGCGCAACTGGTGGGCCCGTGACGATGGTTCGCGGTTGGCGCGGCAGCTGACGCTCCCCGGTGATTCGCCGAGCCGGCGCGCCGATATCTATTCGCTCCCCGATTCGCCGTCTGCCGACCGCGCGCCGCTGATTCCGATTACGGCATTTACGACGTTGTTGCTGACGCTGACCGGCATTGCCTGGGTATTGGGGCGTGCCGTCGTGCGGCCGCTTGCGGCGACGAGCGAGGCTGCGCGACAGATAGCGGCTGGCGATCTCGACATCTCGCTGCCGACATCGCGCGTCCGCGAGGTCGCCGAGGTGAATTCGGCATTTGAAGCGATGAGCAGCGGCTTGCGCGCATCGGTCGAGCAGCAGGTGCAGGTCGAGCAGGAGCGGCGGCTCTTCATTTCTGCAATCGCCCACGATCTGCGAACGCCGCTCTTCGCGCTGCGTGGCTATCTGTCCGGGTTGCAACAGGGCATTGCTCGCAGCCCTGAGCAGAGCGCGCACTACGTCGCGGTCGCGCAGGAGAAGGCGGATGCGCTGGAGCGCCTGGTCGCCGACCTCTTTGACTACTCTCGGCTGGAGTATCTCGACCAGGCACCGGACCGGAAGCCAGCCGATCTGCGCGACGTGTTGCAGCGCCTGGTCGAGGGCTTCCGGCCGCTGGCGGACGCGAAGCAGGTGGCGCTGGAGCTGGACGTGCCCGCCACGCCGTGCGTCGCCGAGATCGACGAGCATCTGATGGCGCGGGCAGTCGAGAATCTGTTGGACAATGCTGTGCGCTACGCACCGTCTGGCGGCGTCGTGACGGTGGTTTGCACACGCAGTGACGGTCAGATCGAGCTCTCCGTGGCCGATGATGGGCCGGGGATTGCTGCCGGGGATCTGGCGCGGATATTCAGTCCGCTCTATCGCGCCGAAGGTTCGCGGAACCGACGCACTGCTGGTGCCGGGCTGGGATTGACCATCGCACGGCGCATCCTGCGTGCGCACGGCGGCGATCTTACGGCCGCCAATGGTGAGCGCGGTGCGGTCTTCCGTGGGACGCTGCCGGCTGTTGAATGAGGTTGGATGATGTCTGATCTACGCGTTGCGCTTGTCCAGCTCTGCAGCGAGAAGGGCAATATCGCCGGCAATCTGGCGCGCCACGGTGCGGAGATTGAGATGGCCGTAGCACGCGGTATAGATCTCATTGTGTTCCCGGAGATGAGCATCACCGGCTACATCGATCCGGCACGCTGGCCGGACGCCATACTGTCGCTCGATTCCCCGGAGATCGCGCGGTTTCTGGTGCTGACCCGTGGGAGTGGCCTGACGGCTATCGCGGGGCTGGTTGAGGCGCGTCCTGGACAGAAGCCGTACATCACGCAGATCGTTGCTGCAGACGGGGTGCTTGTGGCCGTCTATCGCAAGCGTCACGTCGTTGAGGATGAGGCGGACTGGTTCAGCGCCGGGCCGCCGCAGCCAACGGTCTTCCCGGTTGGCGATGTGAGGATCGGCGTGGCGGTTTGTGCTGATATCGACAACCCCGTCGTGTATCGCGATTGCGTTGCCGCTGGTGCGCAGGTGATTGTCCACGCTTCAGCGCCCGGGCTCTACGGAGAGCAGGCCACTCGCAACTGGGAGTCGGGCCACGCCTGGTGGCGCAACGAGTGCATGACGAAGGACGCGACCCACGCCAGGACCAATGGCGTCTACGTTGTGGCCGCCACAGCAGCCGGGCGTACCGTTGATGAGGACTTCCCCGGCGGCGGTTTCGCCTTCGCCCCCGATGGCGCTTGCCTCGCCGCTAGCGCTGATTGGTCTGCGGGTGTGCTGGACGTCGTCATTCCAGTATCCCCGCGTTCGTGAGGGCAGCAGCGGGCTTGTCCGTACGAACGCGGGGGTGGCAGTCGGGGCTAGTAGACGCTCGTGTCCATGATCAGGATCGAATCGTAGCGGTTGACGAGCCGGCTTGTCGGGTCGCCGTCGAACAGGGAGTACATGCCCCACTCGCCGGTTGTGAGCGTACTGTCGTCAACGCTGCCGACGTGCTGGCTATTGATCGAGAGATCGATTTGCGTGCCGGTGATCCGCATGGTCATCAGGTTCGCGCCGGTCGGGTCGTAGACGCCCTCTTCTGATCCGAACAGGTATGTCCACTCGTTGGCAACGACGACGTAGCAATCGGCCGCACCGCTATCGTTTATCTCACAGATGTAGCCGGAGTTCAGGCCGTTTTCGTCGATGCTCGCTCTGGCGATCACGCCAGTTGCGCCGCTGCCCTCGACCGATGTCACGGTCTCAACCAATCCGTCGTTGAACGGTACGGCGGGTGTCGGCGCTACAAAATACCACTGGTTCGCGCCGGTCATCGTGATGGCCAAAGCACCCTCGACGACTTCAACCGCTGAACCTGCATCGTCCAGCGTGCCGGTCCAGAATGGGCCCGGCGACCCGGAGTCGAACGTCGTTGAGGCGACAGTTGGGTTGCGGACAGTGAACCAGTCGAAACCCGCCGCGACAGTGCCGGCCATGCTCTGGACGTACAGACCCCAGTTGCCGTCAACCTCATGACTGATCTGGCCCTCGCCGAGCATGCGCTGATTGACGTCGAACGCATACCAGCCGTCAACGATCGTGAGCGTCAGGGTGTTGAACTGGCGCATCTCGAACGCGCCGGACTCGACGAAGAGCGTCTCGTTCGCCGCGCCGCCGGCGAACTCGTAGCAGCCGGCCGAACCGTCGGTGTAGATACCGCAGACGAGGAACGCTTCGTTGCCATCGGCGTCGAGCGCATGCCGACCGAGGACACCAGCGAAGCCCTCGCCGCCGGCGAACGCGACATCGACGCTGACAGTGCCGTTCCGCAGGACGAGCTCCGGTGCGGACGGCTGCGGGTTCATCCAGTAGCCCTCGGGCATCGAGACGACATAGACGCCGTCAGTGACTTCCAGGCTCGACCCGTCGTCGGCAGTGCCGGTCGGGAATGGGCCAGCGCCGTCAGTGAAATCGATCGCCAGCTGATCGGTGGGTACCGGCTCGGTCGATTGTGTCGGCTCGACCGGCGGGCGCGTTGCGATCGGGCGTGGCGTGCTGGTGATGATCGCCGGGCGTGGCGTCGCTGTTGGCTCGGGTGTGTAGGTTGGCGACGGGCTCGGCTCCAGCGTTGCCGTTGGCTCACTGGTAGAGGTCGCGGCCGCTATCGGCTCAGTGGCTGGAACCGTCGTTGCGGTCGGCTCTTCGGACGAGCCGCCGCAGGCGGCCAGCAGCAGGGTGATGGTCATCAGGCAGACGACCGTCCATCGATGGGCGAGAATCCGCTTCATGAATCCCGATCTCTCATGTGCCTTCAGCGACTCTGTGATCAGCGGGAAGTGTACCCATATGGGCAGGAATCGTACTGAAGAAATCGTTTGACGACACCAGACCGGCAACCTATTCTGCCGGAAAGTCGCCACGATGGAGAAGCGAATGGGGATGACATCGTGATTTATCGCATCGGCAGGGGACCGACCGGATGAAGCCAGGCGAAGGAACTCTGCCGCTCCTGGAACCGATCGCTGAGCGATTCAGCAGTCGCAGATTTGCGACAACACCGCTCTCGCCGGAGGTCGTCGAAACGCTACTGGAGGCTGCGCGCTGGGCACCGTCGTATGGCAATCGCCAGCCGACTCGCTACATCGTCGCGAGCAAGCCGGAGACGCTGGCCGCGGTCCACGAGGCGCTGACACGCGGGAATTCGTATCTCAAGAGTGCGCCAATTCTGATCGCCGTCTGTGGTCGGCCGGACGACGGACAGATCGTCGACGACAAGGAGTATTATCTGCTGGACGCCGGCCTCAGCATTGAGAATCTGCTGCTGCAGGCGTTCGCGATGGGGCTGTTCGCGCACCCGATCGGCGGGTTCGATGAGGCCGCCGTCCGCTCCGCGCTCGGCATCCCGGACGACGTTCGCGTGCTGGCGCTGGTTGGCGTTGGCCATCCGGGCCGATTCGAGGATCTCGACGAGCGCAGCCAGCAGCGCGAGCTCCGCGAGCGCACACGCCTGTCGCGTGATGAAGTCCGCGCCTGGGAGGGCTGGGAGTGGTAGGTGGATAATGCATCAATCGACGTCGGCGCCCGGGTCGGCTCGTCGCCCTGAAGGATGGACCACACCGTGAGCGCGGATGACGAAACGCAGGAGCAGATTACGCGTCTGGATCGACTTGGCGAGCGACCGGTGCGTCCCGAGCTGGCGTCGAAGCCGGACCCATCGCCGGACATCGTGACGTTCGATCGCGTGCGCGACGACCCGGAAGTCGCGGCGCTCATCGAACGCGCAAATGAGAATCTGGCAGTGCTGGGCTACACCGAGCATGGCGTCCGCCACGTAACGCTCGTTTCGCGCATTGCGCGCAACGTCCTGCGCTATCTGGAATTCGATGAGGAGCATCAGGAGCTGGCAGCGATTGCTGGCTATCTGCACGACATTGGCAACGTCATCAGCCGCTACGATCACGCCCTGACCGGCGCGATGCTGGCGCGCGATCTCCTGACCCGCATGGGGATGCCGCCCGCCGATGTGGCGATCATCATGGGCGCGATCGGGAGCCATGGCGACGATGGCGGGCGGCTCGGCGAGGCGGTCCATCCGGTCGGCGCGGCACTCATTCTAGCCGATAAGTCGGACGTGCATCGCTCGCGAGTACGCAATCCGGATCCCAACACGTTCGATCAGCACGACCGCGTCAACTACGCCGCCGAGTGGTCGTTCCTGCGCGTTGATGAGCTAGGCAAGACGATCACGCTGGAGCTCACGATCGATACGACGGTCGCGCAGGTGATGCACTACTTTGAGATCTTCCTGCCTCGTATGTTGATGAGCCGTCGGGCAGCGGAATTCCTGGGCTGCGAATTTCACATCACGGTAAACGGGGTCACGCTCCTCTAGACGGGCGTGGCGATGTCCGGTATTTCTCGGTTGTCGTTGTGAGTTGGAACTGGAGAGTAACATGCCGATCGTTGTTGGCGCAGTAGCACCGCATGGTTTCCCGATCATCCCCGAGCTCAGCGAGGACGCCGAAGGCGGCCTGACGACGCGGGCTTCGATGCAGCAGATGCAGCAGGTTTTTGCCGACGAAAAGCCGGATGTCGTCGTCATCGCGACGCCGCATGGCTTCCGCGTCAACGGCTTTATCTCCATCGCCGACTGCGCACGAGGAGCCGGCACGCTGTCCCTCAACGGGCGTAGCGTTGAGATGAACGTGCCGTTCGATCTGACCCTGGCTGACGCCATCTTCGAGCGTGCGCAAGGGGCGGGTATTCCGATTGCTCAGGTTGGCTACGGTGGCTCAAATCGGAACCAGAGCATCATGCCGATGGACTGGGGCACGATGGTGCCGCTCTGGTTTGCCGGGCAAAACCGTAATCAGGTCGGCAAGGGTCATGTTCTCGCGGCCCTCTTCGATGGTCTGCCGGACGACCAGCCGCCAGCGGCGGTCATTGTCCAACCGTCGCGGCGACTGCCAAAGGAGATCAACATCGAGTTCGGCAAAGTGGTTGCCGAGGCCGCGCAGGCCGACGAGCGCCGAATCGCCTTCATCGCCTCCTGTGACTGGGCGCACCGTCACGATGCGAACCATCCGAACGGCTTCCATCCCGACGCCCGGCGCGTTGATGAGGCCGTCGCACAGGCGATTCGGGACGACGATATCCTCAGTCTGCTGAACCTGTCCGACGAGATGATCTCCAACGCCGCCATCGATGGGCTCTGGCAGCTGCTGATGCTCGAAGGCGTCAAGCAGGTCGTCCCGATGCAGGGCACATTCCTGTCATATGAGGCACCGACGTACTACGGGATGATGGTTGCGACGTTTGCGGTGAAGTAGCTCGTCTTGGTGAGTGCCGCTGGGATACGAGCGTGAAGAAAAGTTCAGTCTGCACAAGTCTAAGGGCGCGCTCAAAGGAGGAAGCTGAGTCGCACTCTGCTGCAAGTCAGATGTGCCTAACGTTCATTACGTTAAAGCTGCGGTTTGCGACATGCGAGAACTTTCTGGGCGAGGCTGTGCTGCTTGAAGATGGGCCAGCGGATGACGTGATCACAGGCTTGCGAAGCTGGCCGGGCCAGGCCGGTAAGTTCCAAAAACGGTATCGTTGGCCTGCGTGTACAACTTCAGTCAGGTAGCTACTTCAGACAAACTAGGGCATCTTCGAAAGGCTAACTGCTCATGGCCGCGATAGAGACACATTATCAGCACATCGTCCTTGACGATCAGGGTGTTCCTCATATTTCCGGTACGACCACGAAGGTTGCTGAGCTGGTGGTCGCTCAAATGGCCTACGGCTGGAGCCCGGATGAGTTGGCTTTTCAGTTTCCGTACCTGAGCCTGGGGCAGATTCACTCTGCGCTGGCGTACTACTGGGATCACAAGGCCGACATTGACGAGCAGATCAGGCGGGATGATGCGACTGCCGAGCAGTTGAGGCATGCTCTGCCTGAGCCTCTGATTGTCGGCAAGCTTCGTAGGCTTCGCAACGTCTGATGCCCGTTGGTCTGTACATGGACCACCATGTGCCTCGAGTAGTGACAGCGTCGTTGCGGGCTCGAGGCGTTGATGTTCTTACGGCAGCGGAAGATGGAACGACCGAGCTGGATGATCCGTCGCTTCTCGACCGCGCGTCGAGCCTTAGACGAGTGCTAGTCTCCGGCGATGTTGATCTTCTCGCCGAAGCAGCGCAACGTCAGCGATCTGGTATCGCGTTTGGCGGGGTCGTCTACGCTCGTCAGCGGATCGTTTCGATCGCTGTCTGCGTCGATGATCTGGAACTGATTGCCGCAACAGCTGATCCATCTGACCTGCGGGATCGCGTGCTCTTCCTGCCCTTGTAACGCGATCCCGTTCAGCTGGTCCGCTTATCCTCGATTTGCCTCGCGCGATTCGGCCTGCTTCTTGGCGCGCGCGCGTTCGTGCTCGTGGAGCAGGCGCTTGCGCAGGCGGTAGGCCTTTGGCGTGACCTCCAGGAGCTCATCGTCGGCGAGGAAGTCCAGCGCCTGCTCGAGCGAGAGGATGACCGGCGGCGTCAGGCGGATGTTGGCGTCGGCGCTGGCGGCGCGCATGTTCGTGAGCTTCTTGCCCTTGCAGACGTTGACGGCCAGGTCGTTGCCACGGGCGTGCTGCCCGACGATCTGTCCTTCGTAGACCTCTTCACCGGGGGTGATGAACGTCATCCCGCGCTCCTGGGCGGCGGCGATGCCGTAGGAGAGCGCTGTGCCGGCCTCCCAGGCGACGAGCGCGCCGGTGCGGGTGGACGAGATCGCGCCATGCCACGGCTCAAAGCCGATAAGGCGCGAGGACATCGAGCCGTTGCCCTTGGTGCGGGTCAGGAACTCGTTGCGCAAGCCGATGAGACCGCGGGTCGGGATCTCGAACTCCAGCCGGACGTTGCCGCGACCATCGTTGAGCATGTCGGTCATGCGCGCTTTGCGTGCGCCGACCAGCTCAGTGACAGCGCCGACGAACTCCTCGGTCGTGTCGATTACGAGCTGCTCGATCGGCTCCATGAGGGTGCCGTCGATTTCGCGGGTGATGACTTCGGGTCGCGAGACCTGAAACTCGTAGCCCTCGCGACGCATGGTCTCGATCAGGATCGACAGGTGCAGCTCGCCTCGACCGGAGACGGAGAAGACATCTGGCACATCGGTCGGCTCAACGCGCAGGGCGACGTTCGTCTCCAGCTCGCGCTGCAGCCGCTCGCCCAGCTGGCGCGATGTCTGGTAGTCGCCCTCGCGACCCGCAAACGGAGAGGTGTTGACACCAAAGGTGAGGCGCAGCGTTGGCTCGTCGATCTGAATGCCCGGCAGCGGCTCCGGTGCGGATGGGTCGGCCAGCGTCGCGCTGACGTGGGCCGACGGGAAGCCGGTGAGTGCCACGATGTCACCCGCCTGCGCCTCGGCGATCTCGACGCGAGCCAGCCCCTCGTGCGTTGCCAGCCAGGTCACCTTCTGGCGATCTTCTTCGCCCGCCGTGCCGAGCTGGACGAGCGTGTCGCCGGCATGCAAACGACCGCGACGGACACGGCCAATCGCGATCCGCCCGCGGTGCGGGTTGTAATCGAGCGAAGCGACCTGTAGCTGCAGCGGTCCATCGATATCAACGACCGGCGCTGGGATGTAATCGACGATCGTATCGAAGAGCGGTGTCAGGTCGGGCGCCAGATCATCTGGCGCATGGCCGGCGCGGCCCTGCTTGGCGATGGCGTAGAGGACCGGGAAATCGAGCTGCTCGGCATCGATCGCCAGGTCGAGGAAGAGATCCTGGGTTCGCGAGATGACGACATCCGGCTGCGCGAACGGGCGATCGACCTTGTTGATCACGACGATCGGCCGCAGGCCAAGGCCGAGCGCTTGCTGCAGCACGGTGCGGGTCTGGGGCATCGGCCCCTCAACGGCATCGACGATCAGCAGGCAGCCATCGGCCATGTTCAGGACGCGCTCCACCTCGCCGCCGAAGTCGGCGTGGCCGGGCGTGTCGATCACATTGATCTTCACGTCGCGCCAGTGAATCGCCGTGTTCTTCGCCAGAATGGTGATGCCGCGTTCGCGCTCCAGGTCGTTGGCGTCCATGATCAACTCGCCGGCGGCGTCCGGGTCGCGGAAGATATGGGTTTGCTTGAGCAGCCCATCGACGAGGGTCGTCTTGCCGTGATCGACGTGGGCAATGATCGCGATGTTGCGCAGATCGGAGCGCACATGCGTCGGGCTGGATGGTTGCGCGGAAGTCGTCGGTGAGGTCATCGGCAGGAAGGTCCCCGTTCGGTGGCCGGTGCTGGCACCGGCTGCTGGTCTGTTTTCGCAATCCGCGTGGACGGCGACCGTTGATTGTATCGTTTTCTGGGGTATTCATGCCGAAAGCGGCTGCCAGGGAGGCCAGATGAGCAACATTCCACCGACCGCGCATATCCGTATCGCTCGGCCGTCGCGCGATCTCGCGGCCGCCGAGACGTTCTATGTCGATGGGCTGGGCATGCGTGTGCTCTACCGTACGGAGAGTGTTGCCGGTGATCCCGATCACGCGCACGATCTGCTGATGGTTGGCTGGCCCGAAGCCGGCTGGCACCTGGAATTGGTCCGTGACCCGGTCGCTCCGGTCGAGCCGCAGCCGACGGTGGAGGATCTGCTGGTGGTCTATCTTGATGGCCCGGTCGATGACGAGGTCGTCGCTCGCCTGGAGCGCTCTGGCGGTCGCCGCGTCGCGTCGCACAATCCGTACTGGGATCGCTACGGTGTCACGATTGAAGATGGGGATGGCTATCGATTCGTACTTTGTGAGCGCCGATGGAGCAACGCTGACTGGGCGTGAGGCAAGACACCGCCCCCGTGAAGCTCACGGGGGCGGTGCGTGACAGGTGAGGCCGATCTGTGGCTAGCGACCTGGACAGCGCCCTGGGCCGATGTAGCCGAAGTTGTATCGGTAGAGCGTTGATGCGAGGCTGGTGAACTGCTGACGTTGGGCAGCGCTCATCGCCGCCACATCTGCCGGCGAGTAGGTCTCGAAGAGATCCTTAGCGGCGTACATCGCGTCAACCACTTCCCACGGTGCCGTCGAACCGCGCAGGAGGTTGAGCTCGGCGGCGATGTACTGCTGAGCCAGAACGTAGTAGTCGCGATCTGACGAGCGCGGCGTGGTCAGCAGCACCGTTCGATACGTGTATGGGCTGAGGAAGAACGGTGTCGCAGAGCCACTCGGCTCGATCTTGTACCAGGTCGGATCCGCGCCGCGCTTGCTGCCCACCACCGAGTTCTGCAGCCAGTAAGACGAGACCTGGGTGCAGCACGGCGGGATGCAATGGACCGTTACCGTGACAGCCTGGGAATCCGAATCGACGGTCGCGGTGTCGTTCGTCGTGACTGAGGCCGAGTTGTCGACCGTGAGTTGATAGCAGGCCGGATAGGGGCCGATCTCGCGGTCATAGCCGAACCCGAAGTGGGCGGTCGTGTCGGTGGCCGTCATGCACGGGGAGCCGAGGCTCCCTTCGTAACTGTCGGCGATGGTAACGCACTCATCGGTGATGGTGTTCGGCGCGCCGAACGTGACCGGCGCGGTGGCCTGGATCTGGTAGCCATTGCGGGACATCGTCGCCGTGTTTGTGCGGTTGGTGCCATCGGGCAATGCCCGCGAATACGGACACGTTGCGGCGCTGTTGCTCTGCACCGTGAGTGTGTTCCCGCTCAGGTTGCAGTCCGCATCGGCGCTGATTGTGGCGGTCAGTCCGCCGGAGATGACGTCGGTCAGAGACACGGTTAGCGCGTTGGTGGTAGAGGGATTGGTGACCGTGATGATGCCGGACACGTTCCAGTTGCTGTCGATAGCTGTCCCATCGACATTCACTGCGTAGTTCACAGTGGCCGGTTCCCAGAAGTCGAGCCACAGGTCTGGCTGGTCAACACTTTTGTCGATCGACCAGTTCCATGAACGCGAGAACGTCGTGGCTGCCGTCTTGGAGATACCCGGCACGGCGATGGTCTTCGTCTCCTGGATGATCTGGTCCTCATCATCGACCATCGGCTCGTTGTCGATCAGCGCGTAGTCGTAGCACGAGTAGACGCCCGGAGCCGCATCTGCTGCGACTGAGATGGTCTCGGTGAAGACAGCAGGCTGGCCGTTCACGATCGGCTGCGAGGTCGGCGAGAACGAGGTGCTGATCGGTGCGGCGCAGGTGCTGGCCATCGAGACGGTCGTCCCGAGGCTCTGCAGTCCGGAGAGGATCAGCGCCGACACCTGGTCAGGCGTGGCAGAACCGAGAAATGAGCCACCAGTTCCGGTGGCGATAGACGTTGCCTGGCCATCCGCGTCCAGCCCGTCTGCGTACCCGCTATCGACATTGATCGCAAGCACCTTGATGCCGGCAGCGACGAGCGCGTTAATCGCGTCCGTCTGGGAATGTCCATTGCTGGGATCGTGGCTGCTCGCGTCTCCGAACCAGACGATGATGCTTGATGCTGGAGCGCCGCGGAACCCTGCGATCCCCGGTTGTGCCAGTTGCCAGAGGGCGTTGATTGGGTCTTCGGGTGTGTCACCGCCGCCCCCGGCTGCCCACGTGCTGATCGCGGTCTGCACGTTGGCAACGGTGGCAGTGATCGTCTGGTTCACCTGAAAGACAGGGGCCTCGGTTACGTCCTTGTATTGCGCAGCGCCGAATTGTGAGTCGGGCTGGGCAGTGAGGACAGTGTTCATAATCGAGGTTGCGTTCGTCGCGACATTGCTGATTGCATCCACCATGCTACCGGTTGTATCGGACAGAAACATGATGTCCAGCGCTGTTGGGGATGCAACCTCGGGGAGGTGGACGGTCTTGGTGATTGTTGTCGATTCGCCGGGGAAGAGCGTTGTGGAGACGCTGGCAGGATCAAGGCTCGGCTCGCTCTGCGCCAGCGCGCCCGTGGTGCTGATCGCCAGGAGAACGAGGAGAGTGATGCCCAGTGGCACGACCCCGGGGCGCGTTCGACGAGTTCTCGCAGGCATTGGTGACTTCCTCTCAACTGTCGTCCGCAGCGCGTGGCAATACGATTGATGGAAAAGCGCCGGGGAGTCTGGCTACCTCCTTTCGTTCGAGGGGCTGGGGTGGTGGCAAGTTCAGCGGCATGCGCTTACACGATTTGCGCGAACACGCAGCCTGCAGGGGGCGGGTTGCGTAGTTTGCATGCGTCGCTAATACGGTACGATGATCTCAGGATACGGACGTTTGCGTAATCAGCAACATTCGCAAGTGATACATGACGGAATTGTCATGATGGGGGCGGGAAGTTGCGGTCTGCGCAGGTGGATCAGGAAGCGCGGGATGCGCCGCGGCGTTTTGCGACGACGATGATATAGGCGCGCGGGATGCGCACCGAACCGTCCGCCTGCACGTAGCGACTGAGGAGCGCGATCGCGTCGTTGTGCAGCGCCATCTGTTGCGTGGCATCCAGCCGCTGGAAGACGTACATAGTCGGCCCAAGCGCCCGGTAGAACAGGAAGTCGCAGGCATCGGCCAGTGATGGTGCGATCCACGGCACATCACCATCATGAATAACCAGATCATCGGACCACGGGCCGAGTATGTCCCGGAGATGGACGATGTCTGACCAGTCGAAGACGCTATCGCTGCCGGGTGGCGGTGACGGCGTATATGGCGCAGTAATCGTCATGAGGTGGCAGTTCGGAGCCTCGTTCAGCCAGGCGGTGAAGGCAAGCGTGCCGCCGGGGCGCAATACACGGCAGAGCTGTTGACCAACGACAGCGTGGCGGGGGGCGAAGATCGAGCCGAAGGACGAGATGACTGTATCGAACGTGCCATCGGGGTAGGGCAGGTCCTCAATGTCGGCCAGGTCAAACTGGATGGCGTTGAGATTCTGCTGTGCTGCCTGCTCCCGCGCTACCTCCAGTAGCTCGCCCGCAAAATCGACACCGGTGATCTGCGCTCCGCGTTGCGCAGCGGCTATCGCGGCGATGCCGGTGCCGGTCGCCGCGTCGAGGACGCGCGCTCCCGGAGTGATACCGGCCACGTCGATCAGACGCTCGACCGCCGGGCGCAGCGTTTCGGCCATCTCGATGTACCCCGCACCCGGCAGATTCCAGGCGCGGCGCATCGATTGCTTGACGCGTGCGACTCTCTCCGCGTGGATACGGGATGTCTCGTCTGCCATCTGGCGCTCACGATCGTTCGGTCGGCTGGGCGGCGCGGCGATCGCTGCCGTCGATCCGCAATCAGGCGAGGATGAGCGGTTCGACGTGATGTGGCAGTGCGTCGCGGGCGATCAGCGTCTGGTCAATCTGCGCGAGATGCTCGGCGTCATGCTCAATCAGGAAGCGCACGAGATCGGTGACCGTGACGGTGCGGTTGTCGACATCGTTGCCTGCGCGCTTCCAGCCATCGCTCGGAAGCTCACGCAGCAGCGAGAGGGTGCTCTGGCGCAGCCGACGATACTGGCTCATCACCGAGAACACAGAGATCTCGGTGTTATCCGTCGTCGTCACTGGTGGCGGCAGCTGGCGCAGGTCGGGATAGTCGTAGTTGGCGATCGCGAACAGCTTTGGATAGATCCGTGCTTCTGTGTCGCGCAGATGAGCAACGATCTGGCGCACCGACCACTCGCCACGCGCCGGGGCGCGGTCGACACGTGACATATCACGCTGGGGTGTGATCCTCTTCGACAGGTAATTGAGCATCTGTGTCAGTTGGATCGTTAGCTGCTCTCGCTCTTCCATTTCAGCAGGTCCCCCATCCTCGCCCATGCCACCGACGTTTGCTGGCTCTCATTGTAGACCGTCGCGCCGATTTGTGTCCGGCAAGCCCAGCCGCTCAGTCCTCGCTATCGCCGAGGACCTTGCGAAGCTGCTGCCGGTGGGAGGCGTCATGCTGGATGGCGTCGTTGATGTACCAGCGGATAGTCTGTTCGCCGTGCTCCTCATGGTAGCCACGACGTTCGAGCTGCTCCGGCGTGAGTGCTTCGAGGATCGTGACGAAGTGCTGGCGGATGGCGTCGAACTCATCGAGTACCGCTCGCGCATTCTGTGACGCGTAATCGCGCTCGATCGGCCAGAGCGTTTCGTCGACTGCCGGGATGTAGGGATCGTCTTCGCTGAGAATGCGCTGGACGCGCTCTTCAGCAAGAGAATCCGCGTCGCGCAAGTGACAGAAGATTTCCACGGGACCCCAGCCGCCACCGGCTGCGGCGCGCTGGAGCTCAAGGTCGTCGCAGCCTTCAATCAGTTCGAGAAGCTCGCCGGGAAACGCGCGCATCTGCGCAAGAAGGTGCGCGATCGACTCGGTCATGGCTCGCTCTCGCCCGGTAGCGGCCAGCCGGTTGTCGACGTCTCCCACTGCGCGGAGCCATCGAGGTGCAGGGCGGTGTCAACTGCCGCGCGGGCCAGTGCCAGCGTCGCATCGAGCAGCGGTGTCTCGACGTCGGGCTGCTGCAGCGCGACCGGAATCTCTGTGCATGCCGCCAGCAGGACGTCCGCTCCGCGCTCGGTGAGATGCTGCGATGCCTCGACCAGCAGCGCCGTCGCGTCGGAGATTGCTCGTCCAGCCTTGACGGATCGGATTGCCGTCATCACGCAGCGCTCCTGGACATCGTCATCCGAGACGATGACGTCGATGCCGCGCTGCTGCAGGGCGCGCTGATACATCTCGGATGCGATCGTCCCGCTGGTTGCCAGCAGTCCGACGACCTGCGCATCGGGCCACGTCTCCCGGATCTCATCGGCAGCCGCGTCGATCATGCTCAGGATCGGCGGCTCGATGTGGGGCTGGATGTCGTCCAGGAAGGCGTGGGCGGTGTTGCAAGGGATGACGATGAAGTCGGCACCCAGCGCGTCGAGCGCACGCGCGCCACGAACGAGCCACGGCACTGGATCCTCACCGCCGTGCAGCAGCGCATCGGTGCGATCCGGCACGCGCGGATCAGCGTAGATGACGACCGGGATGTGCTCCTGATCGCGTTCTGCCGGCGTCAGCTCGATGATCTTCTGATACAGGTCAGCGGTCGCCAGCGGCCCCATTCCACCCAGAATGCCGACGACGGCGCGACGATGCGGCTCGAAGGCATCGATCAGCGGATCGAAGTCGGTGTCTGTTGTCGTCGCGAAGCCCGCGACAGCCGGCTGCCATTCTGGCCGTGGGCCGCTGTATGGCTCCGCCTGCAGGCCGGACCAGCGCCGGAGCGGGGCCAGCCAGTCCAGGCGATCCGGTACGACATCGATCGCAACCTCGGTATAGCGCTGGCCATGAATTTGATAGGCGCGCGCTTCGGGGTCGTCGTGCTGAAACGAAGCGATGATCATCAGCGCGTCGGGCCAGTTCGCTTCGAGCACATCGGTCGAAGATGGCACGGGTGGTGAAGTCGGATGCGAATGAAAGATCGCGCCAAGCCACCAGCCGTGGGCCTCCATGTCAGAGACGGCTTCCAGCACCTCGGCGTCGTCCATCCGGTATCGCGTTGGCGAGTGGAGGATGTTGGTGCCGGGATAGATGCGCACCGGCGTATCGCCATCGAACGCGATCAGACCGCAGCCCTCGTTGGGGCGCGTGCGGTCGAGGTGGTCGATGACGGCGTCGAACAGACGCTCCGGAATACGCAGTGTCATGTCGCTCGCCGCAGATGTTGCATCGGGCTCATGTGCCGGGGCAGCCTTCGATTGTGGTGGACGACCCGCTGGATGCATGCCGGACCTGGCTCCTGAGGATGACGATCCCGCTACGCCCATCTTCGCCGTCCCGGTTTCCCGCTCGCGTCGTCCAGGCGCAGTCATGGAAGTATAGCAATCCACTCTAGGTGCGCGTCCGGCCAGCGTCGGCCATTTGACAAACTGGCTTTCCGAAGTCGGGTGCTACTAATGGGTCAAAGTACATCGGGCGCTCTGGCCAAAACGCGCATCAACGATGCGATCAATGAGGGGCCGATAAATTGTGTTGTCAAGGTGGGTCTGATACCAGTCGACGTACGTCCCCGCAGCCAAGTGGCTCTCGATCAAGCTCGCTTCCTCATGGAGAACCCATATATTGTGCACTGCACGATTTCGGAATCCGATGATTTGACTTTGTTGCAGCCCGTCGATGCCGTGCTGACTGCATGCTGGACATGGACACGCCTCAAGCTGACGCCACTCATCGGCGCTTGGCACGCGACCACGCCAATTGCCAAGCTTGACGATCGACCTGTCACCTTTGCCGGGTAATTGTACGAGCCCGCGAGCTGCCCGGCTTCGCCATCCGCTGGAGTCGACCGAATCCATCCCCAAGAGCCTTGCAATGTGAAGTGTAGCGGTGCCTCCGATGCCGAACAGGTGAATCTCTTTCTCGGTGAACGCGATACGCGCTCGCTTGATGGCATCGAGGAGTTGATTGTAAGGAAGCGCTTTCGGGGATCGGAGGAGGTTAGGAACGATACCACCGACCGCGATTCGCGGTGAACCATCTAGGAGAGGATCGTCCTGAATTGCGCTGATGTAGTCGTCAAGATGATGACCCACGTGGACCACAGGCACATAGCCGTTGTCACGGAACGCAGTATTCAAGCACATCGTTCGAGCAAATGCATTTTCCTGCTCGATAGCAGTCATTCGGGGGGTTGGGATGTAATCGCGCGGAATCGGATACCAATCGGGACGCGCCTCGGCTACAAACTCGACATATTCTTCGATGTTCTCGTTACCTTCGCGACTACGAAAGTAGAACGAGCCATTATCGAGATACGCGACGACATCAGATGGTAATCCAAGATAACCACGCAGCCCATTTGCAGCGAGCTTTCGGCGGATCGAAGGCATTTGGAAGATTTCGGACCATGAGACCATCACGGCGCTCAGGCTGACCAAGTAATCCGGGCTTTCTGGATCCCAGATACGGGGCTTCAGATTCTTCAGGCTCAATCCTGCGACGATGCGCATTAGGGCCGAGGCCCTTTGGTCTTCACATCATGTGCTTTGGCGAGGGCTTGGAACGCGTCGAGATCCTCTTCGCGCTCCCCACGCGAGTCTGGTTTCTTCATCTTGACAAGCACCGGGAACCGAATCATTTGGCCGGACAAGAGCGCTTCACCAGCGTCTAGATCAGGTAGCAGCCGGACTTCATCTTCTCCAAGTGACTCGATGACCCGGCGAACATAAGACTGATCGGCGGGATTGACGAGCCTCATGACGATGAACGAATTGCACTGCGACAACGTCGTCTCGTCGATGCGCGACGGACGCTGGCTGATCAGCACGAGGCCCACCCCGAACTTGCGACCCTCCTGAGCGATCTGTTTGGTGATACTCGTTGCTCTAACGATCGCAGTCGAATGCTCTCCAGCACCGGGAGATAAATTGTGGGCTTCTTCCAAGACCAGGAGGCAAGGATACGGAATCTCCCCCTGCACGCGCCCGTTCAGGATGCGACGAGCTATCATTGCATACAGCGTCGCGCGGAAATCTTCGGAATAGCCCGTTAAGCTTACGACAGAGATCTGGTCGTAATCGACTACATCTCGTTTGTCTTTAGGTAGTGGCTGCGACGAGCCGGTTCGACTCTCATTCCTCTGTTCCATGTTGCGAAGTTCGAAGGCGGCTCTGCGGCACTGTCTTGCTATGGCATTGTATGTGGACGAACGGTTCCCATCGGCGTTTCGCAGACTGTTGAAGCCTAGACTAATCAACGCGTCACGACTCTCTTCCTGATCCTTGCGCACCGCCATGCTTGCGGCTTGCGCTAGATACGAAAGGGCGAACAGATCACGTTGAAATGGGAATCGACGGATGTAGTCATTGCTCGTTATCGAATGGAGCGAGTCCCTTAATCTACTGATGCCGTCGCCGTTGGCAGCGAGCATCTGCCGTGCGTCTTGATAAAGAGACTCAAAAACATCGGCTTGAGTTGAACTGAGAGGTTCACCAGCCAAGCCCGAGATAATTCGTATTAGCTCATCACCATCTTCCTCAAACAGGGGTATTGCCGCGTGGAACACGCGGACCTTATTCTTCAACTGTGGAACATCAGAGAGACCAGTATAGTCGCCATGTGGATCGAAGATGATGATCGGATAGTGCCGTTCCGCCAACTGTTCGATGATCCGTCTTGATGCCCAACTCTTCCCAGCTCCAGTCATCGCTAGAATTGCAAGGTGTCGGGTGACGATCGCATGACCGTCGACTGATACGTCGATACTATCCTGATTCGCTAACGTCGCGAGATCTAAAGCGCGTTGATCATGCTCTTTGAGTTCTCCTAAAACGACACTCTTGATGTCCTCTGCCGGTGGCCGGTACGCGCGTGTTGCTGGACGTGCCGGATAGCGCAACTGACCGAGCTTCCCAGTTGGCTTGTCGGCGATGATCTCGCTGCCGAGTACCGTGCATACGGCAGTGACCATTTCGCGCGAGAGTGACAGGACCGTGTCGAAGGGGTCGGTATGAGTTGCTGCGAGTTCGTGTCCAGCCTCCGACGGGAAAAGTGGGTTCAACCGTTCAATGCGCTGCACCTTGGCCCAGATGCGAATCCGCTCAACGGCTTCAGGCTTGTCCGGTTGGCGGAGCTCACCGTCGACCGCTATGATGTCCTGTTCACGAACCGCTTCATGGGCTACGGCTAGCCTGAACTCGGTACTTGTGCTCTCTCCGACGATAGTGCCGACATATGCGTCAGCAGGTAAATGCCTTTCTTCGGGACGCATCATTGAGTCACTCCATCCACAGTTGGTCTGAATCGCCAATCACGGTGAGTCATGTAGATAGCTTGAATCAATATGCGTCGCATTTCCGCGTCGCTGATCTCCCCTTGCTGGAGGCTGATACCGAGTTGGTGGCGGATGAGCTTGCTGTATGCATTCGTGAGCTACGCCGGTACCTTAGCGTACTTGTCAACGATGTCGAGACCAACTGGGAAGCCGTAGCCAGGAAGCAGCCGAGCGTAAAGGTACGCACGTTGGGCGGCACGGTCGATTTCACCTGATCCAAGCTCTTCAAACACCTCCACCCGGATGGGTTCGGTTGTTTCTGAAGCATGGACGTAGCAACCGAGCACGTTCGGAAATCCATACGGATTTCCCGGCCTCAATGGCGACCAATTGGTCTCAGTCCAGTATGTATCGGACGGGAGTTGGATCCGTCCCTTATGCAACGAATCGTACTTTGGCATTCTCCACGGCTCAGATGTCTGCCCAGGCTGAAGGAGCATTCCGAGCAGAAGCGAGTCCGTGTATCCGAGGCGGTCCAGCAGCGCCTTTTCCGTTGTGAGGTCTGTTCGACCGAACATCTGATTGAACCAATTCAGATTGCCCTTCTCGCGGAGACCACGGAAGACCCGTGGCATCAGGACTGATTCGATGAACGAGCGTTGATCGCCTCGCTCGACCACCCCTGCGATCACTGGCTGACGTTCATGGGAGCGGGCTCTGGAGATCAGCCGTTGGTAAAGGAATGCAATGAATGCGAGAGGCTCGAAGAGGCGCTGCCTTACCCACTCGTCTGATCGCTCTGTCATTGCGGGATAGACATCGAGTCGGGCTGACCGAAGGAACTCCTCTTTGAGCTGCTGACCGTCTGCTGCGCTATGTCCATACTGGTGGAGAAAGAGGTCAACATCTCGTTCGGTGAACGGCGCATGGCCAGCATAACCGCCAACCAGGTAGACGAGGGGGCCATGGAACATCAGAACATCCAGGTCTGGTGTTCTTTCGAGCGCACTCAGTCCACCGAGAAGTTCAGCTGTAATGCGAACGATGTCGACGAAGTCCTTGCGTTCTTTACTACCACCTTCCAAGTCGCCGAGAATGACCGGATAATAGCCAAATGTTTCCCTTTCAGCGATTCGGCGCTCACCTGTACGGACCGAATACGAGCCAACACGCAGGAGGATGGGCACTTGACTGGAGATCTGCACCTGGCCGACACCACCGTCGATGAAGGTCACGACCTCATCGTGAACGTCGGACCAAGTGAGGTCATCGCACGATCTGATCTCCAAAATGGGGGGCTCGCCAACACGTTCTGACTCTATGATCTTCTGGCGAAGCTTCTGCACGAACAGGGCGGTGTTGTGGAAGTAATTGTCGCGCAAGTTCTCTGCGACAAGCAATGCGTTCTCGGCCAACTTGAAGTAAAGGTGTGGCTGTCGCTGAAGGTCGTCGCGGACACCGGACTCGGTCGACCAGTCGTTGGGGCGATGACGCTGGCTCATTCGACTCGTCCGGTCTGGATACCAAGCTGGGAGAGTACGCGTAGAGCGTCTGAGGTCACGAACTCGGCTACCGGGATTCCTGTGAGTCGTGACACGAGCCACTTCGCTGGCAGTTTCTGTCCGTCTACAATTGCGAACCATGTCGCGAACGCAGGGACTTGCTTGGCTGGATTCGCAATAAGGGCTTGTACTTGTCGTCGCGCTTCATCAGGCGTGATGGTGACGATGTGTTTGCGTAAGCGAACCTGCGACCGCGATGTGGACGTACCTGGTTGGTGATGACAGATGTGGTCTCCATACAGCCATGCTCGCATTTGAGAGAGCTGTTGGCCCAGGCTTCCGCTTGTTGCGCGAATCTGGCCCAGATCAATCGCGGGCTGTATTGTCATCCGATACAGGCGACCTCCGTAAAACAGTGCATCGTAATTCTCATTCGACCGAAGCAGCTGATGCATCTTCTTCATGACGGCAGCGGACACTTCTCGTGCTCGATCCTCCGTCATTTTCTGATCGTAGTGATCGATTCGGAGATCGGAATGAATGAGGCCGTACTTCGCCGAGAGAACGCGGATATCCAGATTTCTGTCATCTGTCATGGTGAGATACCGGCGCACAATTCGGAAGGCGGGCCCATCGTAGCGCTCCAGCGCGGGAACCGGGTCGCTGTCCAATCGCTTGCGTTGCGAACATGCCAGAACGAGTAAGCGTCGCACCTGACGATCACTTTCGCGTGCAAACAGAAGTGATTCTTTCGTGAATGCATTCTACGACACAAGCCGAGCGAAGGTTTTGGCTATGCAGGGCTTGTGTACCAGCTTCGGAAAGTGTCATCCAGGCCCCGCTACTCTACCTGGCTTCCTGGCATCCCTGCTCCAGTATCGCGCGCGCGTCGGCATCACTATTGACCTGTTGGAGGTCGCCGCGCTGGATGGCCATTGGGTGGAAGGGCGGTGCGGCCTGGATGTCGGGCTGGGCGAGGTGGAGTGTGTAGCAGCCGGCGAAGATCTGTTGGCTGCCGTCAGTCTGGGAGACGTGCAGGATGACCGGCACGCCGTAGTACCGGTTCCCGGCCGCTGCGCCGGTGTTCACGTCGCCGGTCGTTAGCTCGACCTGATCGGTATCGGCGTAGCCGGCCGAGAATTGGTCGAACGGAGCGAGATCGTTCGATTCCTCCCAGTACGAGTAGGCACGTGCGTACTGCTTCGAGTTGATCGCGTTGTAGAGGGATTCGAGGACGGCAACCGGCGTGCTACGGTCATCCAGGTAGTCGGGCTGTGCATTGTCCACGTCACCCGAGCCGCTGGGGATGGGCGTGAGTGTCGCGGTTGGCTTGCTGGTTGCGGTCGATGTCGATTCGGGCGGTGTTGTGGCAGTCGATGCGTCGGCAACGGTCGGCTCGACTACCGCCGTTGTCTCAGTGGCTGCGGGTTCGGTAGGAGGGGCGGTCGTCGCTGTGGAATCCGACGAACTGCCGCAGGCGGCCAGCAGTAAGATGAACAAGGCTGTAATGATGTAGTGTGGCCGGAAGGTCATCGCGCTATAGTCTCCTTCCACACCCGGCAAAGAATCTCTCTGTCGGAACGTGATCTCTGTTGTAGTGACGATCCGAACGCCGGAATGGTTCCCGCCGCGGATCCGAGATGTGACGGTGACCGTGAAGAAGCCAGCGCCAATCGACATCCAACACCTCGACCATCTGGTCCTGACCGTTGCCGACATCGAGCAAACGATCGCGTTCTACTGCGACGTGCTGGGCATGACGTCGATCGTGTTCGGCGAGGGTCGCCGGGCGCTGGCCTTTGGTCGGCAGAAGATCAACCTGCACGAGGCGGGCCGCGAATTGCTGCCACATGCGACCTCCCCGTTGCCCGGTTCGGCCGACTTCTGCTTTATCGTTGGCTCGTCGCTTGCCGCGACGATTGACCATCTGCGTGAACTGGGGGTTGAGATTGAGCAAGGGCCGGTGGTGAAGACCGGAGCGCTCGGCCCGATCACCTCGCTCTATATCCGTGATCCAGACGGCAATCTCATTGAGCTCAGTGTCTATTCGACAAACGACGATCGAGGAGGGGACTGAATGACCGATCGAACAACTGCTCCCTATGGTAGCTGGAAATCGCCAATCACGGCTGACCTGATTGCCAGCGGCTCGATCCGCCTGAGCGAGGTGACGCTGCGTGGCGACGATGTCTACTGGCTGGAGTCGCGCCCGACGGAGGGCGGTCGATACGTGGTCGTCCGGCGTGATGGCCAGGGCCAGATCGCGGACGTGACGCCGGAGGACACGAACGCCCGCACGCGCGTGCACGAGTACGGCGGCGCGTCGTACGCGGTTGTTGATGGCATGGTGCTGTTTAGCAACTTCGCCGATCAACGACTGTATCGGCAAGATCGCGGCGACGATCCGATTGCCATTTCGCCCGACCCGAATGTGCCGTCTGGACTGCGCTATGCCGCGATGCAGGTGTCTCCGGATCGCCGCCGCATCGTCTGCATCCGCGAGCGCCACATGGACGAGGGCGAGGTCCATAACGAGGTCGTCTCAATGGCTGCCGACGGCTCCGGCGAGCCGATCGTGCTGGCGAGTGGCCGGGATTTCTATGCTTTCCCGCGCATCAGCCCGGATGGGCAACAGGTCGCCTGGGTTGAGTGGGACCACCCGAACATGCCGTGGGATGACACCGAGCTGATGGTTGCTGATCTGGCTGCGGATGGCTCGGTCGAGAGCGTCAGGAAGATCGCCGGAGGGCCATCGGAGTCGATCTACCAGCCGGAGTGGTCGCCGGAGGGTGTACTGCACTTCGTCTCCGACCAGACGGGCTGGTGGAATCTGTATCGATTGGAAGGCGAGATGCTCGTTGCGCTCGCGCCGATGGATGCCGAGTTTGGTGGTCCGGCCTGGTCGCTGGATGCGGGCCAGTATGTGTTCATCTCTGGTGGCCGAATCGCTTGCATTTACGCGCAAAGCGGATTGCATCATCTCGGCATCATCGAGCCGGACAGGCAGGGTGTCCGCGAGATCGAAACGCCGTTCACCGGCTTCGCCAGCATCGACGCAGATGGTGGTGACCGCATTGCTGTCGTCGGTGGTGGGCCGCTGGCTGCGAGCGCGGTCGCTGTTATCGATCTGTCGGACGAGCAGGCGACGGTGGATGTTGTCCGACGCAGCGCTTCGGTTGAGGTCGACCCGGCCTACCTGTCGCCGGCCCAGCCGATCGTGTTCCCGACAAGCGGCGGCAAGACGGCGCATGCGCTCTACTACCCGCCGCACAACGACGATGCCGAGGCCCCGGCAGGTGAGCTCCCGCCGCTGCTCGTCTTCAGCCATGGTGGTCCAACCGGCGCGACGAGTGGCGTGCTGAACTTGTCGATTCAGTACTGGACCAGCCGCGGCTTCGCGGTTGTGGATGTGAACTACGGCGGCAGCACTGGCTACGGGCGTGAATATCGCGAGCGCCTGAAGGGCAACTGGGGCATCGTCGATGTAGACGACTGTGCCAACGCGGCGCTCTATCTCGCCGATCAGGGGCTGGTGGATCGCAGCCGGATGGCGATTCGTGGTGGCAGCGCCGGCGGCTATACGACGCTCGCTGCTTTGGCCTTCCGCGATGATTTCGCTGCCGGCGCGAGCCACTTTGGGATTGCCGATCTCGAAACGATGACGAAGGACACGCACAAGTTCGAGTCGCGCTACCTGGATGGACTGATTGGCCCGTATCCGGAGGCGATCGAGACGTACTACGCGCGTTCGCCAGTTCATCACACGGATCAGCTGTCAGCGCCGATGATCATCTTCCAGGGGCTTGAGGACAAGGTCGTGCCGCCCTCGCAAGCCGAAGATATGGTGGCAGCGCTCGATCGCAAGGGACTGCCGTACGCCTACCTGGCGTTTGAGGGCGAACAGCACGGCTTTCGCCGAGCAGAGAACATCCGCCGGACGCTGGAGGCGGAGCTGGCGTTCTATGGCTATGTGTTCGGCTTCCAGCCTGCTGACGAGATTGAGCCGGTCTCAATCATGAATGCAGGGTGATTGCGATACGTGGCATGTAGGATTGCCGGCAATTGCGCAGCGCGGCGCGCTCGGCCTTCGAGGCTGCTACGCGCTGCGCGAATTCGCCCATTGGCGATGGAGAACGCACGACAGCAGGTGTGACGGCGAGGTAGTTTCATGAACCAGCAACACCTGGATTCGACAACCGAGACAGATATCGACGATCCGTACGCGGCGCGCCCGTGGTTGCGCAATTACCCGAGTGGGGTTCCGGCAGACATTGAGCACACTGACCTGACCGTCCCGGACCTCATCCGCCACGCAGCAGCTCGCTATCCGGATCGCGTCGCGTTTGCCTACTACGGTCGTCACTTGACCTTCCGCGAGATTGACCGGCTCTCCTCGATGTTCGCGAATCGCCTGATCGAGCGCGGTCTGCAGCCGGGGGATCGTGTTCTCGTGGTCCTCGCCAACATGCCGCAGTACCCGATCGTGCATCTCGGCACGATGAAAGCGGGCGGTGTTGTTGCGGCGCTCTCTCCGCTGCTTGTTGAGCGCGAGATCGCCGAGCTGGCGGCCGATTCCGGCGCGAAGATCATCGTCGCGCTCGATCGCGTCTGGGACCGGATCGCGCCATTGATCGAGCGCGGCGTCGTCGAGCGGGCGATCATGACCGGGCCACAGGATTATCTGCCGACGGTGAAGCGCCTGCTCTACCCGCTGAAGTACCGCAAGGAGATGATCTCCGTTCCGTTCGATTCAGCGCGGGGTATCGAGAGCCTGCGGGATGTCATGAAAGGGGCATCGAACCGCGATCCGCAGGTACAGATTGACCCGAGCGCAATCGCGGCCTTTCAGTACACCGGTGGGACGACCGGTCTGCCGAAGGCTGCCGTACTGACTCACCGCAACCTCGTTGCGAACGTGCTGCAGGTTCGCGCCTGGGTGTGGGACCTGAATGAGGGCGAAGAGACCGTCCTCTCGATCCTGCCGTTCTTCCATTCATATGGTGTCACGCTCTGCCTGCACATCGCGGCGTACATCGGCGCGACGACGATTCTCGTGCCGCGATTCGAGATCGCCGACGTGATGGAGCAGATCAAGCGCTATCAGCCGACGGCGTTGCCGGGTGTGCCGACGCTCTACAGCGCGATCATTGGCGCGGTCGACCGCAATCCTGCGCGACAGGCGTCGATGCGCTCGATTCAGTACTGCATCAGTGGCGGCGCGCCACTACCGCAGGCTGTTCAGGAGCGCTTCGAGGAGCTGACTGGCGGGCGACTGGTGGAGGGCTACGGGCTTTCCGAGGCGTCGCCGGTAACGCACGCTAACCCGCTGAATGGCGAGGCGCGGATCGGCACGATTGGCATGCCGATGCCCAGTACCGAAGCGCGCATCGTCGATCTTGAGACGCGCCGGCCGGTGCCGATTGGTGAGCGCGGCGAGATTGCCGTTCGCGGGCCGCAGGTGATGCAGGGCTACTGGCGCAGGCCGGAGGACACCGCCGCCGTGCTCTCCGATGACGGCTGGCTCTACACCGGCGACGTTGGTGTCATGGATGAGGACGGCTACTTCCGGATCGTCGATCGCCAGAAGGACGTCATCATCACCGGCGGCGAGAACATCTATCCGCGTGAGATCGAGGAGGTGCTCTACACGCACCCGTCGATTGCGGACGCGGCGGTGATCGGCGTCTCGCACGCGGTTGGCGGCCAGATCGTGAAGGCATTTATCACGGCCAAGCCGGGCGAAAAGCTGGAGCGACGCGATGTGCTGCAGTTCTGCGGTGAGCGGCTGGCGAAGTACAAGGTGCCGCGCCAGATCGAGTTCCGCGCAAGCCTGCCGAAGAGCCCCTCGGGCAAGATCCTGCGCCGCGCTCTCGCCGAGGAAGAGGACGCCAAGCCGCGTCGCCGTCGGGCTTCTGAGAAGAGCGCCGACGAGAGCTAGCGCCAGCAGGCGTCGAATACGCGCATCCAGTTTTCGCCCAGCAGCTTGAGGATCGCCTCGTCGTCATAGCCACGCTGGATGAGCGCATCAGTCAATGCTGGTAGCTCACCGATATGCTGGACGTCGCTCGGAGCATCGCGGAAGCCGAAGAAGTCGGTGCCCAGCGCGACGTGATCGATGCCGGTCTGCGCGACGATCGCATCGGCTTCGTTCACGAGCTCGGCTGTGTCGGCCATACTCCAGAAGACGATGCCGATGAGTCCGCCTGACTTCGCAATCGCCTCGGCCTTGCTCATGCCGTAGGTTGCGTTCTGCTCGTCCCACGGTGCGCGATAGCCCGGCGACGGGTGCAGCACGCTGGTGTGAGAACAGACGACCGGCTGCGTGGCGCGCTCGATGACATCCCAGAAGCCGCGGTCGGAGAGGTGGGCGACATCGAGGACGATGCCGAGCTCCTGGCAGCGATCGACGGCACGCTTGCCGAGCACCGTCAGCCCGCCGGTCGCGATGTCCTGCTGGGTGCCGTCGGCCAGCACGTTGCGGCGGCTGTGGGTGAGCGTCGTCATCCGTAGTCCGAGCAGCGCGAACACGTCGAGCAGGTCGATGCGGTGCCCGATTGGCTCGGCACCTTCCATTGTCAGGACGTAGGCGACTTTGCCTTCCGCCTTCGCCCGGCGAATGTCGGCCGTGCTTGTCGCCAGCATGCAGCGGTCGCTGTACTGCGCGACTGCGCGATGCAGCGCGGCCACCATCTCCAGCGACGATTCCAGCGCCGTGTCGAGCATGTCGTCCGGCAGAAAGAGCGCGACGCACTGCGCGGTGATGCCGCCCTGCTCCAGCAGCGGCAGCTCGTACTGGCCGGCCGGCGCGCTGCGCATCGCCTCCGGATCGAGCTGGTAGGGGACGTTCTCCAGGTTGCGCGTCACTCGGGCGTCGGTCTGACCCTGGGCGTCGCGATCGAACGGTTCGGTGAGTGAGGTGATCCCCTTCAGCACCGGCAGCAGGATGTCGCTGTGCCCGTCAATGACGATTGCGCGATTGTGCAGCGCCGCTGCTTGCGGTGAGATCCCCATGACGTTGCTCCCTTTCCGAACCGGTCGAGTTTAGCCATCTGTGCGGCGCACACCATAGCATCATTCGAAGCGTTGCGGGCATGGCCCAACATCGCGATACTGCCCGCAGGCTTATGAGGCAGAGAGGATGAGGAATGACAACAAAGAGCGTTCTCGTTACCGGCGCGACCGGCCGGATCGGTCACGCGATCGTCGAGAAGCTGACTGCGCAGGGCGCGAAGGCGGTCGCGACTGACCACGACGGCGAGCGCCTGCAAGCAGCGTACGGCGAGCGGGATAACGTCACGACGATCGTGGCTGATTTGACGAGCGAGGAAGACCTGAAGCGGTTGGCTGCGGAGGCGATCGCGGAGGCTGGGCAGATTGACGCGCTGGTGAACTGCGCCGGTATCTTCCCCAACCGGCAAGTCATCAACATGTCGACCGACGAGTGGGACCTGGTCTATTCGATCAATCTGCGCGGACCGTTCATTCTCAGCCGCGAGATCGCACGGCACATGGTTGAGCGCGAGGTGCGCGGCTCAATCGTCAACATCTCGTCCGGCGCAGGCACATCGGCTCGGACCGGAGGCTCGCACTACTGCGGCTCGAAGGCGGCGCTGGAGATGCTGACCAAGGTGCTGGCGATCGAGCTTGGCCCGTACGGCATCCGCGTGAATGCCGTCGCGCCCGGTCTGATTCTCGATGAGGTTCTCGCGCAGCCGGTGCCGGAGGGTACGCACGAGTACGTCACCACGCTGCTGAATGGCATCCCCCTGCGCCGCACCGGTCGGCCGGAGGACATCGCCAATACCGTCGCGTTCCTGTGTGGCGACGAGACGGAGTGGGTTAGCGGGGCAGTGTGGGGCGTGAATGGTGGCTCGCAGGCAGGCCGCACGCACCTGCCGCCGAGCGAGTAGACGAGAAACGGGCGCAGCGAAACGCGGGCGGGGAACGCTCCCCGCCCGCGCTGTGTGTCCACGATTTCTGGCTCTACGCCTGAGCAGGCTTCCGGTGGACGATCTGGCCGTGCTGGATGACCATCTCGACCTGCTGGAGCGCCCGGATGTCGCTCGCCAGGTCGCCATCAACGACAACGACATCGGCGCGTTGGCCGGCCTGGATCGTCCCGTAGTCGTCATAACCGAGGGCGGCAGTGACCGCGCCGGTTGCAGCGTGAATCGCATCGACCGGCCGTAGCCCGCAGGCCACCAGCTCGTCGAGCTCCTTCCAGAACGTGTCGAACGCCGTGGCCCGCCAGCCGGCATCAGAGCCGGCCAGCAGCGTGACGCCGAGCTCCTGGAGCTTGTGGACGATCTCGCGCTGCGTCTCCTGTCGCTGCTGCCACATCGAGCGCTCGTCGCCGTCGTCGAGTAGATCGACCAGGTCACGGTTGACCTGCAGTGTTGGTGTGACCGGAATGCCGGACGCTGCGAGCTTCTCGGCCACTCGCGAGTCGATCTGCGGGATGAGGTTCGGACCGTAGAACGACGCGTGCTCGATCAGGTCCACACCGGCATTGATCGCATTTTCGATCGACGCAGTCGCGATGCAGTGGGCGCAAACGAGCTTGCCCAGCCCGTGCGCGGTTTCGACAATGGCGCGCAGCTCGGACTCGGTGAAGCTCGGATATTGCGAGAACGTGCCGGGTGTCCCGCCGCCGGCTGCCATCACCTTCACATAGTCTGCGCCGCGGGAGATGACCTTGCGCACGGCGCGGGCCAGCTCGACCTCGCCATCGACCTCACCGCCGAACTGTCGTGTGTGTCCACCGGTGATGGTGAGCGTCCAGCCGCACGCGATGACATTTGCGCCATCGATCAGGTTGGCCGCGCGCGCGTTGCGCAGATCGAGGATGACCTCTCGGCGACCACCGCAGTCGCGCACCGTCGTGACGCCCGAGCGCAGCGATGTCTGGATATTGTGCGTCGCCATCAGGGCGAGGCTGGCATCGGACTGTAGATCGATCCAGGGCACGAACGGCGTGTTATCGCCCGGCAGAACGAGGTGAACGTGGTTATTGATCAGGCCGGGGATGATCGTCTTGCCGGAGAGATCGACGGCTGCGTCGCGGTCGGCGGCGCTGAGGTCACCGACCGGTGCAATCTGAGTGATGCGATCGTCCTCGATCGTCACTGCCTGGCCGGCCAGCGGCGCTGCGCCAGTACCGTCGATGACGGTCTCGGGCATCAGAATGATCTTGCTCACTGCAACCTCTTCACTCGTACAGATTCCCCTCAAAGCTCACGAAGTGGGCACCTCAGGTGCGGATCTGCTGCCGTGGATCGAGCGTGTCGCGAAGGCCGTCACCGAGCAGATTCATCGCCAGGACGGTCACCATGATCGCGACTCCCGGGAAGGTGGCGATCCACCACTGCTCACGCAGATAGTTGCGGCCTTCGGACAGCATGCGGCCCCACTCTGGCGTTGGCGGCTGGCTTCCCAGGCCGAGGAAGCTCAGCGACGCTGCCCAGAGGATCGCCGACGCGGTGCCGAGCGTGGCCAGCACGATCACCGGCGCGACGACATTTGGCAGCACGTGACGGCGCATGATGACTCCGTCGGTTGCTCCTACGACGCGCGCCGCATCGACATAGACGTTCTCGCGCGCGGACAGCACCGAGCTGCGGACGATGCGGGCATAGGCAGGTACGGACGAGATGCCGACGGCGATCATCAGGTTCGGCAGGCTCGGGCCGAGGATGCTGACCAGCGCCAGGGCGAGCAGGATGCCCGGGAACGCCAGCATGATGTCGACGAAACGCATGATGATCGTGTCAGTCCAGCGGCCGTAGTAACCGGCGATCAGGCCCATCAGGGTGCCGATGACGACCGCGATCGTGACGGAGATGAAGCCGACCATCAGCGACAGTCGTGTGCCGTAGACGACCCGGCTGAAGACATCGCGACCGTACTGGTCGGTGCCGAACAGGTGTGAGCCGGACGGCGCCTGCAGTGCGTCCTTTGGAGCGACGGCATTCGGCTCGTACGGGCTGATGATCGGCGCGGCGACAGCCATGATCACCAGAATCAGGAGCGCGATGAATCCGGCGACGGCGACCTTGCTGCGTCGCAGCCGAGCGAACAGGTTCGGACGCTTTGCGCGGGCAACCGCCATGCTCGGCGTTGCATTCGCTGGTGCTGTACTCACCTCTTCCATGAATCGTTACCCCAATCGAATGCGTGGGTCGAGCACCGCGTACAGCACGTCGACGAACAGGTTGATCAGCACATAGGCGAGCGCAATGAACAGAACGATGCCCTGAACGAGCGGGAAGTCCTTTTCCAGAATCGCCGCGACGATGAGGCGGCCAATGCCCGGACGCCCGAAGACCGTCTCGATGACGACGGTTCCGGCAAGGAGCTGCCCGAACTGTAGACCCAGAATCGTGATCGTCGGGATCATGGCGTTCCGCAGTGCGTGGCGGATGATGACGACCGAGTTGCGCAGCCCCTTCGCCCGCGCTGTGGTGATGTATTCCTGACGAAGGACCTCCAGCATCGTGGAGCGCGTCAGGCGAGCGATGATCGCCGACGCCCCGAGCCCGAGCGTCACGGCAGGTAAGACAAGGTGTTTGAAGTCCCCGCCTCCTGTCGCCGGGAACCAGTTGAATTTGAGCGAGAACCCGAATATCAGCAGCAATCCCAACCAGAAGCTGGGCATCGAGACGCCGAGCATCGCCATGATCATCGCGGCTAGATCGGCCCAGGTGTTCTGCTTGACTGCCGCGACGATGCCGAGCGTCATGCCGATGACGACGGCGATGGCCAGACCCGCCAGTGTCAGGACAAGCGTCGATGGCAGGTTGTCACGGATCTCGTCCATCACCGGCCGTTTGCTGCGGATTGAGTAGCCCAGGTCTCCTTGCGCGGCGTTGGTTACGAAGCGCAGGTACTGCTCCGGCAGGGGTCTGTCGAGATATAGCTGGGCCTTCAGCTTTTCGACCTGCTCGGGGCTTGTCTGGAATTCACCCAGCATCATCTGGATCGGGTCGCCGGGGACAAGATGCAGCATGGCAAAGACAGCGATCGACACGCCGAGTACGACCGGAATCGTCGACAGTAACCGCTGTATCAGAAATCTCCCCATAGCCCTTGCCCCCCAGGGAGCGGCATCACGGCCGCTCCCGTTGCGCCCCGAGTATGTCGAGCGGTGCCTGTATCTACGACTGGACCGAAACCATTCCGAACTGCGGATAGGTGTAGCCGTTGAACATCAGACCCTGGACTTCCTTCTTGCCTGCCCAGACGGCGTACTCATCGACCAATGGCGCTGCGATGGCCATGTCGGCCAGCTTCTGGCAGATTTCCAGGTAGAGCGCACGCCGCGCTGCCTGATCCGTCTCGGTGCGGCCCTGCTCCAGCATCGCGTCGATCTCCGGATCGGCCAGACCGGCGAAGTTGAAATTCTTGCCGATCAGCGATGAGTGGAACATCGCGTAGAGGCCATCGTAATCGCCTGACCGCAAGAACATGAGCGGTCCATTGGTGGCGAGGTTGTAGTTATCCTCGTACCACGGTGCGCGAGCCTGGGCCTTGATCTGGCAATCGAAGCCGACGTCGTTCAGGTTGGCCTGAATCAGCTGCGCCTCAGGCGGAGGACCCGAACCGGGATCGACGACGTTCAGCACGAACGAGAGCTTCTTACCGTCCTTCTCGCGCGTGCCGTCGCCGGTCCAGCCAGCCTCTTCCAGAAGCTGCTTCGCCTGCTCAGGGTCGTACGGCTGCGAGAGCGACTCGTCGTCCATCATCGCGCGCGTCAGCATGCCGGACGAGACCTCGCCGATGCCGGCGAACACGGTGTCGACGAGCGCCTGCCGGTCGATGGCGAGGCTGACCGCCTTGCGTACGTTGACGTCGTCGGTCGGCTCCATGCTGGTATTCAGGATCAGGATGCGCGGGATGCCGCTCCAGAGCTTCTTCTCGACGCTGAGATCATCGTTGTCTTCGAGACGGGCCAGGTCCTGCGCCGGCACGCCTGTGATCAGCTGGGTCTCGCCGGTTTCGACGGTCGTGACCCGTGTGCTGCTCTCCGGGATGAACTTGAACACGATCCGATCGAGCAGCGCGGGACCTTCTGACTCAGCCCACGGTGCCTGCCGGTTGTAGTCCTCCCAGCGGACAAGCGAGACGTTGTCCTTGGCGGTGTAGCTCTCGACCTTGAACTGGCCGGTCGTGACGATCTTCGTCGCGAAGTCGTCGCCGAGCTCCTCGACCGCCTTCATCGAGACGATGCCCAACGGCCCGCCGGCCGTGTATGTCAGGAACGGCGCGTAGGCTTCCTCGAAGTTGACGACGGCGGTGAATTCGTCGGGCGTATCGGTGCCGGTGTAGCCGGCCAGCGACGCGAGCGCGCTACCAGCCTGGAAGTTCGGGTCGATGATGCGGTCGAAGTTGCCCTTGATGCTCTCTGCGTTGAACGGCGAGCCATCCTGGAATGTCACGTCCTCCCGCAGCTTGAACGTGTAGCTGGTACCGTCGGCCGACGCCTCCCACGACTCTGCCAGCCACGGCTTCAGCTCGCGGTCGGCGGTGAGGTAGGTCAGCGTTTCGGCGACCGAGCAGGTGATCATGAATGAGACGGCGCTCGGCGACGTGTGCGGATCGAGTGTCGGCGGCTCGGAATCGAGCCCGACGATCAGCTCACCGCCCGCGGTTGGCGCTCCGCCGCCAGTGTCAGCGGTTGCGTCGCCGGTGCCGGTGCCGCTGGTCGCTTCGCCACCGGAGCCGCTGCCGCCGCTGTCAGCGTCTGACGAATCGTCGTCATCGCCGCCGCAGGCCGCCAGCAGGCCGCCCATGATCGGCAGCGCAGCAGCCGCGCCGGCCAGGCGCACAAACGCCCGCCGTGACATGCCCAGAGAAATCAATCGTTCGATATCAGCCATCTAGAACCTCGCCCCCTTGCCATGAATGTCAGTGCGCGTAGATGGACTTCAGCGTCGTCACACCGTCCTTCCGCTGTGTATCCGCGCCGGGTGTCGTCAGGCATCCTCGCGGATGCCGATACCCATCAGGAGCCCCTGTGCTCCGACTGCCGGGCTGGTGGTCAGGAACAGAACCCGACCGTCAACCGGCGAAATGATCGTTTCGAGCGTATCGCCATACAGCGAGTCGATCGTGCCGACCTGCTGGCCCTCCTCGACCTGATCGTCGACGCCGACGCTGGTGTGGAAGAAGCCGGGCTGGGCGGAGTACAGCCACTCGAAGCTGGTGAGTACCGTCACATCGCCGGCCGGCGCGACGGCGCTCTCCAGCATCCCCTCGTGGTTCATCACGCGGTAGATGCCATCGGTCAGCAGCCGAACAGGCTCTTCTTCAAGCAGTCCAACACCACCCGCCTCGGCAATAATCCCCGGCACGCCGCGCTCGGCCGCCGCGACGAAGCTCATCGAGCCCTTCGCCGGTTGCACCGGCTTGTCGATGACCAGCAGGTAAGGCAGCCCGAAGACTTCCGCGATCTCGCGCGCTTTCATGTCGGTTGCGTCCGGGCTCTTGCGGCAGATCGAGAACGGGACCAGCGCCTCGACCATGTCGCCGCCATGCAGGTCGATGTAGAGATCGGCGTGCGCGATGAACTCTTCGGTGACGGCGTGGACGAGCTGTTCGGTGTAGGTGCCATCCGGCTCGCCGGGGAACATGCGGTTCGGGTTCAGCCCGTCAACCGGACAAACGAACGGCGTCCGGTTCCAGAAGGCGGGCAGATTGACGACCGGCATGATGATAACGGTGCCGGTCAACTTGCTTGCATCCAGTGTCTTGGCCAGCCGCACGGCGGTTTCGATGCCCGGATACTCGCCGCCGTGGACACCGGCGCTGACAAACAGCACCGGTCCCGGTTGCGTGCCGGTGACAGAGATAACCGGCCAGCGCTCGTTCTGCAGCGCCTCACCGGGCAGCGCCACCTCGTGGCGTTGCGTCGTGCCGGGCTGGAGTTCGCCCAGAATCGGGAATTGTGTCGTGGTATCCACATTCGACATAGGTTGCTGATTCATCCTTTCGTTTCTTCGTGCTTCTCGCTGAACACGCGCGCGAGCGATTCATAGTGATCGCCGATGATCTCGATCACGCGATCCCGCGAGCCGTCAGGATCGCTGAGCGCATCGACGATCGCGACGTGGCGGTTGGCGACGTTGTCGGCATTAAGCTCGATATAGCGAAACGACATGGTCAGGATGATGCCGATGAGGGAGTTGATGTTGGCCCAGACACTGCCGATGAGCTTGTGCTCGCTCATGTCGACGATGCTCTTGTGGAACATGTGGTCCAGCTCGATGAACTCGTTGACATTGGTCGGGAGAGACAGCTGGCGCATGCGATCGGTCAGGTCAAGCAGATGTCGGCGATGCTCGGGCTGAATCGGGACAGTGAGACCACGGAAGCACTCGGATTCGAGCATCGCGTGGAGGCGACAGGCTTCGACAGCTCGTGCCGGGGTGAGGCTGGCGACAACGCTACCGCGATGGGCGCGCGTCTCGATGAGGTATTCGGCCTTGAGGCAACGGAGTGCCTCGCGGACGGTGCTGCGGCTGACACGAAGCTCTTCGGTCAGCGCCACCTCGCCGAGGTGCTGGCCTGGTGGCCGCTCTCCGAGCATGATCTGTCGTCTGAGGTGACGGACAAGCTGATTGGTGAGTGTGCGGCGATCATCCGGAATTGCTTGTCTCGCGCCTGTCACCCTGTTGCCTCACTCTCCCCATTCTGTCTGATTGTCTGACAATGCAGAATGATAGCCAGATCAGCAGGTGGATGACAACTGCGCGGGCGTACTGCGGCTACTGGTAGATGACGACCAATGCTGGTGGATCGAGCGCGACGATCTGTTCGGGGGTCAGGAGCGGGTCGTCCTGACGATAGAACAGCTTGATGCCGCCGTATTCGATCAGCTCCTGCGTCACGAAGTGATCGTAGTTGCCGAGCTTGGCGTCCGGGCTGCCGAAGCCGTCCATGTCGAGCACGATGTCAACGCCTGGTAGCGGCTTGATCGCATCCTTGTTGTAGATCATCTCGGTTTCGAACTGGTGCAGAATCAGGATCTTCGACGGGATCTGCTTTTCGGCGACGATCTGCGAGAGCATCTCGACCGCCTGCTGAATCTCGCGGCCATCTGACTCCCCGATGAACTCGCCCGGCACACGGTCGTTGGGGACCGTCTCGTTGGCCTTGGTCGAGAACTCGGGGTCGAGTGCGACGTGGACGTTGGGCAGCTCCAGCCAGTGACGGATGACATTGATCTGATTCGGGATCGTGTCCCAGCCGATTTGCAGGTCGAGGATGACGATCATGTCGTGCGCCGTCGCGTAGTCGACGTAATCCTGGATCAGCTCGTCGCCGGAATAGACAACATAGGTGCCATCATCGCCGGGCCACGGTTGGGCGACCGTCGCGATCATCTCGAACGCCAGCACGGTCGGATGCGACGGGTCGGCAGCCTCGTAGGCTGCGGCCTGCTCGGCGAGCTTGGCGTGCAGATCGGGGATCGAGTACTCGCCGAGGATACCCATCTGCTCGGAATTGGGGTGGCCGTAGTACGAGATGATCCGATGCGTCGGCAGGATGCCCTCGGTGTCGTCACCCGAGGCGGTTGTGGCAGTGGCGGTTGGTTGGGGGACTGTCGCTGTGGGCTCGACGGTATTGGTCGGGTCGGCTGCCGGTTCCGTCGTCGCAGTTGGCTCGGTAGCGCCGTCTTCCGTTGTGGCGGTGGGCGGGTCAGTCGTTGCGCCTGTGTCGCTCGTCGCGGATGGCTCGCTCTGAATCGTCGTGGCGGTACTCGGCGCGTCGGTCGCGTCGGTCGATTCGGAGGAGTCGGGTCCGCTGCAGGCAGCCAGGGCCGTGACCAGCATCAGGAGGAGAATAATTCGAGGTAGCGTCAGGAGTGTTCGTTTCGTCATGGTCGGCAATGCTACATGATCCTGACGAGTGACATCGCCTGCTAGACTGTGGCGGATTTTCCAGGTGCCGTTTAGCAACCGAAAGTGACCGCCAGATGCCCGATCGTGAGCAGACGCGCGTCGTCCATGCCGGAGCCGCTGCTGATGCTGCCGGCTCGTTGACCCGGCCGGTCAGTCCACCACTTGTGCAGACGACGGCGTGGGTCTACCCGGATGTGGCCACGATCGACGCCGTGTACGAGGACGGTGCTCCGGCCTACATCTACGGGCGCTACGGCACGCCGAATCATCGAGAACTCGAGCAGGCAGTCGCCGATCTGGAGGGAGCCGAGGCGGGCGTCGTGACGACGAACGGGTCGAGCGCGATCTTCGCCGTCTTGCTGGCGCTGACTCAGGCTGGTAGCCGGGTCGTCGCCGCCAATCGGGTCTACGGGGGCACGCGGGGCATCCTCAACGCCGAGATGGCGCGCTTTGGCGTCGAGACGACATGGGTGGATGTTGCGGACATGGCGGCGGTGCGGGCGGCGCTGGCCGCCGAGCCGAAACCGGCGCTGCTGTGGGTGGACACGATCGCCAACCCGACGATGCTGGCGAGCGATATCCCGGCGCTGGCCGAGCTGGCGCAAGGAGCAGGAGTGCCGCTCGTCGTGGACAACACGTTCGCGACGCCGCTGCACTGTCGGCCGTTGGAGATGAGCGCGAGCCTCGTCGTGCATTCGGCGACGAAGTTCATCGCCGGGCATAACGACGCCGCTGGTGGCGTTGTGGTCGGGCCGGCCACGCTGGTCGAGCCGGTGCGCGATGTGGCAGTGCGGGTGGGCGGGGTCGGCGCGCCGTTCGAGGCGTGGTTGTGTCTGCGCGGCCTACGGACGCTGGATGTGCGGCTGGCCCGGTCGAGCGCGACGGCGCTGGCGCTGGCTGAGGTGCTGGAAGCACAAGCGTCGGTGCAGCGTGTCCACTATCCCGGTCTGGTATCTGACCCGACCCACGAGGTCGCCTGTCGCGTGCTCCGTGGCGGCTTCGGCAGCATGCTCTCGGTCGATCTCGGCTCCGCCGAGGCGGCGCGGGCGGCGATCGACCGAATGCGGCTGGTGCAGTTCGTCGAGACGCTCGGCGGCGTGATGACGACAGTCGTGCATCACCCGTCCACCTCGTATCGCCACCTGAGCAACGAACAGCTCGCTGCAATTGGCGTCAGCCCCGGGCTTCTGCGCTTCTCGATCGGCATTGAGGCGGCTGCGGACGTGATCGCCGATGTTATCGCGGCGGTTCAGTAGGCGTTGCTGTCGGATCGGAAGATATGGAAGATCGTCTTGACGATGATCTTCAGGTCGAACAGGATCGACCAGTTCTCAACATAATATAGGTCATAGCGCGTGCGCTCCTCGATCGAGGTGTCGCCACGCAGGCCATTGACCTGGGCCCAGCCGGTGACGCCGGACTTCTCGTGGTGACGCGCCATGTAGGCTGGGATCAGTTGCGAGAACTGCTCGACGAAGTAGGGGCGCTCCGGTCGCGGGCCTACGACGCTCATCTCACCCAGCAGGACGTTGATGAACTGCGGCAACTCGTCGAGTGAGTAGCGCCGCAGAATGCGGCCGAAGCGTGTCGGGCGGGGATCGTCCGCGACGGCCCAGACGGGGCCGGTCTCATCCTCGGCGTTCACCGGCATCGATCGGAACTTCAGCAGCTGGAACGCGCGCCCATCCTGCCCGACTCGCTCCTGGGCGAAGAAGACGGGGCCGGGCGACGTGAGCTTGATGACGAGCGCGATCGCCAGCATGAGCGGCGCGAAGACAACCAGCGCGGTCGCGCTGACGACGATGTCGAGAATCCGCTTGATCGTGCGGTCAACGCGTCGCAGCCCAATGCGCCGGACGCTGACTGTCGGCAGGCCGTTCAGGTCACCGATGCTGATGCTGTCGCTCGTCAGCAGGCGGAACGATTCCGGGTAGACCCGCACCGAGATGGGTAGCTCGGTGACGGCGTAGATCATGTCGAGGATTTCCTCGTGCGGGATGCCGGCCAGCGCGATGATGATCTCGTCAACGGTCTGCTCGTCGGCGATTCTGGCCAGATCGCTGGTCACCCCCAACACTGGCATACCATCGATCTCAACTGGTAGCTCGTCGTCAATGGGCGAGTGGCGAACGAAGCCGACGACCTGATAGCCAAGTTGCGGCGAGCGGCGGATCTTGTCCAGCACCATCCGGCCGGTCGAGCCGGCACCGACGATCAGCAGGCGGTCCGACGCAACGCCGCGCGCCCGCAGGCGGCCGATGACGCTGGTGTGGACGAAGCGCCCGGCGGTCACAGCGGCAATAGCGAAAACCCAGCCGTAGGCGACCATCTGGCGCGAGTAGAGGAAGTCCGAGCCGAGAGCGAGCGATGTCGCGGCAATCGCCAGCAGCAGGCCGAGCGAAACCTGGCTGATGATGCGGTAAGCCTGATCCATCCGCGAGGCTGCACGCTGGTGGCGGTAACTGCCGCTGATCGCCAGCACGATCAGGATCGAGCCGGTGGCGATCGAAATGAGCAGCGCCGATGTCTCACGCGGTGGGTGACTGATGGTGCTGGGTATGCCGACGATGTCGCGCAGCTGGTAGGCGCAGAAAAAGGCGACGACCAGGGCGATGGTATCGGTGAGAAAGAGGGTCAGCCCGGAGATGACGGCGAACAGGTCGTGGCGTGTCGCATCGCGCCGACGAGGGATCTCGGTCGCATGAGCGATCGCGTCCGCCGGATATTGCCCGACAGGCGTTAATGGCGCGCCGGATTTCGCCATGCCGGTTCCGCTCCGTCTCTCGTCGTTCGCCGCGCGCCAGACGGTTCTACGCAACGCGCTTGGCGTGGGCGGGGCGCAGCGCGTTCGACGCCATTGCGATCCCGCCGCGGGCGACGATGCCCGCGAATACCAGCCAGTTTAGCAGCCGGTTCGTTCGCGGCGCGTAATGCTTCCGATGAAACAGCCACATCGATCGATAGAACTCGTAGAGCATGTGATACGACTGTCTGCGCGATGTTGCACCCTTCAGATGTAACGCCGTCGCCTCCGGATGGTAATAGACCCGCCAATCGCGTGCCTTGAATCGCCAGGCCCAGTCCAGATCCTCACCGTACATAAAGAATGTGTCGTCCAGTAGCCCAACCTGATCGATCGCACTGAGCCGGACGAGCATGAACGCGCCGACGACGGAATCGACCTCGGTCGTCTCCATCTCGTCGAGGTGGGTCAGGTTGTAGCCGGTGAAGCGCGGGTTGTCCGGGAAGCGCCTGGCGAGGCCGGTGAGCTTCCAGAATGCGCGGGCCGGCGTCGGGAAGCCGCGCCGGCAGGCGAGATCGAGCGAGCCATCCGGCAGGAGCAGGCGCGGGCCGACGACCGCCGCCTGCGGATGTGTGTCCAGAAAGGCGAGGCAACGCGGCAGCGTCTCAGGCTCGACCTCAACATCGCTATTGAGCAACAGAACGAACGAGTCTTGACGGTCGGCACTGCCCGGGACGGTCGCCAGCACATCGCGCAGCGCCAGGTTATTGCCACCGGCGAAGCCGAGGTTGCGCGGTGAGGCGATCAGGATCGCTCCCGGGCACGATGCGCGCAGCCGTTCGACGCTGTCGTCGCCGGAGCCGTTGTCGACGATGTAGACGATCAGGTCGCGATCAGGCAGCACGCTCGCGCTAAGATGCCTGACCGCAGCCGCCGTGAGGTCCGGCGTGCGGTAGTTGACAATGACGGCGTAGACAGGACCCCGCCGTCTGGCGGCGTCAGGCTGCCGCGGCGTGGCGTCGGATGGCTCTGATGGCACGTGAACCAACGACCAGTGCTTCCGGTGCGAGGACGGATGGGTTGGAGCGGCGCGGGCGCGACGGATCGAGCAGACGCCGCGCGTACCAGCGTCCGAAGGCGCCGAGGGTGAGCATCATCGTCGCGATTGGTGGGCGAGGAACTTCGACGATCCGGCGCGGCAGGAACAACGGAGCGCCGCCGGTCGCCAGATCACGCAGCAGATGCGAGCCAAGACCCAGCGCCAGCGCCAGACCGCTCTGCGTACCAGGCCACAGCCGCTCAGCGGTGTAGGACACGATACCGACGGTCAGCAGGGAGTGCGAGGCCGGACGCTCCGGCATCGTCATGCTGGGGATGAGCTTCATCGAGCGGGCAGCAACGAGATGATCCAGATCGATTGCGACCGCGCTCAGTGTCGCCAGCACGGCCAGCCGCGCCTTGTGCTCGACAAACGGCATTGCCGGAATCGAGACCGCGAGCGCGGTCGCGATATGGGCTGCGCCATCGGAAAGCGCCTCACAGTGCTTCATCTCGCGGCGCTTGAACAGCTCGCAGAGTTGATCGAAGACGATCGCCAGCGCGCCAAAGCCGACTGCGCCAACGATACCGGCCGAGGTTGTCGTGAGCGCCCGGGACGCCTTGCCTGGCGCGGCAGCTGGTGTGACGATTCGAAGGTGGCGAGTCTGTGTACGCATAATGCTGAAGTGTACTGCGCACGTTCGAATGTATCGAATTGCTCTTCTGGCCGGCGGCGAGCAGCGCTTCAAGTCCGGCTCATCTGCGGCTCCGAAAGCAAGACTTGATTGTCGGATGCTCGCTCTCAGCACCGTTGTCGCAGAATGAAGTGCCGCAGTAAGTGGGCATCATGTGATAAATCCGTAACGTACCAAACGCCGAAATTGTCTCTTCCGGGGCTTCCAAAGTTTGCTTGCGCGGGGTATAACGAATGTGACCTCTGGGTGTTACATGGATGATGTGGCTCAACGACGCGCTGCAGGTCATCCCAACATACCAGGGCAAGCCCCGACCGCTGTATATCGGGGCTGGGCGCAACGGCAGCGTCCGAGTGAGGCAGTAGTTTCATGAGAGGTTAGGAACGTACATGGCGCAACGACCAGGAGTCCAGCGTCAGCGGATCGGTCCCGCGATCCGACGAATGCGCCGGATGAAGGGGCTGACTCTTGATGAGCTGGCATCGCAGGCAGGTATTTCGGCATCCCATTTGAGCCGGCTCGAACGCGGTCAGACACTGCCAAGCTTCCAGGTTCTGTCCGACATTGCCCACGTTCTTGGCGCAGATGTCGATGATTTTGTTCGCCTCGAGTCTGAGGTCACAACGCTTGACGCAGAGTTTCAGGACATGCTCGATGCTCGCGGGTTCCCCGAAGACCTGCAGCTAGAGCTGCTCTCTACGTCGATTGAGCTTCGCCAGGCGCTGTTTGCGCTGTTCCGCGATCTTGGCGCAACGACGCGACGTCGATCGCGCATCACCGGCCGCTCGAGCTCCACTTCGACGACGAAGACATCATCCTGATCGAAACCGGTCAGGTATATTGCCGCACATAGCACCCCGCGCCACATGAATGGCCGGGGTGCTTTGCGTTTCCCTGGTGTCGGTACGCTGTCGGATATACTCGCCGAATACGGTCCTCGCTGCGTACTGCTGCGGGCGTCGAGTTGATGCGAGATTGCGTGCCACTGGAAGGGTATACGTCGATGGATAAGCGCTGGGACGAACGCTGGTCACGACGGGGCAAGATCGCCTCGAGCATGAGTCGCCCGTCACGGACATCGCCGAAGGAAATGATCTCGTTTGTCTACGGCGACCCGGATGGTGACTCGCTGCCGCTGGACGAGATGGCCGAAGCGGCCGAGTTTCTAGCTGAGAACAACCGTCGCGATAGCCTTGCCTACGCCAACCCGGTCGGGCCGGATGGCCTGGCGGCGGCGATGGCCGAGAAGCTCAAGCGTGACTACGACATCGATGTAACGCCGGACCAGATTCTGCTCTCCTCCGGTGCATCGAGCGGCCTGGGGCTCGTCGTCGATATGGTCGTCGATCCGGGCGACATCGTCCTGGCCGATGCGCCTGCCTGGATGGGCGCGACCGGCATGTTCCGCCTGGCGGGGGCCGAGGTGATCGGCATCGAGGTCGATGAGGACGGGATTGACCCGGCCAAAGTCGAGGCGACGCTGGACTCGCTCGCCGCCGAAGGCAAGCATCCGAAGTTCCTCTACACGATCCCGACGTTCCAGAACCCGGCTGGTGTCGAGCTTTCAGTTGAGCGCCGTCACGCGCTGGCGAAGATCGCCGACGAGCGTGGCCTGCTGATTCTGGAGGACGACGCCTACATCGATCTGCGCTTCGAGGGCGAGAAGAAGCCGACGATCTTCAGCCTGGCCAAGCCCGGCTCGGTGCTGCTGTTTGGCACGCTGTCGAAGACGATCGCTGCCGGTCTGCGCCTCGGCTGGTGTGCCGGCCCGGCCGATGTGATCGCCGTCCTCTCGCGCGGCCGCAACGATACGCTGCGCAACACCTACACGGCGGCGCTGGCCGAGTGGTACGTCAGCACCGGCCGCCACGCCGAGCACATCGCGCGACTGCAGGGGATCTATCGCGCCAAGTGCGAGCACATGCTGGCCGCGTTGGACCGCGAGATGCCGGAGGGCGTCACCTGGACGCGACCGAAGGGCGGCTTCTTCCTGTGGGTCACACTCCCGGAGGGTGTCGATGCCGTCGATCTGCATCCGGTCGCACAGAAGGAGTTCGTCGATTACATCCCCGGCCCGTCGTTCTATTCGGACGGTAGCGGTCGCCGCTCGTTGCGGCTGTCGTTCAGTGCCGTGACGCCGGATCAGATCGACACCGGTATCGCCCGCCTGGCTTCCGTCGTCCGCGCGGCGATGCCGGCCAAGGCAACCGCCGACTAATCGCCGCTGATGGCTAGCGCCGACGATCACGCATCACGACCAGCGTTGGAACAGGCTGTTTCGACGCTGGTCGCTGATCTCCTCGCTCAGGACGAAGCTCCCGGCGCGGCGATCGCCCTCTGGCGCGATGGTGTCCCGCTCGTCGAGATGGCCGTCGGTAGCGCCGATCTCGCCGGCGATGTCGCGCTGACTGCTAACGCCCGCTTTCCCGTCTATAGCGTCACCAAGACGCTCATCGCTGTTGCGCTGCTGCGGCTGGCCGAGCGCGGCGTTGTTGGGCTTGATGAGCCGTTGCAGGCGTATCTGCCAGACATCCCGCTCACTACGCAGCCGACGCTGCGGCAGGTGCTGCTGCACACGGCAGGGCTGCCCGACTACGGCCCGCTCCCGGAGTACCAGCGGGCGGTACGCGAGCAGACGCAGCAGCCGTGGTCAGACGACGAATTCGTGCGCCGGACGCTCAAGAACGGCGAGCTCGCTCAGCCGGGCAGTGGCTTCCGGTACTCAAACCTCGGCTACATGTGGCTGCGGTTGGTGCTGCAGCGCGTGACCGGCGGCTCGTTCGCGGCAGCATTGGCGGCCGAAGTCTTCGAGCCGCTCGGGCTGCGAGAGACGTACGTCGCGGTGTCGCTTGCGGACATGGCCGCGCTCAGTCCGGGCTACAGCACCGCGGTTGAGGACGGTGACACGCCGATTGACGTAAGGCCGCTCTATCACCCCGGTTGGGTGGCGCACGGGCTGGTCATCTCAACTGCCCACGAGATTGCAGTGGCGTTGGATGGCCTGTTTGCTGGGCGTCTGTTGAAGCCGGAGAGTCTGGCAGTGATGCTGGCCGGGAGGGCCATCGGAGAGACGCACCCGCTGTTCGCCGAGCCGGCCTACGGTCTGGGCCTGATGATGGATATCGGCTCAGCCACTCCAGTTGCCGGTCACACTGGGGGTGGCCCCGGCTATTCGATTGGCGCGTATAGCCGTTTGGCCGAGCGCGAACGACTCACCAGCGTCGCATTGGTGAATCGCGACATCGGCATGCCCGGCATGCGCATCGCCACGGCACTGCTGCAGATGGCTGATCGCCTGCGCGGTTGACGGCGAGCATGCCAGGCTAAGGTTTGGCGACGGGGGAAACGGTTCATTTACGTCGTTCAGTGCGCCGTCATCTTCAGTGGGTCGCCATCGCTAACGTGTCTATTCGGCAGCATCCCTTGTCCGCTGCCACTTCGAGCGCGCACGCGAGAAATCTCCCCCGCTTGAGCTACATCGACCCGGCTGGAGATTCGTCGCTGCCGGGTGCCCTCCGGGCGTGGAATGACAGGACACGAGGATGGCTTCCGTGCTCGCGCATGTGCCACGTTAACGTTCACGACCCACTGAGTAGTCGACCGTAGTGAATCTGTCAGGCGGGCCGTCGCCGATACGCTCGTAGGGACATGACCCGGCTTGTCCATCGCCGTGAGGCGATCACTTCCAGTTGAGCCATTGGCGTTCTGGACGTATCGCCACCACATCGGCCTCGAAATGTAGGGGCGTAT
>Ga0180215_1000300_pt1 | contig 66572 bp, 64 predicted proteins | sample eDN3rd37CBELigBY_FD_128871 | JGI IMG/M metagenome (GOLD analysis project Ga0180215, IMG submission 128871) | Enriched backyard soil microbial communities from Emeryville, California, USA - eDNA 3rd pass 37_C BE-Lig BY (version 2) (version 2) | ecosystem: Environmental > Terrestrial > Soil >... | reverse complement strand
TGCCCGTCCTCGCCACAGTCGCCTTGTTCCAAACGCTGGCTTATTGGAACGACTGGTTTCTCAGCCTTGTGTTCATCACGAAGGAGAGCAATATAACGATTCAATATCTCATGTACAAGACGATGCTTAATATTCAGTATTTGGCCAACAACAGCACAGCGGCAGCAGCGATCAGAGCGTCCGGCGCCGTATTCAAGTTTCCGAGCGAATCGGTTCGGATGGCGATGGTTATTATCGGCATTGGCCCAATCATCTTCGCTTATCCGTTCTTCCAAAAGTATTTTGTCAAAGGTTTGACTGTAGGCGCGGTTAAAGGCTAGAGCGCCACGCAATGCTCGGCTAAATCCAGCAATAGCTGGTTAGCATATACATTCATTTTATGGGAGGTCAACCTTATTATGAAACAGGGCAAATTTAAAGCATCAGTCATTTTCTTAGCTATGCTGGTTGTAGTCGTAATGGTATCAGCATGCTCGGGAAATAGCGGCAAGACTAACGATACAAATAAAAGCACTGACAAGCCGGCGGCGACAGATGCGCCGAAGCAAACGGACGAAGGCAAAACCGAATTGCCGGAATACACGATTTCGCTAGTGTACCCGGGCACTCCGCAAACAGATGAAGCATTAGTCGAAGAGGCAATGAACAAAATCCTTAAAGAAAAAATCAATGCAAAGATCGATCTTATGCCGATCGACTGGGGCGCTTGGGATGATAAAGTCAACCTTCTGATCGCTTCCCAAGACCAAGATGTCGACATTATGTTCACTGCGCAATGGACTGGTTTTGCGAAGAACGTAGCGAAGAAAGCTTTCCTTGAGCTGAACGATTTGCTTGATGAGCATGGTCAAGGCGTTATTGAAACATTGGGCCCTGAATTCATAAAAGGCTCGCAAATCAATGGAATAAACTACGGCATACCTACGAACAAGGAGCTTGCGGCAGCAGGCGGTATCGTATACCGCAAAGATGTGGCCGATGAACTTGGCATCGATATGAGCAAAGTAAAAACGATTGAAGATCTGGATGCTGTTTACGCAGTTGTTAAAGAAAAACGGCCTGACCTTGTACCGCTTTACATCTCGTCCACAGACAACACATTTAATGCGCATTTCTTCGGCAATTATGACTTCCTGGGCGACTCTACAATTCCTGGGGCAATCTTTAAAGACGGCGACGAGACGAAGGTATTTGCAATTGAAGATACAGACCGTTTCAAACAAACTACGAAGGCTACCCGCGACTTGTTCTTGAAAGGCTACATCAATGCTGACGCTGCGACAAGCCAAGTTTCCGCTCAAGACGCTTGGAAAGCAGGCATCGTATTCTCGTCTGTTGAATCGTTAAAGCCAGGCAAGGCTGAAGAGGTTGCAAGCGGCGCAGGACTAAGCGGCAAGCTTGAACAAATTCAAATGACAGAGAAAACAATTTCCGCTTCCGAGACTACAGGCTCCATGCTTGCTATTTCGACTACGTCGCAGGATCCTGCTCGCGCAATGATGCTAATTAATCTTCTTCATACTGACAAAGAACTTAACAACCTGATCAATTTTGGTATTGAAGGCACTCATTATACTCGTAACGGTGAAATTATGACACCGACGGACAAAACAACGAACTACAGCCCTGGAGCAGCCTGGATGTTCGGTAACCAATTCCTGAACTACCTGTGGGAAACTGAAGACCCGGATAAGTGGGCAAAATTCAAAGAGTTCAATAGCACGGGTAAAGTTTCTCTAGGCCTTGGCTTCGTCTTCAACAGCGAGCCGGTTAAAAACGAGGTTGGCGCATTGGCGAACGTTATCAAGCAGTATCAAGTCGCTATTGACCGCGGAGCTGTCGACGTTGACAAAGTGCTTCCAGAGTATACGAAAAAGCTGAAAGAAGCTGGCTTGGATAAAGTCATCGCAGAGAAACAAAAACAATTTGACGAGTTTTTGGCGAATAAATAAGTTTGAAAATGTTGCGGGGCAGAGCTGAGGATATTCTCAGCTCTGTTTTGCTGTCTTTTTTGCTTGTAATTTATAGTAAATTCCTTACAATTATATTTAGCGATACATTAAGCGTCATTTGAAGAGGGCTGGTGGAATATGAAGCGGACGAAGCGTGTGCGATTTGTTGTTACGATGTTGGTATTTGTACTCATTCTCGCCTTATGCGGCGGCTGCGTAATCGATAAACCAGCCAATGAAACCGAGAAATGCGATCAATCGTTTGAAAGCGCTTCAAACGGATGCGGGGAAAATGTGCAATTGCCGTCTGCTTCGGATCCGGCTGTGTTAAAGCTAGTCTACTTAGGAACGCCGCAGACCGACGAGGCCATGATAGAGGAAGCCATTAATAAGTATGTCGCTGATCTGATTCAGGCTAAGGTAGATCTTGTACCGATCGATTGGGGAGCATGGGACAATAAAATTAATTTGATGGTTGCTTCTCGTGAGCAGGTTGACGTCCTATTTACTGCACAATGGAGCAAATATTCGTTCAATGCATCTAAAGGGGCATTCATTGCAGTTGATGATTTGCTGGATCAATATGGCCAGCGCATTTTGGATGAGCTAGATCCGTTATTTTTGCGCGGGGCAAAAATTAACGGTAAAAACTACGGCATTCCTACAAATAAAGAGCTGGCGGCGCAGGGCGGGATCATTTATCGCGCGGATATCGCCAGGGAGCTCGGCATCGACATGAGCAAGGTGAAGTCGCTGTATGACTTGGACGCCGTCTACGAGCAAGTGCTGAAGCATTATCCCAATATGATTCCGCTCTATATGAAATACGGCGAAACGCTGAACTCGCATTATATGGGTAATTATGATGCACTAGGGGATACCTCGATACCGGGCATTATTTTAAAGGACGGGGACAGCACGGCTATCGTGCCGAACTATGAGATGGAACGCTATTTGGAAAATCTACATATTGCCCGCGATTATTATGTAAAAGGCTATATTAACAAGGATGCCGCCACTACTCAAATGATGGTGATGGATGCTTTAAAAACGAACGAAGTATTCTCTATTGTCTCCTCCTTGAAGCCAGGCAAATCGAATGAAATTGAGATGGAGTCGGGGATGGTAGGAAAGCTGGCGCAAATTGAGCTTAACGCGAAAACAATTGCAACCTCCGAGACAGCGGGCTCTATGCTTGCGATATCGTCCACCTCGCGTGATCCGCAGCGGGCGATGATGCTCATCAACCTTTTGCATACCGATAAATATTTGAACAACTTGATTAATTTCGGCATTGAAGGGATACATTACGAGAAAATTGCAGACAATAGGATACGAGCGACGGAGCAATCGGAGCGTTATAATCCGGGTTCCAGCTGGATGCTGGGCAACCAATATTTGAATTATCTTTGGGAATCTGAAGATGCGAATAAATGGGAGCAGTTCAAATTGTTCAATGAAGGCGCAGTTGTATCGCCTGGCTTAGGCTTCGTATTCGACGGCGAGATCGTCCGCTCCGAGGTTGCGGCCGTGGTCAATATTGACCGTCAATATATGACTGCGCTCGAGACGGGCTCTGTCGATCCCGATAAAATTTTGCCGGAATACATCGATCGGCTGGAAGCGGCCGGCATTGACCGTATAATAGAAGAAAAGCAAAAGCAGTTCGATAAGTTTTTGGCTAATTAGAAAGTGGCGAAGCAGGGAAAACCCTGATCGCCACTTTTCTTTGTTCTAGATCGCGCTTCCGCCGAAGACGAAACGGTATTCCCAAGACTTGCCTTTAAAGCTATCGATCCGTACGCCGCCGCTTGCCTTGGAGTAAGTGTGCATAATTTTGCCGTCACCCAAGTAAACGCCGACATGCGTAATTTTTTGCTTGGATTTATTAATTTTAGAATAATCGGATTTTTTGCTGCCTTTGTAAGACATGAAGAACATTAAATCGCCTTTCTTCAAGTTTCTCCAGTTCGTTGTCGTTTTAGAGTGTTTCTTGACATAAGCTGCTTGCGTTGCCGATGAGCCAGGCAGTGTAACGCCCGCGCCTTTCTTGAAAATCCATTTTACAAAATCGGAGCAGTCAAATGTTTTAGTATTGCTGCGGTTCGAGCCGAATTCATATGGAGTTCCTAGATACGTTTTGCCAATGGATATCGTTTTGTTGATTTTGGAAGATGCCGATGCTGCATACGTATAATTGTCTGTTGATACTGGCGATGGTATGACTCCTGTGCTGAGTAGAGCTGTAGACAATAATCCTGCAACGACAAGTTTTTTGATTGATATAGTTTTCATTGGTTGCGTTTGCACCTCCTGTGATGGTTACTACGGTAACATAGGCATTCAGCCAATTTTAAGCTGTAAAATATGGCACGCAACCCAAAACTGCCCCTGCAGCAGGAGGCTGTACTCGACTTTGGTCTAGACCAAAAACCGCCGAAAGTCCGTTTTATCAAAGGGAAAATTGATCTAAACTAAGTACATAAGCAAGAAGCAACTGAAACATAGCGACACAGTATTATGAATGAATTCTAATAGTTGAAAGGCGGTGTTAATGGATATGAATGGCAAAAAAGCGCTTGGCGTACTGCTTGTTCTTGTTGGGGGAGTTATCATCCTGAACTTCTTGGGAATCCATCTTGGGGGACTGATTAAGTTGTTTATGCCGATCATTTTAATTTTTCTTGGCGCAGTCGGCTGGTACAATAATAAGAAAATGCTAGGCGGCATTCTAATAGCAATCGGCGCAATCATGCTGCTAGGAAAGTTATCGGGCTTGCTTGTCCTGCTGCTGGCGATCGGTATCGTAGTCTGGGGAGTATCGTTGTTTAAAGGAGACAGATCGTATAGGGGGATGCACAAATGAGCATTATGCGGAGAGTACGCGATATAACAGTCGCAACCTTGAATGAAAGATTGGAGAAGGCGGAGGATCCGGTTAAGCTGATCGACCAGTTCCTATGGTCAACCAGAGAAGATATTATTCAGGCAGAGAAGCTTTATCAGCAATATTCGCAGCACAGCAATCATTTGAAAGCGCAGTGGCTGCAGGCTGAAGGACAGAGAGAGCGCCGCGAAAGCCAGGCGATGACTGCGCTGAAGGCCGGTGAAGAGAATTTAGCCAGAATCGCGCTTCATGAGAAAGCGAGCTGCGAGGAGCGCTCCGCGCAATATCGCGAGCTGTACGAGCAAAGCAGACAGCATTCGCTAGATCTCGAGGAACAGCTTCGAGAGATGCGCAGCGAATATCAAACGGTATATGACAAGCGCGAATATTACGCGGCTCGAATGGAGTCGATCAGACTTCAGCAGCGATTAAACAGCCGCTTTGGAGCTAGCGACAACGGCGTACAGTCAGGCGACGTGTTCAGAAGGCTTGAAGATCGCATCAGCCATATGGAGCATGAAGCGAAGAGCTTGCGGGACATTCGCAAAATGGGACAGGAGCTTGCCACCGACATTCGCCAGACGGTACAGTCTACCGTTGAAAGAGAGCTTGAGCAGTTGAAGCGCAAGCTTGAGAAGGAAGGTTGGACGTCTTGAAAAAATGGTATCGTTCGACACGAGATAAGAAGCTGACCGGCTTATGCGGCGGTATCGGCGAGATGCTGAATGTAGATGCGACGCTAATTCGAATACTGTTGATCGTGTTCACGATATTTACGAGCGGCTTCGTTATTCTGATCTACATTATCGCTGCTGCCGTCGTGCCGAAGGAACCGACTTTTCATTCGGGCTTCGGTCCAGGCGGTTATGGAAATAACGGATACGGCAATGGAGGCGGCGGCGGATTCGGCGGCGGCGGTGGCGGTGGTGGTGGCAACTACGGCAACCACACTAGCTACAACAATATGTTCGGCTCCAATCCAAATGCAGGAGGCCCTTATAAGAACCCTCCTCAAAACGGCAACGGCTGGGAAACGCCGCCGGCTTCCGATCCGCAGTTTGACCGGATGATGGATGATTTGGAGAAGAAGGCTTTGCGCAAAGAACTTGAACAGCTGAAGGAAAAGCTGGCTAAACTTGAAAAGGGGGAAAAGTAAAATGGGTATTTTTAAACGGATGAAAGATATGACGAAAGCGTCGATGAATGAAATGTTGGATAAACTGGAGGATCCAGTTGTTATGCTAAATCAATACCTTCGCGATATGGAGTCTGAAATTCATCAGGCGGAAGTAACCGTCGCGAAGCAAATGGCGAATGAGCGCAGAATGAAGCAGCGCTTGGAGGAGGCTGTACGCAGCGTATCCGACCGCGAAATGAAGGCGGAAGCTGCGCTGAAATCCGGCCACGAGGAGCTTGCCCGCAAGCTGCTGGAGGAGAAGCTGTACTTCGATACGAAATCGGAAGAATATATCGGGCTTCATGCGCAAGCAAAAGCGCAGGCAGACGAGCTGATGGCACAGCTTCATTCGATGAAGGAAGAGTTCTATCAAATGCGCAACAAGCGCAATGAGCTGGCTTCCCGCGCTCAAATTGCGAAGGCCCAAAAGCAAATGTCTCAGCTGAGCCAAAACAGCACGATTGACAGCGGATCTGCTGCACGCGGCTTCAGCCGCATGGAAGAAAAAATTATGCAATTGGAAGCTGAAGCCGACGTGCTTCGCACGCCATATTCATACAGCGGAGCGCCAAAAGGCAGCCTGAACGCTGCCGATTTGGAGAAGCAGGCAAAAGTTGACGAGCAGCTGCAAGCGCTCAAAAACAAGCTTAATCCTTCTGCGCCTTCAGCGGAATAATATCAAGCACGCGATGGAAGCAGGCCTATTATAAGGCCTGCTCTTCCTTGCGCGCTGGCTAAAAATGTTAGCGGGATTCACAGCAAATAGAGCAGTAAGTCAGTTTCGTGTGCATTAGCAGAGAGTGGAGTCTGCCGGATCGCATACATATAGGGACGTGAAATGAATGGAGCAAGGCAAGCCAAAAAGTAAGCCCAAAGATACAATGCGCCGCCGCAACGTCGCTGAGACGATTTTGTGGCTGCTTATCATTATTAGTCTTGCTATCATTGTTCTTCAAGGGCTAGGCTATCTGGAGCTGTTCACCCTGTCGGGCAAGTGGGCGCTTATCGCCCTTATTTTTATCGGCGTAGGGCTTGCTGCTGCGGCATTGAACAGCTTTATTCAAAACTCGCGATTAAAAGCGGCGCTGAAGCGGTTAAGCGATCAGCAGCGCAAGCGCGCCATTCCGGTTACCTTCGACAATGGAGATGCTGCCGATCAGGAAATGGCTGTAGACGAGCAAGAACAGATTTGGAAGGAAAAAGTGAAGTTTTCGGCCGTCATCGAGGAGCGCCAGCGGCTTGCGCGCGAGCTGCACGATGCGGTTAGCCAGCAGCTGTTCGCGATCTCGATGACCGCTACAGCGGTCAGCAGAACGATTGAACGCGATTGGGAGCGGGCGAAGCGCCAGGTTCAGCTTATCGAGGAAATGGCGGCCGTTGCTCAGTCGGAGATGAGGGCGCTGCTGCTGCACTTGCGGCCGGTCCATCTGGACGGGAAAAGCTTGGGCCAGGCGCTGTACACACTCATTGATGAGCTCAAGCAGAAGGTTCCGATGAGCATTCAGCTTGAGGTAGACGAATCGATAACGCTTCAAGCAGAGGCAGAGGATCATCTTTTTCGGATCGCACAGGAGGCGTTGTCGAACAGCTTGCGCCATTCCAAAGCAAACCGGATGGAAATCCGGCTGCAGCGGTTTGGCAGCGAAGTTCATATGATTGTGAGCGACAACGGCATCGGCTTTGATGTCGAGGGCAAAAAAAGCACCTCTTACGGGCTGCTTACGATGGAGGAGCGCGTTCGTGAGCTCGGCGGCGGGCTGCAGCTCAGCTCAAAGCCTGGCGAAGGCGCATCGATTCATATATGGGTTCCTATTAGCGGGTTTGGAGAGTAGAATGGAGAAGGAAGGACGGTGAAGCTAATGAGCTCTGCAATTAAGGTGCTGCTGGTCGATGACCATGAGATGGTGCGGATCGGGCTGGCGGCAGTGCTTGATACAGAAGAAGGCATCGAAGTGGTCGGGGAAGCGAGCAACGGTACTGACGGCATAAGGCTGGCGCAGGCGTATAAGCCGGATGTCGTGCTCATGGATCTTGTCATGGAAGGAATGGACGGGGTGGAGACGACCGCCAAGCTGTTGGAGCTTCATCCCGACTGCAAAGTAATTGTGCTTACGAGTTATTTGGACGACAGCAAGCTGTATCCCGTTATCGAGGCGGGAGCGTTCAGCTATTTGCTGAAAACATCGCGCGCGAACGAAATTGCCGATGCCATACGGGCTGCAGCCCGCGGCCAATCGGTGCTGGAATCGCAAGTCGCCGCGAAAATGATGAACCGGTTCCGGCAGCCGAAGGCGCAGGAGCAAGCTCCGCTTCATGAAGATTTGACGGAGCGGGAGATGGATGTGCTGAAGCGCGTCGCGCAAGGGCTGTCCAATCAGGAAATTGCCGATGAGCTGTTCATCGGCGTGAAGACGGTCAAATTTCATATTACGAATATTTTCAATAAGCTGAATGTAGAGGACCGCACGCAGGCGGCAATTTATGCGCACAAGCAAGGGATTGCCGACTAGAGTCGGGCGGCTGCGATAGCAAGCTCGAACAGCTTGTCGCCGTCATTAATGTCTGCGACAGGCCATTCAAGCGGCAGAAGCGGCGCGATGAGCGGCATCGCTTCAGGCCATACGGCGATGGCTGCTATGCCGTTCAGCATTTGGAGCAGCTCAAGGTCCTCCGCCGTCCGCAGCAGCAATAGCTTCGGATAGGCGGCGTTCTTATAGCCTTCGATCAGTATAATATCCGCGCTGTCCATGGCAATTATCATCTCTTCTAGCGAAAGGCTCTCTCTGTAGAGGATGGCGCTTTGCGCGGAGGAGGAAATCGCGGTCATATCGGCTCCGGCAGCTTGATGAAGCCAAGTATCGGTGCCTGGCCTGTCCATATCAAAGCTGTGGGCATCGTGCTTGATCGTCCCCACCTTATAGCCAGCTTGCTTGAATTGTTCCGTTAACCGGCAAACCATAGTGGTTTTGCCGGTATTTTTGTATCCGACAATTTGTACGATGAGCTGGCGGCACACAGGGGCTGCAGGCATAGACATAAATGCATCTCCTTTTTTTCAGTAGGCTTGAACCTATTGTAGCAGAAAAGGATAGCGGGCAGCGGCGTCGAATAGGAGAGAGGCCGGGAAGTATGGGCGGGGCGGTTAGCGGAAGCTGAGAGTAACCCGTTGAATGAATACGATAATGCTGCAACCGGACTCAGATTCCGCTATTTCCAGTAAAAAAACGAAAAATGAACGCATCCGGACTACAGTTCCGTTATTTCGCAAAATGAGTTCAAATGGGGCAGGTTTTCGCGAAATAACGGAATATGAATCCGTTCGAAGACGCAAACTAGTTAGTTTTAGAGAAATAGCGGAATGTGAGTCCGCGTCAGCAGCAAGGGGCGGCAGGTTGTGGAAGGATACGGGGCGCCGGTGGAGATGTATAGCAGTCCGCAAAGTCAGTTGCGGCCGGTGCATTCGGAATCCGTTGCCGTTATAGAACAGATGAGGGTGGAGCAGGAGGCGTAAACGTGGCAATGACGGATGGAGAGAAGGGCAAGCCGGACATGGAGGCGGTAAGCGCCGCCGCAGGCAAGGAAAGCGGGCGATTCAACCGCCGCGCCGTCAAGGTGAGCGAAGCGCAGCGGCTAGTGCTCGAAGCCGCGGGCGGACTTGTATGCGGCAGCGAGCTTGTGCCGCTGCAGGCGATCGGCGGCCGCAGGCTTGCGCAGTCGCTGCAGGCGACAAGCGACTGGCCGCCATTCACGCGCGCGGGGCTGGACGGCTACGCCGTCCGCGCGGCGGATACGGCGCTGGCGACGGCGGACGAGCCGGCTGCCCTGCGCGTAATTGCAGCGGTCGCGGCGGGCGAGCTCGCCCCCGCGCCCGTGCAGCCCGGCACAGCCGCGCGCATTATGACAGGCGCGGCTGTGCCGGAAGGGGCCGACGCGGTCGTCATGCTGGAGCAGACCGCGGAGGCCGTTCTGGCCGACGGCTCGGCGGCGGTGCTGATTAAGCGCGCCGCCGTGCCCGGCCAGAACGTGGCGCCTCAAGGCGAGGAGCTTCGCCTTGGGAGCGCCTTGGCTGTGCCCGGCACGCTGCTGCGGCCGGGCCATGCAGCGATGCTCGGCAGCTTCGGCTATGCCGAGGTGCCGGTGCGCAAGCGCCCCCGCGTCGCGATATTCGCGACCGGCAGCGAGCTGCTGCCGGTCGGCGCTCCGCTGGCGGCAGGCAAAATCCGCGACAGCAACAGCCCGATGGTCGCGGCGATGGCGGAGCAGAGCGGCGCAGTGCCGCTCCTTTTCGGCACGCTGCCGGATGAGCCGGCTGCGGTTGCGGCGGCGCTTGCCCGCATATGGGATGACGCCGACCTCATTGTGACGACGGGCGGCGTATCAGTCGGCGATTATGACGTGATGGCGGAAATAATGGCGACGATCAAGCGCGGGGAAGGAATGAGCAAGCTGTTTGCAGGCGATATGGCGTTGCCGCTCGGGAGCAATCGGCTTGAAAGAAATAATGCGAAGGAGAACGGCGGCATCGAACACGCTTGGGCGGAAAAACTGCTATTCGACCGTGTCGCCATGCGTCCGGGAAGCCCAACGTCAGCAGCACAGCTGGGCAATAAGCTGCTGTTCGCTTTATCGGGCAACCCGAGCGCCTGCTTTGTCGGCTTCGAACTTTTCGTTAGGCCGGCTTTGCTTCGGATAGCGGGCGCGTCCGCTGAAGACGTACTCCCTCAGCGAGTGTCGGCGTTGCTGTCTGCCGCTATAGACAAACCCAGTCCGCACGATCGTTACGTCAGAAGCAGGCTGCGCTTCGAGAACGGCCGCTTGCTCGCGGAACCGCTTATGTATGCCAAGTCCAGCATGATGGCTTCGCTTGCGGAAGCGAATGCGCTTGCAGTCATACCCGGCGGCGCTAGAGGAGCCCTTGCCGGCGATCTTGTCGAGCTATTGCTCTTGCCTTGAGCGGCGGCAGTGAAGACACGGGCATTGGAACTAACGAGTCTATAGCGCCGTGCGGGATGAAAGCTTTCTAAACGCTGCGGTTAAGCAGCATTCCGGACATCGGAATTGGCGAATATGTCTGCATGGAACTGTAATAAGCGATATAGGGGATATGCGGAAGCGAAGCGAGCCAGCCTTGGCGAAGCAGCTCGGAAGCCTTGTCTCTATCGCTGTATGCAAGCGCATGCCGAAGCGCGTTAAGCCATCCGTCTGCACCTAGCAGCAGCCGTTTGATCTCTTGCTGGAGCTCGCTAGTAAGCGGCTTGTCCTCCGACTCGCAGGACGAGGCGTATGCTTTCGCGAATGACGACTGAAGCTCGATACATAGCGTTTCGGAATCTGTGCGTGTCAGTCCCAGCTTGCGAAGAGCCGGATGGCGGAGCGCGAGTTCAATGCTTTCCCAAAGCTCAGGCTTCAGCTGCGCGGCATGCTGCTTATGGGCCGCATACAAATCATTGATCATGCCGGCGACGAGCCGTACTCCTTCTTTGACATCATTTTGCGTGAGGATCCTCTTGCTGTAGAAGGCAGTTAGACGATCAATCGCGGCTTGCGCCTGCTGGACGATTTGCAGCCAATGGGCTGCGCTTCGAGCCGCTTCCTGGACGGGCTCATGCCAGTCCTTGTAAGCCGGGGGAGGAAGCCTAGGCTCGCCGCCGCGATAAGGATATGCCCCGTAGCGATTTATGCTGTGAACGGACAGGTAGCCGGGCGAGCGCTCAATGCCGCGGATTGTCCGTATGTAGCTGCTCATAATAACACCGCCTTTTCATTCTTAAGAAATAACTGCCATGTAGAGCATATAGCAAGGCTGGCGCAAATACAGACGAATCGTGTAAGCGTCTGCTGCGAATTTTCGCGAATAATAGGGCGGCTTTTCTCTGTAATTCAAGCAACTGAACGGATATGCTTCGACAATTTACGTCTATTGGAAAGAGAAAAGCCGCTGACGTATAATGTATTTCTAGATAAGCAGAAATAAAAATGCGATTAAGGCTAAGTCAAATAACAGAGCGCCGCCCCATGGATAGTAACCGTAGTCATAGTAAGGGTTATAAGCTTGAGTTTGCGCAAAATCCTGTTGATCAGGCTCTTTCTTGGTCTTGCTGCCCTTCTTCTTTTTTTTCTCTGCAGGCTTTACTGTCGTAAGCGCTGCATCGGGATGCTCGCCAAGGCGCCCATTCAGCACGAGCTTGCCGCTGCCGCACGAAGATAAAATCCCCTTATACCGCGAGCCGTCCTGCATCACAACAAGGACAGGCAATCCGCAAAACCGCATAATATTTTGCTCGTGTAACGGACAAATCTGCTGCATAGAGATATTGCACCTCCCAAAGTTTTGTGAAAACAAAACCGCATCGAAAGCATAAACTTCGTTTTGTGAAAACAAAACCGCATCGAAAGCATGAACTTTGTTATGTGAAAAAGCATTGGCGACTGAGCGACAGCTTGCTTTTCAACCAGTGTATTCACCCACAGGCACCTGCGCATGGACATTCACCTAAACGATCATAAAAGCTTTTTGCCTATACGGAACCATACTCTTATTTTACTGCGTAACGCGCCGCACCGCTTCGTGCCATTGGACAGCTGGGCCCGCTTACGCCTAAGAAGGAGATGTGAAAACGATGTATATGCCTAATCAATCGGCGTATGTTAATCGTATGTCTGCTGTCACGAAGAAGCCGAAGCGGAATTTGCGCGCGGTCGTATTGGCGCTGTTTGTTATCGCTGCCGCTTCCGCTTGGGCAGTATGGCAGACAGGACATGAGGAGAAGCTGGGACGTGAAGCCCAGCAGCTGCTGCATGATGCAGAGCTGCTTTGGACATGGAGCGATGCGGAGCTGAAGGACGGCGCATCCGCCGCCGAGTGGACGGTGCGCTGGAGCGCGTTTGTCGAGCCGGACATGGCGCAGCCGTTCATTAACGGCCTTTTTACAGATAACGAAGGAAAGCCGCAGGACAAGCTCATCAAAGACAATGGACGAACGGTTGCGGGAAGCTTGGCGGGCTATACGGGGCAGTTAACGGTTCACAGCATCGGAACGAGCGGAAAGGGCGAGGAGCTGATGATTATTTATACGGTTCCGGCAAAAAGCTTTGAGAACAAAGCGCAGCTCATCGCGCCCCTTCGGGAGGTTTCGCTTAAGCTTTCAAAAGCCGGCTCGTCATTTTCGAGCAGCATGAAGGTGCATGGCTTAACGGCCGGATCCAATGCGATAAGGGCTTTGGCTGCGAAATCGCAAAGCGAGGAAATTGACCGTTACGAGGATAACGGTACGATTAGCGTGACGATGTTCAGTCCGCTGCTGCAGCAAAGAATAGCGGCACAGAACGGGCTCCGGGCGAATCTTCAAGCGGCCGCTCATCAGGCTGACGAATATTCTACCGAAACGATTACGATCGGCGTCCCATTAATAACCGGAGATTATACATCGGCCGGATCATTGGAATAATTATGAAACAAATGGCGATTTAGCCGTCATTTTGTGCAAGCGATTAGTAGAAATTGTATATCTTATTAGTTATTTTTATGGTAAGTGAATAGCGAATTGAGAATGAATATGATAAACTACATATCATGTAAACTCGTATAAAAATTCATAGGAAAGAATGAGGCAAATGACATACAATAATTCTATTGAATCCGCTTCTGCTCAGGGTGCGGTATATTATTTGTTCGGCGCAACGGGCGATTTGGCGCGTCGTAAGCTATTTCCTGCGCTTTTCAGTTTATATAAAGAAGGCAAGCTGTCTGACAATTTTGCCGTCGTTGGCTTGGCTCGCCGCCCGCGCACGAATGAACAATTCCGTACCGATCTTTACGAGTCGATCAGCGAATTTTGCCGATATAAAGCTGACGACATGGAAATGTGGAAACGGTTTGCAGAGCATTTTGAATACATGTCTCTCGATATAAACAATGTGGACGGGTTCCGTGAGCTGAGCCGTTTGTCGGAGCAGCTTGACGCCAAGTTTAACATTCCTGGCAATCGCTTGTTCTATCTGGCGCTAGCGCCGTCTTTGTTCGGCCCTGTGTCCTTTAATCTTCGCGACGGCGGACTGCTGGAGTCGAAGGGCTGGCACCGCGTCGTTATCGAGAAGCCGTTCGGCTATGATCTCGACTCTGCGGGCAAGCTAAATGAACAGATTAACCAGGTGTTCAAGGAAGAGGAAATTTTCCGCATCGACCACTATCTCGGCAAGGAAATGGTGCAAAATATTGAAGTCATTCGTTTTGCCAATGCCTTCTTCGAGCCGCTTTGGAACAAGGATCATATTGCTAATGTGCAAATTACATTGTCCGAAACGGTCGGCGTAGAGGATCGCGGCGGTTATTATGATAAATCAGGCGCATTGCGCGATATGGGACAGAACCATATGCTGCAAATGCTGACGATGATTGCGATGGAGCCGCCTAGCCGGCTGCATGGCGAAGATATTCGCGATGAGAAGGTCAAGGTGCTTCGCTCGCTTCGCAATTTCGAATCAAGCGAGGAAGTGCGCGCGAATGTCGTTCGCGGCCAGTATACAAAAGGCTCGCTGAACGGCAAGGAGCTTGATGGCTACCGCCAAGAGGATTCCGTCAATGAGGAGTCGAAAACAGAAACGTATTTTGCGGCAAAAGTGTTTGTCGATAACTTCCGCTGGGCGGGAGTGCCGTTCTATATTCGTACAGGCAAGCGCCTGCCGGTAAAAACGACAGAAGTCGTAATCGAATTCAAATCGATGCCGAACAATGTGCTTTTCGCGAAAAAGCATGATCTGGAGCCGAATTTGCTCGTCATCCGCGTTAACCCGATGGAAGGCATCTACATTAAAATCAACGCGAAAAAGCCAGGCTCCGACAATGCGGTACAGCCTGTATCGATGGAGTTTTGCCAAAGCTGCATGATCGGCCTCAATACGCCTGAAGCGTACGAGCGTCTCATTCACGATGCGGCGCGCGGCGATTCAACCTACTTTACGCGTTGGGATGAAGTTTCTCAAGCTTGGGCTTTCGTTGACCGTATCGCGCAGGCTTGGCGCGAGGACAGCAGCGATTTGAAGGAATATGCTGCAGGTTCATGGGGACCGGAGTCTGCGGGCGAGCTGCTTGAGAAGGACGGCTTCCACTGGTGGCCGGTGAACGGACAAGAGGAAGATAACGTCATCTGGATTTCGAACAGCAAGCAATAATGCGGTAAGGCACATAGAATAAGCAAAAAGCAATTAGCGTACGAAGGCGCCTGTTATAGATGAAGGGAAGGCAAGCATGAGCCAAACATTAAAAGATGAATTGATACAGGAAGTGGACAAACGACGCACCTTTGCGATCATTGCCCACCCCGACGCAGGGAAAACGACCCTGACCGAGAAGCTCCTCCTATTCGGAGGGGCCATTCGGCTTGCAGGATCGGTAAAAGCGCGCAAGGCTAACCGCCATGCGACATCCGACTGGATGGAAATCGAGAAGCAGCGCGGTATCTCGGTTACGTCCAGCGTTATGCAGTTTGATTATAAAGGCCATCGCGTCAACATTCTCGATACGCCGGGCCACCAAGACTTCAGTGAAGATACGTACCGTACGCTGACAGCGGCGGACTGCGCGGTTATGCTAATCGACGTCGCGAAGGGCGTCGAGGCGCAGACGATCAAGCTGTTCCAGGTATGCCGCAAGCGCGGCATTCCTATTTTCACGTTTATTAACAAGCTTGACCGCGAGGGCAAAAACCCTTTCGATCTTATGGAAGAACTGGAAAACGTGCTAGGCATCCGCTCGGTTCCAATGAACTGGCCGATCGGCATGGGCCGCGAGCTGTGCGGTGTATACGACCGCATGAAAAACCAGGTAGAGCTGTTCCAGGGCAATGACCATACGGAAATTCAAGTCCGCAAGGTAGACGATTACAACGATTCCATAATCCGCGAGATGGCCGGCGATTTTCTGACCGATCAGCTGATTCAGGATTTGGAGCTGCTGGACGTCGCGGGCGATCCTTTCGATTATGAAAAGGTGCAAGCTGGAGAGCTGACGCCCGTATTTTTCGGCAGCGCGGTTAACAACTTCGGCGTGCAAACGTTTTTGGAGAACTTCCTATCGCTGGCGCCTAAGCCTACTTCCCGTGTAAGCACAACTGGCGTGGTGGAGCCGACGAATGAGAAGTTTTCCGGTTATGTATTCAAAATTCAAGCGAATATGAATCCTGCGCATCGTGACCGTATCGCCTTTTTCCGTATTTGCTCTGGCAAGTTCGAGCGCGGGATGAGCGTTCGCCATGTGCGTAACGGCAAGGACATTAAGCTTGCCCAGCCGCAGCAGTTTCTTGCTCAGGATCGAGACATTGTCGATGTCGCTTATCCAGGCGATATTATCGGCTTGTTCGATCCAGGCATTTTCCGTATTGGAGATTCGCTGTCGCAGGGTACTGAAATTGTATTTGACGAACTGCCGACCTTCTCGCCGGAGATATTTGCAAAAGTAACGGTGAAAAACGCGCTTAAGTATAAGCAATACCAGAAAGGCGTCGACCAGCTCACAGAGGAGGGCACCATTCAGGTGTTCCATACGACGGGAAGCTTCGATGAGACGATACTCGGCGTAGTCGGCCATTTGCAGTTTGAAGTATTCGAGCATCGGATGAAGGCCGAATACGGCGTCGATATTCAGCTGCATCGCATGACCTATCAATTCGCGCGCTGGATCGTAGACGACAATATCGACCCGGCTAAATTCCGCATCAATACGACGCTTGTCAAGGACAAGAAAGGCAACTATGTCGTCCTGTTTGAGAACGAGTATGCGATGCGCACCGCTATGGAGAAAAATCCGACTTCGAAGTTTTTAGAAACAGCGCCTTAATGGCGAGCGTATAATATTGGCCGGCTGCTTAAGCCGGCATTGCTGGAGAAGCCCCCATGATTTGCACATCGTGCCGAATCAGGGGGCTTTTTGCTTTAGGTCGTGTTGAGCCCTCACTGATTGGCTAAATGATCATGTTGAGCCCTCACTGATTGGCTAAATGATCATGTTGAGAGCCCTCACTGATTGGCTAAATGGAAAATCTCCATCTAATTGATGCCAAATCGCCAAAATCGAGGCTGTTAACTGGATTTCCTCCAGTTATTCTCAGTATAAGAGATGGATAAAGCGGCTATGGCCGTAAATTAACCGCATGAAATCCAGTTAACGCGCTATTTTGAGGGCAGATTCATGATAATACATACATAAAATCCAGTTAGCGGTATTGTTATAGGTGTAGTGTTCAGTCCGAAAGCAGCGAATATGCATGCAGTGTTCAGCCCAAGAGAGGAATGTGATCGTGACATGATAATATTTTTTTTCCTATTGCCCATATTGGCTGTTGCCTCTTTTGTGAACTTTATCGCGATATTGAAAAAAATAAGGGACGGCCGAAAAACGCAAAAGCTCACCGTTTTGGGCGCGGCTCTTATCGTATGCCTTGTGTGGTGCTGGATAATGGTTCAAGCGATGATTACAGCTTAGTCGAGCAGAAGTTTAGCCCTCCGGCTCCCAGCCGAGTAATTCGGTGGACGAAGAACAAAATGGGCTCCAGTGTGGTATAGTATATAGATACACAATTTCAAACAGAGCAAGGTGAGCATAATGATTGTCATAAAAACGATGGATGAAATTATGAAAATGAAAAAAGCCGGCGACATACTCGCCGCATGCCATCGCGAGCTTCGGAGCATCATTCGTCCGGGCATTACAACGATGGAGATCGATACATTCGCAGAAAAATTTATTCGGGAGCATGGCGCGACGCCGGAGCAGAAGGGCTATCACGGTTATCCGTTCGCAACCTGCACGTCAATTAACGATGTTATTTGCCACGGCTTTCCGAACAAAGAGCATGTGCTTAAGGACGGCGATATCATTACGGTAGATATGGTCGTCAACCTCGACGGCTGGCTGGCCGATTCCGCCTGGTCCTATGGCGTGGGCACGCTGTCCGAGCAATCGCAGAAGCTGCTTGATACGACGAAGGAATCTCTTTTCAAAGGGATCGAAAAGGCTGTCGTCGGCAACCGGATCGGCGATATTTCCAATGCGATTCAGCAGTATGCCGAGGCGCAAGGCTTCTCGGTCGTGCGCGATTTCATCGGGCACGGCATCGGTTCCAAAATGCACGAGGAGCCGCAGGTGCCGCACTACGGCCCTGCTGGCAGAGGCACTCGCCTGAAGGAGGGCATGGTCATAACGATTGAGCCGATGCTTAATACAGGCAAGTATCATGCCAAAATCGACGAGGACGGCTGGACGGCAAGAACGGTTGACGGCGGCTTGTCGGCGCAATACGAGCATACGCTTGCGATTACGGCCGACGGCCCGATGATTTTGACGCAGCAATAGGTTAACGGAGAGGATAACTTCATGAGATCAATCATGTTTACCGGAGGCGGATCAGCCGGACATGTGACGGTGAATCTCGCGTTAATCCCGAAATTTCTCGATGAGGGATGGACGGTCTCCTACATGGGCTCGGAATCGGGCATTGAACGCGAGCTGATCGCGTCATTGCCGGACGTGAAATACGACGCCATATCGACAGGCAAGCTGAGAAGATATATGGATTGGCAAAATGTGAAGGACCCCTTCAAGGTTGTGAAGGGCGTTTTTCAAGCCTATTGGTTCATGAGGGAGCGCAAGCCGGATGTGCTGTTCTCCAAGGGGGGCTTCGTATCTGTCCCTGTCGTGCTTGCCGCATGGCTTAATCGGGTTCCGGTTGTCATCCACGAGTCCGATATTACGCCCGGATTAGCTAACCGGATCGCGATTCCATTCGCAACATCGGTATGCACCACTTTTCAAGAGACGGCGGCGATGCTGAAGCATAGAAGCGGCGGGCATGTCGGAGCAGTAATCCGCGAGGAGCTGTTCGCAGGCGACGCGCGTAAAGGGAGAGAGCTTTGCGGCTTTCATGCGGGCAAGCCGGTGCTGTTAATTGCCGGCGGAAGTCTGGGAGCTAGAAGCATTAATGCTGCGGTGAGAAAGTCGCTCGCCGAGCTGACGAAGCGTTATCAGATCGTGCATCTGTGCGGCAAGAACGGACTCGATAAGTCGATTCAAATGCCAGACTACAGGCAGTACGAGTACGTAAAAGAGGAGCTTCCCGACATCATGGCGATGGCCGATATCGCTGTGTCGCGGGCAGGCTCGAACGCCATTTTCGAGCTTTTGGCGCTGAAGAAGCCGATGCTTCTTATTCCGCTGACGAAGGAGCAAAGCAGAGGCGACCAGCTGCTGAACGCCCAATCCTTTGAGAAGCAGGGCTATTGTGATGTTCTGTATGAGGAAAAGCTGTCGGGCGAATCGCTGGTCGAGGCGATTGACGCTCTGTATCGCAACCGGTCCGCGTACAAGAAGCGGATGAGCGCAAGCGCCGACACGAATGCGCTGCACGTGCTATATGACCGGATCATAGAGCGAGTGAAATAAAGGATTCGGAGACTGCTGCGAGCGGTTTCCGAATCTTTTTTTGCATAAAGAAACGGATTGACGAGCAACCGTTTTCATGCCATAATGTACGCGTGTACATTCCCAGCCAACGGCACATGTAATGGTTGGATTAATAATTAGCAGTTTTTGAAAATAGGATACAGGAGGCCGTTCATCATTATCAGCAGGAAGGATGTAGCAAGACTGGCCGGCGTGTCTGAGGCGACGGTATCCAGAGTGCTCAACAACGTCGGTCCGATAAAGGAGGAGACGAGGGAGCGGGTGCTGAAGGCGGCTGCGGAGCTTGGCTATGTACCGAATGCGCTTGCCCAGCAGCTTGCCCGCAGAAAGAGCGGGAATATTGGCGTTATTTTGCCGTTTGTGCCTAAGGTGCAGCTGTTCTCAACTTACTATTTCTCCGAGATTTTGAGCGGGGTGGGCGAGGCGGCGAAGCGCTTCGGCTACGATTTGCTGCTTATTTTCAGAGAGCAGGAAGGCAAGCGGGATTATGCGACGCTGTTCCGCAAGCAGAAGATCGACGCCTGTATTATTTTAGGATCGGTGGATACGGCCGATGAGCGCTCAGCGCTTGCGGAGCTTGCTGCCGAAGGCTATCCGTTCTGCCTCGTCAATCAGCGCTATGACGAGGAGCAGTATCCGAATGTAGATGCAGATCATGTGGCGGGCAGCCGTATGGCCGTCCTGCATTTGCTCGCTCGGGGGAGCAGCAGCATCGCCTTCGTGAACGGCCCGCCGTTGTATTCCAACAGCGCGGACCGGCTGCAAGGCTACAAGGAAGCGCTGAAGGAGGCAGGCTGCGAGATTAAGCCGGAGCATATATTCGCCGGAAATTACAGCCGCAAGAGCGGGTATGAGCTGGCAGACAGGCTTGCCGAATCGATAGGCAGCGGCGCTATCGACGCCATATTTGCGGCGAATGACCGGATGGCGATCGGGATTATGCAGCGTTTAAAGGAGCTGGGTTTAGAGGCAGGCCAGCATTATAGGCTGGTCGGCTATGACGACTCTGAAGGCTCCCGCATTATTAGCCCGAGCCTGTCTACCGTTGCCGTTCCTTTCTATGAGCTTGGAATGGCGGCGGCGGAGAAGCTGCTGAATCCGGCGAAGGAAGGCGGGGAAGCGGCGGAGCATAACGTCGTGCCCGTCCGTTTCATCGCTAGAGAGACCTCGTAGCTTAGAGCTTGCTAGATTGTATCAGCAAAACAACAATAGTGACCATCCAGAGGACAGCGACAGCTGTCTGCGCTTGCAAATAATAGGAGGAGGCGATAGAGGAATGGAAAAGCTAAGAATCGGAATGGTAGGTTATAAGTTTATGGGCAAGGCGCACAGCAACGCTTACCGCGCGCTGCCGATGTTCTTTCCGAAATCGATCAAGCCGGAGATGAAGGCGATATGCGGCCGCGACGCGGCGGCGCTGGAGGAGGCCCGCTCCCAATTCGGCTGGGAAAGCGCGGAGACGGATTGGAGAGAGCTCGTCCGGCGAGACGATATCGATCTGATCGATATTAATGCGCCAAGCGACGCCCACAAAGAAATTGCGCTTGCGGCAGCGGAAGCGGGCAAACATTTATTTTGCGAGAAGCCGCTCGCGCTGACGCTTGCGGACGCCCGCGAAATGCTGGAAGCGGCGGAGCGCGCAGGCGTCAAGCATATGATCGGCTTTAACTACCGCTTCGCGCCGGCCGTTATGCTGGCCAAGAAGCTAATTGAGGAAGGCCGGATCGGCAAAATCTATCATATTCGCGCCCTATTCTTGCAGGATTGGATTATCGACCCGAGCTTTCCTCTCGTATGGCGCCTGCAGAAGGAAATTGCAGGCTCCGGATCGCACGGCGATTTGGGCGCACATATTATCGATTTGGCCAGGTACCTTATCGGCGAGTTTCAGGAGGTAATCGGCATGAGCGATACCTTCATCAAGGAGCGGCCGCTTGCAGCTGAGATGACAGGGCTGAGCGCCAAAGGAAGCGATGATGCGCCGCGCGGCGAGGTGACGGTCGACGATGCGACGCTGTTCTTGGCCCGCTTTGCCGGAGGCGCGCTCGGCAGCTTTGAGGCTACCCGCTTTGCCGCCGGCCATCGCTGCACGAACAGCTTCGAGATTAACGGCAGCAAGGGCAGCATTAAATTTGATTTTGAACGGATGAACGAGCTGCAGGTGTACTTCACCGATGACGCCGAGGATGTGCAAGGCTTCCGCCGCGTGCTGGCGACCGACCCGGCTCATGCTTATATGGACGCCTGGTGGCCTGCGGGACATACGATCGGTTATGAGCATACGTTTACGCATGAGGTGCATGAGCTGCTGCAGGCGTTCGCGGAGGACCGCCAGCCGGTGCCGAATTTCGTTGACGGCGTGAAATGCCAAGAGGTGCTTGAGGCGGTTGACCGTTCGATCGAGCAGCGCCGGTGGGTTCAGCTAAGCGAACTATAATGGATTATATTGGGGAGGAAAAGACAGACATGAGAAAGGCATTGATCGTATGGGGCGGCTGGGACGGGCATCAGCCGAAAGAGGTCGCTCAAATTTTTCGCAAGCAGCTGGAGGAAGAGGGCTTCGAGGTAGAAGTATCCGATACGCTCGATTCCTTCGCCGATGCTGAGGCGCTCAAGGCGCTGGATTTGATTGTTCCGATCTGGACGATGGGCAAAATCGAGCAGTCCTACGTAGCGAACGTTTCGGCGGCGGTGCAAAGCGGAGTCGGCCTTGCCGGCTGTCATGGCGGCATGTGCGACGCTTTCCGGGAAAATGTCGATTGGCAATTTATGACCGGCGGGCAATGGGTGGCGCATCCAGGCAATGACGGCGTTGCTTACACGGTTAACATTTGCAATACGTCAAGCGCATTGACAGACGGCATCGACGACTTCGAGGTAAGCTCGGAGCAGTATTATTTGCATATCGATCCGGCAGTCGAGGTGCTGGCGACAACGCGCTTCCCGCTGGTAGACGGGCCGCATGCCTTGAACAAAGCAGTCGATATGCCTGTCATTTGGACGAAGCGCTGGGGCTTGGGGCGCGTCTATTACAACTCGCTCGGCCATCAGGCTAACATTATGGAAATTCCAACTGTCATGGAATTGATGCGGCGCGGGTTTCTATGGTCTGCGGAAGGCAAGACGCGCGCTTCAGTCGAAACGATGGAGAAAGCAGGCAAGCCGGCGTATACCGGCATGGCGGACAGCCAATAGCAGACGCTAAATCATACAAGCAACGATGTGAAACTTCACACTAACGGATAGGCAGGGGATTAGCAGGCAATGGACAAAATTAAAGCAGGCGTTATTGGAACCGGCAATATTAGCGGCATTTATTTTGAAAACGGCAATCGATTCGATTCTCTTGAAATTACAGCTTGCGCCGATATGGATATTGAGCGCGCAAGAGCGAAGGCGGAGCAGTACGGCATACGCGCTTGCACGGTCGAAGAGCTGCTGGCCGATCCGTCAATCGATATGATCATTAATCTTACCATTCCGCAGGCGCACGCATCCGTATGCATGCAGGCGCTGGAAGCAGGCAAGCACGTCTACGTAGAGAAGCCGCTGGCCGTCACTCGCGAGGAGGGCGAGCGGGTGCTTGAGCTTGCAAAGCGCAAAGGGCTTTATGTCGGCAGCGCGCCGGATACGTTCCTTGGAGGCGGCATTCAGACAGCTGTCAAGCTGCTGGAGGACGGCTGGATCGGCACGCCGATAGGCGCGACGGCGTTCACCGTCGGCGGAGGGCATGAGAGCTGGCATCCCGATCCGGAGTTTTATTACAAGCAGGGCGGCGGCCCGATGTTCGATATGGGGCCGTACTATTTGACGGCGCTTGTTGCTCTGCTCGGTCCGATTGCAAGAGTAAGCGGCTCGGTTCGCAAAAGCTTTGAGGAGCGGACGATTACAAGCAAGCCGAAGTATGGCCAGAAAATAAAGGTCGACGTGCCTACGCATATTGCGGGCGTTATGGATTTCGCTTCCGGTCCGGTCGGCACCATTCTTGCAAGCTTCGATGTGAAGGGAAACAGCTCGCTGCCGCGTATTGAGGTGTATGGCAGCGCGGGAACGATGATGGTGCCCGATCCGAACTCTTTCGGCGGTCCGGTGCGCATATGCCGTTCTGGGGAACGGGAGTGGTCGGACATTCCGCTTGCTTTCGGATATACCGAAAATGCGCGGGGCGTAGGAGCGGCGGATATGGCGAAAGCGATATTGACCGGCCGGAAGCATCGCGCGAGCGGAGAGCTTGCCTATCATGTGCTCGAAGCGATGCATGGCTTCCATGATGCCTCGGAGCAAGGCAAGCACTATATCATGAAGAGCACCTGCGAAAGACCGGCGCCGCTGCCGCTCGGACTTATGCCTTTCTGTCTGGATTAATCGCCGTCGAAAAAACCGTGGAGCACAGGCTAGGCCACTGAAAAAGAAAGAAAAGGTGCAGTCCTTCAAAGAAATTGAAGAGGCTGTACCTTTTTTGCAAGATAGCATATCCGGCTGCGCGTGTGGGACATAAGAGCGCAGACCAAGCCAAGGAACGTAACAAAATTGAAGCGAAGAACAGTGAACTCAAACATGAACACTGGTATGATGTCGCCACATCCTCGGCTCTGCTTGGTATGAAAATGCAAAGAGGCAATGACCATATTCGCTGTAAATCTCAAGCGGATATTGAAGTTAATAATCTGAGGATTCCTGAACGAGAACTTAATAAAACCGAAAAAAGGCATCCGTATCTCAAAAAATGGGGTTGGATTCCTTTTTATTTAAAAATTTCCTAACGCACCGAAGAAGAAAAATGCAAGTCCTTTAAGGCAAGATTAGGCTTTGCTATTGCAACCGTAGTTCAGCCTGAAATATTAATTGTGGATGAGTGGCCTCCTTAGTACTTGGCGTTTTTTTACTCTGGTGTGGTTGTATAGGGGACATTCTTAATTCGCAGTGCCGATGCGAAAGCATTAGACCTGCGGGAATCTGGAGATGGCGGAGCAGATCAAAATAGGGTTATTCAATTTGGTTAAAATTATATTTTTTACAAAATAAATGCAACCATTTTGTTTTATTGTTGTGTAGTATATTAGAGCTGCCAATCAACTGGAAAATGGGATTGTAAGAAATAACGGCGAATACACCTAGTTTATCAACAATTAACTTACATCTTGTCAACCTTGTCATTATTTCTGCTGTTTATTCCTAGCACACTTGCTGCTCCAGCAACGTCAGATCAACTTTTGGAATCAATCACCTACACAAATAATGTGGAAGAGTATATTGTAGAGTTTAATAGAGAAGAAATGTATGGAATATTCTACGATCATGTGGCTAAGAACATTCCAGAGTTGAGCAATGATGAAAAAGTAAGACTGGCTAATGAACTTCTAGATTCAGCTAAGAACGCAAGAGAATCTGCATTAGAGCAATCGATGCTCATTCGAACCACGAAATTCTACGTATCGAATCCCGTTCCAATATCAATTGGTAAAATCGTGGATGGTAAATTGATGACGGGTGATTTATCATTTGAAAACATGGGAATTGATTCAGATGCAAATCTAACTAGCGCGGATCCCGGACGTTACTGGAATCCTGACTCGCGAACAACAATCATTAGTCATGGGTTTTCAATTACACCATATCTTAGTTCTGGTGAAAGCTGGGTGACTCATGCTACTTCATGGCGTGGGGTTGACCGTTATAAATTGGAGAATGGTGCATACTGGACAAATGATAGCAACTTGTCAGTATCAAAACAAATGGGTTATACTGGCTCGTTATTAGCATCCGATGCAAGTGATTATGGACTAACAGTTACTCCTACAACTACTCAAACCATGACTATACCACTGGGAGAAACATTCTTAATACCAGCTTGGACCAATAAACAAGTCCGCCCATACATTTCTTGGTGGCAAAATAAATATACTGCCCAATACGAATATTACGCCTATAATAGCAGTACACAGACTTATTTTTATCACCGAGTGAATCTCTCTGCAACAAACGTGAACTATATCTCAAAAGATAAACAATTCTGGTCAGCGGAAAATACATCTAAAAATCCAAATGCTACCTCTCCCCAGCCCCCTAGTGGATGGTATTAAAGTACATCATTAAAACATGACCAATTGTTGATATAAAATCGCTGGATTGCTATGTAGGTCAATTAAAAAGATTAACTATGACCATAACTCATACTATACATCGAAAAGGGCAATGGATAGTCAATGGTGCAAATCAAGAGGTTTGGGATTCTACTGGGTTTACTAGGCTTGATCCAGTTCCTAATTATGCAATACTTGGATATACTGTAAGAATGCATTCGAACATAGTTGGACATAAATTACTTGAATTTAGTACATTACCTAATACTGAACTATCACAAAATATTAGCATTTCAATTGGTTCAGAAGGATTGGGAGGAACCACTGGCTGGCAATTCAATCCTATGAGTCAAACTTACTTCTCTTCTATGGGAGATGATAGTCAACAAGTAAGAGACTGGAAAGTTGTAGCAAACTCAATTATAAATGGTGAAACAAGAGTGACAGCACCAGGAATCCGTGTGACATCTGGGAACGGCATTGGTCAAAGGGGATCCTTTACAAAATTAACTTATCCGATTGGGAATAGCAATTGGATTCTTGAGGCGGGTACTTGGTTCTAATAATGTTAAATAGGTATACCGTGAAATAAGCGGTGTACCTATTTTTATTAAAATGTAGAGGAGGGGACTATATGAGCAAGAATAAAAAAAAATATATTATCCTTTCATCATTATTATTGGTGATAATCTGTATTATAACTATTGTTCAATACAGCAGGCCAGACATACCAACCAGTTATAAGCTAGAGTTACCAAAAGTAATTCTAAATAATGATGATAGTGAAATTGGAGAATGGATATTGCCTGCAATTATGATGGGAGAAGGAATAGATGAGGAATTCTTATGTAAAAACGTTTATATTGACAATATCAATCTTTTCGCTTATGAAGAAGTGTCTTATGTGAACTTTTCGATTTACTATGTCCTCGATCAGAAGCCAATACGAAGGAGCTATGTTATCGAAAAAGGAAAAGTTAAAGTATCAACAAATGAAATTTACGACTTAAATGCTGTTCACCTATTGCCAGTAACCACTTTTGTCGAACTTATTAAAGCTTCAGATAAAGATAAGATTAAAAATGTTTCAGGAATTACGTCAAGGATAACATTTATTTCAATGAATTTGATTAAAAGGCTAGATAAAGTAGAAATATCAGACGATACACTCGTATTTTATAGTAATCAATTTGTACCTTTCGGTGATATAGCACAACTTGACAACTTTGGAGTGACTTATATACAATTCGTTGGAATAGGTGGGGGGGTGGTTCTTCCTTTTCTTTTTTCATTGAAAAACTAGCAGGCAAATATCTAACATGTGTCTAATAATGGAAGAAGATCAGGAACAATCGACCCAACCTAAAATAACAGCTATCTTGGTTGGGGCGGTTCGTGAACATTAAAACGTTAAAACAATCTCAAACGTTAAAACAATCTCAGAGGAAGAAATGTCATTTTTACCGATTAGATTGGCAAATTTCAATTGTTCATTAAAACCGGTAGCGGGTTAAGGAGGCCACTGAAATAGTCCGTCTCTTAGAAAAAGGTGCAGCCCTTCAAAAAAATTGAAGAGGCTGTACCTTTTTCTGCTGTATAAAGAAGTCATCACGAAAAGCGGGTGATTGCGGATGATTCGGCAACAACAAGCTTTAGCTTTGAGAACATACGCGGCACTGTATGACATTGTCGTGCCGAAGGACAATATGCTCCATCATATTAATGAGTAAGTGGACTTCACTTTCATATATGAAGAACTCGAAAGGCGATCTTCGAAATTGTCCGACGTGGACATTTTGGAGCGCTCGAAGTGACGAAATTCTGCAATAAAATGCGGTTGAAAGACTTGAGCCTATTAGACATGAGACATGCTCATTGGCACGACAGTAGAACTCGACATCGAACAGAATATTCTAAAAAGCAACTCCTTCATCTCAAGCGGATATTGAAGTTAATAATCTGAGGATTCCTGAACGAGAACTTAATAAAACCGAAAAAAGGCATCCGTATCTCAAAAAATGGGGTTGGATGCCTTTTTTAAAAAAATTGCCTAACTCACCGAAGAAGATAAAATGCAAGTTCTTCAGTGGCCTCGCACAGGCTCCGCTTTTTTTTCTTGACACTTCTTGGCTGCGATGATAAGTTTTCGTTGAAACGCAGCCTTCGCGCTGCGACCCATTAACGCCAAAGAGGTGCTTTTCAATGCGTATGGCAAAGGTTGGCCTGCTTTTTGAGACAGAGCCGATGCAGAGAAGATGGCAGTTTGGATTGAATGTGTTTCAGTTATACATAGAAGAGATATTAGCTCATGCAGGCATTCCTTATACCGCTTTTCACCGGTTAGAGGAGCTGGAGCAGTATGATATCGTTATTGCCGGAATGGTTCGGGATGGGCAGGAAACGGCCGAGGCGCTATGGCGCTTCGCGAATGAAGGCGGAGTGCTGATCGGCTATCGCGGGCTGAACAAGCTTGCGGCACGACTGGGCTGCCAGCGTGAACAGGTGACAGGAGCCGGCTATGCCCATATGGCCGCTTCTCCTTACCCTTCCGAGCCGATGCGCTATGCGGAGGCAGAGGCTTGGGTGCTGGAGGAAAGCGGCGGCATGGAAGCAACCGCCGTTGGCTTGCTGCATGAGGCTCGTCCGGACGGCGCCGCCGCCGGGCCGGTGCTCCTCAGCTTCAGGACGGGGCAAGGCAGCATTCACCGCTGGGCTGTCGATGTGCCGGTGCTGATCGCCCAAATGCAGCAGGGCTCGTCTCCGGTGCTGGATGACGGCGTGCCGGCCAAGGACGGCTCCGGAGCTGTTGATGAAGGCATTCATAAGGCGGATGACCGGTTCGAAATGGATTGGGAGCTGGACCGCGGCGCTACCGGGACAGGGCTGCTCTACTTCAATCATCCTTACGCCGACTATTGGCGGGAAGCGATAATCGGTCAGCTGCTTCAAGCTGCAGCCGAACATGGGCTTACGCTGCCGTTCATCGACCTATGGCCTGACGGGGTGGACAATGTCGCGCTGCTGTCGCTCGACAGCGATCTCAATGACAATGCCGCCGCTGCTGCGGCACTTGATCTATTAGAGCAGTTGAGCGTGCGCTCCACTTGGTGCATCATCGAGCCCGGCCTTAGCGAGGATACTTATGCAAGGGCGAAGCGGGCCGGTCACGAGCTTGCGATGCATTACAACGCGCATGAGCGTGACGGGGGAGAATGGAGCCGCGACGCCTTCCGCGAGCAGAACGAGTGGGTGAAGCTAGCCACGGGAGAAGCCGATATCGTCTCCAACAAAAATCATTTTACCCGCTACGAGGGCTGGGGCGAGCTGTTTCAGTGGTGCGAGGCGTTCGGCATTCAGGCTGATCAGACGCGCGGACCAAGTAAAAGAGGCAACATCGGCTTCCCGTTCGGCACTTGCCAGCCATATCGTCCTATTGCCTGGTTCGACGAAGAGAACCGTTTATACGATGTACTCGAGATCGGCTTCCTTACGATGGATTTGAACTATCCTTCACTGGCGGATGACAGCGTTATTACCCCTTTCCTGGAAAGGGCGCAAAGAGTCAGAGGCGTTGCGCATTTCTTGTTTCACCATTATCATATACATCATCAGCCATCAGTCCATGAAGCGGCGGGCAAAGTCGTCAGGGAAGCGAAGGCATGCGGCTTCCAGTTCTGGACGAGCAGAGAAATAAACGATTGGGAGCGCAGCCGACGCGCTATGAAGCTTCAAATGGATACGATAGACGCGATAGAGCTTGTAGGCGCGTCAGCAGAGCACGATGCTGTCATATGGATGCCTGTAAGCAAGGATGCCGGCGCGGAAGCCGCCGAGCTTCGCTACGGCGTTCCATGTGTAAGGAAAGTGATAAGCGCGTGCGCTTGATACATGTAGATAGATGTCACTGTAAAAGAAATGTATTCATGAAGAGGTGGTCATGATGCTAAGTACGCCTGTAAGACGAATAGCCTCCGCTGCCGTAATCTTCATCGTCATGCTTTTACTTCAGCCAGCCGCGGCAAGCGCTAACGGGGGACCGCTTTATTATCCGGCGGATGCCTCAGGGCTTCTGCAATTCGATACGGATACAAATATTAGTCTTATCCGGGAGAAGGTCGCCTTCACGATCGAAGGCAACGACGAGTGGTACCGGAACAATGCGGACGTTGCCGTCCATTATGAGCTGCGCAGCAACGCTGCGGAGCGCAAAGAAATTAAAGTATTATTTTTAACGCCATATTCCGGGCATCTTGTCGTATCGGAGAAGCTGGACGGCTCCGACCGTATCATACCGATAACCGCTGCGACGCCGGAGAAGCCGGACAATTGGAATCCGAAGCTAATCAAAAATGTATATGATCCTGTCAGCGGCAAGCCGCTCGGCTTATCCTCCAGAGGGACAGCCTCTATTAATAAAGCGGAGGGAAGCGCGTTTCGCCTGCTGTTTGAGCCTTATGAAACGAAGCAAATTACGATCCGCTATTCCGAGGAAAGCGGCATGTACGATAAAGGCGTTATTCACACCGTTTTTTCGCATTTATATTATTTAACGCCAGCCTCGTTTTGGGAAGGAGAACCGGTCGTCGAGCTTGAGGTGACGCTGAAGGAGGAAGGCGGCGTTCTTCATTCTAATTTGCCGCTGACAAATACCGGGCCAACCGTATACAGCGCCGTACTGGACGGGCTGCCGCAGGAGGAATGGTATTTCTCCTATGCATACCCTAGCAGGCTGCTGTTTCCGACTAATTTAGAAGGCGAGCATAACCTGCTCGTGCTCGGCACCGCTCTCTTGATGACGGCTGCAGCTGCCGGCTTGGCGCTGCTGCTTCGCAATGTGTTCGTGATGACGGGCGCATCCGCCGGCATTATGGCGTTCACCGTCTACTATATAACGAAAATGGGCGGCTATCCGTTCAACCCTATATTTGTGGGCATGACGAATTTAGCATTGCTGGTGCTTCTCCTTTTTATCAATTACAGAGTTGGCAAAAGGATAAGGCGATGGAAGGGTACAGGCAACGATAAGGCAAGCTAATCCTTTAAAAAGCTAAAAAAAAGGACGGATCAAGCGCGAAGCTTGTTCCGTCCTTTTTGGGCTATTGTGCGGCTATTGCTTATTGCACCCATGCATCTACCTTGTCGGCGTTTTGCTCGACCCAAGCCTTGGCAGCCTGTTCAGGCTCCATGCCTTCTTGGATTTGAATCATGACGGATGCCATATCGTCCGGCGTCCAGTTGAATTTGTCCAGGAAGCTGTATGCCTCAGGCTGATCATCGTTTAGTCCTTTGCGTGCGATGGTATGGATTTGCTCGTCTCCGCCATACACATTTTTAGGATCGTCCAAATATTTCAAATCCATCTTGGCGAACATCCAATGAGGCGTCCATCCCGTTACGATGATAGGCTGTTGATTGGCATAAGCCTTCTCCAACTGCTGCGTCATAGCGGCGGAAGAGCTGGACAGCAGATTCCACTTATCGCGCAGTCCGTAGTCGTCGAGCACCTTTTCCGTCGACATCATGATGCCGGCGCCCGGCTCTATGCCTGTAATCGTATAGTCAACCGTCTCTCCGGCGGCGTCAGTTTTCAAGTCCTCGATACTGTTAATGTCCATATAGGCCGGGACGACGAGGCCGATTTTGGTCCCGTCCAGATTCGGGCCGAGATCTTCATATTGCCCCTCATATTTCTCCGCATAGGAGGCATGCGTTGTTGGCAGCCATGCGGCGACTATGGCGTCGGCGCTGCCGTCCGCGATGCCGGCCCACATTGGCCCGGCGTCAACCTGAAGCATTTTGACGTCATAGCCCAAACGCTGCTCCAGCACTTCTTTTACGACGTTTGTGCTGGCGATTTCGGAATCCCAAGCAACGTAGGCCAGCGTAATTTTTTTGCCGTCTGTCCCGGATGTAGAGCACCCGGCCAATACAACGAGCAATGCGGCAAGCGCCGCTGCTAATAGACTGCTTCTCATTTTCATTTTCAACTTGTTCATGTAATCTCTCCTCTTATAAAATTCAACGGACCTTCGATTTGCGAATGACGCCCTGCGTCAGCCGGTCCAAAATAATGGCAAGGATGACGACTGCCAGTCCGGCTTCAAAGCCGGCGCCGGTCTTGCCTTGCGTGACGGCACGGTATACATACTCGCCTACGCCTTGCGCTCCGATCATGGAGGCGATGACGACCATGGACAGCGACAGCATAATGGTCTGATTAATGCCAGCCATAATGGTCGGCGTCGCGAGCGGAAGCTGCAGCTTGAACAGCTTTTGCGACGGCGTTGAGCCGAATGCGTTGGCTGCCTCGACTAAATCCTCAGGTACCTGGCGAATGCCCAAATTCGTAAGTCGTATGGTAGGCGGTATCGCAAATATGATGGACGATATGACGCCCGGCACAACGCCAAGATTGAAGAAGGTGATAGCCGGCAGCAAATATACGAAAGCGGGCATCGTCTGCATAAAATCGAGAATCGGCGTTATGATCCTTTGCGCGATTTCGCTGCGAGCGCATAAAATGCCGATCGGTATGCCGATAACGATGGAGAATATAGCTGCCGTCAGCACGAGAGCGAGCGTCTGCATCGTTTGGTTCCACAGGTTGAGATTGTCAATGATGAGCAGACCGATAAAGGTGAATAGCCCCATCTTCCATTTTCCGATGTACCAGGCGAGCGCAGAGAACAGCACGATCAAGACGAGGGACGGGAACAAAGTCAGAAACGATTCCAGCCCGTCTACCGTCTCTCCGATAATAAGCCTTATTGCTTTGAACAGCGGATCCAGATTCGTTTCAAGCCATGCCTCTAGCGAATCGATCCATTTGGACAGAGGGATTTTCGGAATGTTCATGCCGGGTCGCCTCCTTCCATTAAGCTGCTGTTGCCGGCCAGCCCAGCTAGCACAGCTCCTTTAATAACGACGCCCTTCAGCCGGTTGTCTTCGCCGATGACGCTGACCGGAAGCCGCGAATTGCTCATCAGCTCGAACAGCTCATTCAGCAGCGTGTCCGGCGAAGCAGTCGGAACTTCCTTAATGAGCACCTCTTCAAGCTTCAGCCCTTTTTTGAGCGCGTCGGACGCATCCTCCGCTGTAATGACGCCGATCATGTGCATCCCTTTATCGACAACGTACAGGCTGGAAACGCCTCGATCCCGCATAAATTGCAAGGCAACGCGAGGCCCCTTCTCCAGCGTGATCGTCTCGGCCTTCATCATGACATGAGAGGCTGTCAGCACCTTCGATAAATCGACATCCTCGACGAACCGCTCAACATATTTGTTGGCCGGCTGCATTAAAATTTCTTCCGGCGAGCCGATTTGAACGATGCTTCCATCCTTCATCAACGCTATTTGATCGCCGATTCGCAGTGCCTCATCCAAATCATGCGTAATGAAGACGATCGTTTTTTTCATTTTTGACTGCAGCTCGAGCAGCTCATCCTGCATATCCTTGCGGATGAGCGGGTCAAGCGCGCTAAAAGCTTCATCCATGAGCAAAATATCGGGATCGTTGGCGAGTCCTCTAGCGAGCCCGACACGCTGCTGCATACCGCCGCTTAGCTGCTCGGGATAGCTGTTCTCCCAGCCATCGAGCCCGACGAGCTTGAGGGAGTTCATCGCCATTTCACGCCTCTTTTTTTTATCTACGCCTTGCACCTCAAGACCGTATTCTACATTTTGAATAACGGTGCGATGAGGAAACAGCGCGAACTTTTGAAACACCATCCCGATATTTTTTCTTCTAAATTGTCTTAGCTGCTCCGTCGACATGCTTAGCACGTCCTGACCGTTGAACAGCACTTGGCCCGCTGTCGGCTCGATCAGCCGGTTCAGCAAGCGTACGAGCGTCGACTTCCCGCTGCCTGACAAGCCCATAATGACGAAAATTTGCCCCTCCTCGATGGAGAAGCTGGCTTGATTGACGCCGACAGTCATCCTCGTTTCCTTCAAAATTTTATCTTTAGACCATCCTTTATCGAGCAGTGCAGCAGCCCGTTTAGGATCAGGCCCGAATATTTTAGTTAGTTTCTTGGCTTCTATAATTGCCATATTGTACCCCCTTCTCTGTTGAACTCCGCTTTATTAGTGTAGATGTCTTCGTTAAATAAGGTCAAAACGCGTGAGCATTCGTATAGTTTGTACAGTTATAACTTTACGTACTTTACATACGGTATTCTCTTTATATCTCCTTTTTTCGTTTCTGTCTTATTCTTTACATTTACATGGGCATTTGATTACAATACTTGATGAAGGTATGATAGGGGGAAGAACTCCTCAGGAGGATCGTAATGAATGAACTTTCACAATTAACAGATGAGCAGCGCGAGAAGCTGAATAAAGCGCGCAGGCGCGTTATTGAATCGATCGGTAAAAATATGGATTTGTACGGCATAACGCTGTCGATCGGCCATTTATACGGAAATATGTACTTTAATGAGCATCCGGCGACGCTCGACGAGATGAGCGCGACGATGGGAATGAGCAAAACTTCGATGAGCACAGGCATGCGGACTTTGCATGACTTGAAAATGATAAATAAGGTTTGGGGGAAAGGCTCCAGAAAAGATTTATATGAGGTGGAGCCGGACTGGCATCAAAATTTTACCGATTTCTTCTCGATTAAATGGAGCAAGGCCGTCGAGCAAAATATGATCGCATTGAACCGCTCCATGAAGGAATTGTCCCAGCTGAAGGAGCAGTATGACGAGGATGATCCGTTTCAGCGTATTTTAACGGTCGACATATTGAAGATCGAAGAAGGATTGAAATATTACAAATGGCTGGAGCGTCTCATTCATTCTTTCGAGACTGGAGAGATTTACCGCTATATTCCGAAAGAGGACTAAATCGCTTCACATATACAGTCAGCATGCAAAAGTCCAAACATTGCTTTGGGCTTTTGTCGTTTTAATGAAAAAATCTAGAAAGGATGGATGTCCGATGAACAGCAACGCGCCGCTTCTCATTATAAATGCAAGAGCTGTACTTCCTGAGCAGACCGTTCAGGCAGCTATAGCCGTCGTTAACGGCCGGATTGAGGGCGTATTGGAGAAGCTAGCCCAAGTACAGCAGTGGAAGAGGGATCATCGAACTGCGCGCATCATCGATGCCAAAGGCCAGTATGTGCTGCCCGGTCTCATTGACATTCATTGCGATACGATTGAAAAAGAAATTCAGCCCCGGCCGAATACGCTGTTTCCGCTCGATATGGCGCTGCTTGAATTCGAACGCAAGCTGCCGCTTCACGGTATAACGACAATGTATCATTCGCTTTCGCTTGGAATCGGCATCAGCCTGAGAGGCGATCATTTACTGACCGGAATGGTCGATTATATTCATCATTACAATAAACGGCGGGCAATGATTAGAAACCGGATCCATCTTCGTTACGAGGTTTCTCATTTGGACGGCCTGCCGATCGTCGAGCAATATTTAAAAGAAGGGAAGATCGATTATTTATCGTTTATGGATCATTCTCCTGGTCAAGGGCAGTATCGGGAGCCGGGCTCGTTCGAACGTTATGTGATGAAAAATCAAGGCGTCGGTCTCGATGAGGTGCATGCGATTGTGAAAGAGCTGCAGGAGCGCCGACAGCTCGTCGATTGGGGGCAATTGCGCAGGCTTGGGAATTTAGCAAAGCAGAACGGTATCGCAATCGCCTCTCATGACGACGACAGCGCTGAGAAAATCGAGGAGTCCATTTCTTTCGGCGTTACTGTGTGCGAGTTCCCGATCAACAGGGAGGCGGCCCAGCATGCCTCAGCCAAAGGGCTGCACGTATGCGTAGGAGCTCCCAATGTAGTGAGGGGCGGCTCGCATGACAAAAATCTTCGAGCGATTGATGCGATTAAAGAAGGCTCGGCCAACATCCTATGCTCCGACTACCATCCATCCTCGCTGCTGGCGGCGGTCTTTAAGCTCGCTGGCGAGGGAACGGCTGCTTTGCCTGAAGCTGTGCGGATGGCTTCGCTCCATCCGGCGCGCGCGCTTGGCGCAGATCGCGAGCTCGGCTCAATCGAGCCGGGCAAAGCAGCCGATCTCATTCTGGTCGATCAGTTCGATCATTTGCCATGGGTAACCGCCGCTATTGTCGACGGGGAGACGATATATTCGGCTGCGGCTCGTTATTGAGCGGGATGTGTTCCGTTGTTCAGATGACTGTGCAGCACTTGCACCATACGGTTATGATCGTCTTGGCTGCAGTTTTGCCAGATCATTTCAAACAGAACGCCAAGTCCGGGGAGCGCCCGCTCGTCATGGCCGATGGAGTCCTCGATAACTTCAGTCAGCTCGGCGTTTGACTTGTTCTGCACGCGATGAACGATGGCTTGCCGCAAATCGATATTGTTCAAACGAAATTACCTCCTGCCTAGATTAGATGTACTTAATTACTATATCCTGAGCAGGACATTTTCATCCTGCATCGGCGCTTGTGCTATAATCGAATTAGAATGATACATACACGGCTTAACGTAGATGAGGGGATACATTCAAATGGCAAAGAAGCAGTTTGCAGTTATCGGCATCGGCCGCTTTGGCTCAAGCGTAGCCAAGGCGCTGACCGATATGGGCTATGAGGTGCTCGCGATTGATGAGTCGGAGCAGCGCATTCAGGAAATAGCCGGTATGGTTACTCATGCGGTATCGGCTGACTGTACCGATGAAGAAGCGCTGAGGGCGCTCGGCATCCGCAATTTTGACGTCGTCGTCGTTGCAATCGGACAAGACATCCAGTCCAGTATTCTAACGACGCTTATTTTAAAGGAGCTCGGTGTAAAGACGCTTATCGTCAAAGCGCAAAACGAATTGCACGGCAAGGTCGTCGCCAAAATCGGAGCGGATAAGGTCGTCTATCCGGAGCGCGATATGGGTCTTCGCGTAGCGCACCAGCTCGTTTCGCCTAATTTTATCGATCATATCGAACTATCCGAGGACTACAGCATCGTCGAAATTAAGGCGCCCGTACAAATGGTAGGAAAAAGCCTGAAGCAGCTTAACATTCGGGCAAGATACAAATGTAACGTTATGGCCATTAAAAACGGCGGCCGAATGGATATTGCGCCGAATGCCGACGATCTTATAACCGCACAGGATATTTTTGTTATTGTGGGTAAAAATTCAGATTTACGCAAGCTGGAGCTTGCTTATTCGGAAGGTTAAAAGCAAATGAATGCATATCGAGACCAATTGATTACTTCTATTCAAAATGAACGCGTCAAGGGCTGGGCGGCCCTGCTCGACAAAAAGCATCGCGACCGCACGGGATTGTTCATCATTGAAGGCATCCATCTTGTGCTGGAAGCCTGCAGCGAAGCAGCGCCGGTGGAGACGATCGTGTACGACGCGGAGCGCGGCATTCCGACCGAGCTTCTGCCATGCAGGGAGGCGGTGAAGGCGGAATGGATTCAAGCTTCTCCTGCTGTTATGAGCAGATGTACAGGCACCGATTCGCCGCCGCCGGTATTTGCTGTCGCAGCCAAGCCGAAAGTGGACAAGGCCGTTCTATATCGGAACGACAGCCTTATCGTCGTTCTGGACGGGGTGCGCGACCCCGGTAACGTCGGCACGATCATTCGCAGCGCGGACGCGGTCGGCGCACATGCCGTCGTGCTGGGCAAAGGATGCGCTGATGTCTACAATCCGAAGACCGTCCGCTCGACGATGGGCTCGCTGTTCCATTTGCCGATCATTGACGGCGCCGATCTGCCAAAGCTGCTGCAGGATGCGAAGGAGCGGGGCATGAAGCTTGTCGGCACGAGCCTGCAAGCGCAGCATAGCTGTTACAGCTATGACTGGAAGGGCCCGACCTGGCTCGTCATGGGCAGCGAGGGCAGCGGCGTCTCTCCGCAGGTGAGCGCGCTGGTCGACGAAGCCGTCATTATTCCGATGGCGGGGCGGGCCGAATCGCTCAATGTGGCGATGGCGGCGACCGTACTGCTGTACGAGGCGTTGAGGCAAAGGGATTATAATTGAACAGACGAAGACCGGAACTGTGAGTTGTAATTCAGTTTGTCACTAGTTGGAACGTATTTTGTCACTCATTTTGAACGTAATTTTGTCACAAGAGAGACGGTTCAAAATTAAGTGAAACTCCATAGTTAATAAGGAGTTTCAGTCATTAAAGTGGATAGTTATAAATCAATTTGAGGATAAAAAAACAGCAGTGTAAGAACGTATGTTTTTGTTTTTTTGATGAGCTTTTTTTGGAACGACCAATGTCACAAATCGTAATGGAGTGAGCGATTATGGTTAATACAATCGGTGATAAAGTTAAGACGATTCGAAAGCAACATGAGCTCACTCAAATTTCATTTGCTGATAAACTTGGAATCTCTCAGGGAAGATTAAGTGAAATTGAGAAGGGAAAAACTAAACCATCAGCCGATACTCTTCAGCAATTAAGAAGTAAGTTTCAAGTTGATTTGAATTGGCTTTTGGATGAAGAATAAAACATAATAGTGTTTTCCGTAAGCGATAGCTGAGAATATTTTATTCTTAGCTATCGCTTTTTTATTATATAAGTGGACAGAAGTGATTAAGCTAACGGGCAGGATAGCTCAATAAATTACACCACGAGGCTACCGCAGATGATCGGCAGCCTTGTTAAGCAATCGGGTAGAAGAGTTTAAGAAGAAAATAGACTATGAAATATCCAATGGAAAAAGTTGTTTAAATTTATGGAACTTAATCCTCAATTTTTCCGTATGACTACATGAATGGTCTTTAATGCAGGGAGGTATATGGCTTGGCTGATAAACAAAAAGCTGTTCCGTTTTTAAAAAAATATTGGGTATCTTCTATTGGTGTTTTTTTATTGTCACAGATAATCTTTATTATATGTGAAGCAACAGGCTGGATACCTAATTATAGAGAGATTGATGGAACATTATTTGGGAGGATTACTGAATCTTCAATTTTTAGAGAGTGGTTTACTTTTTATGAAACACCAAATTTCAATTTACTTTCTGTCTTTTTTGGCATCTTTTTTCTTGTGCCTGGAATAATAAGTGCAATAAAAAATATTTTTTTCACAAAGTCTACATAAGCAAAGACTCTAAACGACTGTTGTTGAGATATAAATTAGTCACTAAAAATGAATAAGGTTTGTGAAAAGATATCCCTAAGCTATCGGGAGACTATAGTTGAATCACATAAGGAGCAGTTTGCCTCGGCAGCTGCTCCTTGTTTTGGTTAAGCTAACGGGCAGATTAACGCAATGAAGCAAAAACGTGATTGATTTATATGATTTTCCAGAATACAATATAGTAAATATCTGGTATGTGCAACTGGCGTAAACGTGGATAACCACGAGGAAGCACATATTCATATCGCCGTACGCCTGGGCAAAGTATTTGATTTTAGATCAGATCCTTTTTTTATTTCACATGATGAAAGGTCAGGTGCTCAGAAATGAAGATGGCTTACATTCTGTTTGATAATATGACTACGTTAGATTTTGTTGGTTTTTATGAAGCTGTAACATGGATGGGAATTCTAAAAGCAAAAGAAAATGTGTCGTGGGATTTTTGTTCGAACAAAGAACAGATCACCGATGACAGAGGATTAACAATAAAAATCAATCACGTTTCCCCGGACCTTTCGGTCTATGATTTGATTTTTATTCCTGGAGGGTTGTCTACAAGGCAACTCAGATATGATACTGACTTTATCTCATGGATTCAGACCGCACGAAATGTAGAATATAAAGTGTCTGTTTGTACGGGATCTTTAATTCTGGGGGCTGCTGGAATGTTAAATGGGAAAAGAGCAACAACAAATCCTTCTGCATATGAATTATTGACACCTTATTGCTCAGAAGTTGTTAAGGAGCGCTATGTAAGAGATGGTAACATTTTTACGGGTGGAGGAGTATCTGCTTCCATCGATTTGGGTCTGTATTTCATAGAATCGCTTACTAATGAAGAGGTGCTTCAACAAGTTCAAGAAAAGATGGATTACCCATACTATTCACCGAGAAGATAAAAGTATTCACGTTAAGCTAACGGGACACGATAGTTTAATAAAAACACGGAAGCAGCCGACCACAATGATCGGCTGCTTCATTACGCTAACGGGCAGGAGAATAGAGCTGTAACGAGGAAATAACATAGTGTTATTATCAACTTTTGAGGTGATGAGATGGAAAAAGAACAGCTTCTAAATGAAATGAAACAAGATATGCTACGTGAGATTCAAACAGCGGTTAAAGAAATTAAATTAAGTGATTCAGATGAAGTATGTTATATTTCTCTACTAGGAACTGATTACGAACCTGTCCTCGGGTTAATCACTGTTGGAATAAAATCATTTAGAGACGAAATGATTCAAGAAGAAGTCAGTCAGAAGCTATGGTATTTATGGAATTCTGCTGAGATGCCAGCACGGTATCAGGTCGGGTTGGAAAAAGTGCTGCCTTCGTTTCAAGATAAGCAGGAGAAATTTATGGAATTAACTGAGGCTGATGATTGGGAAGAAACATGGGAATCTTGTCAGAATGTTCGATTTGAGGTTGCTTATCAATTAAACTCCGTAGATTGGAGTGCTATTTTACCTGTAACAACTGATTTTGTCTTGTATTCGGATTGGGAAGCTATCGATGTTGAAAATGGTGACTTAGTTAGAAGCATCCCGAATGAAAAGCTGCTCATTCTAAAGGAACAGAGCTTGGTATAAGTAATTGAACTAACGGGACACGTTAGTTCGAACTCTGCAGAAAAGCTGGTTTTAAAAGAGCGGCTTAAAGCCAAAACCAGAGAGGAATTGTTAAGTAATGAATGTAACGATAACAACAATCATATCTCAGTGTGAGAAGCTTTCTGATGAAGAAATAAAAATGGTTACCGATGCACTATCCAAAGGTTTTGAGAGGCAGATTCAAAATTTAATACCTGAACTAGTAACATTTAATCAAGATGAATTAGTTGTCATTAGTAATGTATTAACGGGATTAATTCTTACAAAAGAGAATGTACCTGACATCTTAGAATCTTATGAACGGTTAAAGGGCACAGATCTTCCTAACAAAATTACCTTCAGCAAGTTTGCAAAAGATTAAGCTAACTGGGAACTTTGGAAAATGTATAAAGTTACTTATTCGAATCTACATTAGAATTAGGAGCGTGATGAGTGTGAGCTTGAAAAAAACATATTGTGAGCTTGTGCAACTAAACAAGCAACGTAACGAGTGGGGTAGTTGGCTTGACGATGAAGTGACTTGGAAATTTGTTTCTTCGCTTAATGAAGAAGAAAGATTCAAAACAATTATGGATCCTGAACTAGCGGCTGACTTTTTGCCAGGTATATTCAAAGCATTCAACATAAAAAGTGATGATGTTAATCATATTGATATATTCCCTGAATTCATTAATCTTCTATATCAAAACTTGAAAATTAATGTTTCTGATGACTGGGTCATAATACCTTTAATCGATGCAGAGCTGGAAAAGAGTATAGAGATTAATGAGAATGCGTTTGTGATAGCTGGGGAAAGGTTGGACAGAATTAATGAAATTAGCGAACTAATAGGTATTGATAGCAATGAACTTGCAAATCGTATTGAACATACAGAAACGTCAAGGTCACCAGATTTTTTGCGTGATCCTTTGTTAATGCTAAAAATAACTCACCAACAACAAATTGTGCAACGAAGCGCTGAGAATATTGCATTTGATGCTGTGAATTTTCTGAATATATTGTATTGGGCACATATCTTCCCTAAATACGCGATTTCGGACTTTAACAGATTATTTTCTCGTAGAAAGAGACAGATAAATAAGCATTTGGTTATTCAAAACATCAATGGTGCTCGGTGGGGGCATAGGCCAATACAATTTAACTATTCATGTAAATTCGGATTGAATTGGTTAAATGATAATGTGATGAAAGAGCGTTTCGGACAACTGATGAAATTGAATGATATAAATACTGTACACAATGAATTGTCAGAACGTTTTCTGAGAGGGATTCGTTTTTTTGTTAGAGCTATCTATACAAAAAATAGTAATCGTTATTTTGACATGGAAGCCGATAGGATACTTTTATTAAATATTGCGACTGAAAGTGTTTTATTAAAACAAAATGAAGACGGGAAATCCAGTGGAATACGAAAAAGGCTAGCTGCATTAGGTGATGTTGAAAATTTAAAAATTAAGGATCGGAAGGACATAATATATCGAATGACGGGGCTTAGAGGAGGATATGTTCATGAAGGGGTGCTATTAAATGAAGTGAGTAATAGTACGAGGAATGGTGAGGATTTAATGACAGACCTCAATAACTACAGCAGAATGTTAGCAAGATTTTTAAGTAAAGCATATGTGCTGACAGAAGAGATGAAATTGAATGCAATAAAGCTAAATAAAAACATAGAAGAACAGTGGTTTGATTATCTTAAACGATTTTAATTCGTTAGGAACAGTTTTATATGGTCAAACACAATTGGTTTGAAAAGTTCCCTTTGTCGGAGGCGACTATTATAAGGGGGACTTACTTGTAGTTACCTTAAAGATTGAGAAAGATTTTTGGAATGCAAATCCTGATCTTTATTATGAACTCGACTTAATAGTGACTGATGTCAAACTCACAATTGATAAGTTATCTCCTATAATGAACTCGTATAAGGCATTCAATTGAGATGTAGTTCAAGATTAATCTGTTGCGCTATCGGGACACGTTAGTGAAATACAGAAACACGGCAGACGGACAGATGGATCCGCTGCCTTTGAAGTAACGGGCAGTTATTGCAATAACGACGACATATACAACCGTCATTAATTGGAGTATACTGGTGGTATGTTCTTCAATTATGAGAAATGGGTGAAATATTGAGTATTAAACTTTTAGATGTAACAGAAGAGGTTTTTTTTGATGTTATTAATTTGAAGTCCGATGCAGATCAAGAAAAGAGAATTCAGATATTTGAGAGATGGGTTGGTTCAAATGCGTTTTTTTAGGGGCTTGCCAGGTATTTGGTTTTACTCCAAGAGCTATCTATGACAACGAGACTTTGATAGGATTTACCTCCCATGGCTTTAGAAAAGAACACGGTCGATATGAGCTAATAAGTATGATGTTAGGTCATCAATTCCACGGAAAAGGGTACGGGAAGCCAATTGTACAAGCGATTGTGAATGAGATGGTAGAAATGTATAACTGCAAAGAAATATTATTATCTGTAATACATGACAATCAACGGGCAATTCGTGTTTATGAGAAGGTTGGTTTTAGACCAACTGGTGAAATTGAAAAAGGTTTCCATGATGAACCCATATACTGTTTGAAATTGAGCTAACGGGCACGTTAGTGAAATACAGAAACACGGCAGACGGACAGACGGATCCGCTGCCTTTTTTCATTGAAGTAACGGGCAGGGTGGTTCCAATTATGGTAATATGAGGTTATCTTAGAATGAGGAGTGAAGGAACATTTGGGATTTCTCATATTGATTTTGATAATTGGTTTCATATGCGTTATCAGTTACCTCAGAGCAATTCACATTTCTCTTCAACAAATAATAAAAAATAGAGATATGGAGAATGATTAGTAATTTTCGTTCAACTAACGGAAGGCTTTATTTAAATAATACACATTGATGAGCAGGCGCTACGGTATCCTGCTCTTTTCATTAAACTAAAGGACAGTTATGCGTAAACATGTTCATGTTTGGTTTGACATCTTAGCGTCTGAAAAAGAGTAAATAATAGATCTGTTCTTTCCTTTGTGGTAAAATTTTTACATCGGGAGTGTATCCAGCGGAACGCTACCCAGGACTATATATGTTTTGTTGTTTTAAACTTAATCCATTGCTCTGATTCTGGTTGAACAGAGACTAAGGAGGAAATGACATGTCAAAAACGATGAATTATTTACATCAAAAGAAATTAGATGGCAAGAGAATAACAATGCTTACATGTTATGATTATCCAACCGCTGTACTTCAAGATCAAGCAGGAATAGACGTGATATTTGTAGGTGACAGTTTAGGTACGAACGAACTTGGGTATGAGCGTGAAATATCTGTTACTTTGGATGAAATAATTCACCATTTAAAGGCTGTACGTCGTGGAGTGAAGGAAGCTTATTTGCTTGCTGATATGCCTTACAAAACCTATGAAAACCCCGATAGTGCCTTGAAAACTGCTAAGGATCTTCTCTCTAATGGGGCGGATGGAGTGAAATTGGAAGGCTTCCAAGAGGAAGTGGTGTCTTATCTGAGCAGTAAAAATATTGAGGTATGGGCACATTTAGGATATAATCCTCAATTTCATGAAAATGTATCTGTTCAAGGGAAGACAATTGAAACAGCTAAAAAAATCTTGAGAGAAGCCATTGGTTTACAACATGCAGGAGCACTGATGATTGTGCTTGAGCTTGTGCCAGAGGAATTGGGAAAGACAATTACTGAAAAGCTCCAACTACCAACAATAGGCATAGGAGCTGGTAGATTTACGGACGGACAAGTGCTCATCGTACAAGATATGTTAGGAATAACCCCTCGCTCAATTCATCATTCTAAAGATTTCGCAAATTTAAAAACAATTATGTCCGATGCCTTCAAACAGTATGCAAACGAAGTCATGAATGGCGACTTCCCTAAGAATGGTAATGTAAGAAACATGAAAGACGATACCCTAAAACAATTTTTGGAATGGGCAAGATGCTACCCAGAAAAAATATGACAGCATTGTTGATTTTTCTTGGCGTTTCATTAGTTCCATCAACATAAGGAAATAACCTTTACTTCCACAAAATTGAAGGGTGAATTCTATGCAATTAGTAATAAAGAATATTTCGGAAAATGAACTGGAAGACTTTCTTTCAGTTCTGAAGGATGCCACACTATGGCTCAAAAATGAAGGTAAAGAAATGTGGAATGATAGTCAATTGTCCTCTGTAAATCTGTTGAGGAACAACTCAATTGATCAACTGTTTATTGGTTATATAAACTATGAGATAGCTGCAGTTATGATCCTTCAGGAAGAGGATAAGACATTTTGGCCTGATGCCAAAAACGATTCATTATTTCTGCATAAATTAGCTGTACGTAGGAAATATGCAAAACAAGGAATATCTAAAGACATGATAAATTGGGCAAAATCGCGAGCAAGAAATCTTAATATGAAATATTTAAGACTTGATTGTGCTGCGGAAAGATTCAAATTATGTGAGTTTTATGAGATGCAAGGATTTAAAATGGTAAATGAAAGGGTCATGTTTGGGAAATACCCAACAGCATTTTATGAATTTGAATTTATTCAAGATGTCGATTGAGCTAACAGGAACATTAGCTCAATAAACACGATTAGACGGCAGCCAGTAAATGGCTGCCGTTTTCTCAACTAACGCGCAGCAGGATAGTTCTATCGAGATTGCCTAATACCTCTTCTACATGTAATTAAAAAGTATCATATGCCAAGTGTTATGAATCAATTCAATAAGGTGATTTCAATCAGCGGCGGGTCTGTTCTTTCACTTGATAATAAAAAGATTAAGTTATCGTCGGGTCTTATTGTTGCACTAATTTCATCCCCAAAAACACTTATCGACCGACTGAAAAATAATGAGAGCAGGCCACTCTTAAGTAGCGATAAAGAAGAGCAGTTATTGAAAATGATGTAAAGTAGAAGCGGAGCATACGATTTTAACCATTTGAGTATAGATACCGATGCTTTGTCTGTAGAGCAAACAATAACAACTATATTAGCGCGTTATCAGGCTCAGGTTTAGGGTTGAATTTACTTCTTACTCGTTAAGCTAACGAGTAAGTTTAGTCGAATATATGGTACTATTTGGGATGTCTGTAAAATGAAAAAGAGCATTCATTGAGGGGGACGGGAATGGAAACCACAATAGGACTTATCAGGCATGGAGTTACCGAATGGAATAATCTTGGTAAAGCTCAAGGTATATCCGATATACCCCTAAATGAAGAAGGAATAAAGCAAGCTACTGCATTGGCTAATAGACTATCAATCGAAGAATGGGACATTATTTTTTCCAGTAATCTGACGAGAGCTAGGCAAACTGCAGAAATAATAAGGCAATCTTTAGGAGTGGCCTTAGTATTCACTGATGAACGTATTAGAGAAATTAATTGCGGGTTAATTGAGGGCACCACCGAAGAAGAACGCGTTGCTCGTTGGGGAGTTAATTGGCGTGAGCAAAATCTTGGTATGGAAGATTTCCAAGTGGTCGCAAAGCGTGGTATAACTTTTCTCGAAGAACTAATAGTGGAACATGCTGATAAAAGAATTTTAATTATAAGTCATGGAGCATTGATTGGTTTGTCATTACAACATCTACTACCGCAACGTTTCCCAAAAACACATATAGACAATATCTCTTTAACCATTCTCACGCATATAAACAACGATTGGGCATGTCAATTATACAACTGTACCAAACACCTTCAGCAGGAGTGCATTAAGCTAACGGTAAACTGTAGTGAAGTGGCTTGCAACAGGTGAGATCCTCTTTTCTATTGAAGTAACGGGCAGAATAGTGGGATAAATTGTCGGTATTACCAGTAAGGTCATAGCATGCTAAAATGATGTGAGTACATGCAGTTCGAAACGGCAAAAGAGGAAGGTTGATGGACATGGAGCTAGTGCAACAACACTTGACGGGGTTCCTTAAAAGCGTTGTCAAAGGGGAGAGACAAGACACAGCGGCTTTCAACAGGCGAATGGACGATGCATTCAAAATCGCTAACAAGGACGCGGAGAAAGAAAGAATTTTGAGTAAGTCAGAGCGAAACCAAATGAGAAACCAAGTCATTAGTCTTGTTAAATTTGGGTTATTGACGGTTGGCGGCATTTACTGTATTTCTAAAATTTATTCTGCAACTAACGGGAAACGATTAAGGAGGAAATGGCATGAATGAATTAAGAAAGTACGGAACCGTAACGCACAAGAAATGCCCGCATTGCGAAGAAGGGCATATGATGATTTCATTTCATCGGAAATGGATAGAGGAAGGGCGACTTGAAATTTGCGATAGTTGCAGTTATGAGGTATTCGACTTTGAGAGCGAACGAGCGGAAGATTAAATAAAACGATAGTTGAGGAGCTCTGCACGGCAGCTTCATTTTCATTTATTAAAGTAACGGGCAGGATAACGTAACTATCCAAGTAGTGGAAGTGTAAAATAAGGATGGTGGTGATGAGGGGAAATAAAGTTTTTTAATTGAAAATAAAGTTATTTTAATTGTTGGTATATACTTAAAGGTCCAGCCGATTAAAAGGAGAGATTATAACCATATGAAAGATATATTTTCATACAATAACGATATTGAAAAAAACGCTTATATGAATTGGCGAACACAACATTACGACCATATCCACAATATGATTGTTATTGCAGAAGGGTTTAGAGATTCAGCTTTATTATTAGTAAAAGAAATCTTAGAAGACAATAGCGGAAAAAGAGCTGATAATTTGATTTTCCCAATTCTATTCAATGCGAACCACAGTATTGAAGTGTATTTAAAAGCAATCTGTTGGACGCAAAATCAATTATTGGGTAAGAACGATACGTTTGACGGGAATCATAATTTACAAGGGCTATTTAAAAAAGTAGTAGATTTAGAAAACGAATTGAAAAACTCGAATGAGCAAGTATTTCATGAGATGCTAAGTAACCTAAAGGCATATATTAATGAACTTTACGGGAAAATCGAACGAACAGCGATAGACAAAAAAGGAAATAATAAAACCCTTCACGATATTACATTTTGTCGTTACACGTTAAACAATGATTTAGAACCACAATTCTATATTAATACATTCGATAATGTAGTAGTGGATTTAGAAAACTTCTTTACAGTATTCCAAGATATTTTTGATAGCCTTGATTCACTATCAATACACTATTTAAGTTTGCTTGAAGGTAAGCAAGAAGCTGAATATGAAGCACGCCAAATCCAAGCAGAAATGGCATCTGAACTTCGTGGTGAATAGTGAATAATAAATCACCTAGTTTTTGATTGTAGTAATAAAGGACGCTATTTCACTAACGGGTACTATAGTTGAATCACATAAGGAGCAGTTTGCCTCGGCAACTGCTCCTTGTTTCTGTTAAGCTAACTGGCAGGATAACGGGGAAACGGCATCGAAATAAGATAGATGAAAAGAGGTTCTATTTGAATATGATTTATCTAGCAAATTGGAGGCCGATATGGGGTATTTCGCTAGGATATACCGACTGTTAAATCAAGGATATCGCGAGCTTCAGGAGGATTTTCTGACTGAAATCTTTGCAGAAGTATTGCAAGATTCATCTTTGTTGAGATCATTCTGTACATATTTTCTTACAAGGGACCCGGGACCATTAGAATTACTAAAGGTGTCAACACAGGTAACGTTCTCGAAACTTCCAGGCCATGCATCCGATAGTCGACCAGACTGTGTGATTGAATGCAAGGAACTGAATGGTAGGAGATGGGTTATCTTTATTGAAAGCAAGTTAGGCTCTGGGGAGGGACAGGAACAGCTGTCGAGATATGCTGAACACTTAGCGTCTTACAAAGCAAGAGGTTATCAGACGTATCTCTTGTACATAACACAATATTACGATCCCAAAGACGAGCGGTCCATTTTTGTGAACGGTATAACTGCTAACTTCCATGCCCTTCGGTGGTATCAGGTGTACGAATGGTTGGTCCGACACCAAGATGTGTTTACCCGTAAAGTATTGGAGTACATGGAGGAGATGAAATTGAGCGATAGTCGCAGGTTTGTACCACAAGATATTTATGCACTCCAACAGATGGGGCGTTTGCAATTGATGTTAGACGAGACTTTCGACGGACGCGTTGAAATGACGATGAGTTCGCTGTTTGGAAGGCCGATCGGCTGGTCCAATCGGAACGTGCAGTTGAGGGATTTTAATCGGTATTTCAAAGGTAGCGATCAAGGGAATGGAAGTTGGATACACTGCGGAATAGAGTTTTCGAATGGTGACTACCCGAGCGCCACGGTTAGGTTCGAGGTGGCTCCCACCTCACTGAAACGAAAGGAGATTGTTGCTGCTATGGAATGGTTCCTTGCAAGTCATCCAGAATGGAAAGGGGACAATGTTGATGCACCTCAGCATTGGGCTAAGATCTCTTACCGCCGGAGTTTATTGAATTTTCTTGACCAGGATGATCATATCGCTTCATTAGAGCAATTTTTCACGGAGCAATTAAATGTCCTTCATGAAGTTAAGGTGCAATATCCAGATTTGGGATGGAAGCTGATTGGGTGAGATAAGGAAAATGTTCAACTAACGGATACTTTAGTTCAATGGGCTGTTCCATTCTTACATGTGGAACAGCCCTTTTTACTTTCTATAACAAGCCGCGGACAACCTCTCCGCGCTGCTGACGTAATCGACGCTGCAGAACTTTCTGGACAATCATCCGCCGTTTCAGATCGACGGCAATTTCGGGGGGCCGCTGCAATGGCCGAGATGCTTCTGCAGTGCCATGCCGGCGCGGTTCATCTTCTACCAGCGCTGTCAAACGAATGGGCCTCCGGCTCGGTGAAGGGGCTTCACGCCAGAGGCGGGTATACTATCGACCTGGAATGGGAGGGCGGCAGGTTGACCGAAGCCACTGTTGCATGCACAGTAAGTGGTCCCTGCCATCTGCGCGTACGTGAATCGGTTTCGATTACAGCAGAACGGCAGGCCAATTACCTGTGAATTGACCGGTGAGGGGAAGCTCAGGTTCCAATCAGAGGCGGGAGCCAGATACCGAATTCGTCGTAAATTTATAAACATTAGGCAGAAACTAAAAGGCCATCGCGTTTTGCGATGGCCTTTTAGTTTCGTTAACGGCTTATGTTAAGGTGAAATCCGTACAGATTGATATTATTTCGATTAATACAAGTAAGAAAGAAAAACCATCAATATAATTTCGCGGCTGTATTTCCAATTATTTAATATTGAATAAAATTATCTGAAAACGGATAATTTGATTGTGTTTATTAATACTAATTAGAGATGAGGCGTAAAGATTGTTCGTTATGGAAAGCTTACAGCTATTGAAATTAACCAAAGAGGAAAATGAAGTGAATTGCAGATGAATAGGCTGGCAATTAGATTGCAGATACAACCGGGAGAAGCGCTGTCGAGTTACATCCTAAGATTAGTAGCTGCTAACGGACTAAGTTATATTTCGTTTTTGAACTTCATCTGTAAGACAAAATATAAATTAAACTCAGGGAATCTGAACAGACTGGATGGTTTACCATTAATTTTAATTGATATGGAGAAGTTTAAATATATAACTAAAATTAATGAGCAGCAAATTTTTATGGGAACTCTTACAAATCTAATTCATTTATTTCGCGGAACCAATTCGAAAAGAAATTGCAGGTTTTTAGATGGTTTAGTTAGAGAAACTTTTAGTTATTGCATCGAGTGTATGTCGCTTAAAAAAATTGGACGATTAATGTGGAAGATCAGTGAGGTTTCCATTTGTTGCGAACACAAAACTTATTTAAATAACGAGTGCCCTTCATGTTGTAGAAATATTTATTATAAAGACATCACTCAAATTGGATATTGTCCTTATTGTGGTTTTGAACTAAGTAAGGCTATTTCCCGAAAAGTAAAAGATTTTCACTTATTGGAATATGAAAATTGGATAAATAGAAATTTGTCTTATTTGATTGCCAATGACAAGGACAGAGAGTTAATTACTATTCAATCTGAAGATTTAGCTCAAAAACTTTTATATATCTTAAACGATAAAAATGAGGAATTGGATAAGAACTTCATTATTAATAAAATTGGTCCATCCTTATATCGTCATTACTTGCAGTCTGCTAGAGGAACCAATAAAAAATGTATAGTTCACTTCAAAATACTATGTGAGGTTCTATTTAATCATAACATCGATATGACGCAGTTTATGAAATTGGATATATCGGATTTATTTAAAAATAGTTTGTTTCAAGAAAAAAGGAAGCGAACTACAAAATGCGCAGCACCATGGTGTGCTATGTATGAGATTGAAGGTGCACTAATTCCTACTACCTCTAAACAAGTAACACATGGCAAGAATGGTGAGAGATTAAGTCATTATCATTTTTGTAAAATGTGTGGTGTCGAATATGCATTCAATAGTTATAACAGACTCGTCGAGAGAAGTTATTTTATTCAATCATATCATATTCTGCTGCATTATAACCCTCGAACGTTGACCTGGCCAGAGAAGGAAAAACTCTTGGGTATTAAGAAAGATCGAATTCTTAGGGTATATGCATACTTTAAGTCTCGAGGAAAGTTTACGGATCATAGAATGCTTGAGGGATTAGAAGTAGAAACAGATAAATTACAATTTGCGATATCAATGATTAAAGGGGGGAGTGATATTAATAGTGTAAGATTTTCTGAGTTCTGGTGTTGTCCCAATGAATATCTGTTATACCGATACCATCAGGACTTTATCAATGTTATTCAAAAAGTTCCTAAACAAAAAAATGAAAAAACGATTGATTTAGACTTCGCAAATAGAGTCAAACAAGCGTGTATTAAGATGATTAAGAATAATGAGGTTATAACTGTTCCCGCTGTAGCTGAGAGAGTTGGTTGTAATCATGTAACGATTTACAATCAGGGCTGTGAAAACGTGGTAGCAAATTACAAGCTGATACAAATAGATAAAATGCGAATCAATACTAAACAAAAGATTATTGACCGAGTACATGAATATTTTGAATTACATTCAAATAGAGTCATTTATGCGAAAGAACTTTATGCTTTCATAGATATGACTCGAGTAACGATAAAGAAGCTAGATCTAGAACTGTGTTCGGAAATTGACAGAATAAGAATGCAAAGGAAAGAACTTATTGAGATGACTTCATAGTAATTTGGTAATTTATACGACGAGCTTGAATGGCTTCTGCTAGGAATGTAAAGGCGTTTTTCTCATCTTTACTTAAGAGCTGTCCATTTAAATAGATATCTATTTCTGGTTGTAGCAACACTGCTAGATCATATAAGTTCTTCTCATCGTTTTCATCACTTAATTTACTATTCTCTCCACGTAGTAGAAAATCCGTTGTTGTATCTAATATACCTGCTAATTTAGCGGTATCTTGATAATTTGGAAAGCTATATCCTCTTTCCCAATTTGAAATCACTTGGGGAGATACCCCAAGGGGATCACCTAATTCTCTTTGTTTCCAGCCTTTATTCACTCTCAATAATCTTATTCTCTCTCCCATGGATTCTGACAAAAGCGCTCACCTACCATATCCATCTATATATTAATATACTACCATAAAGTAACGGAAATTTGTAATAAAACTATTGACTAACAAATAAATCGTTGGTAATTTAAGGTTAACTAACGGAAAATTTTAAAATTAGGAGGATGTTATGAACTGGGGACATTATGATTGGCAGAAAGAGGATCAGCTATATAACCCGAAACGAAGGGTAGACAACAAAATTAGTTGGCAGCGGCCGCATATTATTGGTTCTTTCCGGAGTGTTAAGTTAAAGAGAGATGTGGAATTCCACTCACTGGGAGAACGCCTGTTTTATTACTTTCTTGAGTTAGACTCTGATGTTATTCGTTATTATGTTCAGCCTGTAGAGGTAGGTATACCGTATCTTAATCAAGATGGTCAGAAAATGGAGTGGATGCACGTGCCTGATGTCTTGGTTTATCGAAACGGTTATAATCCGCAACTGTATCAGATTAAAGAATCCCCCACTGAAAAACACTCTCAGACATTTGAAAGGTGTAACAAGTGCTGTACAAACTATGCCAGTTGTAATGGATGGAGGTACAGTGTAATACATCCAAAAACATTACCGGAAATTATTCAATCTAATCTCAATTTGTTATTCGGATTTCTTAAAACTAGAAAAAACTTTGCTTTGTTAGAAGAACAAGTTTTATTAAAAGTAGAGTTCCATCAAGAGCTATCTATTATTGATCTAGCCAAAAGTTTTACAGGCAAATGGGACTTCCGCATTGTGTTACCGGTTATTTATCATCTGATCGCAGCAGGTAAATTAAAGACAAATTTGAATGATCCCCTGAACGAACATTGTCTTTTACAACGAGGTAATATATTGAGTGGTTTAAACGAATATTTAACTCAGATCGAGGATGGCAAATATGAGGCTTCATAAACTTGAGGAGAATAGTGATTTTCAAGTCGATGCTATGAAATACAGAGTAATCTCATGTTCTCCCCCTCTAATAACAGCAATACGATCGGGGAATGACATTGAAGAGGAATTTAACTTTTTTGAGTTAATAAATAATTCAACTTTTATGTCCCTAAATATAGTTATAAAAAAATCAGTTAACGAAGAGAAAAAGAAAAAACATGTTTCCGTTCTAGACACCTTAAATAAGAAACAAAGAGCGGTTGTTTCCGCTCGTTTTGAAATGATTCAACCTATTCTGCTTCACGAAAGAGCTAAACAAGGCGATTTGAGGGCAGAGACCTTATTTCTTGAGAAGTTTAAAGCTTATTTGCAGAAGAAGGAATCAGTTACGGGAATTACCCAGGACACTGTCATAAAACGAACAGCTGCTGTATTTAATGTATCTACTAGGACTATAAAAAGAAGACTCGCTGAATATCGTTCTGCAGAGACATCATTGCCTAACCAAGGGTTGACTGCATTAGTTCCTAAAGTAGTGAAGCATAACTATTTACGCAAGGACTGTAAAGTACTTGAGATCTGTCATCCTAAGAAACCTGATCTCATTCTAGATACAGTTATAGTTCGTTTAAAAGATGAGGCTCTAAGTATTGTAAAAGGGGTCATTGAGCAAGAGTACTTAGCCTTAATAAGGCCGAGTACAAAAGCTATATGTGATTCCATAGAAGCTAAATGTTTATTGAACGATATCATACCACCTTCTTACGATACCGTTTCTAAGATTTTGAAAAGATTAAATCCAGAGTTAAAAGAACGAATGCGAAATGGTAAGTCTGGGGATGAAAAATATACAGAAGTCCAACGAGGCTTTTCGAATAAAGAAGCGAAGTTCCCTCTGCATATTGTAGAAATTGATCACACCCAATTAGATATTGATGTTATTGACGAGAAAACGGGATATGTCATTGGTAGACCCTACATTACGCTAGGTATAGATGTTTTTAGTAGACAAGTATGGTGCATGGAGGTTTCATTTGATCCTCCATCTGCAGAAAAAGTTAGAAGAGCATTAATGCACGGTCTATTTTATAAAGAAGCAAAACAAAAGTACGGTACTCATAATGAGTGGGATATATATGGGATACCAACTATTATTTATCTGGATAATGGACCTGAGTTCAAGAACGCTGATGTCAGACGAATGATAAATGAAACGCTCGAATCTCAAGTACAGTTCAGACCAGTTAAGACACCAAGATACGGAGGAACAATCGAACGTCTTTTTGGGACTATTAATTCAGAGTTAATTCACAGATTGGCCGGTACAAGAAAGGGAAGCGTATCCGAATTGGGGGACTACGATGCTGAAAAGGAAGCAGTTTTCACCTTGGAAGACATTCGTGAACTATTAACGATATATATCACAGATATTTACCACCATAGTGTTCATAAGGGCTTACCTATCGAGTTCCCGACACCAGCAACTCGTTACTATGCAGGACTTGGTATGACTGGATTTCCAGATTGGATTGATAAAGAGGAGGAGGAACATTATCGTATGGAGCTTCTTCCAGTCTTGATGAAGCCTTATACACGAGATGGTGTACGTTTCAGTAACATCATCTATAGAGCAGAAAATCATAAAAATCTAATTAGACCACGTGAATACAAGTATAAAGTAAAGTTCGATTCGAATGATGTATCTAAGTTATATTTGCAACTTCCGTCTACGGGAGAGTATCTGACGCTGCTTTCAGATAGTTCTCTTCGAGAGGAACTAGTGGGGATGAATCGATTTACGTTTAATAAAATAATGTCCATCTTGAAAGAAAAGGGTGAGATAAACTCAAATCAGGTTCCTGGAACCCGTCATGTGAGAATCGGTTTAACTCACTTGTTACAAAAGATTCAAGAGAAAATAAAAACTAGACGGAAAGCACGTGAGCAAGCTGCTCGTATGAGATTAGAAATGCAAGTTACAGTATCGCAACCACCAAAATCTGAAAACGCAAAAAGTGATGTTACATTATTAGAACTTTTTGAACAATTTAAATAGAGGAGGATTCATCATGAAAACCACTACTACTTTTGCAGAAAGAGTCGCTAGATTACACGTAAATCATCCAGGAGTTAAAAGAGTATGGGATATCCTCAATTCAATGAGACGGCATCGCACTCTTCAGGACGATGAATCACCACGACATCGATTTATTGTTGGTCCGTCAGGTGTAGGAAAAACAAAGATGATGAAGCGATATGTAAAACTAAAGGAAAATCAGGGGTACACATTTACAGACGAGGATGGTACTGAATATGATGTCCGCCCTGTTCTATATGTAAACCTCCCTGATCCCTTTACAATATTGGAATTATATCAGAGCATTGTCCATGCACTTGGAGCCATTCAAATCGGAAGCCGGCCTTCAATTGGAGATGTAAAGAGACAAGTTTTCAAGTTGTTAGAAAAACAAAAAGTTGAAATGATAATCTTAGACGAAATGGACTTTATTCTAACATCGAGGTTTGTAAAGGATGAAGAGGCAATGAGTGCAATTAAGCATATTGCCAACCATGGTGGAGTGTCCGTGATTTGTGTAGGTACCCCAGAGGTGTTGAAGTTAAGGGAGCATGACTCTCAGCATATCAGAAGATATCCACCTACTAAGATTGAAAGATTTAAGGATTGTGACTCTGATTTCCTAGCTTTACTTAATGAAATTGAAGAGCAGCTAGCACCACCGGTGCCGCTAAATTTTGCCGATACAAAGACTATATTGCCTCTAGTATTACACCGTACAAGCTATGGCCTTGTTGGTTATTTAACACCAATAATTCAAGAAACATTTGATCTATTAGGAGTGTTTAAGCCTAACTTTGATGAATATACAGCGATAGTAAATTTTAAAAGTAAGCTTCAGGAGGCATATATTAATATTGTTGGTGATGTGACTGAAGAGGAAATGAATAAATTAGTTGTTTAAATATCAGCGTGTTGGAGAAGGGTAACGTGAAGTGTACAATTAGACCTAAACCGGATTCAGGCGAGACATTAACAAGTTACATTATGAGAATAGCATTAGATAATTGCGTTAGCTTTATTGATGTTTGGAAATTGTTTAATACTCATTTTCAAAGGCCGCATTTAAAAGATGCGATTCAACTTGATCTAAATCATCAAAAAGTGATAAGTCCAAGTTTGTTAGGGCAAGTAGTTGGTTTATCAGAGGAACAAACTCGATCGATGTCATTTTCAGTACTATTTGATAAGTTTAATCAAAGCCAAGAGACTGAACAACAAAGTAGAAACTTTATGATAGGGGTTATATTAACAAGCTATCGTAGGTTTTGCAGGGAATGCCTTGGAGAGGGAAAGAAATATCAACTAATTTGGCAAGTGAAAGAGATTCAGAAATGCAGCAAGCATAATACGGAACTTACAACCGTTTGTCCTCACTGCGAAAAACAACAACCCTATATATGGGGAGGAATGGTTGAAGGTAGATGTAACTATTGTGGTGAGAGCTTAGCAGTAGATAGCTATAGCACTGACACAATGGATTCGGTTGAGAAGAGAAAATATCGGGACTGGTCTTATTTACTTTCACCAAAAACTACAATCGCACCAGTGATTGGTAATGAACGAAAATTTGCATTGGGGTTATCTTTATTATTTTTAAATCAAAAGGAAGCTTCATTGAGTTTATTAAAGCAATTTGAGTATGGGAAGATAAGCAGATTCGTAAGGGGGATATCTTCAATTCAAGGAATATCCCTCTCCTTGCTATTGCGTATTATTAGGACAATTGGGATTGAGATGCAAGAATACTCTAGGATTAACCTAACCGAGGAAGAGGTGTCTATTTATAAAGAAGACACAACTGTTAAGAGTGTTAAGAAAAAACTCACCATTGGTACGTGCTTAGCTACTTGGTGTAAGGGGAACGGAAGTAGTAAATTGTTGGTGGAGACCAGTTATAAAATCAATAAATTGACCATAAATGATAAATTATTTACAAATCTTCGAATATGTACAGGCTGTTGGCTTAGATACGGTAAAAACATTGAGTCAAATGAATGGGAGGAATGTGACCAGGTTATTTCAATAGGACATGAGAAAATTAGACCACTTCTAAATCAAAATAAATCAATTAACTTTATCCAAGTAAACCTAGGGATAAATCAATATAATGCCGTACGCTTTGCTGGTTATTTGTGTTATCACAAGTTAGTTAGTAAAGAAGTATTGGATAAGTACATCACTTTTAATACAAACTCTGTTGACTACTCAGTTTTTCAGAAGCTCCTCTCAGAACGTGGGAGTATGTACCATAATTCAAGGAAATTATATGGGTGGAGTAGAATCGAGTACTGGTACAGATTTTCTACACCAGAAGTACAAGAGTTTTTTTTCTTGGAGTATGAAAGAATAAAAGGTCCTAAGAAAGTAGTTCATCGTAAAGATGAGCTTGAAGGATTGATCAATGAAAAAATTATTATTGCCAAACAAACTGCAAAAATAATTGATGTAGAGCTTTTACTACAGGAGCTTAGTTGCACAAAAACGACACTTACTAGATACGGCTTACATAAAAAAATTCAAGAGATAAATTTTGAAGTTGAGCTAGGAATGAAATCATTTTATTATGAACTTACGGATCAATTTGTCTTACATGCGAATACTAAACTTAAGAAGTTTACATATGAAGAGTATTTTAAACATATCGGGCGATCCAAAAAGTGGGTAAATAAAAGGTTTCCGGATTTACCCCAGTATATTCAGGAACAATGGATAAAGAATCGAGAGATTGTTGATCAAGGACGAGTTGAAGAAGTATTAATTAAAGCAATAGAGATTATAAAACATATGAGTAGAGTTGGAGAGCCCTTGCAACAGAACGTTGTGAAAAAACATCTTGAAACACAAGGTTACTTACTAGAAGATAATTCTTGGTTAAGAAGCGAAGTTAAGCGATTATTAGCTAAAGAAGCATACTCAAACAAGCGGCTCAAAACATTATGTTATGAAACAAGCCATTGATTGTGTCTAAGTGTACTAATTCGATAATGCCAATAAGCTCTTCTGTTGAAGTATCAGAAGAGCTTTATTGGTTTCTAAACTTCATGTACCACAAATCCTTCAAAAATTGATCTAAATTGATCTTTTATTTTATTAGTTCTCGGAATGCCTATGACCAATTGCGATCTTGGTCGAGACATTGCGACATATAATAGACGCTTCTTTTCATTAGGCATATCATCAGGACGGCTAAAGTCACTTATAGAAAGATTTTGACCTGAACTATTTTTACTCAGAACCAACATTACAGAATCAAAAGTTTTTCCTTTTACTTTATGAATTGAGGTAACTGTTGAGATATTTGAGGGGCTATTATACAACTCGTTTACTGCTAGTTTATGAAATTTCCTATAAACCCCTTCTTTTAAAATGAAATTAGGTAATTCTTTTAGTCCGAGTGTATGATGACAATGGTTACTTAACTCAGCAGTCCAATTTAATAAGGTGTTATCATAGTTAGGAATGTTTTTTATAAGAGTAAGAAGTTGTGCTTTTAATAAAAAATTCTTTTTATTCTCCTCATGAAACAAATGCATTTTCAATAAATCTGTAACGATTGTTGGATCTAGCATTAAAGGCACATACCTGTAAATTCTATTTATAGCTGCTCTTATGTTCCCATTTTCAAGATCAGACTTGGCAATAATAAACTGTAATGGCGAGAAAGGAGTATCCTTCCAATAGTTAACCTCTTGAATTGTTGCATCTAATGAAATCAATGATGACTTACCTCTGACAAGAATTTTCTTATCTTCATAGTCAGATGAAATTTCATAATACTTTGTAATTAGATGATCATAATTTTCAAAAATTATTAAATGTAAAGGCATGTCATGCTCATTTTCGAGATCGCGCCCGATAAGATTATTATGTTCTTGCTTTCGGAATAGACTATATGAGTTTACAATAGGCTGCACCGATCTTTTACAGTTGGATAACTCGAGTGTTGCCCAGTCATCGCTTTTGATTTTTTCAAAGAACAAGTCTGGACGAGCATCTCTCCATTCATAAAGTGATTGATATGGATCGCCAATTAGTTCAATACTTTCAAGGTTATACTCTAATAACTTCTCTAGAATAAGTTGTTGTATTTCTGATGTATCCTGTGCTTCATCAATGATTATATATGGGAACCTTAAACTCAATAGTTTGGCGATCTCTGGTTTTTCTGAGATAATTTTATAGGCTAAATATATTGAATCTGAGTTTTTAAGCAGACCATTTTGAAATTGAATTCTTTTAATCTCTTTACAATATCGTGTAAACTTTGCAGCGTCTCCCGTACTAAGATTTGGTGTTTTTCCATCATAAGTGAAATGTCCATCATGTGTAATATCAATTTTAGAAGGACTATATGTATGTTGAATAGGAACCTTCCCAAATCTGAATTGATATAGTCGCAAGTTATCAAGCCAAGTAGTATCCTCAATAATTACAGGTCTATTAGTATAGCCTAGAACTTGTTGATAATGAGGTAAAGTAATGTACTGATTTATGAAACTGTCAAGTGTCGAGACGAGATGAGGATGAGCTAATGCTTTTCCGGCAAAAGCATAGTATTTTTCATTAATCTCGTCTTTTGCTACATTAGTGAATGATAAGCAAGCTATACCTGAATGCTTATGTGCCCAGTTCCGTATAAGGTTATTTAATTTATAAGCGACCGATGTTGTTTTGCCACTCCCAGGACATGCATTTACAATAATCCTTCCTCGGCTTACCAAGTATCTTTGTCTTTCCTCATTATATTCGTATTCCATATTTACACCTACCTACCTTAAATATACAAATGCATTTTGAATGTATGAAGGTATGTTGAAATTTTGCATCGCATCGATTTTATTAGTAATTAAGTAATGTGCAAAGTCTTGTGCAAATTCGGACTTCGAGGGTAGGCTCTTCCAAATCAGTATGGCGATATTCATCATTTCTGTTTCATTTAGTTCTTCTGAACAATGTTCTAAATATGTTCTAATACTCTCCAGCTTATCATTCTCCATTTCAACTAGAAATTTATATAGTGTATTATTAAATATCTCAGCTTTCCTTGTTGGGATATTCGAAATCGCAATTTCATACTCAAAAGTTTTATATCCAGGGAAAATTTCTATAGAGTCTTGATTGTTTTTAAAGGCATTTAAATTCCCAACCCTAGTGCTAATTGGGCTCCGGGATATACATTCTCGCAACTTATTCAATGTACTGTAATCCTCTAATAATAGGTTATTGAATGAATATTCCGAGTGTTTAGATTCAGTATATCTATCATCATCTGTAATTACGGCTACTCTTTTATTTATTCTTTTACTTTCATTTGTTGAGTTAAAGAGAAGGAGAAATGGATAAAAGGAGGTACCGGTTTGTACAAGTTCAATATCACTCTCCTCAAGTTTGAAACTACTTAGTTCAGCGAATGCTGCTAATAGTATTTCTTCAGAAATTCCCTCTACTAGGATTAGGGATTTTGCATAAAACAATTGTGACTTTGTTACGTCAAGATATCTTTCGAGCATTTTTCTTCTTGAGAGAAAAGCTCCATTATTTAATCTTTTATTGTTTTGGGTTAAGTTCTCATCTTCTCTATCGATAAAAACTTGTCCGATGTTAATAGTTCTCTCATGGTCAACTACAAATAGTTTATCTAAATCAGACTTATAAGTTAAGGTTGGGGAATGAGTTGTAACAAACAATTGAATACTATCACTACAAATTTGTTGTTTTAAAAAGTTGTACAGATTTAATTGTAATTGAGGATGTAAATGTGCTTCTGGTTCCTCAATTAAAAGGGAGTAGTGAGTAGTACTATCTCTGTTTACTCGATCATTCATATCACTTAATACCGTTGCGATATATATTAAATTATTATATCCAAGACTGTTTTGATTAAGGCTTAACCCCGAGATTCCATTAGTAAAAGGAATAAAAGGTTTGATTACATTAACTATGTAATCAATTTTAGATTGCTCAATATGCAAATCAATTTGAGAGATACTTGAGTAGATGTTAGTTAGATTACTATTGATGTTTGTTTTAGTAGAACTTATTTCGGTTTTCTGCAATAAATCAGTATTAGCTCTTTCTATAATGGCTTTATACTCATTTTCTGTTTGGTTAGCTTCGACACTTCGTTTAATAACTTTACCTAAAATATTTTTCTTAGAAGAAAGTAAGTCATGAGTACTGTCTCTAAGTGCACCTAAATAATAATGTTGGAATATTTCGAATGTATTTGAATTAGCTTTTTGTCCTGGATTCGATCCGGTATAGTAATCAAATTTTGGATATTTGTCAGGCCTCTTCTCATAAGTAATTGTAATGGAGGCAAAATCTTCTGCAGGGTCAATGACGATATATTCGTAAAGGGCCCCTTTTTGAATATCAGTTAATCCTTTAAATTCATAGATGATTTTTATAATGTTTGCAGATTCACCAGTCTCAAGATTTGTAGCAAAGTCTTCATCTTTAACATACAGATCTTTAATCGGCTCCCCGAGATTATAAAGCAAACGAATAGCATCAATGATAGTGGATTTTGATGCTCCATTTTCCCCGATTATTATATTTATATCCTTGTTGAACGCTAAGTTCATACTCGAGATTCCACGAAAGTTCTCTATAGTCATACGTGAGAGATAAATTTTAATCACCTTATTTTCAGTTATTTTACACCTTACTCAATTCGACATATGGAAAGGATTTCCTTGTTTCTTGTCGAAATCTATGTAGTTATATATATCTATAAGGCCTAAATATTTCAGAAAGAGATATCCCATCCATTTTTGGATCATTTCGTTAGTGCAATTTTTGTTTCATTGTTTATGTAATACGGGGCGGCTTTTTTAAAATACAATCCTATTTTTTAAATAGCAGATCGACTAATTCATTCTTAGGAGAGAAGAAAATGATAGATATTGTTGAGGAATTTCGAAGTGAATTAGAAGAAGGACAACATCTTGTAGTTATGCCTTTAACAAGAGTTTTAATTGAGGATGAATTATGTATTGGTAAGTATAAGTTTTATCCAATCGGTGAAGTCGATATTAGATCTTTAAGGCCAGTACCAAACAACTCCCACATGATTTCTAACGACCTTGAGATTAAAGAAGATGACTGGTTAATTTTTAGTTTTGAAGGCAAAACAAAACGAGATGCAGCAACTGCAATAACCGGAGCAGATCCTGAAGTGTTTAAAAATAACCCATTGCTTGTATTTACTGTTGGTAATTTAGATTGGGATGGATTTCTTGAAGCAGATACACATGAATATGATAAGAAGATATTACGAAATCTTACACGTGAAGCTGAAAAAATTATGGATATAATTAAGTTTTATTACTGTAGAGCTGACTTAGTAGATACATTGCCGGGAACAGTTGGAACGTGGGCTGGTTCAAACGGATTCTCAAGCGCTTTACTTTTTAACCTTGAAGACTATGAGAGCTATATTATCGCCGGCTCAGTTTTAACACATACTGTTGTGAAAGGTGCTGGATTAGAACTTGGCATAAATGAAATAGAATCAATTCGAGAAGAATGTGAAGAAATACTTAATACTAGTGGTGAAGTAGGTTCTATAGTAAAGTCTGCTTTAGCTATGCATACAACATTTTTAGAAACAAATAATCCTACTACAAAATTTATTAAGGCGATGACATTGCTTGAGTTTTTAGCAAACCCAGATGATTATGAGAAGTTTGAACAAGTGAGAAAGTTAATTACAGTACATTTAGCAAAAGACTTTACACATTATCTTAAATTGAAAGATCGGTTTAATGAATTAACAGGAAAAAAAGACGAAACAGGTAAGCATATAGGTTATCGAACAAGAATTATCCATATAGGTGAAGATATTGAGGATATACTTGGAGACGACGAAATTGAAGTTAACAAAGTAATGTTAGAAGTTCAAAAGTATATAGGTAGAGTTATTAATGATATGCTTAGGAATCATCAAATGACATGGCAAGAGTTTGATGAATTAAGAAAGAAGAAGAGAGAAGCTTTAGGAATAGTCTAACAACAAATTACAGAAAAATTGAAGTTTATACGAGCGGAGGAAGTAATGAATGTTTAGTAAAGTAAGAAATCTTTTTAATAAAAATTCTTCTAAAACTAAAGCAATTAATGAGGAATGTAATCATATCTACAATCTGACCGATGAGAAGATACAAGTAGTTACAGACAATAGTGTAAGGGCATTTAACAGTGATCATCTTGTTTCATTTAAGAGTAAACATCCTAATAATATATATTATTCTGAATCAGCTCATAAGCTGTTTGAAAATGTTGAAGATAATCTTCGAAAACATATTAAATCAATCAATATCGAATATCAAGAACATGCTGGTCTATGTTCACCTACTAAAGTGAATGGAGAATATGAAATAAATATTACTATAAAAGACCGAATTGATGGAATCGATATTATTGAAAATTATAATGTTGATTATTTAAAGAAGTTTAACGAGGTACTTGATCATGAGTTAGTACACGCCATCACTTTCGCACAGTTAATTGAAAGCAAAGAATTAGACTCTATAAGTAATGATAAACTAGCAAGTTTAGGTTTGTATGTTCTTGATGAATATAATGCATGTCGTAAAATTGCAGAACGATATAATTCATTTGAGTTAAGTGATGGGAAAACAAGTATAGATGATATTTTAGATATAGCAGTTATTCAATTGAGAGGTAATTTATCCAGTATTTTTACTAACGTTGATTTACATCAAAATGCTAAGGATACCGCTTTGTACAAATTAAGACACGTGTTATATGCAGTAGCGACACGATGTGCCTTTGCTTCCGTATCATCTGTTCACAAAAACTTGATAAGCACTAAAAATGAAATATTAGAGAATTTTATCTCCAGGGCCCAAGAGTTGCTTGTTAAAGGTTATATGGAGATACCTTTAAATAAAGATAGCTATTATATACTTGGTAAATCACTTTTACTTGAATATCTTGCTACTATTCCTCCAATAGGTAGCTCAATATTTAAACTCATTGAGGAGAGTCCTGATTTTGAAAAAAAACTTCTCGATGTAATATAGTAAAGTGAGCATTCTTATTGAAATCTTCAAAGGATATTACATACGCTTTGTGACAATTGTCATTCTAGTTAGTGTCATACATACCTTACAAAAGGTTGATATATACATGAATTTTTGTGACAAACTGAATTACAACTCACAGGAACCGCTCTTGCCGAGAGGATGTTCCGGTCTTTTTTTGTACCCTTGAATGACAATGTCTTGAAGGATATGGTAATATTGAACATATTTGTTTCGGGAGGCTGGCTTCTATGAAAATGATAGCGAAGGGTGCCGCTCTAATTTTATTCGTTTTCCTGATCGCGGGCTGCATGGGAGATGAAAACGAGATATATAGGCCTGTATACGGCGCTGAATCCGTCGGCAAGGAGCTTGCGGGCACGCTGCAAGCCATGGAGCTTTCGGAAGAAAGCAATCGGCTGGTTTCGTCTTTGGGCATAGATTCCGTTCATGTATTCGATATTTCAAACGATTCGGGGTCCGACACTATTTTTATTCGTTATTGGGCAGAGGTTTACAAAGAAGGGAAGCGTCAGAGCGATGGGATGAATTTCAGCTGGGAGCTAGGGGAAAAGGGCCATTGGATCATTTCCAGCGACAGCATAGACGACAGCAAATTCATGTATTTGAGAGCAGTCATGGAAAACAATCAAAATGTGATGACGGGCACTGAAGGAAAAATCAAGCTTTCAAGCAAAAAAACGACCCAATCTCTGAACACGATTCCGGCTGAAGTGAAGCTTTATTTCAATGAGCCTATAACGCTGATGACTTATGCGAGGGACGATGGGCAAGTTGATGTATCCATTGAGGCACTAGACTTTTACGATGAAACGGGTGAAATGCTAGATGCTATTAAAAAATACGATGAAGTTATTTTACTTAGAATCGTGGCAGAATCGCAGCCATTTCCGCAATAATTCAATAGCATATATTAAAGGCTGCATGCTATAATGAAGAAATTAACCGGTTACCTAAATGAACGGTAAAAACTATGATAATGGGGTAAGGCGCAATGAAGCCGACGATTTATGATATAGCGAGACTGGCAGGCGTGTCGACTGCGACGGTTTCGAAGGTCTTTAATAACAGAGGTAGCATTAGCGATAAAACGAAAAAGAAAATTTTCGAGATCAGCGAGGAGCTGAACTATCAGCCTAGTGTAGTTGCCTCTGCGCTGGCAGGCAAAAAGACGTATACGATCGGCCTGCTCATCCCGGATGTAGTGAACCCGTTTTTTGCGGAAATGACGCGGAACATTGAGGATCGAGCGCATGAGCTTGGCTTTAATCTAGTCATTTGCAATACAGATAACGACGTCAATAAAGAGTTTAATTATATACAGCTGCTCAGGCAAAAGAGAGTAGACGGCATTATTTTGGCGACGGGCGTCCGCAATGACAAGCTGCTGAAGGAATTGATCAACGAACAGCTGCCGATTGCTCTTATTGCCAGGGAAATGTCGATTCTGTCAGCTAGTACGGTTCTGGTGGACGACTTTGCCGGCGGTTACAGTGCGGCTTCTTATTTAACGGGTCTTGGACATAAACGAATTGCTATCATTGCGGAAAATCTTAAGCTGGCCAGCAGCCGGGAACGGATTAGAGGCTACCGCTATGCGCTTGAGGAAGCGGGCATCGGCTACGATGAGCGGTATGTAAAGGAATCGGATTTCTCGCTGGCGGGCGGCGGCAAAACGACGAATGAGCTGCTGGACGAGCCGGAGCCGCCAACAGCTATTTTTGCTTGCAATGATTTGCTCGCGATCGGCGCCATGCAAGCGGCTAAGCAAAGAGGCGTATCGATTCCGGAGGAGCTGTCCGTCGTTGGCTTTGACAATACGGTACTTGCCGCCATTACCGACCCGCCGCTGACAACGATCGCCCAGCCTATTCAAGCGATGGGCCAGCAGGTCGTCGATCTGATCACGCAGGAGATTAACAATCCGAAGTCAATCAAGCAGCGGATCGTCCTGCTTCCAGAGCTGATCGTGCGCGGCTCAGCGCGGGAGCCGGCAGAATAGCTTGTTCTATCAGCATAACGAAGCCCCTTTGAGGGGCTTTTTGCCGTGGATTGGATCTGGCTGAAGTGCTGATTAATAGGGCAGCTTGCAGAGGAGCATTTAAAGAGTCTGCGACTAATTAAACACTGTTAATTATAGACCGTATTTTACCAAATAGCGGATCCAAAGACCGCATGCATATGCCAATGGAAGTCCAACGGCTTGTGGTTCCGCTATTTATGCGAAAGTGGCGTATTCAGGAGCATAACTGGACTCAGAGTACGTTATTTCAAGTAAAAGAGGATTTTGTACGAGTTTTAAGATGAATAGCGGAACTGTAGTCAGCGAGTCTAGTCGAAAGCAGCGTAATACCACGAATAGCGGAACCTGAATCCGCATGCAGGTGTCAATGGAAGCCAGTGGATATAAGGAACTTAATCGCGGGGATGGCATCAGTGTTGCAATGAGTCTCGCAGGCCTTATGAATCTCATCTCTACCCTTTTATGTAAGCGCGGCAATTTTTCTGTTGCTTATCTTTCAAACAGCTCTTACAATGTTGGTAAGGAAACCGCTTACTCTACAATCTGGTCAGCTAGTATTATATTCCTTCTGCCTATATGCAGGGGGTCGTCAGAAACGGAGAAGCGCAACATTAGCGACTAGGAGTGAATGATGACGCATGAGTGCAACATACATTGATCCAAGAGAGAGCGCGTATTACGGTTATGGAGACGAGGAACTGCAAATATTGGAGGTGCTGG
>Ga0180215_1000299_pt1 | contig 66608 bp, 67 predicted proteins | sample eDN3rd37CBELigBY_FD_128871 | JGI IMG/M metagenome (GOLD analysis project Ga0180215, IMG submission 128871) | Enriched backyard soil microbial communities from Emeryville, California, USA - eDNA 3rd pass 37_C BE-Lig BY (version 2) (version 2) | ecosystem: Environmental > Terrestrial > Soil >... | reverse complement strand
CGGCTTCGGGGTCGGCTTCGGGGTCGGCTTCGGGGTCGGCTTGGGAGCCGGAGTCTGGTTCTTGGCCGGGAGCCGGTAGACCTGCCCCGCGTAGATCAGGTTGGGGTTGGAGCCGATGACACTCTTGTTCATCGAGTAGATCTCGGGCCAGCGGCTGGCGTCACCGAGTTGCTCACGGGCGATCTTCGCGAGGTAGTCTCCCTTTTTGACGGTATACATGCGGTTGGAAGCCGCAGTGCTCTGTACGCGGGTGACTGAGTTGATGTTCTGAATCGCCATGAGCGTCCCTCCTCGATGGGGTAAGCCGGTTATAGGAGGGTTATAGACCGATTATAGTTCAGCTTGCTAGGAGTAACTAAAATTTCCCCAGTTCTTTAGCTTCCCTTAAGCAAATCCGAGGCTGAGGGAAACGGATCCTCGAGCCAGGACCGCCCCCTCCGGTAGCCGGAGGGGGCGGTCCTGGGTGAACGGGATCGGGACAGGACTAGCTGGGAAGCTTATTGAAGACGGTATCGGCGAGCTTGTCCGAAAGATCCTTGCGGGCGAATTTCTCATAGAGGTAACCGAGGCCCATACCGGCCGCGATACCGAGGGCCGTACCCACGAACGGAACGGGGATCAGGCTGCCCAGGGCGGCACCGACCATGGTGCTCGAGGCGCCGATCACGGTATATGCGCCGGTATCGACCACGAAGTTACTTGCGGCACGCTGACCGGAGGTCTTGCCGGTCAGGTACGAGATGCCGTTGGTGATGCCAGAGACGGCGGCCGCGACGAGCGCATTGGACTTCAGCGCGCCCAAGAAGGTATTAAACGCTCCCGAAACCGCCGAACCAGCCTTGGAGAGGAGGCCACGGGCTCCGCCGGTCATCACGCCGCCCGAGACGCCGCCCAAGGAGGCGCCGGCCGCGGGAAGGGCCGTGAAGCCGCCGTTGGCGATCGGAGCGGCTCCGCCGCCGATGCGCGAGAGCAAGGAACCGCCGAAGTGATCGAGGCCGGCCTTCACCACAGGGGTGGCGATCCGCACGGCGCCTAGAGCCGTCTCCGTATCCTTGATCGGATTCGAAATCCCCTGGACGCTGGGACGGTACATGGTCTGCTGAACGGCGCTCACCTGGGACATGACGGCCTCCTTCATGGGGGTGGGCTGGTAAGACGTGATGGCGGCTGAGTAACCCACAGGCAGTCTATAGTGTGTTAATGCAACGTAAACGAACTCCCATAGCCCTAAGGTTAGGTTAAGCTTTTCTGAAACAGGATTAATAGGCGCCAGAACCCCGATCACTCCTTTCCCCGTCCCCAGGGCGCAGCGAGCGGATTGCCTTGACCCCGGACTTCGAGCCGCGATATGATCCGGGTCTATGCCGGTGTAGCACAATGGTAGTGCTCCTGATTTGTAATCAGGGGGTTGCGGGTTCGAGTCCTGTCGCCGGCTCTGGTCGTCAAGCGGGTTTCAACCTATCAAGGTTGAGGCCCGCTTTTCATCAAGGAGGAGTCATGCGGCGCCCGAGGCTCATCTCGCTCGCGTTCATCATCGTCTCGCTGAGCCTCGGGCTGAGTGCCGGATGCCAGGAGCTCCAGACGACGAGCAAGACGCCTTCGGCAACGCCGACGACTGCGGCGACGGCAACTCCGTCCGCGGGCCCGTCGACAGCGCCGACTCCTACAGCGTCCCCATCAGCCCCGGCGGGAGAGTGGGTCCCCGTAACCTCGGTGGTCGACGGAGACACTCTCAAAGTCTCGATCAACGGCAAGGTGGAAACCTTGCGCCTGATCGGCCTCGACACCCCTGAAACCGTGGATCCGGGTAAGCCGGTGCAATGCTTCGGCCCCGAGGCTTCCCAGCGCGCCAAGGACCTGCTATCCGGCAAACACGTGAGCCTGGAATTCGACCCCAGCCAGGGCGAACGCGACCGCTACAATCGCTTGCTCGTCTACGTCTTCCTCGAGGACGGTACGCATTACAACCTCTCGATGATCGAGGACGGCTACGCGCACGAATACACCTACAGCAAGGCCTACAAATACCAAAGCGACTTCAAGGCCGCGGAGCAGCGCGCCAAGGAGGCCATGCGAGGCTTCTGGGCACCGGATACTTGCGATGGAGACACGTCCCGCCCCGCCATCGAAACGACCCCCGCTCCGGGGACAAGTCCCAGCCCCTCGGACGTCAGGGTCGTCCACGTCGAAGCGGATCCCCCCGGCAGCGACGCCGAAGGCGAGTACGTGCAGATCAAGAACTTCGCCTCAACGCCGGCGAACCTGCGCGGTTGGAAGCTCAAGGATGAAGCCGGCCAGACCTTCACCTTCCCGGAGTTCACGCTCGCCCCGGGAGCGACCGTGACCATTCATATCTGCAGGGGCACGAACGATTCGGCTAACCTCTACTGGAACCAATGTTCCGCCGTCTGGAACAACAACGGAGATACCGCGTTCCTCTACAACACCGCCGGCACCTTGATCCATTCGTATACCTACGGGCGATAGCGCAGGCGCGAAGCATGGACCAGGGGGAAATCGGCTACTCGCTACGGGGTCTCGTCAAGATGCGGGCGAGTCCAGCGCGAATCGAGGTCGCGATCGCCTCGTAGGCCTGCCTCGGCCGAAGTTCGCTGATGAGGACGCCGGTGACGATCAAGGCCGCGCCCAAGATAGCCAAAGACGGCAAGATCTCTCCGGCGAGGCGCCCGAAGATACCGGCCCAAACGGGCTCAGCCGAGTAGATCAAGGTGGCACGAGTCGGCGTGACCTGCTGCTGCGCCCAGTTCATGACCAGGCCGATCGCGATACTCGCCAAGCCGAGCCCACCCGCCGCAAACACTAACTGCCAGCTGAATGCGGGAACCGCCTCCCTTACGATCGGCATCATGGCAAAGGAAAAGAGCGCCGCAACGGCCAGTTGAACCGTCGTCACGCGCCGCACGTCCACCGTTCCGGCGTACTTGCCGATGAGAATGATCTGGCCTGCAATGACGACCGCAGCAAGGACCGTCAAGATCTCGCCGGCGCCGAATCCGCCGGCCTGGCCTTCCGGGCCCGCCAGCAAGACGAGTCCCGTGAAGGCCAACCCGATCCCGACCCAGCGCATGACCGGTGGCAGGCGTTTCAAGAACACCCACTGAAGCAGCGGCACCATCGGAACGTAAAGCGCCGTGATGAAGGCGGACTTGCTGCTGGTGATCGATTCCAAACCCGCCGTCTGCAGCGCATTCCCGCCAAAGGTGCCCAGGCCGATCAAGAGCCCCGCCAGCAATTCATGGCGCGTGAGTCCTTTCATGAGCGGCAAGGAGACCAGAGCCATCAGCAGGGCAGCAATCGCAAAGCGAGCCCCCACGAAGAATAGGGGGCCGCTCACCGCTAGCCCGTACTGAATGATGAGAAATGTCGCTCCCCAGATCACCGTGATACTGACAAGAGCAAGCTCTCTTTGGCTGAACTGCCATGGGCGGGGCTGAGAATTAATCAAGTCTACATTACTCCAAACGGGACGTGGTCTCATTCTTCACCATAGGAGCCCGCCGAAACAGCGTCAAGCCAAGCATTGTGACGATTCCTAAACCCTAAAATCCTTTCACTATCAGGCTTTCAGGGGTTAGGGTAGTTTGACATTCCGCGGAGGGGTGGGGAATCACGGAACGGGAGGGCCCATGGTCCCAGGCGATAGGCCGGACCTCGAAAAGGGTATAGGATGGTTACCTACGACCATGCGTCGTACGATCCTGCTACGTAGCACGCTCGACGGAGCGAAAGCTCACCCAGGAGCCGCCATGACCCGAACCGAATCCGAAGGACCCACCTTTCACCCGGGCCGGCCCGGCCTTCGCAAGTTGCTGGGCGACCTCGAGGCCGACATCATGCAGGCCGTCTGGAACCGCGGGCAGGGGCCCGTCACGGTTCGCGAGATCCATGAGGCCCTCGAGTCTTCCCGAAAGATCGCCTACACGACGGTCATGACCGTCATGGGCAACCTCGCGCGCAAGGGCATCCTGCAGGCCGAGAAAAGCGGAAAGGCTCACCTTTACCGCGCCACCGAGACCTACGAGCAATTCACCGAGCGCGCCGTCGGCCGGATCGTCGAAGAGCTCATGAAGGATTTCAGCGCCCCCGCCATCGCCCACTTCGCCCGGGCCGTCAACAAAAACTCGTAATGGCCACCGTCCATGATCTGCTGCCCAACCCCGGGCAAATCTCGTCGCTGACTGCCCAGCAGGATCTCACTGCCCGAGGGGCGGCGTCGTTGGCGCTTTTGGGACTCCCGATTTCGCTCTTGCTGACATTCGGACTTGGTCTTGCCGTCATGGCCTGGGCGGGATGCACGCATGTATCCGTGTCGTGGATGATCATCGGGGCGAGCATGGCGGTACTGAGCGCGGGAGCGCTGGTTTCGGGGATGATCGGCAACCTCGTTCGATCCCGGCGGGCCCAACGGCTGGCCACTGCCGCCTCCCTCAACGTCGAGGATCCCGAACGGCTCGCCTCCTTGCGACGGCTCGCCGACATGCTCGGAGCGCCCGTTCCCGAACTTCGCGCCATCCCGATCGACGCGCCGATCGCCTTCGGCGTACTCGGCCGCCACCCCATGCTCGTGGTTTCCACCTGGGTCTTCGACCAGCTCGACGACGCCGAATGGGACGCGTTGATCGTGCATGAGCTCGCACATATGCGCGCGGATGATCGTCTCATGCGCTGGATGGGCTCGGGCTTCTTCGCCTCCATCAAGGGAGTGCCGGGCGCCAAGGGCGCCTGGGATCGCCTAGAAGCCGCGATGGAGGCCGCCGCCGACCAAGCGGTCGTCACCACGCTCGGCAGCGACAGCGCGCTTCGCTCGGCCCGCGAGAAGTTTCTCACCGCGCAGGGAAACGACCAAGACGACTGGCATCAACTCTTGGCGCGGCCGGCCGTCACCTATCAGGTCGCGCTGGCCAGCATTGGCGTGGTCGCATCATTACCCCTCTTGCCGTTCGTGGTCGTTCCGCTCTGCGTGAGTTTCTGCGCCGTTTAGACGCCCTAACAGGTGCTTGGTCCGCTGATTCCGGGTATATGCCGTTCGGAAGAGGAGGACCCCATGGCACGCAACGAGGACGTTCTGGAGCGCGGCATCCGGCTCTACGAGGACGGGGACCTGGAAGGAGCCGAGGCATGCTTGGCGCAGGTGGATGGGGATCCCACGCGCGTGGCGCTCGCATGGACCACCTTGGCGCGCATCTGCCTGAAGACGCAGCGGACCGCGGACGCCGAGGCGCACCTCCGCAAGGCGCTCGCCCTGCGCCGAACTGCCGAAGGCTTCCTGCTGCTCGGTGAGAGCCTCCTCCACCAGAACAAGCTCAAGCTCGCCGAGGACGCCTTTCTCGAAGCCGGGAAGCGCGAGCCGACGAGCCCCGATCCCCATATCATGTTGGGTCACGTGCTGGTGGCCCAGGACCGCCTGAGCGAAGCGACGCGTTCGTACGAGCAGGCGCTCCTGCGGGACGCCCAGAGCACGACGGCTCGCTACTACCTGGCCGAGACGCTCGTCCGCGCAGGCGAGCTTCCGCGCGCCAATACCCAACTTCATTACCTGCTCCAGCGAGAACCGACCTACGTTCCGGCTATCTTGCTCATGGGAGACATGGCCTTTCATCAAGAGGATTACCGGCAGGCCATCGTCGAGTACTGCCGGGCCATGGATCTCGAAAGCGTCGACGGTCCGATCTACGAGCGGCTCGGACTCGCGTTCTCGGCCATCTCGGATTTCGGTCAAGCCCTGAAGGCCTTCGAGACGTCCATCGCGGAGTATCCGACCCATTGGCCGTGCTACCTGGAAGCCGCGCGCATCTGTGAGCGCGGCAAGTCGCTACGCAAGGCGCGCCGGTACTACCAGGCGATCGCCTACGTCCCCGACTTCCAGGCCGAAGCCGCCGAAGCCATCGCCCGAATCGATTCCCATTTCGCGCAGTTCGACCTCTCGGAGTCTCTTGCCGACACGCCGACTCCGTCGGATCCCGGCTTCACGCCCCCCGAGACCCTCAGCCGCAATACGGCTCCGCTCGACTTGGGCCAGGTCCCCTGGGCGCAACCGCAAACCGGCAATCTAGATGGCTGGGTTCCCAGCACCGGCCAGCTCAAGCCGCCGCCCCAGAAACGGCTGCCCCAAGCCACCCCGACCGAAACTCCCAGTGGCGGCACCCGTTCTCTCCTGGACGTCACCAACGACTTGCTGCCCAAGGGCCTCAAGGGCCTGAAAGGGCTCTTCAAGCGGGACGAGCGTTAATCGTCCGTCAGAACTTTGATTAGACCCTGTTAAAATCTCGTCAAGCGAGCGCATTTTCGCCGATTCGCGGGAACGAAACATAAAGAGGCAACCATCCTAGCCCCCACACCCTCGAGAGGACGTCACAGATGGCTACTGGACCGATCGGAATGAACAACTCGCGCGCCAACCTGGCAGCACAACGCCGTGCCCAGGAAGCCGCGCGCAAGGCCGCGGAAGAAGCCGCACGAAAGCGCGCCGAAGAGGCCGCCCGAAAAGCCGCCGAAGAAGCTCGAAAGAAGGCCGCCGAGGAAGCCCAGAAGAAGGCTGCCGAAGCTGCGCGCAAGAAGGCCGCCGAGGAAGCTCAGAAGCGGGCTGCTGCCGAGCGTCTCGAGAAGGCCACCAAGGCGGACAAGCCCGACAAGGTCGAAAGCAAGGGCGCAGCGGATGGCCCCGCCAAGCCTAACGCGGTCGAGGCGCTCGCCAACCGCGGCCTGAACAAGGCCATCAAGAAGCCGGTCGAGCCCATCAAGCCGGACGAGGCCAAGATCGAGCAGAAGGGCATCAAGGACGGCATCTCGAATGCCAAGACCACTGAAGACGTCAAAAAAGTCGCCGACCGCTCGAAGACCCTCAACGAACGCTTGAAAGTGACCGACGATCCGCGCATCGACAAGGAGATGCGCAAAGACGTCGCCAAGACCGACGCCGAGATCCAAAAGGCCGATAAGGCCGTCACCAAGCTTGAAACGAGCAAGAAGGCACTCGAAGGCAAACCCGAGGAGCGCGCCGCCGAGACGGCCCGCCTCTTGGCCAACCCCGACGAGGTCAAGGGCGCCGTCAAGGACCTGAAGGCACTCAAGGACAGCCCGGTCGCCGAAACGCTGAAGAAGGACGTCAAGACGATCGCCGAGAAGGCCGATCCCGAGGCCCTCACGCAGCAGCTGGAAAAAGAGCCCGACCTCAAAAAGTACGCCCCCGAGATGGGCGGAAGCCTCGCCAAGCTGCGCCAGCTCGACGATCCGAAGCTAAACGCCGCGATCGACAAGGCGACCGCCAAAGAGAGCTCCAATGAAAGCGCCAAAACCGAGAAGTCGGAAGAGGCGCCAAAGGAGAAGGGCTTCTTCGGCAAGGTTGGTGACTTCTTCGGCGATGTCGCGAGCGACACGGCCAAGATCGTCGACAAGGGCGTCAACCTCGTCGGCGAAGGTGTCGGCTTCGTCGGCAAGACCGCCGGCAAGGCCGTGGACCTGCTTGGCGACGGCATCGACTTCGTGGCCGACACCGCCGGCAAGGCGCAATCCACCGTCATCAAGACGACCGGCCATCTCGTCGGCGAGGGCCTCGAAGCCCTTGGCGCCGAATCCCTGGGCAAATCCGTCAAGGACAATAGCAAAACCGCCGCGAAGATGGTGGAAGACGCGGCCGACAAGGTCGGAAACGTCGCGAACAGCTTCGTGGACGGCGTCGGCGGCGCGCTCGAAGGGACCGCGGACGGCGTTCAGTTCATCATCCAGGAGCCTGTCCAGGCGGCCAAGGGCTTCTACACCATCGGCAAGGCCGCGGTGACGGGAGATACCGATACCCTGAAGGCCGTGGGCAAGGCCATGGTCGATGAGGCCTTCGTCAATCCCAGCACCGGCAAGTTTGACATCGCCTACGGCACCGGCTACATCGCCGCCAACGTTGTCCCGATGCTCGCCACGGGCGGCGGGTCGGCGGCAGCCACCGGCGCGAATGCCGGCAGCAAGATGGCCAAGGTCGGAGCCTTCGCGTCCCGCGCGGATCAGGTCATGGACGGCGCGCGCGCCCTCCAGAGCCTCGACGTCGCCGGCGTGGTCAACACCGCCAAGGCCCTGAAGGCCCCCCTCGCGGCCGGCGACGACGTCGCTCGCCTCGCACGGACCAAGGCGTTCATCAAGAACCCCAAGAATTACGCCCAGAACTACGCGTCCCACCTCAAGAGCAACGCCGTCGTGGCAAAGGGAACGCTGCGCCAGAACGTCCAGAACCTGAAGGCGTCCGCCACGAACGTGATCCAGAACCCGGGACAGGTCGCGAGCGACCTGGTCCAGCAGACGGCGTCGAACGCCAAGAAGTCGCAGCTCACCGGCAAGCTCGCCGCCAAGAGCGTCTACCGGGGCATCAAGAACCGCGACATGGCGCAGATCGAGAAGGCCGTCGAGTTCATGAACAAGAACCCGCTGGTCCAAGGCCTCAACAACGGCATGAACCGGGCGACGGCGATCGCCGACACCATCAACAACCCGTTGAAGCCTCTCAACGATCGCTTCGGTACCTTGGTCAACAACAACATCGGCAGCTACACCCGCGCGGGTCAGGGAGGCGTCGAGGCCGCCCTGGACGTCTCGCAAATGGTCGACCAGGAAAAGAAGCTCCAGGAAGCGAGCAAGTAAATCGACCCAGGGGCCTCCTCAAGTACTTGAGGAGGCCCCTGGTCTATCTGGGTTTTGAAGCGTCAGGCGGGATCCGACAAAAGCCCCGGAAGCGGGACGACCTCATCCGGATAGCGCGCGGCGAAGGCCTGCAAGACCTCATCGAGCGCCTTGCCGAAGTAAAGACGCATCGGCTCGGCCATATGAGGCGAGAGCTCGCTCACGAGCGCGCTAGCCCCCATGATGGCAAGCCATGCTTCGGTGGCATTTCCCTCGCGCGTTTCGCCCTCTTGCGAGCCCATGCCCAGGTGAAGGGCGGCCGCCGAGAGGAAGGCATTGATGGCATCGGCCACCAGCTGGCCGACATGGAGTTCGGATTGCATCTGAGCCATGGTTAACGACCTCGCGGCGGGAAGAGCAAGCCGGACCCACGCTGGGGAAGGCCCGTTCCGGGAAGTGACGGAGCCTGCGGGACGGGAGCGCGGGAGGGCGCCGGGTCCAGTTGGGCCGAGACCTGCATCTCTTTCCAGGCCTCTTCGACCACGCCGTGCAACGACGAGACGGGAGGCGTCCGGTTCTCGGAGGCTGTCTGGGGGACCTTGGCCTCGAAGGTCTCGAAGAGGTAGGTCAAGCGGGCATGCAACGGAACGCGGAGATCCGCGTTCATGATGGGCGCCAGCTGGTCCAAGAGCGCCCCCGCGCTCTTGAGGGCCAGCCAGGCCTGCATCGGCTCGGGCTTCTCGAGGCGTACGCCCTCGGGACTGGCTTCCCCCATGTGCATGCTCGCCGCCGTGAGAAACCCCTCCAGGATTGTCAGGGTCAGCTCACTTACCGAAAACGGCAGGCTTTGGTTGGCCTGGGACACGCGAACCTCCTACATCGAGCGGCGGTACTGACCGCCGACCTCGTAGAGGGCGCGGCTGATCTGCCCGAGCGAGCAGACCTTGGTGGTCTCCATGAGCTCGGCGAAGATGTTGCCGCCCGAGGTGGCCACTTGCTGCAAGCGCGAGAGCGCCTTCTCGGCACGGTCGGCATTGCGACGCTTGAAGGCCTCGAGGTTGGCAATCTGCTGGCGCTTCTCTTCTTCGGTCGAGCGCATCAGCTCGAGCTCGTCGGGCATGGCGTCGTGACCGCCTTCACGCAGGAAGGTATTGACGCCGATGATCGGCAGCTCGCCGGAGTGCTTGAGGTGCTCATAGTGGAGCGATTCCTCCTGGATCTTGCCGCGCTGGTACATGGTCTCCATGGCTCCCAGCACGCCGCCGCGATCCGAGAGGCGGCGGAACTCGGCGAGGACCGCCTCTTCCACCAGCTCGGTCAGCTCCTCGATGACGAACGCGCCCTGCAAGGGGTTCTCGTTCTTGGCGAGGCCCAGCTCACGGTTGATGATGAGCTGAATGGCCATGGCCCGGCGCACCGAGTCCTCGGTGGGCGTGGTGATCGCTTCGTCGTAGGCGTTGGTGTGCAGCGAGTTGCAGTTGTCGTAGATGGCGTAAAGGGCCTGCAAGGTCGTGCGGATATCGTTGAAGTCGATCTCCTGGGCGTGGAGGCTGCGGCCGGAAGTCTGGATATGGTACTTGAGCTTCTGGCTGCGCTCGTTGCCCTTGAACTTGTCCTTCATGGCCGTCGCCCAGATGCGACGGGCCACGCGGCCGATCACCGAGTACTCGGGGTCGATGCCGTTCGAGAAGAAGAAGCTGAGGTTGGGAGCGAAGTCGTCGATCTTCATCCCGCGGCTCAGGTAGTACTCGACGAAGGTGAAGCCGTTGGCCAGGGTGAAGGCCAGCTGGCTGATGGGGTTGGCCCCCGCCTCGGCGATGTGGTAGCCCGAGATCGAGACCGAGTAGTAGTTGCGCACGCCCTGGTCGATGAAGTACTGCTGGATATCGCCCATCATGCGAAGTGCGAACTCGGTCGAGAAGATGCAGGTGTTCTGGGCCTGGTCTTCCTTGAGGATGTCCGCCTGGACCGTGCCGCGAACCGCGCAAAGGGTGTCGGCCTTGATCTTGGCGTAGGTCTCGGCGTCGACCAGCATGTCGCCGGTGATGCCCAGCGTGCGAAGGCCCAGGAGGCGCTCGCCTTCGGGGACGTCGGCACCCTGGTACTGAGGACGCGTCAGGCCCTTCTCGCGGAAGAAGGCGTCGATCTTGGCCTCGGCTTCGGCCCATTTGCCGTTGGCCACGAGGTACTTCTCGACCTGCTGGTCGATGGCCGCGTTGAGGAAGAACGCCAGGAGCATCGGCGCGGGCCCGTTGATGGTCTTGGAGACCGAGGTATTGGGCGCACAGAGGTCGAAGCCCGAGTAGAGCTTCTTGGCGTCATCCAGGGTGCAGACCGAGACGCCCGAGTTGCCGATCTTTCCGTAGATGTCGGGCCGCAGGTCCGGATCCTCGCCGTAGAGCGTGACCGAGTCGAAGGCCGTCGACAGACGGACGGCGGGCTGGCCCTTCGAGACGTAGTGAAAGCGCTTGTTGGTGCGCTCGGGAGTGCCCTCGCCCGCGAACATGCGGGTCGGGTCCTCACCCTGGCGCTTGTACTCGAAGACGCCCGCGGTGTAGGGGTAGCGGCCGGGAACGTTCTCGAGCAAGAGCCAGGCCAGGAGGTCGCCCCAGTCCCGGTACTTGGGAAGGGCGATCTTGGGGATCATCAGGTGCGAGAGCGACTCGGTGAAGTTGGTGACCCGGATTTCCTTGCCGCGGACGGTGTAGGAATGCACCGGTTTGGTATAGGCCTCCCGGGTCGCTTCCCAGTTCTGGAGCAAGCGAAGCGACTCGCCGTCCAGGTCGAGAAGGGCCTGCTGGTAGCGCTGGCGCAAAAGCCGGATGACGGCATCCAGGTTCTCATCGGTCAGCTGAGCCTGGTCGTAGAGGCCCGCCATCGCGGGAACCGTGTCACCGAGGGCCTTCAGCGAGTGATAGAAGCCGTAGGCGTCGCGCGCGCGGTCGGCCTGCGCGAGGGCGTGCTGCTTGTAGCCCTGGACGGTGTCGGCGATCTCGGCGAGGTAGCGCGAGCGCTCGGGCGGGATCACGGCCTGCTTGCGGGATTCCTTGTCGGTGACGTCGAGACGCGGCGTCCAGTCGAGATTGCACTTCTTGGCGATGGTCTCGACGAGGTTGACGTAGAGCCAGTTGGTGCCGGCGTCGTTGAACTGGCTCGCGATGGTCCCGAAGACGGGCATGGTCTCGACGGCGTCCGAAAAGCGCTGATGACCGCGCTGGTACTGCTTGCGGACATCGCGAAGGGCGTCTTCGGCGCCCCGCTTGTCGAACTTGTTGATGGCCACCAGGTCGGCGTAGTCGATCATGTCGATCTTCTCGAGCTGGGTGGCGGCGCCGAACTCCGAGGTCATGACGTAGAGCGAGGCGTCGACCATGTCGACGATGGCGGAGTCGGACTGGCCGATGCCGGCGGTCTCGACGATCACGAGGTCGTAGCCGGCGGCCTTGACGATGGCGATCGCGTCCAAGAGGGCCTTGCTGGTCGCGACGTGGGCCGCGCGGGTCGCCAGCGAGCGCATGTAGACGCGCGAGTTGTAGATGGCGTTCATGCGGATGCGATCGCCCAGGAGGGCGCCGCCGGTCTTGCGCTTGCTGGGATCGACCGAGAGGATGGCGACGGTCTTCTCAGGGAAGTCGATCAGGAAGCGCCGGACCAGCTCGTCGGTGAGGCTGGACTTGCCGGCGCCACCGGTGCCGGTGATGCCCAGGACGGGGACGGAGCGGTCTTGGGCCTTCTCCTGGATCTTGTGAAGCAGGTCGCGGACCCGGAAATCCTCGTGCCGGTGCTCGGCCTCGGCCAGGGTGATCAGACGGGCGATCGCGTTCACCTCGCCGACCTTGACCTCGGTGCCATGGGCGGGAAGCTGCTCGGCCAGGTCGACGTCACAGGCCTCGACCATCAGGTCGATCATGCCCTGCAGGCCCATCCGGCGGCCGTCCTCGGGAGAGAAGATCTTGGAAACACCGTAGGCTTCGAGTTCGGCGATCTCGGAGGGGACGATCACGCCGCCGCCACCGCCGAAGACCTTGATATGGCCCGCCCCGCGCTCGCGCAGCAGGTCGATCATGTACTTGAAGTACTCGAGGTGGCCGCCCTGGTACGAGGTGAGGGCGATGCCCTGCGCGTCCTCTTGGATGGCGGTGTCCACGATCTCGGCCACGCTCCGGTTATGGCCGAGATGAATGACCTCGACGCCGGTGGCTTGCAGGATCCGACGCATGATGTTGATGGTGGCGTCGTGTCCGTCGAAAAGCGAGGCGGCGGTGACGAAGCGGACCTTGTGACGGGTCTGGTAGGGCGAAACCGCTTCGTTGCGGTTGGCCGGGGACCGGCTGGCGGTAGCTTCCATGATTACTCCGTTGAACAGGCGCAAGCGCCGATATGACGTGTTTTGCTTCTATTCTAGCTCGGATGCAGGTCTCATGCCACCCAAGCAGGGCGAATCCCCCGAAGGCGAGGCATCGGGGGATTCGGGGCAAGGGGCAAGGGCGATCACCGATCCGTTGGGTTTGATGGTCGGCTAGGTTTTCGGCTGGGGCTGCGCGTCCCCAAGGGGAGCCGAGATCGCATGGATGGCGTCCAGGGAGTTCTCAAAGACGTTCTCGGGGCCCAGTTTCGCCAGGATGCCCATGCGTTCGAGGACCGAGGAAACCTGGGGATCGAGGCCGCTCAAAATGACCCGGATGCCGCGGGCGTTGAGGGTGTCGACGATCTCTTCCAGTGAGACCGCCGCCGTCGCGTCGATGTTGGGGACCGCCCGCATGCGCAGCAGCAGGACCCGGATCTTGCGTTGCTCCTTGAGGGTATCGGCGAACTCGGTGGCCGCTCCGAAGAAAAGCGGGCCGGCGATCTGGTAGACCGCCATGTCGGGAGGAATCTGGGTGGGATCCCCAGGGGGCAGGATCTTTTCGCTGGGCATCTTGATCAGGTGCAAGTCGCTCATCCGGCGCAAGAAGAGGGCGGCCGCGGCGATCAGGCCGACTTCGACGGCCAGGATCAGGTCGAAGAAGATGGTCACGCCCCAGGTGAGCAGGAGGACGAAGAGGTCGGACTTCGTGGAGTTGCTCATGAGCTTGACCTGATGCCATTCCAGCATGCGGAAGCTGGTGACCATCAGGATGCCCGCGAGGGCAGCGAGGGGAATCTGCGCGGCCAACGGGGCGAAGGCCAGGACGATGATGGCCAGGGCGACGCCGTGGATCACGCCCGAAAGCCGGGTCCGTCCGCCCGAGCGGATGTTGACGGCCGTGCGGGCGATGGCGCCCGTCACGGGGATGCCTCCGAAGAAGGGGACCGCGACGTTCGCGAGACCTTGACCGATGAGCTCCTGGTTGGGGCGATGCTTCTGCCCCGTCATGCCGTCGGCCACGACGGCCGAGAGCAGAGACTCGATGGAGCCCAGGGCGGCGAGGGCGATCGCCGGTTTGATGAGATCCTTGACGATTGCCAGGTCGAACTCGGGGATCTGGGGCAACGGCAAGCTCTGGGGAATGGTGCCGATGCGCGGGACGTCCAGGCCCAGGAGGCTCGCCACGAGGGTGGCCACGATGAGGCCCACCAGGGATCCGGGAATCGTGGCGTTGATCCGGGGCCAAAGGATCATGGTCGCGATCACGAGGGCACCAATGCCCACGGCCGCGAGGTTCACCTGTGGGATCATGCCCCAGAGCCCTTGCATCATCGGGAGGAAGCCGTGACCCGCGTCGACCTTCACCCCGAGAAAGGAGCCCAGCTGGCCGGTGAAGATGATGACCGCAATGCCGTTGGTGAACCCGATGATCACCGGGTACGGGAAATAGGTGATCAGCTTGCCCATCTTGAGCAGGCCCAGGGCAATTTGCATGAGTCCGGCGAGGATGCCGGCAATCCAGATCTTCTCGATGCCGTACTGGGAGACGAGGCCGACCAAGATGACCGCCATGGCTCCCGTGGGACCGGTGATCTGGACGGGGGAGCCGCCGAAGAGCGAGGCGATGATGCCGGCGACGATGGCGGCGTAAATCCCCGCCTTGGGGTCGACGCCCGAGGCGACGGCGAAGGCGAGCGCGAGCGGCAGGGCGACGATGGCGGCGGTCAAGCCGCCCATCAGGTCTCCCTTCAGGCTCTTAGGGGCATGCAAATTCAAACGGGTAGTCCCGGACGTTGACGACATCTCACGTCTCCTTGGCGATGAATCCTCCATGACGGCCAAGTGTGACGGGAGGCGGAGCCTCGTACGGGGGGACGTAGCAGAACCCGGCCTGGTGAGACCAGGTCGGCTGGGACGCATGAGGAGTGGGGATCGGAAGGCGAGGCGAGGTGGCGATCCGGCAAGGTTCAGCCAGGTGGGCACAGTGATCGTGGAGGCAACCCATCCGGGTGTCCACGATGCGCATGGCCAACTCCTCTCCGTGACAAGACGACGCAATTCCGAATAAAACGCAAGAAGCTACCCAAAAAAAGGGAGGGCCGCCTCCGCGATGCCCTCACCATAGTCCTCCCCGGCGGGGAAATCAATCTCTGGCCTGCTAACGAATTGCTACGCTTCGCAGCATGAGACCGGAGCGATATCCATGACCCGCACGCCGACGATCGTCGCGGGAATCACCTCCATGCGGCGATCCAGCTCGGCCGTGACCGCGGCCGGGAAGGCTGCGAGCGCCTCGCGGCTCTCCCACCAGACTCCGAACGTGACTTCATCGTCGTCCTCGCCAATCCAGGCCTCCTTGCGCAAGAAGCCGGGCTGCTTGCGCAAAGTTTCGGTCCAGACCTCCCGGTCCAAGGCAATGAACTCCTCGCGTTGCGCGGGATCCAGCCGGACGGTCAACACTTCCAGAATCACGGTACTACCTCCAAAACAGCCGCGGACGTCAGTCCCGCGCGGTCGAACTCAAACAGGAGACGAGCTTCCCCAGGAGCCGGTCTGCGGCCTCCTGAGGGTCGATGCGACGGTCCAGCAGATCCTGGGCCACCGGCTCGAAGGTTTCTGCGCCCACCTCCTGACGCATCAAGGTCAAGAGACGTCCGAGCGCCTCCTGGAAGACCTCTTCGCGCATTGTCTGCGCCCGCCGACGCTCCAGCTCCCCGGAAGTCTCCAGGTAGGCCCGGTGCTTGCGGACGGCTTGCCAGACATCCTCGAGGCGCGAGGCCTCGAAGGTCGGAGCCGTGCTCTCGGTGAGCAGGACCGGAGGATCCCAGTCCCCCGGATGATCCAGGGACAAGGCCCCGCGAATCTCGTTGGCGGCCGCCTGCGCACCTGGAAGGTCCGCCTTGTTGACCACGAAGAGATCCGGCACTTCCATGATCCCCGCCTTGATGGCCTGGATGCCGTCTCCCAGGTTGGGGGGCATGACCAGCAAGGTGGTGTCCGCCGCCTGGGCAATCTCCACCTCGGATTGGCCCACGCCCACGGTCTCGACAATGATCACGTCGAAGCCCGCCGCGTCGAGCACCCGGCACGCGGCCTTGGTGGCGAGCGAGAGCCCGCCCAGGTGACCGCGGCTGGACATCGAGCGAATGAAGACCCCGGCATCGGCCGCATGGCTCTTCATGCGGATGCGATCGCCCAGGATCGCTCCTCCCGAGAACGGACTCGACGGGTCGATGGCGACGACCCCCACCGTGAGGCCCGCGCGCCGGATCGCCGTGACCAGCATGTCGACGAGCGAGCTCTTCCCGGCGCCCGGCGGCCCCGTGATGCCCAAAAGCCAGGCTCGGCCCGTGTCGGGGTAGAGCTCGGCCACGGCCTTCATGGCCTTGGGATCGCGGTTCTCCAGGAGGGTGATGAGGCGCGCGAGGGCGCGGCGATCGCCGGCCTTCACGCGCGCCGCGTAGTCGATGACGCTTTGAGCCATGACGGGCCTTTCCAGGGCCCCCGACCGCTCGGGTCAGGAGCCCGCGACGTTTGCTAGACGCTCGTCAGCTCGTTGCGCGAGATGACGATCCGCTGAACCTCGGACGTGCCCTCGTAGATCTCGGTGATCTTGGCGTCGCGCATGAAGCGCTCCACCGGGTAGTCCGTGGTGTAGCCGTAACCGCCGTGAAGCTGGACGGCCTTGGTGCTGACCCACATCGCGGTTTCGGACGCGAAGAGCTTGGCCATCGAGGCCGCCTGCGTGTGGTTCAGGCCCTGGTCCTTGAGGGAGGCCGCCCGGTACATCAGGAGGCGTGCCGCCTCGATGTCGGTGGCCATCTCGGCGATCGCGAAGGCGATGGCCTGGTTCGCCGCCAGCGGCTTGCCGAACTGCTTGCGCTCCTGGGTGTAGCTGACCGCCGCATCCAGGGCCGCCTGCGCGATGCCGATGGCCTGCGCGGCGATGCCGATGCGACCGCCGTCCAGGGTCCACATCGCGATCTTGAAGCCCTGCCCTTCGTCGCCGAGGCGGTTCGCGGCGGGCACCCGGCAGCCGTCGAAGATCAGCTCGTAGGTCGAACTGCCGCGAATGCCGAGCTTGTCTTCCTTCTTGCCGAAGGTGAAACCAGGCGTACCCTTTTCGACGATGAAGGCCGTGATGCCCTTGTGGCCGAGCTCGGGATCGAGGGTGGCGTAAACGACGTAGGTATCGGCGTAGTAGCCGTTCGAGACCCACATCTTCGTGCCGGTCAGGACGTAGTCGTCCCCGTCCTTCACCGCGCGGCACTTCAGGCTCGCGGCGTCGGTGCCCGCACCCGCCTCGGAAAGCGAGTACGCGCCGATGGTCTCACCGGCGAGCAGGGGGGCGAGGTACTTCTGCTTCTGCTCCTCGGTGCCGAACTGGTTGATCGGAGCCGAGGCGAGCGAGGTCTGCACCGACATGGTCACGCCGGTCGACGCGCAGGCGCGGCAAATCTCCTCGAGGGCGACCACGTACGAGACGTAGTCGGCGCCCGCGCCGTTGTATTTATCCGAGAAGGGAATGCCCAGGAGGCCGTTCTCGGCCAGGACCTTGAAGTTCTCCATCGGGAAGGTGCCCGTCTTGTCGATGTGCTCCGCCCGGGGCGCGATGACCTTGTTGGCCAGGTCCCGCGCCATCTCCTGGATCATCTTCTGGTCTTCGGTAAGCTGAAAATCCATGGTTACTCCAAATGCATGAGCCACAGGCGCTAGACCTTGGCGGGCTGGCGGGTCGCGGTCTGGCCGAGCACGGCGCGCGAGATGACGATCTTCTGGATCTCGGAGGTGCCCTCGTAGATCTCGGTCACCTTGGCGTCGCGGTAGTGGCGCTCGATCGCGAACTCATCGGTATAGCCGTAGCCCCCGTGAATCTGCAGCGACTCGTTGCAGGCCTCGCGCGCGGTGCGGCTCGCGAAGAGCTTGGCCATGGCGCCTTCCTTGGTGCAAGGAAGACCCTGATCCTTGAGGGTCGCCGCCCGGTAGGTCAGGAGACGCGACGCGTTGATCCGGACCGCCATGTCGGCGATCTTCCACTGGATGGCCTGGAAACGGTTGATGGGCTGACCGAAGGCCTGGCGCTCGTTGGCGAACTTCTTGGCCTCGTCGAGGGCCGCCTGCGCGATGCCCAGGGCCTGGGCGGCGATGCCGACGCGACCCGCGTCCAGGGTCTTCATGGCGATCTTGAAGCCCTCGTTGAGGTTGCCGATGATGGCCGACTTCGGCACGCGGCAGTTCTCCAGCACGAGGTCGTAGGTCTCGCTCGAGCGCATGCCCATCTTGTGGGTCTTGCGGCCGAGGCTGAGGCCCGGGGTGCCGGCTTCGATCAAGAAGGCCGTGATGCCCTTGGCGCCGGGCTCGTCGGGGTTGGTCCGCGCGAAGAGCAAAAACAAGCCCGCGCTCTTGGCGTTGGTGATCCACTGCTTCGTGCCGTTCAGGACGTAGAAGTCCCCGTCCTCGACCGCTTTGGTCTTCAACGCCGAGGCATCCGAGCCGCAGCTGGGCTCAGTGAGCGCGAAAGCGCCGATCAGCTCGCCCGAACAGAGCTTGGCGAGGTACTTTTGCTTCTGCTCCTCGGTCCCGAACTCGTAGACCGAGTTGGTATGGGCCGAGACATGGACCGAGTAGGCGCAGGCGAGGCCCGCGTCGACCTTGGCGAGCTCTTCGATGGCGACGGCGTACTCGCCGAAGGTGCCGCCTCCGCCGCCCCATTCCTCGGGAAGGGGCAGGCCCAGGAGGCCGAGGTCACCCATCCGACGGAAGACGTCGACGGGGAAGTGCTCTTCGCGATCCCACTGGGCGACGTGGGGAGCGATCTCGCGAGCGGCAAACTCGCGGACCATCTCCTGGATCGCCTTCTGGTTATCAGACAGCTCGATATGCATGAGGGTCTCCGATTACTTGGCGGCGACGGCCTTGGGGGCAGCGTCGTAGGTGTAGAAGCCCGCGCCGGTCTTGCGGCCGAGCTGACCCGCCTGGACCATCTTGCGGAGCAAGGGGCAGGGGCGGTACTTGGAGTCGGCGAAGTCGCGGTAAAGGACTTCCATGATGAAGAGGCAGGTGTCGAGGCCGATGAAGTCGGCAAGCGTCAGGGGGCCCATGGGATGGTTCATCCCGAGCTTCATGACCGTGTCGATGTCTTCCTTGGTCGCGATGCCCTCGTAGAGGCAGAAGATGGCCTCGTTGATCATGGGCATGAGGATCCGGTTCGAGATGAAGCCGGGCGAATCCTCGACGGTGACGGGAACCTTGCCCAGGGTCTTCGAGAGGTCGAAGATGGTCTGGTAGACCTCATCCGAGGTCATGTAGCCGCGGATGATCTCGACGAGCTGCATGACGGGCACGGGGTTCATGAAGTGCATGCCGATGAAGCGCTCGGGGTGAGAGACGCCGCCGGCAAGCTGCGTGATGGGCAGGCTCGAGGTGTTGGAGGCGAAGATGGTGGTCGGGCGGCAGAGCTCGTCGAGCTGTTTCCAGGTCTGGAGCTTGGTCTCGAGCTTCTCGATGATCGCCTCGACGACGAGGTCCGACTCGGTGAGGTCGGCCAGGTTCGAGGTCCAGGTGAGGCGGCCCAGGGTCGCGTCGCGATCCTCGGCGGTCATCTTGCCCTTCTCAACGGCGCGGTCGAGGTTCTTGGTGATGCCGGCCTTGGACTTGTCCAGGGCGCCCGCGGCGAGGTCGTAGATGACGGTCTTGAAGCCGCTCTGCGCGAAGACCTGAGCGATACCGGAGCCCATTTGCCCGCCACCGAGGACGGCGATGAGGTTGAGGTTCATGCGAGGTTCCTTTCTGTGACGGGACGACTACAGACGCTCGAGGATGATGGCATCGCCCTGGGCCGCGCCCGAGCAGATGGCCGCCACGCCGTAGCGTCCGCCGCGCCGGTTGAGTTCGTAGGCAAGCGTCGAGACCAGGCGCGCGCCCGAGGCGCCGATCGGATGGCCCATGGCCACCGCGCCGCCATTGACGTTGGTCTTCTCGCGGATGGCTGCCAGGCGGCCTTCGTCGCCCTCGGCCAGGAGCTTGGTCGAGGTGAGCGTGACCGCGGCGAAGGCCTCGTTGATCTCGAAGAGGTCGAGGTCGTCCACCGAGAGGCCGGCCTTCTTCAGGGCCTTCTGGATGGCCAGGGCCGGAACGGTCGCGAGGTAAGGGGGCTTCTCGCCCACCTTGGCATGGCCCACGATCGCCGCGAGCGGCTTGAGACCCAGTTCCTGGGCCTTGGTCTCGCTCATGATGACCAGCGCGGCTGCACCGTCGTTGACGCCGGGCGCGTTGCCCGCAGTGATGGTCCCATCGGGCGAGAAGGCGGGGCGAAGCTTCGCGAGGGTCTCGGCGGTGGTGTCGGGACGGATCGATTCGTCCTGCTTGAAGGACTTGGTTTCCTTCTTGCCGACCGGCACGTCGACGGCCATGACTTCCTGGTCGAAGCGGCCTTCGCGCCAAGCCGCGTCGGCGAGCTGGTGGCTGCGGGCGGACCAGGCGTCCTGGTCTTCGCGGGTGATGCCGAACTCGGCCGCGACGGTCGAGCCGTGGATGCCCATGTGCACGTCATGGAAGGCGCACCAGAGGCCATCGTGGATCATGGCGTCGATCAGCTCGCCATGGCCCATGCGGTAGCCGCCGCGGGCTTTCTTGAGCATGTAGGGGGCGTTGGTCATCGACTCCATGCCGCCCGCGACCATGATCTCGCCGTCCTCGACCGCGAGCAGCTGGTCGGCCAGGGTCACGGCGCGCATGCCGGAGGCGCAGACCTTGTTCAGGGTCATCGAGGAGGTATGAGGAGGAAGGCCCGCCTTGATGGCGGCCTGCCGCGAAGGGATCTGGCCGACGCCCGCTTGCAGGACGAGGCCCATCAGGACGTTGTCCACGGCCTCGGGCGCGACTCCGGCGCGACGCACGGCCTCGCCGATGACCATGGCGCCCAGTTCGGGGGCGGTAAAGCTAGAGAGCGAGCCGCTCATCTTGGCAAAAGGGGTGCGCACGGCGCTGACGATCACGTTCCGCGCTTGCCGGTTCGACATCTTCGTCCTTCCTTCGTGCAACTCAACAGCCGCCATGCGGCGGCGTTCTCGCGTTCAAGGGGGGTTTTTAACCCAACTTTAAAATCGTAGCATAAGCCGGTTCGCCGCGCCAGCACGGGGCTTTGCGCGGTTTCGACGCCTCGGAGGCGCCTGGCTGGGTGAGGCAGGGGCTCAGTCGCGGGCGGGGGGATCCCAGGTGCGTTCCTGGTTGACGGCGAGTTTTCGCAAGGTGGCGACTTCGAGGTCGATGCCCGAGACGTCCGCGAGCTGAAGCAAGTACAAGAAGACGTCCGCGAGCTCGTCCCCGAGCGCCTCGGGATCGGCCGTCTCGCTCCACTGGAAGAGTTCGAGCACCTCGCCGGCTTCGATGACGAGGGACTTGGCGAGGTTAGGAGGCGTCTGAGGACGCGGGGAATCGGGCTCGTACCAGCCCTTCGAGCGGACGAAGTCGTGCATCCGCCGCGTCAGCTGGGCGACGTCCATCAGGCCTTCTCGCTGGCGGACGGGGTCGGCGAGATCGTCGAGGAGTCGAGCCAGGCGCGAATCTGATCCTGGACCTCGGGGCGGCGGAAGCAGTTGGCGAAGGCCTCCTGCTCGAAGAAGAAGTCCGCCCGCTCGGTCATGCCGATGCATTCCTTGGCCTGCCGGATGGCATAGGTGCTGCGCTGCGCGAGGTCCTCGGCCCATTTGCGCGCTTCGCCGAGCACGTCCTCGGGAGGCACGACGGCGTTGACCAGGCCCCAGTGAAGGGCCTCCTCGGCGTCGATGACCCGGCCGAGGAACATCAGCTCCTTGCTGCGCGACGGGCCGATGAGCATGGGGCAGCGCTGGGTGCCACCGAAGCCGGGGAGGATGCCGAGCTTGCTGGAGGGATACGAGAAGCGGGCATCAGCCGACGCAATGCGGAAGTCGCAGGCGATCGCCAGCTCCAGCCCACCCCCGTACGCCAGCCCGTTGAGCGCTGCGATCACGGGAGCCGGGAAGTCCGCCAGAAGGCTCGTGACCGACTGCCCCAGATGCGAAAACTCGAGAGCCGTCGCAGGGGTCAGCTCCGCGATCTCACGAAGGTTGGCCCCGGCGCTGAAGGCCCGCGACCCCGCCCCCGAGAGAATCAAGGCGGCGCAATCCGCTTCCTCGGTCAGAGCCAGCAAGACCTGCCGAAGTTCGACGAGGGTCTCGCGCGAAAGGATGTTGAGCGGTGTGTCCCCGTCGATGACGAGGTGAACCACGTTCGCTTCTCGCTGCATCAGGACTTTAGACGCCATGCAAGACCTCTCTAGACGTGACGGGCCACCCCTTTGAGTCTAACGGGCATCCCGCCGAACCGCAAGCGAGGCCCGCCTCCCTCATCGCGAGCAATCGTTTTCGGATTCCAACGCAAGTCCCAAGATTAAATTCACGATAACGTTCTTAACGTCGCGGTAAACTTTCTGTCCAAGGAGCATTCCCCCATGAAAAGGCTCGTCCTCCTCGCCATGGCCTCCACGTTCCTGCTCGGCTGCGGCCAGCGTTCCGTGGTCACCGGGTTCGCTCCCACCTTCACGTCGCAGCCTCAGCTGTCGCTTGATACTTCCAGCCCCGTAGTCGAGAAGCAGGCGCCGGCAAAGAGCACGCCCGTGGTGCTGGAGACTCCCTTGGATCGCCTGGAGGCGGATCTGCGCAGCGTCGCCCTTCACGGGGCCCTGATCCAGAACCTGGAAACCCTTGGGGCGACCATCGACGAAGAATCGGCCTACGGCGTCATGGCCTCGCCGGATTCGACCCAGCCAAAGGCCCTGAAAACGGCCCAGGAATGGGCCTCCGACGCCGAGCAGCTCTACCTCGGCTGGGGCTTCAAGTGGCTGACCTTCGTGGGCCATTCCCGTCATGTCTTCTGGTCGCCCAGCAAGAAGAAGCTTCTGACGCTGGACTACGGGTTCTGGGGCACCCTCAAGGATCGCGCCGAATCCGAGAACCTCGCCATGACGTACGGTGGAGCGATCATCCGCCAGCTGCTGCGCGAGCCCAGCGATCGCTACGAGTTCGATGGCAAGGAAGCTTTCAACCGCGCCAAGAAGGCCGGTCTCCAGGCGCCGGCCAACGGGCCCATCAAGGCCATTCTGCTCGACGTTTACTTCCTCGGGCCGGTCTGGATCTTCTTCGATTACCGCAACCAGCCCGCGATGCTGGTGGACGCCAACGACGGGCGCACCATCTCGGATAGCCGCGTGTTGGACATCCTCAAGTACCTCTTCTAGGACGATACATGCGAAGGGGGAGGCTCACGACGGTGAGCCTCCCCCTTCGTTTGCTTAGGTGTGCCCCCCTCGGTTACGGAGCCGCGGGCGCGGGGCGCAGGGGCAAGACCGTCTTGTCGGCAATCGGCTTCAAGAGAGTCTTCTGCGCGTCGCCGTCCACCAGCAGGTCGAGAATCGGGGCGGCATTACCTCCGAAACGATCGAAGTTCTGCCGAGACGACAGCGTCCGGACCCGTCCCACCGAGAAGCCGTCCTGGGCCAGGGTGAAGGCCAGGTACTTCCATTGCTGAGGATGGCCGGGAAGCAGGGTCTTGGGAACCGCGGCCACAACGCGCCGTCCCAGGGGATCGACGAAGGTGCGGATCTCGGTGATCTTCTGACCGTCACCGCGATACAGGCCGCTCTGCCAGCCCTCGATCCACAGCGCATGGGTCCAGGGCATCGCCGACTTTGCACGGCGCCCCGGCAGCAAGGCCGCCAGGCCATCCGAGGTTTCCTCGGTCGCCAGGTAGAGGTCCAAGGTCGCCAGGCTCAAGCCGCTGGGCGAGTTCCAGGGATTGTCGATCTGCCCGAGCCGGAACGTGAAGATCCAGTCGCCCCCTGCCTCGCTGACCTCGACCCGGCGCAGGTCGAAGTTCGGCAGCTTGAAGACGGGATTGGCGGGTGGGATCAGCTTGCCGGATCCGAGGGCGTCGCCTTCGGGATCGTCGAAGGCCACCAGAACCGGTCCCGTCGGCGGAGGCGCCGCCAGCTTCAAGGGGCGCGACGGGAAGACCGTGCCAGCGGCGGTCGCCGCGAGCAAGACGGCTTCGCCGCGTTCGGCTCCGAGCGCCGACCAGGGCAGCTTGAGTTCGACGTGCGAGGCGCCCGCGGCGAGCGTCACGCTGCCGACCTTGCGATCGCCCCGCCAGAGCTCGGCTTGCTTTGCCGCCGGGTTCACGGCGATCCGCATCTGGCTCGCAAAAGGAAGGGACGGCAGCAGCTTTCCGTCGGGGCGGGCCGGAAGGCCCACGTGCAGGTCCATCGGGACGGGCTGCTTGGCGTATTCGAAGGCCACGTAAAGCGCCTGGTCATCCCAGGCGTAACGCAAGGCGTCGAAAATACGCTGTCCCTCGGCCATGGCGCCGCCGGTCGCATTGATCCGGCCCGCCCGCTCCCAGGCGGGACCCAGCTTGCCGTCCATGGGCATGGTCAACAGATCCTCAGGCGCCCGGTCCACTGCGGTCGCGACCTGGACGATGGGCACGTCGAGCACCTGAGGAGGCGTCATGCCCATGACCTGGTACGCTTCCCTCAGCAAGCCGCGGAAGGCCTGATCGAAGTCCTCGTCTCGACCCGAATCCTGGTCCTTGCCGTACCACCAGAACCAATCGCTACCCTGTGCGGCCATCAAGATGCGGCGCGCTTTTTCGAACTTGGTGTTGGAGCCATGGCGCATGCGGTAACGGTCGAGGGCCTCGCGGGCGCCCTCGAGCAAATCCCAGGCCTGGTTCTCTTCGTCCTCGCCGATCCAGGTCGCGAAATCCGCCCCGATCCACGAGCCGGCCCAGAGGTGAGGCAGCGGCGTCGGCTTCTGCTTTGCGAGATAGTCGCTGGGGGTCACGGTCTTGACCCAGCTCGACGTCGTCAGCCCCTTGTAAAGCGCGTGAAAGAACTCCTTTCCGTCGTCCGGATAGTTCTCCCAGGCGTTCTCACCGTCCAAGATCAAGGTCACCAGGGTGGGTTCACCGGCCGGAGCCGCGCTCCAGGCCTGCTTGAGCTTGCCCATGAGATCCGCGGCCGCAGCCTTGCCGCTCATCTTGGAGTAGCGAAAGCCGATATCATCCGATAGCCGCCGGTCGCGGAAGAAGATGGCGGGGCCGTCCGTGATCTGGTAGGGCCGGTAAAGCAGCTCGGGACGAGAGAGGGACTCGCCCTTGCGCAGGGTCGTGCCGATGGAGTTCGCGAGGACCTCCTCGTCGGACGCAATCCAGGTGATCCGTTCTTCCCTGAAGATGGGGGCCACGGCTTGTCCGACGGAGCCCTCTCCGGGCCACATGCCGCGAGGCGCACGCCCGAAGAGTTCCTGGTAGTACTGGGTCGCCATCTGCACGTGGCGGCGGGCATCGTCGGGTTGCTGGAAGCGCGCCAGCGGCAGCCGGGTTCCCGGCATGGCCTCGCGGGCCGAGTCCGAGTCGTGAATCAGCGGCAGGATCGGATGGAAGTACGGGGTGGTCGAGACCTCGATCTGGCCCTTCTCTTGGAGGCGGCGATGCAGGGGAACGATTTCCTTGAGCATCGCGAGGTGCTGGTTGAGCACGCGCGCCTTGTCGTTCTCGCTGAAGCCCTTGCCTTTGCGGACCAGGTCCCGGAACGTCTCTTCGGCCAGGATGTCGGGATCAAGCCACGCCAGATTGAACCAGACCTGAAGGTCGCGCCAATCCTGGGTGGTATAGGACTTCCGAGTCTTGGCCTTGAGGGCGGCGTAGGCCGGGAAGCGCTTGAGCATGGCCTCGGAGACGTCGAAGAACTTCTCGGCGAGGTAGGCCTTGTCATCAGCATCCAGAGCCACGGCCGGCTTCTGGGAAACGACGAAGGCGCGATCAGAGGCGCCCTTATTGTAGTCGAGGACCTGTTCAAGCAAGACCGGCGTCAAATTAAAGGTCATCCGGAGGGACGGGTACTTCTCGGCGATCGCCGCCATGTCCACGTAGTCCTTCGCGGCATGCAGCCGAACCCAGGGCATCGTGTAGAGGTTGGTGCCCGGCTCCTTGGGATACATCGGCTGATGCTGATGCCAGATGATCGCGACGTTGAGCGGAGGCTTCGACGGGGCAGGCTTCCCCGTGGAGGCCGTCCCACGCGCGGCGAGCCCCGGGGTCCCCAGGGTGGCCAAGACCAACGCGAAGGAGAGCGTAAAGACGAGTGTTCGAGCCAAGACGAACCTCCAGTCAGGCGCGCAATTACCCCCCGATCTTACCACCCGAAGAGACAAGTCGTTCCCATCTGCTTCCTATAAGCGTTTCAACACGGCCAATTCGAAGAAGGAGACTTCATGGGACGCATTCAATTCGACGCCTCGCTCATCGCCGACGCCTACGACCTCAACCGTAACGGACTCGTCAGCGATGAACTCAAGGTCGACTATCCATCCGTGGATGCCGATGGCGATGCAGCCGTCTCCGTTGCAGAACTCGCCGCGAGCCTCGAAAAGGATGCCGTGGAGGTGAGCGGGGGCGCCATTCGCGCCGCTCAGGTCCGTTCTTACCCCGAGGTCGGAGATGTCTTGCGCCTGACGACGATTGCGGAAGCGGTTAAAGAAGGCAAGCGCGTCGGAAACCGGTACGAACCCTCCGAGCGCGATGTCGAGCGGATGAACGACGGCTCGACCCGCGAGGTCATCGATTACGAGGAGGCCAACACGAGGCTCAAGCGCGAGCTCAAGAGCATTTCGCACGCCGCTTCCACCGGTGAGGATCCGGTCTTCGCAGACTTGAAGCGAATTGCCGACGGCGCCCTCGACTCCTGGTGGCACGCGGACGATCGCCGCTATCAAGTCATGTACCGCGCCCTCGAAGAAATCGCGACGGAAATGGGAGACGTGCCCCTACAGCCCAAAGCGGCGGTAAACGACACCAACCGCGCGCTCCAAGAGGCCCAGGCCCGATTGAGCGCCGCCAAGAAGGAACTGGGGACGCCCCAGGCCCAGCAAAAACTCCTGGCCGATGCCGAAGAGCTTCTCGAGGCCGAAAAGTCCAAGAAAGGCCTGATGAAGCTGTTTGCCGCGCGCAAGATCACGAAGCTGGAGTCGTCCATCGAGCAACTGAAGACGTTCCATCCCGATGCGCTGTCCCGGCAGCTTTCCGAGACGGCCCGAAAGACCTACGAGCTTTCGCTAACGGCCGGTGATGCGACCTCCCTCGCCCAGGCCCGACTCCTGGATGCCGCGAGCAGGGATCTGCGCTATCAAGCCTCCGCCATCACCAAGGAGGCGATCTGGACGCAGCACTGGCTGACGTTCCTCAAGCAAACGCTCTAGCAGCTACCTCGCGCCGCAGCGAATCAAAATAGAGGGATCTTTCGCCCAGCGTCACGGCTTTGCCGTGGTGCTGGGCTTCTGGCATTTCGGGCAGAAGTAGGTGCCTCTCTGGGCCACCCGTAGCTTCCGGATGGGAGTTCCGCAGGTCTGGCAGGGCTCGCCCTCGCGGTCATACACCATCAGGAAATCCTGGTTGGTGCCGTAGTTGCCCATCCCGTCACGGTAATCCTTGAAGGTGGTACCTCGGTTACTGATGCCGGTTCCGAGCACCGTGGGGATGGCCTCGTAGAGACGCTTGGCCTCGGCCCGTTTGAGGTGGCCCCGCTCGGGATGGAGTCGCGCCAGGTGAAGGGCCTCGTCGACGTAGATGTTGCCGAGCCCCGAGACCGGCTTCTGGCTCAGCAAAGCGGCCTTGACGTTCGAGACCTTGCTCATGGCCTCCGCGAACGGCGCGAACGCGAAATCCGGGCTGAAGGGCTCCGGGCCCATCTCGGCCAGCGTCGGCATCGCCGCGTAATCCCCGGGCGAGACGACGTGGATCTTGCCGAAGCGCCGCTGGTCGGCAAAGAAGAAGACCGAGCCGTCGTCCAGCTGGAACCTCACACGAAGATGCTTGAGGGCCGGATCCGTGGGTTTCACGCCGACTTGCCCCGTCATGCCGAGGTGCACGATGAGCTCGCGGTCCGCGAGGTCGGCGATCAGGTACTTGCCACGACGACGCAGGGCGCGGATGTCTCGGCCCACGGCCTCGTCGAGGCGCACGTACCGGGCTTGAAACTCTGGCTCGACGCAGAGGTCGACGCCTGCGACGCGGCGCCCGACCATCAAGGGTTCAAGATCGGCGCGAATGGTTTCGACTTCGGGTAACTCGGGCATCAGGACTCCTTTCGAATCGGCTTCATTCTACCGCCACGGCGTGAACTCCCGCTTGGATTCGTGCTAGGATCCTTATTGCGGCCACAGCTGAGCTGCAAAACCCGCTCCGCCAAAGAGGATGAAACCCATGGACAGCAATCACCCCCCCATGCTCCGCGAGAAGATGGACAAGCTCTTCGACGAGATGATCGCCTTCCAGCGCAAGAAGCTGTTGAACATCGCGCGCGAGCATTACCCCGCGATCGGCGGGGACGATCTCTTGAACCCCCACGATTTCCCGAAGCTCGAAGCCGATAACCGCTTCCAGTTCGAAGACGGCATGCTTGCCGGCTACATCGCGGCCCAGATGGCCGTGCGCGTCGAGCTGGCCGCGGCCGAGACTTCCAGCCGCTAGCGGGCAGAAGGCCGCGCTAGCGACGGCTCACGATTTCGCCAGCCGGAACAAGGGGCGATCGTCGAGGGCCGCGATGATCTTTTGGTTGGCGTTGGAGAAGGCGTAGGATGCCAGGTCCGAAACCGGAACCCAGCGCCGATCGTCGTTTTGGGCGAGGTCGAGCCCCTCGGGGAGCTCGGCTCTGAGCACCTGCATCGTGGCCTTCATATGCGTGTAGGTATGTAAGACCGTGCAAAGCGGCGCCCAGTTCAAGGCTCCGAGCGTGAGGCGCGACTCGAGCAAATCGGCCACGTCCGCCCCCTCGTCGAGTTCAAAGGCCGGGAACTCCCAGAGGCCGCCCAGCAAGCCCTCGGCGGGCCGTCTCACGATCCAGACCGAGTTGCCCCGCGACAGAACCGCCACCGCGAAGCTGACCGGACGCGGAGGCGCCTTCTTGGTTTTTACCGGAAACGCCTCCACATCCCCGACGAGGTTCGCGCGGCAGGCGTCCCGTACCGGACAGTCCGCGCAGCGGGGACGGCGCGGGGTGCAGACCAAGGCCCCCAGCTCCATCAAGGCCTGGTTGAATTCCCAGGCATGCCCCTCCGGAATGAGCCGGAGGGCGAACTCCTCGAAGATGCGCTTGGATTGTGGCTTAGCGATGTCCTCGGAGATCCGGAACCAGCGCGACAGGACCCTGAGCACGTTGCCGTCCACGGCGGGCTTGGGTTGGTTGAAGGCGATCGAGGCGATCGCCCCCGCCGTATAATCCCCGATGCCGGAGAGCGCGCGAATGGCCGCGTAGTCGCGCGGGAAGACGCCTCCATACTCGGAGACCACCTGCTGAGCCGCTTTCTGGAGGTTGCGGGCACGCGAGTAGTAGCCTAGGCCTTCCCAGTGCTTCAAGAGATCGTCGAGGGGAGCATCGGCCAGCGACTGGATGGTCGGGAAACGCGCCATGAAGCGCTCGTAGTAGGGAATGACCGTTGCCACCTGGGTCTGCTGGAGCATGACCTCGGAGACCCAGATGTAATAGGGGTCGCGAGTTTCCCGCCAGGGCATGGCGCGCTTTTCGGCGCGAAACCACAGAAGCAAAGGCGTCGAGAAGGTTTCCGGAGCGAAGGAATCGGCATGGATCGTCGTCATACGGCCATGCTACCGCGCTCGGGGCCCTCGCTGCAACGCACGCGCCCAGAGTTCCGCGGCGTTCCGCCGGCGCAAAAGTCGCAAATTGACGGCGGGCGCGGGGTCCGAAGGCATCAAGCGGCGGGCGCGCTTCAATTCGCCCATCGCCGGTTTGAATTGTCCCAGGGCGGCCAGGAGGTTGCCGTGGTTATAGGCGATCGCCCCATCGTCGACATGCTGCTTCATGAGCGTTCGGTAGATCACGCCCGCCGATAGCGGCTTCCCCTGGGCCACGCAGAGGTTGACGAGGTTGAGGCCGGCATCGCGATGGCCTGGGTCGAATTGAAGCGCCGTTCGGTACGCGACCTCGGCCCAATCCGGCATGCCGGTGAGTTCCCAAGCGAGCGCGAGGTTATAGGCCGTCTCGGCAGATGGTAAGCGTCGAAATGCCTCGCGGAGATCCGCGAGCGCCTGGCTCCAGTTACCAAGTTCGACCCGCAGGAGGGCGGAGCGCGTGGCCTGCGCCGCCAGACGTCCTACTTCATCGGCTTGCTCGGGCAAGTCGTGAAAGCCGGCCGAAGGGATATCCGGCTGCCAGTCGAGCGGCTTGGCGCGCTGGCGCCAGAGGGCATGGCCCAGCGAAGCGACGAACCCCAGCATCATGAGGCTGAAGCCCGCGTGTCGCGCGCGTTCGGCGTGGCTCGCCCACTGGCTCGCCCAATCGAATGGCGTCGCGGGAGTCGAGTCGACGAGTCGTTCAGGGGGCGTCTCGACCGTGGCATGCGGGGTCGACCGGGGACTGTGGCGAGCCTGGGGAGGCAAGGGCGCGACGACTTCGGGGCGAGCCGAAGGCCGAGGTGGCGGGCTTTCGTCCATGTGACTTGGGCGGGCGGGTGGCACGCGTGTCCGTGAGGCTTGGGCCTCGGCGCCTTCCGGCAGGGGAGTGGGATCGATGGGTATCGGCGTCAGGTCAAGCGGCGGTTCAGGCATCGACTCAAAGGGCGGTTCCGAGGTCGGTTCCGGGGTCGGTTCTGGAGTGGGTTGTGGCGGGGGTGCGGACGGCTCCGCCGTGGGGGTGGGCTCAGGCTTGGGCCGCGCGGCGAAAGCCGGCGGGGGAGTGGGGGCGATCGCCAAGAGGGTGAGCCGCTGGGTCGTGGTCAAGTCCGAGACGACTCTGACGGTGCGGGCCGAGGCTTCGTACCCCGGGTGCCGAAGGCTGAGGCGGTGGGTACCTGCGGCGACCGGGACATGCAAAGGGGTCTTGCCCAGCCAGCGCCCATCGAGGTAGACGTCGGCTCCCGAGGGCTTGCTCTCGATGACGAGCTCTCCAGGGGACTTCCGGCGCTCGGGAGTCATGGTGACGCGTTTCCGGGTGGTGAGGTCGTTCTGGATGGTCACGCGAAGGCTCACGGACTGGTATCCCGGCCGACTGAGCGTGACCTGGTGCGTACCCGCCTGAAGGCGTTCGTGGATGACGGGCGTCTCGCCGAGCGGTTGCCCATTGAGGCTGACCGCGGCACCCGGGGGAGTGGATTCCAGGACGAGTTGGCCCGCAGCCCAGGCGGGCGTGGCGAGAAGTAGCGAGATAGCGGCGATTGCGCTAGAGCGTGCCGAGTAGATACCCACGTCGAATCGCCTCCGTTGCGGCCATTACATCCCCCGACGCCGTGCGCCCGTCGGCATCGACGGCTTCCACGCGGATCTTGGCGACCTTGATCGGCAAGCGATCCTGGTAGTAGACGAGCAGGATGTCTCCGGGTCGAACGCGGTACGGCAGGTCGTCGATGGCGAAGCGAACGCGCTTGCCCTGGACGTCGGAGACCCGGCCCACCTGGAGGAATTGCCCTTGCGGCAGGGGGGGCTTCATGGCGAGTCGTTGGCGGGGCTTGGAGGTCGTCATGCGGCTGCTTTGCGGCGTTCCCACGCGCATGCCCAGGTTCAGGCCGAAGCCGACGTAGTGAATGGCGTTGATGGCGCCTTGCTGAAGTTCGAGCTGAGCAATCATCGAGCGGCCCATTGGAAAGCCGACGCCAGCGGCGAAGGCGGGCCCAAGGCCGACGCGCAGGGGTTCGCCTCCGCCCAAGAGTGCCATGGCCGCTCCCCCGACGCCCAGGGTGACGAACGGCCCGTCGGATCCTCCCAAGCTGAGGCGGTGGCGCAAGAGCAACGGGGTGAGCGCGAGGTGGTAGCGAGTCGTGCCCCAGTCCTGATGCAGCCAATGGGCATCGAGCGAGAGGCTCCAGGGACCCGAGACCGTGAGCTCGGCTCCTCCTCCCAGGCGCTGTCCACCCGGGAAGAGCCCCCCCAAACCGGGATCGACATAGATGGGCACGCCCAGGCGATAGGTCGCCTCCATGGCGTGAGCGGGCGCCGCCAGCAAGAGCCCTGCAAGGCCCATGGCGCATCCCCGTCGCATGGCCGCCTCCTCAAGCCCCCCGAATGCCGCCTCGCCTCGGGCAAGGCCGCGTCACTCCCCCGGCTTTACCGTTCCCGCCCCCAAGGCGGCCATGGCAAGCCCGGCCGAAAGATCCCCCCGAAGTCCGGCTCGTCCTCCTCGCTTTCCCCGCGCGACGGAGGGCGAGGAGGCGGCGGCGACGGAGTCGGTGGCGCCTTGTACGCCGGAGGCCGCGCCGAGTCGTACCCGTCGAACGGCCCCGGAAACTCCCGCGCCCCTCCGCCGCCGCCGGACGCCGGAGGATCGGGAAGCGTCGTCAGCGGCGCACACGCCCCCAGCCCCAATGCCACGAGCACGAAAACTATACGGGTCGACGCGCGCGCCCCGAGGCGCGTCCTCGCCCCTCGTCGGGCGGAAACCAAGATGGGGAAAAGGCCTTTCGGCTCGAAGAACGCTTTCATCGCTCCCAAGCATAGAGGGCGCCCCTCGACCTTGCCGAGATCCAGTTGAACAAGGCCTCTTGGCAGGAGTCGGGCTAGGGTTGCGAGGCGGCAAGCCCTCGCTCGCCCCCAGAAAAATTGCTCCGGGGCGTTGGTCCGCCACTCGACTGCTGGTATCATGGCTTCGGCCCGTCAAGATCAAGCCGCCGCGCACCCGCTGCAATGAGGCAGCCTTGCGAATAGGATAGCCAGACATGCTTTCGAAAGTGCTCATCGCCAACCGTGGAGAAATCGCCCTCCGGGTGATCCGCGCCTGCCAGGAACTCGGCATCGCCACGGTCGCCGTTTACACCGACCCCGACCGGGAATCCCGCCACGTCCGCCTCGCGGACCAGGCCTTCCACCTCCCCACCACCTACCTCGACATTCCCGGCCTCGTCGCGATCGCCCTGGAAGCCGGCGCCGACGCCATCCACCCCGGCTACGGCTTCCTCGCCGAAAGCCCCGACTTCGCGCGCGCCTGCGAAGCGGCCGGCCTCACCTGGATCGGCCCCAAGCCCGAGGCGATCGCCCTCATGGGCTCCAAGACCGTCAGCCGCCGCGTCGCCAAGGAAGCCGGAGTCCCCATCGTCCCTGGCACCACCGACGCCGTGACCGACCCCGTGGCCGTCGTCGCCTTCGGCCAAGAGCACGGCTGGCCCGTCGCCATCAAGGCCGCCGCCGGCGGCGGAGGCCGCGGCCTGGTCGTCGTCAACGGCCCCGAAGACGCCGAAGCCGCCCTCGCCAAGGCCATCCGCGAAGGCGAATCCTACTTCGGCAACGGCGAAGTCTACATGGAGCGCTACCTCGGACGCCCCCGCCACATCGAGGTCCAGATCCTCGCCGACAAGCACGGCACGGTCATCCACCTCGGCGAACGCGAATGCTCCATCCAGCGCCGCCACCAGAAGCTCGTCGAGGAAGCCCCGTCCGTGGCCCTCACCCCCGAGCTGCGCCAGGCCATGGGCGAAACCGCCGTCAAGATGGCCCAGGCCGTCGGCTACGACTCGGCGGGCACCTGCGAGTTCCTCTTCCAGGACGGCGAGTTCTTCTTCCTCGAGATGAACACCCGCATCCAGGTCGAGCACACCGTCACCGAGATGGTCTACGGCGTCGACCTCGTCAAGGAGCAGATCCGGATCGCCGCCGGCGGCCGCGTTCCCGAGCGCCTGAAGAACCTCGAGCCCCTCGGCTGGGCCCTCGAATGCCGCATCAACGCCGAGGATCCCGCCCAGAACTTCCGCCCCAGCCCCGGCCTGGTCACCCGCTACGTGGCCCCCGAAGGCCCCGGCATTCGCGTGGACGCCGCCGTCTACTCCGGCTGGAAGGTCCCTGAGATGTACGACTCGCTCTTGGCGAAGCTCATCACCTGGGGCTCGGACCGCGAGGAGGCGATCGCCCGCATGAAGCGCGCCCTCAACGAACTTGAGATCGAAGGCGTGCCCACCACCGTGCCCCTCTTCAAGCGGATCCTCGAGCACCCCAAGTTCCTCTCGGGAGACATGTCCACCCACTTCATCGGGCAGGACCTGACCCGCGAAGACCTCGCCTCCCTCGCGCCCGCCGCCCCGACGGCCGCCCCCGCCGAGGAAGCCCCCGCGTTCGGGCCCTCGCGCGAGTTCCGCGTCGAGGTCAACCGCCAGCTCTTCACCGTCTCGGTCTCCGAGAAGGGCGGCACCGCCACGGCCACCGTCGCCGCCGCCGCCAAGCCGAAGCGTCCCCGCTCCGGAGGCGCCAGCTCGCAGGCCTCGTCGGGCACCCTGACCGCCCCCATGCATGCCATGGTCCAGCGCGTCCTCGTCGAGGTCGGCCAGTCGGTCGAAGCCGGAACGGCCCTCCTGGTGCTCGAAGCCATGAAGATGGAAACCGAAATCCTGGCCCCCATCGCCGGTGTCATCCAGACGCTGGGCTGTGAGGCAGGCCAGACGGTCGAGGGAGGCGCGGTTCTCGCGGTGATCGCCTGATGACGACGAAAGACATGAGCAAGAAAGACTGGGAAGCCCGGGCCGTCGAGCCCCGGCTCGCCAAGAACCCCGAACGCCCCGAGGCGGGCTTCACCGGCTCGGCCACGCCCGTTGACCGGCTGTACACCCCCGAAGACCTTCCCGACTTCGACTACGACCGGGACCTGGGCTATCCTGGCGAGTACCCCTACACCCGTGGCGTCCAACCCACCATGTACCGCGGCCGCCTCTGGACCATGCGCCAGTACGCCGGCTTCGGGACCGCCAAGGAAACCAACGCCCGCTTCAAGTACCTCTTGAGTCAGGGCCAAACGGGCCTCAGCACCGCGTTCGACCTGCCCACCCAGATGGGCTACGACTCGGACCACGGCCTCGCGGCGGGTGAAGTTGGCCGCACGGGCGTCGCCATCGACTCCCTGGCCGACATGGAGCTCTTGTTCGAGGGCATCCCCCTCGACAAGGTCTCGACCTCGATGACCATCAACGCCCCGGCGAGCGTGCTCCTGTGCATGTACCAGGCCGTCGCCGAGAAGCAGGGCGTCAGCCCCGAAAAGCTCACGGGCACCATTCAAAACGACATCCTCAAGGAGTACGTCGCCCGAAACACGTACATCTACCCGCCCGCGGCCTCGATGCGGGTCATCACCGACATCTTCGCCTACTGCTCCGAGACAATGCCCCGCTGGAACACCATTTCCATCTCGGGCTACCACATGCGCGAAGCGGGTGCGACCGCCATCCAGGAAGTCGCCTTCACCATGGCCGACGCGATCGCCTACGTCGAAGCCGCCGTCGAGGCGGGCCTCGACGTGGACCAGTTCGCCCCGCAGCTCAGCTTCTTCTTCTGCGCGTGGACCGACGTCCTCGAGGAAGTCGCCAAGTTCCGGGCCGCCCGCCGCATCTGGGCGCGCATCATGAAGGATCGCTTCGGCGCCAAGGATCCCAAGTCCATGCAACTGCGCTTCCATACGCAGACCGCGGGCTCGTCGCTGACGGCCCAGCAGCCGGACAACAACATCGTGCGGACGGCGCTTTCGGCCTTGGCCGCGGTCTTGGGCGGCACGCAGTCCTTGCATACCAACAGCAAGGATGAGGCGATCGCCCTTCCCACCGAGGCCTCCGCGCTGACGGCCCTGCGCACGCAGCAGATCATCGCCTTCGAATCGGGCGCCACCGCCACGGTCGACCCGCTGGCCGGCTCCTACTACATCGAGGCCCTCACCAACCAGATCGAAGAGGGCGTCCAGCGCTACTTCGACGAAATCGAAAAGCAAGGCGGCGTGATCGCCTGCGTCTCGAAGGGCTACTTCCAGCGCGAAATCCACGAGAGCGCCTTCCAGTACCAGCGGCAGGTCGAGCGCAAGGAACGTTTCGTCGTGGGCGTCAACTGCTTCCAGTCCGAGAAGGAAGAGCATATCCCGATTCAAAAGATCGACCTCTCGGTCGAGCAGGATCAGAAGACTCGCCTCGCCGAGCTTCGCGCCCGCCGCGACAACGACGCGGTCACGCGCGCGCTCGCCGAGATCAAGCGCCGTGCCGAAGGCACCGAGAACCTGCTTCCCGCCATCTACGAAGCCGTCAAGGAGTACGCCACGGTCGGCGAGATCTGCGATACGCTTCGGGGCGTCTTCGGCACGTACCGTGCCGCGGAGGGCTAAGATGCTGGATCCGAAGCTCGCTCAGATCGGCAAGATCGATCACCTCGGGATCGCCGTGCATTCCATCGAAGCGGCCATGCCCCTCTACACCGGCATGCTCGGTCTCGACCTCCACGAGATCGAGGAAGTCGAGGACCAGAAGGTCCGCACGGCCGTCTTCCCGGTCGGCGAGAGCCGCATCGAGCTGCTGGAGCCCACCAGCCCCGACAGCCCGGTGGCCAAGTTCCTGGAAAAGCGCGGAGAAGGCATTCACCACGTCGCCCTGGGCGTCCAGGACGTCGCGGCGGCTCTCGCCAGGCTCAAGGCCGAAGGCGCGCGCCTCATCGACGAGGCTCCGCGCAAGGGAGCCGGCGGCGCGATGATCGCCTTCGTCCACCCGAAATCCACGGGCGGCGTCTTGCTGGAACTCTGCCAGCGCTGATCTGCCCCCATCTCAGGCCTCCGCTTTCGGGCGGAGGCCTTTGCCTTCTCCACCCGATAGCGGGCTCGCGTGACATCAGTCCTTCAGCCGCTCTCGCGGCGCCAAGCCGATTCGCTCGGCGTGCGCGGGGGACGGCTCGTGACGGCCGCCGTATTGATTGGTCTGCTTCGCGGCCTCGGTCGTCCAGGACGTCAACCAGGAGGGCGCGAGCGGGCTCACGAGGTCCATGCCGCGTGCCGTGCCTTCGGTCCCCCCATCGCCCGAAGGCATGACGCGGTTGATCAGCGCGAAGAGGGACATCGTCAAGGAGGGCGAGAAGTCATGCAGGCGGCCGATAAGGCGAGCCCGCAGCGTCAGGGTGAGCTCGGCCTCGCCACGGCGACAGGCCTTGACGATCCGTTGGGCGGCCTTTCGCGCATCCATCGAGAGCAAGGGAAGCGAGTCCGCGATCGAGAACCAGGTGTATTCCGCCGCCTGGCGGCCCTTGAAGAGGGCGTTCTCGGGCGAGCCCGTCCGCATCAAGCCGGGAATGACCGTCGTGACCGTGATGCCGTCCTGCGCCAGCTCGGCGCGCAGGCCCTCGGAAAAGCCGCGAAGCGCGAACTTCGAGGCATCGTACGGGAGCAGGTGCGGGGCCGCCACCCGCCCGCCGATCGAGTCGATCGTGACCAAGCGGCCGTAGCCCCGCTCGCGCATGCCGGGAAGGACGGCGAGCGTCGTGTAGACCGCCCCGAAGAAGTTCACGGCCATGATGGTTTCGAAGTCCTGGGCGGTCATCGCGGAAACGGGCCCGACCTGGATGATCCCGGCGTTGTTGACGAGCACGTCGACCCGCCCGAAGCGGGCCTCCACCTCGGCCACCATGCGCGCGACCGCGTCCTCGCGCGAGACGTCGCATGTCACGGCGAGCACATGAGGCGTCAGGGAGAGGAGGCGAAGGCGGGCCCGTTCGAGCTCGTCGGGATCCCGCGCGCAGATGGCGATACGGCAGCCTTGTTGCGCGAACTCTTCGGCCATCAAGAGGCCGAGGCCGCGCGATCCGCCGGTGATCAGGACCACGTGATCCGCCACGTTGGCCTCTCGCCGCGTCCTGAGCTGCTTCACGGCGAGCGTGGCGGCCCCCGCGGCGGCCAGCCAGAGCGCCACCCTGGCCCCGTTTCTCATGCCTGCCTCCCCAACGCGACGGGAAGGGCCTCGGTGACGGTCTCGGTGACGTCACGTAGCCTGTGGCGGACCGGTTCGGGAACGCGGTTGAGCAGGGGTTCTGATGGGCGCGCCCGCTGCGCCGCGCGCCGGAGGCCTTCCACCGCGGCTCCGCTGGCCAACAAGGACCAAGGCACGCGCGTCTCGTTCTGCTCTGCACCCAAGCGTCGGCAGAGGGCATCGCTGGTCAAGCCGACGGCGGTGACGTAGACGGCATGGTGAAAGCCCTCGATCACGATTTCAGCGGCTCCCCACTCGCGAACCGGTGGGGCGACCTTCAAGCCCGGCAGCATGACCAAGGCGGTCCCCTGAACGGCTCCCCAGTGGATGACGTCGGCCCATGGTCCCCGGAAGCCGAAGGCCGTCATGATTCCGCGAACGGCTCCCCAGCTGGTGCCGTAGCCCCAGTGGGCGAGGGTGTTGAGGCGATCTTCGGCCCGCTCGTCGTCGGGATGGAACGCGAAGACCTTGGAGACGGCCTTGACGGGGGATTTGGACGGCTGTCGGCCCTGCAGCCGCATGACGATCAGCTGGGAAACCGTGATGGCGGCGGTGCCGACGAACCCGGCGACGAGCCCGATGCCCAGGCCACAGGCTGCGCGTGCAAGCATGGCGTCCCTCCTGAAGTCGGGGGAGCCTCGCGGCTCCCCCCGGGGGTCAACGGCGAATCAGCTCGCGGGCTTGCTCGGCAATGGGAGTCCGTTCCCCCTTATCGGTGATGGGAATGCCCATGTACTGTTCGTCTTGCTCGGAAACCCGGTCGAGCATCTCGGAAAGGGCGAATAAGGAGGGCGCCCAGAGTCCGACGAAGAGGCTTCCTTCACGCCGTTTGTTGCTGGAGGCTCCGCGGATGAGATCGCTCAGGTAGATGCCGCCGGAAACCACCACCGAGGCGGCACCGGCCCAGAACGCCACCTGGCTGAGGGTCTTCACAGTCTGACTCTTCATGAAATCCTCCCTTGGGTGGATGGGGATCCGTGGGAGGAGTCTAGGGCAGTTCCATGATGCGAACAACGCGTTGTCGCTCCCTGCCCAACGGATTCGCAAGCTCCTTTACCTTATCTAAACCCTGGCATAGAGTGGCTCTTGTTGGTATCATGAGCGAGCAAGCCTCGGCTGCAAGGCCGATCGCTCCTCCATCGCACCACAAGGAGATCGACAGGATGAAGATCCACGAATTTCAAGGCAAGCTGGTCCTCCAGAAGTACGGAGTCGCCACCACCAAGGGCCAGGTCGCCTATACCCCCGACCAAGTCAAGGAAATCGCCGAGCAGCTCGGCGGTACCGTGGTCGTGAAGGCCCAGGTCCACGTCGGTGGCCGCGGCAAGGCTGGCGGCGTCAAGCTCGGCAAGACCCCTGTTGAGGCTTACGAGGTTGGCAAGCAGATCCTGGGCATGGACCTCAAGGGCTTGAAGGTCAAGAAGGTGCTGGTCGAGGGCGCGATCAACATCGACAAGGAATACTACCTGGGCATGCTCTTCGACCGTGACACCCGGAAGATCATCGTGATGGTCTCGGCCGAGGGCGGCATGGACATCGAGGAAGTCAACGAGAAGACCCCCGAGAAAATCGCCCGCGTCTGGGTCGACCCCACCATGGGTCTGCAGGACTTCCAGATTCGCGACCTGATCTTCGGCGCGCAGCTCGACAAGGCCTACGTCAAGCCGATCACCAAGTTCCTGCGCGGCCTCTACAACGCCTTCGTGGGCTCGGATGCTACCCTCGCCGAGATCAACCCGCTGGTCATCACCAAGGAAGGCGACGTCATCGCGGCCGACTGCAAGATGGACATCGACGACAACGCGCTCTTCCGTCAGCCCGAGCTCGCCCAGTGGCAGGAGTCCGAAGAGGACAACGCCATCGAGGACGAGGCGCGCATGCGCGGCCTCACCTACGTGCACCTCTCGGGTGACATCGGCATCATCGGCAACGGCGCGGGCCTGGTCATGACCACCCTGGACGCCGTGAGCCGCGAGGGCGGCCAGCCCTCGAACTTCCTCGACATCGGAGGCGGAGCCAAGGCCGAGGTCGTCCGCAACGCCCTCGAGGTCGTCCTGATGGAGCCCAAGGTCAAGGCCGTCTTGATCAACATCTTCGGCGGCATCACCCGCTGCGACGAAGTGGCCAAGGGCATCCTGGAAGCCACCAGCACCATGGACATCAAGGTGCCCATCGTCGTCCGTTTCTCGGGCACCCGCGAGGAGGAAGGCCGCAAGCTGCTGGAAGGCACCAAGCTCATTCCCGCCGCGAGCATGCAGGAAGCCGCCCGCAAGGTGGTCGAAGTCGGCTACGGCGCTGCCGTCCGCTAGTGATTGGATAGAGGTTTAACGAATGAGCATCTTCATCAACAACGACACGCGCCTCCTGGTGCAAGGCATCACGGGCCGCGAAGGGTCCTTCCACACCTCCCAGATGATCGAGTACGGCACCAAGGTCGTCGCAGGCCTGACCCCCGGCAAGGGCGGCATGAAGACCGAGCACGGCGTGCCCGTCTACAACACCGCCAAGGAAGCGCTCGCGGCGCATCCCGAAATCAATGCGTCGATCATCTTCGTCCCGCCCCCGTTCGCGGCCGACTCGATCCTCGAGGCGCTCGACGCGGAGATCCCCTTGATCGTCTGCATCACCGAGGGCATCCCCACCCTCGACATGATGCGCGTCTACCCCGTGCTCGAGAAGTCCAAGAGCCGCCTGATCGGGCCCAACTGCCCCGGCCTCACCACCCCCGGTGAAGCCAAGCTCGGCATCATGCCCGCCATGATCTTCAAGAAGGGCACCGTCGGCGTGGTTTCGCGCTCCGGCACCCTCACCTACGAGATCGCGGCGGACCTCACCAACCGCGGCTACGGCCAGTCCACCATCGTGGGCATCGGCGGCGACCCGATCATCGGGACCAACTTCGTCGACGTCCTCAAGGCCTTCGAGGCCGATCCGGATACCGAGCTGGTCGTCATGGCCGGCGAGATCGGCGGGTCGGCCGAGGAAGACGCCGCCGACTACATCAAGAACCACATGACCAAGCCGGTCGTCGGGTTCATCGGTGGTCGCACCGCTCCCGAAGGCAAGCGCATGGGCCACGCCGGCGCGCTCGTCTCCGGCAACAAGGGCACCGCGCAGGGCAAGGTGGATGCGCTTCTGGCTGCGGGCGTTCCCGTCGCCGACACCACCGCGCAGATTGGCGACCTGGTCGTCGAGCGCATGAAGAAGCTCGCGGCGGTCAAGTAGACCCTCGTCATCGAAGGGCCCGGGGCGATTGCCCCGGGCCCTTCGTCTTGGCGTTACGCCTTCGCGTTTACGTCTTGGCGTTTACTTCGCGGGAAGCTTGGCGAGGATGCTCGTGGCTTCCTCGGCCTCGTTGCCGGCGATCGCCGCCCGGATCAAGGCCACGGCCTGCGGAGGCAAGAGCGCCTTGATGGCAGCAGGACCCTTTGAGCGGACGTTGAGGGCCGCCAGCGTCTGCTGACCGGGCAACCAGACGTCAGGCGTGCGGTGCTGGTCCATGAACTTCTGGACGGCCTCCTGAAGAAGCTTCTGCTCGTGGCGGTTGAGTTCGAGAACTGGCATGGTGAATCCCCTTCTACTAGAGCGAACGTCGTTTTTTCAGGACAGCGAACCTGGCCTGTCCCGGTCACGTGGCGACTGGGACGGCAGCGGCCCGCAGCCTTTCCTTTCGCCGCATAGGCCGAATCCAAGCAGCGTACCATACCCGTGCCGAATCTTCACCCTTGCCGCCCGCATGCGCTACAATGGCTGAATCCGAACGAGGAGACGCTCTCATGTCGCAGCTGCCGCTCACGGGAACCAAGATCCTCGACCTCGCCGACACGCGCGAGGGAAGCCCCTGCGCGCGTATCCTCGCCGGCTGGGGCGGCGAACGGCTCGTCTTACCGAGCAGCCTCAAGCCCGACCACGCCGAAGGCCGCCGCATCCTCTTGATGCTGGTCCAGGAAGCCGACGTCCTGGTCACGCAGGGCGACGTCGACCTCGCCATGCTCCACGAGTACAACCCCATGCTGATCGTCTGCCGGATCCTCGCGTCCGAGTCCCCTTGGGAGGCCGCCTCCGGGATCCTGATCGCCTTGTTGCAGCGCGATCGAACGGGCATGGGCCAGCTCGTGACTCTCGAGCCCGGCGAGGGGCCGGTTTTCACTGGTTTCTCGGCCGTCAGCCCGCCCGAGGCGGATCCCGACGACACGCTGATCCGCCTCGGCTATGCGCCCGAGACGATCGCCGCCTTGCGCCGCGACGGCATCCTCTAACCCACGCTCCCTCACGCGCGTCCTTCTCTCCAAAACGACCAAGAGCCCTCTGCCGACTTGGCCGTTCCTCACGCTTGCCCCCTGAACGAAGATGGGCACAGGCAACCAAGAGCGATTGTCGGTGCTTCGAGATCCCGAGGTTTCAGGAGGGCGGCCATGACTCCCACGCTGCAGATCATCATCCGCGTCGACCAACCCGAACGGGGCGTCACCCCGCTCGTCTCCTACCTTTACGACCAGCGCCACCCCGGCATGGACGTCGTCATCGTCCACCAAGCGGCACCGGTCGACCTCGCGGCCGTCCAGGCCGCTTACCCGGTCACCACCTTGGCCATGCCTCCCGGGTCGAGCCCCGGCGCAGGCATCAACCAGGCGGCACAACGCTCTGATTCCGACTACCTGGTGATCGTCAGCAACACGCGGCTTCCACGTGACGACCAATGGCTCTTCCACCTGCTCAAGCACTTCGCCGACCCACGGACCGCGGCGGTTTCCGGCGAGGGCTGGAATCCAACCGAGATCTCCGTGCAAAAGCCCTACGTCGCGCAGGATCTCGCGGCCTTCCTCTGCGCGCCGCAGTTCGGCCCCTGCCTCGAGAACCTGGCCATCCGGCGCGATATCTGGAACCTCCATGCCTTCGACGAGCGACTCTCGGTCTGCGTGGACCGTCAATGGGCCTACCGGGTGCTCTGTGAAGGCTACCAGGTGGTGCTCGACTACTCGGGCCGCATGCATGACATCGCTCCCTTGAGCGAGGAAGAATCCTTCAAGCGCTACTGGGCCATGAACCTCAGCTTCTCGCAGTTCATTCAGCCCGAGCAAGCGCATAAATCACTCTGGAGCCTGGCCGTGGAGCGTGCATGGCAACTTCGCAACCCCGCCGAACTCCTCAAGGCCTATCGCACCTGGGGCATCCTGCGCAAGCTCAGCTTCTGGCAAGCCACTCCCACCCAGGCCATGGCGGCGCGGGCCCGATTCTCGCGCCCCGGCGATAAATGGGCCGTATAAAGACCGAGGGGGCGGATCCCGTGGATCCGCCCCCTCGAATTTTCGAGCCCCCGTCGAGGCCGCCGGCTTTCGCGCCGGCGCGTCGGCATTAGGCCAGGCCGATGTTCTGGGTGATCTTGGCGACGTAGTTCCGGGTCTCGGCGAAGGGCGGGATGCCGCCGTACTTCTGCACGTTGCCCGGGCCCGCATTGTAAGCGGCCAGCGCCTTGGGGATGTCGTTGTCGAAGGCCTTGAGCTGCTGCAAGAGGTACTTCACGCCGCCCTTGACGTTGTCCTTGGGATCGCTGGGGTTGACGCCCAGACCCGCTGCGGTGGCGGGCATCAACTGCATCAGGCCGGTGGCGCCCACGGGGGATTTCGCGTTGGCGTTGCCGCCCGACTCCTGCTGGATGACGCCGAGGACCAGGGTCATCATCTTATCCATCTCTTCGGGGGGAACGCCCATTTCCTCGAGAAGCTTGCGCAGCCAGTCCTGAGTGATGCCGTACTGCGCGAGCTTGCCCCACATGGAGTCGAGGCTGCCGGCACTGACGCCCGAAAGCGAGCCGCTGAAACCCGGCGATCCTACCGAACCACCGCTCGACGAGGCTCCCCCCGACGAACCTCCGACGCTGCCGCCGCCCGACGAGCCGCCGGGAAGTCCGAGACGGCTGGTCGACCCGCCACCGACCGACGATCCGCGCCGGTCCCCGATGCCTCCGCCGTCGGCGACGCTCATGCCCGCCGTATCGACCGCCTGCCCTGCCGCGTCGAAGACGCGGCGCGCCGAATCGAAGCTCGACGCCGTGGTGAGCTGGACGGCCTGTCCGGGCTGGGGCGCGTGTAGGACCTTGCCGTCCCCGACGTAGATGCCGACGTGAGACGCGGGATTGCCACGGAAGACCAGATCTCCGGGCTTCAAGTCCTGCATGCTGACCGCTTTGCCCATGCGCTGCTGCATGGCCGCCGTGCCGTCGAGGTTGATTCCCGACATGCGCGCCGCCTGTTGCACCAGACCCGAGCAATCGACCGGACCGGGCTTGTTGAACGTGCCCCCGTGACCGCCGCCCCATTTGTAAGGCTGGCCTTTGAACTGCATGGCGTTGCGCAGAAACTCGTCGGCCTTGTTCTTGCGCTGATCGTCTCGAACACCCTGAGACGAGTACGTCCTGGTCTGGTTCGAATTGATTCGGGTCACGTTGACTCTCCTGACTACTTCAAGGGCACGCGGTACGTCGGCGGGACGGCACCCCAGCGAGCGATTGTTTTTCTTATACCCACGCATGGGGCTCGTCGCGTCATGCACGACGTTACGTTCGGAGGCGCGATGCCAGAACGGGCTCCGCCGGGCTAGGTCTTGTCCTTACCGAAGAGGCGCTTCAACGGCAACTTCGTGAGGGCATCCGGCAGCTTCTCTTTCAGGGCTCCCGGAAGCTTTTCCTTCAAGGAGTCCAGAGGTAGGTTCGAAAGCAAATCCTGGGAGCGATCCTTCAGGGCATCGAAGTCCAGCTTTCCGCCCGTCAGGTCGGCAAAGTTGCGCTTCAGGCGCTCCATGAGGGGAGCGGGGCCTTCGTATTCGATTTCCTGCATGCCCAGGGGCTGGGTGGGCATGCGTTCCTGGACGGCGAGCGGCACGGTGCCCTGTTGACTGACTTCCGGAGCCTGGAAGCCGGAGAACTCGGGGAGGTCGGCGGCAGGCTTCGCGGCCAGTTTGATGACGGCCAAGCGGCGCTCGAGACGTTCGACCGCCACGCGTGACGTTTCTCCCCACTGCAAATCTTGAAGGAGCGAGCGGTACAGGTCGAGCGCCATCTCGTACTGTTCCAGCTCCTCGTTGAGCTGGGCCGTCATCAAGGTCTCCTCGACCAGGGACGGATCCAGGCGCAGGGCGTATTCGTAGGCCTTGAGCGCCTGGACTTTCTCGCCGATGGCCCGATACGCGGTTCCCATGGAGCTGAAGCACCAGACGTCGGCTTGGCCTGCATCCACGAGCCAGCAGAGCTCGACGAGGGCCTGCCTGAAATCCTTGAGCTTGAGGAAGATGCCCGCTTGCAGGCGATGCGTCGGCGCATAATCCGGCTTGAGGGTTTGCAGGACGTGAAGCTGAGTGAGGGCCCGCTTCAAGTTGCCCTGCTCGGTGCAGACCTGCGCCAGGTGGTAGCGCGCGACCAAGGCATGCGGATCGTTGACCAAGGCGCGTTCAAAGGCCTTGATGGCGTCCGCATGCCGCTCCTGCTGATAGTAGGTCATTCCCAGCATGATGAAGGCGTCGGTATGCCGGGGGTCCAAGGATACCGCCCGCAAGAGCGCCTTCTCGGCGGAGTCCCATTGCGAAAGGTGCTGCCAGCACGTTCCCATGCGGTAGCAGGTCTCGGCGTTCGACACGCTTCCGGCGGATCGATAAAGCTTGATGGCCTCGAGATGGTCTCCGAGCGAACAGCGAATCTGCGCGCGCATGGCGATCGCCTCGGGAGTCGAAAGGCCCTCTAGCGCCTCTTCTGCACCCTGGGCATCGCCCGATTCCAGGCGGGTTCTGGCTTCATTTAAGTGGTCGATTTGACGTTTCATGGTACTCCCCCGGGCATCTTACCCGGTGGAAGGCCGACGTAAGCGTCAATCTTCCGCTTGAAGCAGCTCAGGACTGCATCAGGCTTCCCACCGTCCAGCTGCTCCGGGGGCGCGGCGGCGGGGTGACGAGGGATGGCTCGGCCGTCACGATGGGGGTCGCCACCGCCGGGGCTTCGCTGGGCGTGATGGGAAGGTGGCGGGCTTTCAGGATCTCCAGCTTCTCGGCGTTGTAGGCCTCGTGGGCCTGGACGTTCTTGAGGAGGGCCTTGAGCTCGGGAGAGAGGGGACAGCGCATCTGCTCGTTGCGCGTGGCGGCGTTGGCGCGTTCGAGGGCGATCGCCCGATCGACATGCGCTCGAAGATCGCCCTGGACGGGCTTGGGATCCCAGGTGAACGCGGGGTCGGCGCCATGCTCGGAGAGCTCATCGGCGAAAAGCGCCATGCCGCGCATGGCCCAGGTCCATGTCTCTTCAAGGAAGTCGCGGGCGTGGTAATCCCGGCTCTCGAAGTAATACTGAACGTACTCCAGCACTTGGTTATAGCGCTCGGTGAAAGACCGACCGATGAGGGCCATGGCCTCGGGGTCCTCCACTGGACCGGGCGAAGGAAAGGCCGCGTTGGCCTTGGCCTCGGCGGCTCCCGAGAGTAGTTCTTCCTCGAAGCCTTGGAACTGCCCGTGGTGATACTCCTCGTCCGCCAGGACCCGTTCGAGCAGGCGCTGCATGGGGGCGAAGTCCACGCGTTCGAGTTGCAGCCGGTACTCGCGCAGGGCGTCTTCTTCGGCCTTGATGCCGTTGGCCATCATCCCTGCCGCCGAGGGGGCGTCGAAGTAAACCATACCGCGCTCCAGAGTCGGCTTACCCCCCAGGTCGACGAGCAGGTCAGCGAAGTACTTCATGTGGCGCATCTCGGCCCGGGCGATGGTGATCACCTCGGTGCCGATGCCCCCTTCGCCCATGGCGTAGGCATGTTGCAGATACTGGACGATGGCGCCATGCTCCAGGTGAATATTGTGGTTGAGGAGCGCGAGAATGGTCTCTCGGTCGCGGATGGGCTCGTCAGAGGTCAGGATGGCGTCGAGGGGCTGGAACATGGCGGACATCCTCTCGTGGCAGTGTGAAGGGTGACGGACGAGGATCGATCGTTCCCATTATAACCGACCCGTCTTGTACTTGCCCGTGCGCCGGGAGGCGGGTGCTCCGGTATAATGGGAGGAATCCCGCGGGTGGGTGGCCTGGAGCGACACACCGGCAAAGCGAAAACCCTGAAAGCGCCGCATGGGCGTAGGCGCCCGGCTTCCCTCGGAAGGCGGGCTGGAGAGCGAGAAAGCAAATGAGTAACCGTCCGATTCGCGTCCTGGTTGGCAAGCCCGGCCTGGACGGCCATGACCGCGGGGCCAAGGTGATTGCCCGCGCGCTTCGCGATGCGGGGATGGAGGTCATCTACACCGGCCTGCATCAGACTCCCGAGGCCATCGTCAACGTCGCCATCCAGGAAGACGTGGACGTGGTCGGGTTGAGCCTGCTCTCGGGGGCGCACCTGACGCTGGTGCCTCAGATCATCGCGCAGCTCGAGACGCAGGGGGCTTCGGACATCGTGGTCATGGTCGGTGGGATCATTCCCGAGGACGACGTGGCCGCGCTGCAGGAAGCCGGCGCGCAAGCCGTCTTCGGGCCGGGCACTCCCACCGATGAGGTGGTGGCGTTCATCCAGGGAGCCGTCGCGGAGCGCGTGCTCTCATGATCGTCGGGTTCTGCCTGATCGACCTGGACATTCCCGGCGCCCAGTCACTCAAGGACAAGCGCTCGGTGGTCAAGTCCATGCTCGCGCGGGTCCAGAACCAGTTCAAGATCTCGGCCTCCGAGGTGGGCGACCTCGATCACTGGCGCAGCGCTCAGCTGGGCCTGGCGGTGGTCAGCAACTCGGCGCCCCATGCAAGCGAGGTCTTGCAGAAAGCCGTCCGCTACCTCGAGGAGGGGCACTGGGACGCCGAAATCGTCGACGTCCAGTACGAGACCGAGTACGTCTTCGAATGACACGGCGGGGGGAAAATTCCCCCCGCCGTCTGCTTGAAAGGGCCTAGTCCCGGTCGCGGTCGCGCCAGTCGCCGCGATCGCTCCAGTCGCGGTTCCAGTCGCGGCGGTCGTTCCAATCGCGGTCACGGTCGCGATCCCGGCGAATCCGGATCAAGCGGCGCGTGCCGGTGAAGTTGGGGCCGGTATAGGCGTAGACGTAGTACCACTGAGGATCGACGCGCAGGTAATTCGGCAGGTAGTAGTTCTGGTAGGCGTAGTAGGGGATGAAGTAGCGCGTGCCGCCGATGACGATCCGGCGATAGCGATAGCGCCGGCCCCGTCGCTGCTGGATCTCTTGGGCGGAAGCCGCGTCGAATTCCGCCCCCATGTCCTTGAGCTCGGCGCGAATCGGCACGTTGGCCGGGACCGTCTCAACGGCGGGCTGGGTCGGGGGAAGCGTCGAGCATCCCAATAGACCGCCCAGGCAGAGCCCGAAGGTCGCGGCGCGCAAGACTCTGATTCTCATCCTTTTCTCCTCACTCAATCACCTCAACCGTCCCCCGCATCGCGGGGTGTACCGTGCAGTAATAGGGGTGGACTCCCGGCTCGTTGAATACCTGGGTCGCCGACTCGTTCTGCTTCAACAAGGGCGTCTTCCAGCTCCCCGAAAACGGCACCGCGTCGTGGGGGGCCACGTCGAAGTTGGTCCACCTCACCGATTCCCCCACCCGAATCGACAAAGTCGCCGGGGCATAGACGAAGTCCCGGATGGCGACCTCGTGAACCCCCGCCTCCGGGGGCGCCGCCGTGGCGACGGGACCTCCCCCGCCACCCCCGGGCGTTGCGTGATCATGCCCCGGCAGCGCCTGAGGGCCTGACGGTTCGCTCTGGCAGCCGACCATGAGCGCGGCGCCCAGCAGGAGCGAAAACGGCCACGAATGCTTCACTCGTTCCTCCTGTGACTCAAGGCGTGACGTTACGGGCCTCCACCACGACCGTTCCCCGCATCCGGGGATGGAAGCGGCAGTAATACGCGAAGCTGCCCGGAATCATGAAGCGACGGCTCGCCGATTGACCCGGCTGCATGACCAGATCCCAGGCCCCTTCCGTCGTCACCTGCCCCGGCAGCGGAGCAGTGGCCGTATGCGCCACGGAATCCTGGTTCACCCAGGTCACCCGCCCATCCTGCCGCACGCGCACGACGCTGGGCCGGTACGAGTAGTTCTGGATCGTCACCACGGCCTGGCCGCGGCCCGGGAAGGTGTACTGCCCGTAAAAAGGAACCAGGCGGTAATAGTAGTACGGTGCGACGAAGACGTAGACGACCCGGAACGGGCGCCCCCGCTGCATCTCGATCACTGGCTCGTTGCGGTTGCCGACGCGACGGTAGGCGTAATACTCGTTGCCCTGCCGCATGTACTGGTACTCGCGGCTCAAGGAGCGCACCTGCTGGGCGCTGTACCCGGCGGCCAGGTCCCCCTGCAGCAACGCCGACGGCAATGCGATCAGCTGATCATCCGAGGGACTCTCCGGTAAGCGCGCCTGCCGTAAGGCCTCCTCGGCAACGCGATCCGGGACCTCGCTCGCCGACCCGACGTCAAGTCCCGGCGGTTGGGCGCAACCGGCGAGTGCCAGCGTCCATGCAAGGCCCAAAGCGATCCTCGTGCGAGAGCTGTCCATCACCCCGTTCCTCCCCGTCATACGTCACGCGCCGCCCGTCGCCGAACCCTCGTTCGTCCGCCGAGCGCCTCTCGGACCTGACCATAACCCGATCGCTTCTCCGAGGGGTAGGCGCTCCTCCGACAAGCTTTGGGAAGGTGAATTGTCGCCTGCCCGCGCTTGGGGCCTAGCCCTCGGTCGCTAGTTCCGGACGAAATCGGGCATATAATAGGAAACGCCCCCCTGCACGAGGAGACCTTGCCCCCCTATGGCCACCCTGACCGCTCCCGCCTCCCGCATCGAGGCCGCCGAAGCCGCGCTCGCCCCCGTCTGGGCGCAACTCGATAAGACCTGCCACCATAACCAGAAGAAGGTCCTCCAGGCCTTCAAGGACCACCAGATCGGCGAGCAACACTTCGCCGGCACCACTGGCTACGGCCACGGAGACCTCGGGCGAGAAGCCCTCGAAGCCGTCTTCGCCCAGATCATGGGCGCCGAGACCGCCCTGGTCCGCCAGCAGTTCGCCTCGGGCACCCATGCCCTCTCCGTCGCCCTCTTCGGAGCCCTGCGCCCCGGCGACGAGCTGCTCTCCATCGCCGGCGCCCCCTACGATACCCTCGAAGAGGTCATCGGCCTGCGCGGTGAAAACCAGGGCTCCCTGATGGAATGGGGCGTCACCTACCGCGAGCTTCCCCTCACGCCCGACGGCCGCGTCGACATGGCCGCCATCCCCGGTGCCCTGCGCCCCGAGACCAAGGTCGTCACCATTCAGCGCTCGCGCGGCTACGACTGGCGCCCCTCGCTGCGCATCTCCGAGATCGAGGCCATCATCCGCACGGTCAAGGCCCAGCGTCCGGATATCATCTGCTTCGTCGACAACTGCTACGGCGAGTTCACCGAGACCCTCGAGCCCCCGCAGGTCGGCGCCGACCTGATCGCCGGCTCCCTCATCAAGAACCCCGGGGGCGGCATCGTCCCCATGGGCGGCTACGTCGCCGGCCGCGAAGACCTCGTCCACCGGGCCGCCTGCCGACTCACCGCACCGGGCATCGGCCGCGAAGGCGGAGCCTCCCTGGACCTCAATCGCCTGCTCTTCCAGGGCTTGTTCCTCGCTCCCCACGTGGTCTCGGAAGCCCTCAAGGGCGCGACCCTCGCCGCTCGCCTCTTCCACGACCTCGGCTACCCCGTGGACCCCGCATGGGACGCGCCTCGCACGGATATCATCCAGGCGGTGAAGCTTGGAAGCGCCGAGAAGCTGGTGGCGCTTTGCCGCGGCATCCAGGAATGGTCCCCCGTTCACGCCTACGTCCGGCCCGAACCGGACGTCGTCCCCGGCTATGCCGATAACGTGGTCATGGCCGGAGGGACGTTCATCGAAGGCTCGACCCTCGAACTTTCAGCGGATGGTCCCCTTCGCGAACCCTACGTCGCCTACCTGCAGGGAGGGCTCACCTACTCTCACTGCCGGATTGCCCTCGAAGCCGTGCTCGAACGCATGAAGGAGATTCAGGCATGACCCAGCCCCGCGTCCGGGTCGGCGTGGTGATCCCCCACGACGACCAGATCCTCCTGGTTCGCCACCGCAAGGGCGAGAAGACTTACTGGATGCTGCCCGGAGGCGGGCTGGACTTCGGCGAGACCTTCGCCGTCTGCGCCGAGCGCGAGGTCCTCGAGGAAACGGGGCTGCAAATCAAAGCCGACCGCATGCTCTACATCTCGGAGGCCATCTGCCCGCGCGGCTCGCGCCACGTGCTCAACGTCTTCATGCTCGCCCGCCTCGAAGGCGGCACGCTCACGATCCCCGAAGGAGACGTCATCGAAGAAGCGGCCTTCCATCCCGTGAGCGCCCTCGAAGGCCTCACGCTCTACCCGGCGATCGCCTCGGAGATCATCGCCGCCCACCGAAACGCCTACCAAGACGAAATCCGCTACCTGGGCTCACTCTGGGTCGACTGACCACCTCATCGCCTTGGGGCCGTCTCCTTGACAGGAGACGGCCCCAAGGGCTTTTTGGAGTTTCCGGGTCGCAGAAACCCGCATGTTTTTGATAGGACTCAGGCGTGCCGGGGAGCGCGCGCGCGAAGCCAGACGGCCAGCGCGAGGACCGCCGGGACAAGGGCGGCCAGGTGAAAGGGCGGCAGCCCCAGGCCTGGAGCCCGCGCCAGGACGACGGGACCGACCACCGCGCCCAGGGAGAAGACGGCGTAGAAGATGCCGAAGCCGGTCCCGCGCTTGCCTTCGGGCACGTGGTTGATGAGGGCGGCGACGGCGGAAGGGAAGACCATCCCGAAGCCCAGGCCGTAGACGACGAGGGCCCCGAAAAGGGCCGGCAGGGACGTCAAGCTGGCGATCGCCCCGATCCCGAGCGCCAGCAAGAAAGCTCCGATCGCCAGGCTGCGGGCGGGGCCCAAGCGCTTGGGAAGCGTGCCTAGAGGAGAGAGGAAGACCACCATCGCGCTCAAGGCGAAGGTGCTGAAGAGCCCCCCCACCATGACGCTGGGCAGGCCAAGGTCCTTGATGTAGGGCGGAAGGGCGAAGATCAGGCTTCCGTTGGCGAACATCAGGGTGAAGCCGCCCAGGTAGGCCAGCCAGAGGTGACGATCGCCGAGTAAGCCCCAGAACTCGCTCCAGCTGGTGGGTTCCGGGGGCACGGGACTGGTCTTGCGCAAGGCGACGAGGCTGAAGGCCGCGACCGCGAACAAGAAGAGGCCGACGGCCAGGTAAGCGGAGCCGTAGCCGAGGCGATCGGCCAAGAGGCCCCCGACCGGAGGGCCAATCATGGCGGCGAGCCCGATGGCCGCGCCGGAACGCGCCATGCCGGCGGCCTTGCTGTCCTCGGGGAGCGCTTGGCTCAGAAGCGCGAAGGCCGCGGGAGTCACCACCGAGAGGGCCGCGCCGTTGAGCATCAGGCTCGCGATCAAGCCTTCGATGGAGGTCGCGACGCCGGCCAAGCCGAGTGCCAGGCCTCCCAGCGCAAGCCCGCCGGCGATCGCGAGCCCCTTGGGGACACGGTCGATCAGGAAGCCCGCCAGCAGGTTGCCGGCCAGGTTGGTGACCGAGTAGGCGGAAACGGCGAGGGCCACCCAGCCGAGGTCGGGAGTCAGCTGGCGGGCGTAGACCGGGGTCAGCGGCACCTGCAGGAAGAGGTTCAGGAAGCCGGCGAGGATGGCGAGGTAGATCAGGGCGACGCGAATCACGGGACTCCTTTGACGGGCGGGCGAGCTCTCGGCGAGGGCCGTTAGTGGCTAGGCTCCTCGTAGCGGCTCACGGCCTCCTCGCTCACCGTTCCCGGTTCCTCGCGGGTCTCGAAAGCCAGATCCCCCGAGGGGTCGTTGTACAAGTAGGCATGCATCCCTTCGGGAACGTCTCCCGTGAGGATGCCCTCCCAGCGCATGTTCCGGTATTCCACCCGGCTCAATTGCACCCCGCGGCCACAGATGTCTTGGGCTCGCGCCAGCATCTCCCGCACGGCTTCCGCGGTCTCCAGATCTTCGACACGCTTCATGCTCACCTCCTGGGGGTTTCGCCCCCTTTATGGTATCACGCCGGACCCCCGAGGGGATCCGGCGTGCAAGGCGAAGCGTGAGGTTTGACGCCTACTTGACGTCCAGCAGTTCCACCTCGAAGATCAGCGTCGCGTTGGGAGGGATCACGCCACCCGCGCCGCGCGCCCCGTAGCCGAGCTCGGGCGGAATCGTCAGGCGACGCTTGCCGCCTTCCTTCATGGTCATGACCCCTTGATCCCAGCCCTGGATCACCTGTCCCTGGCCGATCACGAACTCGAACGGCTCGCCGCGGTCCACCGAGGAGTCGAACTTGGTGCCGTTCTCCAGCCAGCCGGTGTAGTGGACCGAGACGACGTCGCCGGGCTTGGGCGAGTCTCCGGTCCCTTCCTGGAGGTCTTCGATCTTGAGGTTGCTAGTGGCCACGTCGGTGCTTCCTTTCTCAGCTTGCGCTCCGTCGGTGCTGGCTTCGTCCTTCTGGCATCCCGTCAGTGAGAGCGCCAGGACGAGGGCTACGGCGAAGGCGTTCCGGGTCATCGGTTTCATCGCAGGATCTCCTCTCTTGCGGGGACATCCCTCCAGTATAACGGGATTTGGCTCGGCTGACCCTATCCACTTCGGGCTTGCGGCTTTAGACTCGCCCCATGGACTTGCGCATCATGACGCTCAACCTGAAGGGCCTCGAATCCGACTGGCACGGCACGCGTCGGCCGTTGCTGCTCGACGCGCTTGCGAGCTTGGATCTCGACGTCCTCGTGCTTCAAGAAGTCGCCATCCTCACGCAGCCGTTCTACCACCAGGCGCTCGATCTCTGCCAGGCGCTGGACTTGCGCTCCGTGGCCTACGCTCCCTACGGCAACCCCGACGAGGTCCAGAGCCCCGAGCAAGGGGGCGTCGCCCTGATCGCGCGCTGGCCGCTTGCGCTCGTCGAGAACCGCCGGCTTCCTCCAGGAAGGCGCCACCCCGACAACCGCGTGGCCTTGCTGGCCACGGTCTTGCAACCCCCGCGGCCCTTGCACCTGGCGGTCACGCACCTGTCCTGGCCTCCCGAAGAAGCGCCCCAGCGAGAGCGACAACTCGACACCATCCTGACCCGCGCCCGCGCGTACGGCTGGCTTTCCCCACCCGAGCGCTTCGTCCTGGCCGGCGACCTCAACGCGCCTCCTGATGATCCCGGGATCGCCACCCTCGCCGAGACCCTGGTCGACGTCTGGCCGCAACGGCATCCCGATGACCCGGGGCATACCTGGTCGCATGCCAACCCGCTCACTGGCGGCTACCCGCTTCCCAGCCGACGCCTCGACTACCTCTTCGTCGATCCCGCGACGGAGATTCTCGACGCCCGCCTCTGCTTCGACACGCCCGAGCGGGGCTTCGTCTCCGATCACTTCGGGCTCCTGGCGCACCTCCGCTGGGCGGATGCCTGAGCCTCCCCGACGATCCCCCTCGATCGGTTAAGGCCGCTTGCCGCCAGGGAACAATAGCCCTGAGCCACAGGAGGATCTCGTGACCGAAGCCATCAAAAACGCCATCGACAAACTCCCCATCTTCTCCGACCTTTCCACCCGCGAGGTCAACGTGCTCGCCAGCCTCTTCCACCCCAAGGAGTGGCATCGCGGCGAGACCCTCTTCGCCGAAGGCGAGACCTGCCAGGCGCTTTACTTCGTGCTGACGGGCGAGGTCAAGATCTTCAAGAAGGACAAGAACCGCCAGTACAAGGAGATCGCCACCGTCGCCGAACGTTCCATCCTCGGCGAAATGGGCTTCCTCGAACGCTCCTTGCGATCCGCCACGGCGATCGCCGAAAAGGACTCCACCGGCATCGGCCTCCACCATTCAGACTTCGAGAACCTCTGCGAGGTCGATCCCCAGGTGGCCATCAAGCTCCTCAAGAAGCTCAATCGGCTCCTCGCCTTGCGTCTGCGCAAGACCACCGTGGAGTACGCCAACATCCTTCACGAAGCGGCTCCCTAGAGCATCACAACGTAGCGACCAGGCCTAAACCCTGGTCGCTACGCCATCCCAGCCCACGCAAACTTGACGAACGGCCAAGAGACGCGGTAGATCCTTAACGGTACCCAACAAAGGGGGGCCGTTTTTGCTCTCCGTGATAGTTCTCTGTGATGGTCTAATGGTTTTACTGACACGTCTCGTTTTATTCCTCGTCCTGGCCGTGACGCTCGTGCTTCCCCCGCTTCCCGCGCTCGCGAAACCAGATTCCCAGTACAATCAGGTTTACTCGTACATCAAGAAGCTCAAGGGGACCAGCACGGCCAAGCGCCTCACCCCCCTCATCCTCAAATCCTCGCGCCGCCACGGCCTGAGCCCCATGCTCGTCACCGACATCATGCGGGTCGAATCCTACTTCAACATCAAGGAAGTTTCCTCCGCCGGCGCCATTGGCCTCATGCAGGTCATGCCCGTGCACTTCAAGAATCGGCGCATCCCCAAGTCCAAGTGGTTCGATCCCGCCACCAACATCGATCTTGGCTGCCGGATCTACGCCTACTACAAGAAGCAGATGAAGCGTCGCTACCCCGGCCTCAACGCCAACGCCCTGCGGCACCGGACGCTCGTCGCCTACAACATGGGCCCCAAGGCCGTGACCAGCCGCGGCATCACCCGAAGCCGCTACTCGCGCGTCATCATGGACTACTACCGTCGTCATTAGAATTTCGTGGCAGATCCCTGCCTAAGTCGCATGCCCCGCGGCGTAGCCGTGGGCGCGGCTCTTGTGGTAGGGTGAAGTTTCTGCCCGAAAGGAGTCTTGGTTGAACGCCACGATCGACGCTGAAGTCAAACGCCGCCGCACCTTTGCCATCATCGCCCACCCCGACGCCGGTAAGACCACCCTCACCGAGAAGCTCTTGCTTTACGGCGGAGCCATCCACATGGCAGGCTCGGTCAAGGCGCGCCGCGCCCAGCGCCACGCCACCTCCGACTGGATGGAGCTGGAGCGCCAGCGCGGCATCTCGATCACCTCGAGCGTCCTGCAGTTCCCCTACGAGGGGTTCCAGATCAACCTCCTCGACACGCCGGGCCACGAAGACTTCTCCGAAGATACCTACCGCACACTGACCGCCGTCGACGCGGCCGTCATGCTGATCGACTCCGCCAAGGGCGTCGAGGCCCAGACCAAGAAGCTCTTTCACGTCTGCCGGATGCGGCAGATTCCCATCTTCACGTTCGTCAACAAGCTCGATCGCTTCGGCCGCGAACCTCTCGACCTCATGGACGAGCTCGAGAAGATCCTCGGCATCCGCTCCTGCCCCATGAACTGGCCCATCGGCCAGGGCAAGGAATTCAAGGGCGTCTACGATCGCCAGCATGAAGAGGTCATCCTCTTCGAAGGCACGGATCACGGGACGCGCGAAGGCGCCCTGCGCCGCGTTCCCCTTTCCGACCCCGCCATCGCGGAGATTCTAGGCGAGCACTTCTACCGCCAGCTTCTCGACGATATCGAGATGCTCGATCTCGCCGGAGACGCCTTCGACCTCGAGCGCGTCCTCAAGGGCGAGCTCACCCCGATGTTCTTCGGCTCGGCCATGACCAACTTCGGCGTTCAGCCCTTCCTGGATGCCTTCGTGAAGATCGCTCCCGCGCCCTCGCCCCGCCAGTCCACCGACGGACAGGTCAATCCTGCCGACGAGCGGTTCTCGGCCTTCATCTTCAAGATCCAGGCCAACATGAACCCCGCGCACCGGGACTGCATCGCCTTCATGCGCATCTGCTCGGGCGTCTTCTCCAAAGGCATGACCGTATCGAATACTCGGGCGGGACGAACCATGCGCCTCGGCAAGTCCCATCAGTTCCTCGCCGCCGACCGCGCCGAGATCGAAACCGCCTACCCCGGCGACATCGTCGGCCTTTACGACTCGGGCAACCTCCGCATCGGCGACACGCTCGCCGAGAACGGAAACTTCCGCTTCGAGGGCATTCCCCGCTTCGCTCCCGAGCACTTCAGCGCCCTCCGCCTCAAGGATCCCTCGAAGCGCAAACAGCTCAAGAAGGGTCTGGAGCAACTCCTCGAGGAAGGCGCCGTCCAGATCTTCTACAAGCCCGGCGTCGGCGACATGGAGCCCATCCTCGGAGCGGTCGGCGTCCTGCAGTTCGACGTGCTCTCCCACCGCCTGAAGCAAGAGTACGGCGTCGACATCATTCTCGATCGGCTTCCGTACGAACTGGCCCGCTGGCTGGGCGGCAACTACGACCCCAAGGCCTTCGGGAAGTACGGCGGCTCGCTGCTGGTCGAAGACCGTGACGGTAACCCCACCGTCCTCTTCCGCGACGAGTGGTCGCTCAACTGGGAAATCGAGAAGAACCCCGAGGTCAAATTCCTCGACTACGCCCCGTAGCGCCGCCTACGCGCTTCTGATGACATTTCGCCTGGCCAATCGCGATTGGCCAGGCGATTTGCATCTGGGAGGTCAGCGTCCCTTGAACTCGGCTGGACGGCGGGCCCGCGCCGCTTCGACCCCTTCGAGCAGGTCACCTGACGCGAAGCAAACGGCTTGCCCTTGGGCCTCTCGGACGAGAACCGTGTCGAGGGTCGCGGTCTCGGCGAGGCGCAGCGCCGCCTTGGCATGACGAACCGCGAGGGGCGCATTGACCGCGATTTGCTGGGCCAGCTTGTAAGTGGTCGCTTCGAGCTCCTCGGGAGTGACCATTCGCGAGATCAGCCCCAGGGACAAAGCCTCGTCGGCAAAGACCTCGCGCCCCGTGAAGATCAGCTCGTTGGCCAGGCTGGGACCCAAAGCCTGGGTGAGCGAGTACGAGCCACCCATGCCGGGGTTGAGGCCGACCCGGACGAAGTTGGCCGAGAAGATGGCGTCATGCGAGGCGACGCGGAGGTCGCAGCCCAGGGCGAAGCAGAACCCCGCCCCGGTGGCGCGCCCGTGGACCATGGCGATCGCCGGCACTTCCAACTCCCTTAGCGACAGGAACTTCTTGTAGAAGGCTTCCATTCCCTCGCGATTCGCGGCCTCAGACCTCCGCGCATTCTCCAGGAGCCAGTCGAGATCCCCGCCCGCCGAGAAGGCGCGCCCCTCGCCCCGCACGACGAGGACCCGCACCTCGGGCGTGGCGTTGAGCTTGCGCACGGCCTCGACCACCAGGTCCCCCATCTCATGCGTGAGGGCATTGAGCTTCTCAGGGCGGTTCAGCGTCAGGGTGGCGACAGCCCCCGAAATGTCGAGGATGACGGGCAAGGACATGATCAGGCCTCCATCGTGAGCGGTAAGCGTTGCTGCGTGTAGCGCGCCAGCGGAACCTGGGGCTCCGGAGCGGCCGTCGCCCCATTATCGGGCATGCGGGCATCGGGATCCAGGAGCGCCGCCTCGAAGGCCTCGAGAGCCCCCCCTCCGCCGGCCACGGTTTGCTGGGCGAGCCAGCGAAAGAAGACCTCCTCGCGGATCACCTCGGGCGCCGAGGCGGGGATCACCAGGTAGCGCTCGGGCGCGCCGTACGGGCGTTTCACCTCCACCGGGTAGCGCGCGGCGAGGCCGCGCGCCCGGATGGCCCTCACCACGGGACGAGCGAGTCCCGGGGAGTTCAAGACATGGACGATGTAGACGTCTTCCTCGGGATGGGCATCGGCGTACTGCGCCTTGCCTTCCAGGATCCAGAGGGGAGCGCGGGGGCTGACGTGCGGGCTGTCGGTCCCGGTGACTTCCAGGCGAATCGGCTTCTGCATGATTTCCCTCCTACGACGCCAGGATGCGGATATCCGGCTCATGCTTGAGCGTCGGACGGGTGGTGGCCCAGCGGGCGGAATCGGCCATGAAGCCGTCGGTGGCGTAGCGGATGCCATGGGAGTCGAGAAGGGCCTGGACGTGTCGGATGCGGTCGAGGCCGGGGCGCCAGGCATGGGCGTAGACATGGCGCCAGTAATCCTTCAGGGGGGTAGACGCCGTCGGGCGAGCGGTGATAGGCTCGTTCATGAGGACCTCCGTCATGCAAGTGGGGGGAGTCTCGCGCCTGAGCGGGCGGCAACCCGTTTCAGGCAAGCTGTAGGGCGGAGCGTGCGGCAACACGTTCTGCCCTTTTTTCTTGGAAAGCAGGCGCTAGGAGCGGCCGGCAAGCCACCAGCCTTGCTTTCCGAGATTGACGAAATGTTGGGCCTTGCCCTTGCTGAGAATGCCGCAGAGGTAGTTGCGGGCATTCGACCCCAGGTCGAGCTCGGCGTCGCGCTCCAGGTAGTCATGAAGCTCCGAGACGCTCAAGGGGCGGTCCAGGGCTTCCATGCGGGCCTTGATGATCCCGATCAGCTCCTGGCGATCCACCTTGCGCAGGGGCTTCACCTCCGCCGCCGAAGGAGTACCCTCCACGATGAAACGCATGGCGGCCCGCTCGAACTCCAGGTTGTCCAGCTCAGAGCGTAATGCCGCCAGCGCGGCTTCATGCTCGGCCATGGCCTTTCGCACATCCACGATGCGCGTCTCGGCAGCCAAAAGGCGCGCCTTGGCTCCGGATTTCAAGTCGATGTCGTTAGGCTGCACGGGTCTGGCGCTCCCTCGGAAATGTCAGGTAAGGCTCGGTTGATCTTGATGCTACATTTCTCGCCCGAGAAATGTCAACCCTGTTTCGACATTTCAAAACAAAACGGGCGGCCCGAAAGCCGCCCGTCGATGGAAAGGGTCTAGGAGTTGCGGTTTCCGCCACGGCGACGCGCGCCGCGGGGACCGGGCTGACGGGGGGGAGGCGCGACTTCCGTCTGGGTGGCCTCCAGGAAGGCGATGCCTTCGTCGGTGATCTCCTGCGCGCCTTCTTCGTTCTCGGCCACGTAGCCGCGCTTGCGCAGCCAGGCCGTGACGGCGGCGGCGTCGTCACCGAAGATCTTGGCAATCAGCAGCTGGTCGGCACGCTTGCCGAGCGAGCCGCCGGCAAGGACGACGACGTCGAGGTAGCCCAGGATCTTGGGCATGACGGCTTCCTCGTCGAGCAGGTCCTCGGGGAGCTCATCCATGATCTGGCGGTAGGTGGCCTCGATCAGGCGACGGAACTGGCGGGGGTTCGCGTGGCGCACGGCCTCGGCACAGTCGTTGAGGGCCTGGGCAATCCGCTCTTGCATGGTGGCGTTATCTACGTACATCGTCGTTCTCCTGGTACTTCGCTTTCTCCCTACTCTACCACGGCTTAGGCGTTTATTGGCAAACCTCGAGACCTGCTATTCTCATGGACGTGTCCCGGCGGGACGATTGCCCGCCCAACGCGTCACGTTGCGACCGAAAGGAAGCCTGTCATGGCCTTGTTGCTCTCCGAGACCCGGATCATCCTCGTGCATCCGACCCTTCCCGAGAACGTCGGAGCGGTCGCCCGCGCCATGCGGCACTTCGGTTTGCGGGACCTGGTGATCGCCGAGGGGGGCGTCGACCCGCTCCATCCACTGGCTTTGCGCGTGGCCGCCGGTGCCGAGGAGGTTCTCGAGCATGCCTTGCAGGTGGATTCGCTCGACGCCGCTATGGAGGGCGTGGTCTTCGCGGTGGGCACGACGGCGCGCGCGGTCTCTTCCATCGAGATGCAGCCGCAGGAGCCGCGGACGCTCGCGACCCTGGCGCGGGACATGGCGCAAGCGGGCCCGATCGCCCTGGTCTTCGGCACCGAGAAGCACGGCCTCAGCCGCGAGCAGTTGCGGCTCTGTCATCAGGTGGCCCATATCCCGGGCGAGGAAGGCACCTGCTTGAACCTGGCCATGGCCGTCAACATCTTCGCCTACGAGTGGCGGCTCGCCGATGCGGAACTGGCGCATACGCATGACGTGCCGTTGCTCGCCAGCTCCGACGTGCTGGACACACTGGGAAGCCGGCTGGTGGAAGGGCTGGAGCGCGCCGGCATCCTGCATGCCAAGGATCGCTCCAGCAAGCTTCACACCTTGAGGCGGATTCTCAGCCGAACCCGGCTGGATCCTCACGAGGCGGCCTTGGTTCGGGCGATCGCCGAGAAACTCCCCCAGGTGCTGACAAACGATACATGCCGGTAACTCCCCGGCGGGACCAAGCCATTACCAGCCCTCGCCCCAGCTTCCGCCGCCCCCGCCCCAACCACTCTCATAGCCCCAGCCCCCATTTCCACTTGGCCCAGGGGCCGGAGTCCGGCGCGGCGCGGGACCTGCGGACGGCACGCGGGCGCGCTCAATAGACGAAAGCGCCCCACCCCCGGTCTTCTCGCCGGCAATGGCATAGATCCAGCTCCCGATCCGCGTCACCGTGTGGTAATCCCGTCCCTCGCGCAAGGCGCCCGCCGAGACGAAGCTGCCCAGGCCCCCGCCAGCGGTGAACGGCGCCGCCTCGATCGAGGTCATCTTCAGGTGCATCGCATGCTCGCGCGCGCCGGCGATCACGTAGAGCCAGCCATCGAGCGCGATGGCGATCGGGCTGTCCCGGCGCTCGCGAAGCTCGGCGCCAAGCCGCTCGAAGGGCCCCAGCTCCCCGTCGGAGCCAATCCTCGCACGCTCGACCAGGCCCGCGTTCCCGTTGTCGCTAAGCCCCCCCGCCACGTAGAGCGAGTCCCCGTTCACGATCACCCAATGCCCGTAGCGATTGGCCGTGAGGCTATGCCGGTACCGGGTGAATGGCCCCAGGCTGCCGTCGGGACGCACTTCCGCGCGCTCGATGCTGCTGAGCTGCACGGGCCCCCGGATGCCGCCGATCACGTAGACGTAGTTTCCGATGCGGGTCGCCGTATGCTCGTCGCGGGCAGTCGTCAAGCGCGTCGAAACCGTCTGGAAGCGCCCCAGATCCCCTCCCGTGATCGGCGCCCGCTCGATCGAGTCCAAGGATCCCTGCTGATCGCCCCCGAAGACGTAGAGCCAAGAGCCGATGACCAGGCTCGCGTGACAGTCCCGAGGCGTTTGAAGTCGGGCGCCCACCGTCTGAAAGGCCCCCAAGTCGTCCCCCTCGAGGATGGGGGCGCGCTCGACCGAGGCCATCTGCCCGTCGATATCCGCTCCCCCCACGACGTAGACCCAGCGCCCAATCACGTCCGCGGTATGGCTCCAGCGAGCCTGCTGCAACCCCGCGCCGTAATCGGAGAACCAGAGTTCGGGAGCCGGACGGCCCGGGGCTTGGCGAATCTCGGTCGGCACCTGAGTAGGAGCCTCGGCCGGCAGGCCGCAAGCCGCCAAAGCAAGAGCGAGCCCCAACGGCCCCAGCCATCCCGCGCGCAAACGCTTGCTAGACACCATCTCACCTCCTCATGTCGCCCTACAGTCTAGCCGCTCGGGGGGTGGGTGCCTTGGCAGTTCTGGCCAGGGAAAGCCGGGGGGAGGAGTATTCAGCAGGCAATCAAGTGCGTGGCGCACAGTCCGCCCCTCTTCACCCACGCTAAAATGAGAGTCCTCGCCCCGAACAGGAGAACTCGATGCCCCCGACCTTCCGACCCCGCTTCGCCCTCAAGCTCGACCTGGCGCCCATGCTCGACGTGATCCGCCAGGAAAGCGGCAGCCTCGACCACGCGTTCGACCTCGTCACCGCCTACGCGGGAGGCATGCGGCGCGCGCGCTTCCGCCTGCTCGAAGAAGGCTGGGTCTCCTTCGAACGCGAGGACCTCGGCGAACTCCTCGCCCACCCGCGCTTCCAATCCGCCGAAGCCCTGGAACAGGTCATCGAGGTCTTCGAACTCTCCCCGGCGCTCGCCCAGGTCATCGCCTCCGAGTCCTTCACTCCCCTCGACCTGCCGGCCCGCCCCGCCGCCGATATCCTGCCCTTCCGCCGCGCGCGCCGCTGAACTGGCGCGAGCGGGGCTTCCGGGGTAAAATGACCTCTGGTTTTCCCGCCTGTCCACTAGAGGAGGTCCCCATGGCCCGTCCCGGCTCGGCCTGGATCATCGAAGAGCGCTTCGGAGAGCCCCAAGAAGGCTTCCACCCCGTCGTCATGCGCATCACGCGGCCCGAAGGCCCCGTCAACGCCATTCTCGGCTTCCAGGACGAAGACCTCGCCATCAAGGTCTCCAAGCGCTACTACCCCGGCAAGGACCTCGTCCTGCTCGAACGCCCCATTGAGGACGTCCAGGATGCCGTCACCCACTTCCAGAAGCACGGCAACGACGTCGTCTACCTCAGCGCCGAATCCGTCTTCCACTCCCCCGAGAAGAAACGCAAGATCGAATCCTGGGAGTAACGCGCGTCACCCCTTCGGCCCCCCGCCCCAAACGGCAGGGGGCCTTTCGCTTGCCCATCTCCAGATGCGACCTCTTCGCCCCGCAACCGCTTTGCGTGACATCGTTTTGAGGGTCGAAATGACGGGTAGAATGCCCTCGCTCGCATGGCAAGCGAAGAGGCTGCCGCTGGAGGTCCCCTTTGCCCGTCGAAGTTTCCGCTTTCTTGCAGGCCGTAACGGCACACCCCAAGTGGCTTTGGGCCGCGGTGATCGCGCTTGCGATCCTGGCCTTGACCGCCAAGCTGCTCAACTGGCTCGCGACGCTCTTCGAGCGCTGTCCCCACTGCGACACCGCCGTCCGGGTCAAGCAGCGCGTCTGCCACCACTGCTTCAAGGCCTTGAAGCCTCCCAAACCCGGCAAAAGCACATCCCCACGGGCGACACGCCCCTTTGCCCCTCCGGTGAAAACTGGAAGATGACCCAGATCTAATCAAGATTTGATGGGGATTAACGGTTCTTTTATCAAGTTCGTGCCATCTCTCGGCCATAATGCCAAAACGCCTGCTTGTCCGTTCGCCCACCGGGGCGGAAACGCCCGGGCGCGTCACCGACTTCGAAGACGGGAGCCTTCCCCGTCCGCTTGGAGGGTCTTCCCATGAGCGATCCCCGCATCGATCAATCCCGGCACGATATCCTGATGCAGGCGTACAAGCGCCTCGACAAGAACCGCGACGCCCTCAACGGCGACGTCGCGCCCCCCGATAACCCGGCCGTCGCGGCGGGAACGGCCAGCCAGGACACGAACGCGGTCAAGACCAGCGGCACCGAGACCCTCAAGGCCGAAGCCGAGCTTCCCAAGCCCAAGGTCAAGAAAAAGAAGAAAAAGAAGTCCTGCGGCGCCAAGGTCGCCGGAGCCTTCAAGAGCGTCACCAAGTTCGTCAGCAAGGTGGCCAAGATCGCCGTCAAGTTCGTCACGAACCCGGTCGCGGCCATCAAGGACGCCGTCAAGCTCGTCGGAGAGATCGCCGAGAAGGTCTGGAAGGTCGTCAAGGACGTCGCCAAGGCCGTCGGAGACTTCTGGGAGAAGTACGGCTCGTACATCATGATGGCCGCCTCGATCGCCTGTATGGTGGTCCCCGGCCTCCAGGTCGTGGCCGTCGGCCTCGCCGCCATCCAGGCCATCGACGGCGCCAAGATGGTCGTCGAAGGCATCAAGACCGGTGACTGGAAGACCGCCGTCATGGGCCTCGCCTCGGTCGCGGGCTCCGTCGCCGGCGGCATCGGCGCCCTGGGAGCCAAGGCCGTGGGCAGCGGCGCCATGGCCGTCGCCAAGACCGCAGGCCAAGTCGCCAAGGTGGCGAAGGGCGTCGTGGGGGCTGCCAACGCCCTCGAAACCGGGAACTGGGGCGCCTTCGTGGGCGCCGCCGCCGGAGCGATCGGAGCCGGAGCCCAAGCCATCGGAGCCGCCGCCGACAAGGTCGTCGACAAAGCCATGGAAATCGCCCAGAAGGCCGCGAGCTACGCCCAGAAGGCCGAAGCCGCCTGGAAGGCCTTCACCAACGGCGACATCCTCGGCGGCCTCGCCGCGACCGCGTCGCTCGGCAGCCAGGCCAACTCCGAGCTGGGCGGCTCGCAGGACGTCACCGACGCCATGAACAAGGTCGGCAGCTACGCGGGCACCGCCAACCAGGTGGTCAAGGCCGCCAAGACGGGCGACCTCGGGGCCGCCGCCCGCGCCACCATGGACCTGGCCAACGCCGCCGCGGGCGACCTCGGCGCCAACAAGGCCACGACCGACGCCCTGAAGACCGCGTCCCAGTACGTCAACCAGGCCGCCGACTTGGAGCGAGCCATTCGCACGGGCGACTACGCCGCTGCCGCCGCCATGGCCGCGAAGCTCACGTCCGACGCCGGCGTGATCGACCGCCGCAGCGCCGAGACCGCCGCCAACGTCCTTCGCCATGGCCTCGAAATATCAAAGGCGATCAATACCGGCGACTACGCCCAGGCCGCGGCCCTGGCCGGTTCGCTGGCCGTCCAGACGGGCATCGCCAACGACCCGGCCGTCGCCAAGGCCGCCGAGGTGGTCAAGACGGGCGCCCAGGTGCAAAAGGCGATCGCCGACGGCAACTACGCCCAAGCCGCAAGCCTCGCGGCCGCCCTCGGCCGTGACGCCGGCGTCCTGGATCAGACCACCGCCCAGAAGGTCACTCAGGTCACTCAGCAAGCGGCGCAACTCGAAGCGGCCATCCGCAGCGGCTCCGTCCAGGAAATCGCCAAGGCCGCCGGTCAACTGGCGGCGGGCACCGGCCTCTTGTCGACCACGACGGCTCAGAAGGCCGGAGAGATGGCCAGCTTGGGCCTGCAGATCCAAAAGGCCATCGCCAACGAGGACTACGCCACGGCCGCGGGCCTGGCCGCCGGACTCGCGTCCAACGCCGGCGTCATCAACTCCGATACGGCCAGCCGGATCGCGGGCTTCGCCCAGGAAGGCGCGCAGCTGCAGCAGGCGATCGCCAAGGGCGACTACGCCACCGCCGCGGCGATCGCCGGCAACCTCGCCGTCGAAGCCGGAATCGCCAGCGACCCCACCGTCCGCCGCGCCACCACCATGGTCAACCAGGGCGCGCAACTGGCCAAGGCACTGGAGAAAGGCGACTTCACCACCGCCAGCCGCCTCGCCACGGGCCTGGCCAAGGATGCCGGCCTGATCGGTGGCGCCGCCGAGCAGCGCGCCCAGGAACTCGCCAGTCAGGGGGCTCAGCTCGCCCAGGCCCTGCGGAACAACGACCTCGCCGCCGCCGGCAGCCTCGCAAGCCGCATGGCCGTCAGCACGGGCGTCCTCACGGACTCCGCCGTCCAGAAGGTCAGCGAGCTCGCGGGCCAGGCGCAGCGCCTCGTCGACGCCGTCAAGGAGAAGGACGTCGCCACGGCGGCACTGGTCCTGAACGCCACCCTCCAGACCGAAGGCGTCATCCCCGCCGAGGTCGCCAACCAGGCGGCTCGGATCCTCGCGCAAGGAAGCCCCCTGGTCCAGGCCGTGCAGGCCAAGGACTTCCGCCGGGCCGCCGGCATCGCCGGCGAGCTCGCCAAGAGCACCGGCCTGCTCACCCAGGATCAAATGACCCATGCCAACGCCCTGGTCTCGCAAGGAGCCCTCCTGCAAGAAGCCGTCGCGGGCGGAGACTACGTCAAGGCCGGCGAGCACCTCACGGCCCTCCTCAAGGAAGCCGGGGCGGTCAACACCGCGACCGCCGACCGAGCCAAGGAGATCGTCGCCCGGGCCCTCGAAGTCCACGACGCCATGCGGGCCTTCGACTCCGAACGCGCGCTCGACCTGGCCGCCTCCCTCAGCCGGGAAACCAACCTCGTCTCGCGGGACGCGATCGCCAAGGCCACCGAGCTGAAGCGCCAGGCCACCCGTCTCCAGCAAGCCATCCAGAGCCAGGATGCCGCTCAGACCCTCACGCTGCTCAACGGCTTGCTTCAGGATCCCGCCATCGCCAAGACGTCCCTGGGAGCAACGCTCGCAACGGCCCGAGACGCCGTGCAAAGCGGAGCCAAAGAAGGCGGAAACGCCCTCCAGAAGGCCAGGACCGGGTTAAAGGACCTCTTGGGGTCGATCAACACGCCGGGCGAAACCGCCGGCAAACGGTAAATTGAGTAGGGAGGAGGGTCGCCCTCCTCCCTCTCACACCACCGGACATGCGGGTCCGCATCCGGCGGTTCGTCAAATCGAATGACGCAATCGCTGAATCTCAGCCAGACTCACAAGACCCT
>Ga0180215_1000298_pt1 | contig 66775 bp, 54 predicted proteins | sample eDN3rd37CBELigBY_FD_128871 | JGI IMG/M metagenome (GOLD analysis project Ga0180215, IMG submission 128871) | Enriched backyard soil microbial communities from Emeryville, California, USA - eDNA 3rd pass 37_C BE-Lig BY (version 2) (version 2) | ecosystem: Environmental > Terrestrial > Soil >... | reverse complement strand
CTCCCCCTCCCCGTCCCCCCGCCTCTCCCCTTCTCTCCCCCTGGCCGTGCCCCGTCCCCCTCCGCGGCTGGCCCTCGCCCCACCGCCGTCGCTCTTCTTCGCTGGCCCTCGCCGCACCGCCGTCGCTCTTCTTCGCTGGCCCTCGCCGTGCCGCCATCGCTCTAACGGTCTCAGACGACACTATCGGCGCCTTTTTCTGCCGAAAATTTTTCTAACGGTCCCCAGAGACACTAACAGCCTACTTTCCACCCTAGAGCGTACAGAATAAGCGATATAAGGTCTGTGGGGACCGTTAGAATCTCAAAACGCCATAAAACGATCGAATAACGTCACTGGAGACCGTTAGAACCAAACTTCCGTAGCCCATGCTAGCGAATGACTGAAGCCCCTGCCCATATCAGCTCCGACGCCTTCCATCCGTAGCCAATACCAGCCGTTCGTGCTCCTACCAGCTCCGACATCATCCGCCCGTGCCCGTACTAGCAGATACCAACCGTCCGTGCCCAGATACCTTTCTTCCATGCTCATCCTAGCGAATGCCATACTTTCCGCGCCCTTACCAGCCTATACCAGACGCCCCTGCCCATACCAGCTGATTTCATACTTCCGTGCCCATATCAGCTCCGACGCCAGCCGCCCGTGCCCATACCAGCTCCGACGCCTTCCATCCTAGCCGATGCCAGATCCACAGCTGACGATCATGGATATACAGGTGCATGCAGCAGCCCTAGTGTCTCATCCCAGCCCATCATCAAGTTCAAGTTCTGTACCGCCTGCCCGGCTGCACCCTTCACCACGTTATCGATGACGGAGATGATCGTAACGCGTCCCGTACGTGCATCGACCGCGAATCCGATATCACAGTAGTTCGAGCCGTACACTTCCTTCGTCGCTGGCCACTTGCCTGCTTCCCGGATGCGAACGAACCTACGTCCCTCATAGAACTGACGATACAGATCGATGAAGTCTTGCTCGGTCCGAGTCCCATTCAGTTCGCCGTACATCGTCGTCATGATACCGCGCGTCATCGGTACGAGATGTGTCGTGAACGTCGTCACGACTTCGCGACCCGCTTCTTGGCTGAGCACCTGCTCAATCTCCGGGATATGCTGATGCTTATTCACCTTATATGCTTTGAAGTTCTCATTCACTTCTGCATAGTGCACGCCTAGATTCACTCCGCGCCCCGCTCCAGATACACCGGACTTCGCATCGATGATGATCGTGTCCGGATCCACCCATCCCGCCTTCACTGCCGGGATTAGACCGAGCAGCGTCGCTGTCGGGTAGCAGCCTGGATTCGAGATGAAGTCCGCTCCGACTGTCTGCTCCCCATAGATCTCTGCCAGCCCATAGACCGCACGGCGCAGGTAGGTTTCATCCGCAGGCTTCTTCTGGTACCAGCGCTCATAGCTCTCCCTCGACTGCAGACGGAAGTCACCCGCCAGATCGATCACCTTCAGCCCCGCATCCAGTAGCTTAGGCGCTAGCTCAGAGCTGACACCAGAAGGTGTTGCGGTGAAGACGACATCCGTCTTACTCTTGATCAGCTCGACGTCAACGCCATCCAGTGGCTCCGAGAGAATCTCGACCATATGCGGATACCCTTCCGAGAACGCCTCGCCCGCGCTTGAAGAAGAGATGACAGACGTTATATCAACATAAGGATGGGTTAATAACAGCCGCACCAGCTCAACGCCGCCATAACCGGTCGAACCGACGATTCCCACCCTGATCCTTTTCATATCATTGCTACTCATCATCATACAGCCCCTTAACCAACATTATGCATTATTATACGGTTTATAGAATAAAAATTCAACGAATATTTGAATACCGTCACGATCTAGTTACAGTGATGATGAAGAGGATGCCATAACCGTAGGCATATCCTTAGCCATGGTCCTAGCCATTACCGTACTATCCACTCTTTCGATAGATCACAACGCCAACTCGCTGGATATGCTCGCGTAACTCCTGATGAGTGAGTGATCCATAGTCCACCACATCGACCATATAAGGAATAGGTAATTTTTCGTTAAGCAACGTTTGCAGATCAAGAGCGATTGCGGAAGTACAGTCGCGACCTTTGACAGCAAGGTCGATATCGCTACCTTTCTTATACGTCCCTTTCGCTCTACTGCCGAATAAATACACTTCCTCGATCACTGGACACTGCGATATAGCATCCAATATCCATTTATAAGATTGTTCCGATATTCCATACGCGTTCATCGTTCTTCCCTCAGTTTGTCATATACCTGCTTCAAGGCTTGGTAGTACTTCGCCACGATTAATTGGTAAGCTTGCTCGGCTGCCGATTCATCGTAGGTATGCGCCATCAGATTTCTCTTGAGCAGCATGTCCAACCACGTCTCTCCATCCTCGATCATCTCATAGCGAAATGCCTCTTTGATCGTCTCCCGCGGATACTTGACATCTACATCATGTTCCTCGAGATAATCCTTCAACGTCTTCCAGCCTAACTCGAATGTGAATTCGTAGATTTTAATAACGCCAGCTTTCTCTAATCTGGATAATTCCTCGCGTTGAAGAGCATCTTCCAGATTGCACATCGCTTTCTCGTAGTTCTGAAAACGCTGCTTCCATCGAATATCTTCTTGCATACGTCATGATCCCTCCTTCTCCATACGACAAGTGCTGGTTGACCCATTCATTATATCATGTCGTCCCATAGATGAGGGAGTCACGACCGTGACTCCCTCTGTATCTAAGCTGTAGATTATATCCGCGTATGCCGAGCCGAACTGCCGAGCATCACCACGATATCGAGCATCGCAGGGCATCGCACCGCGCGCGATGTTTCGCTTCATGACAGCGGTCGGTCGACCACATCTATTCGACGTCGTTGCCCTTGTCTCGGTTAATCTGCCCTCGAAGGTAAGCATCGATGAACATATCCAGCTCACCGTCCATGACCGCTTGCGTGTTGCCCATCTCTGCACCCGTCCGATGATCCTTCACCATGCTGTATGGATGGAAGACGTAGGAACGGATCTGACTGCCCCATGCGATATCCGATTGTTCACCGCGAATCTCCGCCAGTTCCGCCTCCTGCTCCTTGATCCGGCGCTCGTATAGCTTGGACCGCAGCATATTCATCGCGCGTTCTCGGTTCTGGAGCTGCGAACGCTCGGTCTGACACGCGACGACGATGCCTGTCGGCATATGCGTGATGCGCACGGCAGAGTCCGTCTTGTTGATGTGCTGACCACCGGCGCCACTGGATCGGTACGTATCGATCCTCAGATCATCCGATCGGATCTCGATCTCGATCGAATCATCGATCTCCGGTACGACATCGCAGGATACGAACGACGTATGGCGACGTCCCGAGGCGTCGAACGGCGAGATGCGCACTAAGCGATGCACGCCCTTCTCAGCCTTCAGGTAGCCGTAAGCGTTGTGCCCCTTGATGAGCAAGGTGACGCTCTTCACGCCGGCTTCATCACCAGGCAGGTAGTCGAGCACCTCGACCTTGAACCCCTTGTTCTCTGCCCAGCGTCTGTACATGCGCAGTAGCATATCCGCCCAGTCTTGCGACTCCGTGCCACCCGCTCCCGGATGAAGCTCGAGGATGGCATTCAGTTTATCATACGGATGGTTCAGGAGGAGCGTCAGCTCGAATGTCTCCAGCTTATTCACGAATGATTCGATGCCCTCTTCTAGCTCAGCGATCATACTGTCATCATTCTCTTCCTCGATCAGCTGTGCGACGAGCTGCAGCTCGTCATATTGCTCCGATAGCTCCTCGAAGTCTGTCACGACGGATTTGACCGCATTCATCTCACCGATCAGCTTCTGTGCTCGATCGTTATCATCCCAGAAGTCCGGGGCGGACATCTTCACTTCATAGTCCGCGATCTGTTCATGCTTCAGATCTAAGTCAAAGAGACCCCCTAAGTTGCTGTAATCGAACACCTGCATCCTGCAGGCTATGCCTCAGATCTGCTTCTAATGCCATGTGATAACCACCTCATGCGTATTGATCGTATGTTTGGGGCGGGGTTTCCCCCGCTTTCGTCTCGTTATATCAGTATGCAAGGATATCCACCACTATTCAGCAGACGGCACCCCTACACGCAGCTCCTAGCGCTGGGTGTTTCGCTGCATGACGACGGTCGGTCGGACACTAAGCGTCTGCACCGTGACAGTGCTTATATTTCTTGCCGCTGCCACATGGGCAAGGCTCGTTACGTCCGACCTTCTCCTCCGTGCGGCGCACTGGCGCCTTCGGCTTCGCCTTACTGCGATCACCGTTCGTCGTTACCGCCTGACCTTCGGCCACCGCTTCACGCTTCACATTCGCCTCGACATGCGCCTTCATCACGTAAGTTGCTACCTGCTCCTGGATCTTCGCGATCATCTCTTGGAACATCTCATAGCCCTCGAACTGGTACTCCCGCAGTGGGTCGGTCCCGCCATAGGCGCGAAGATGGATGCCTTGACGAAGCTGATCCATCGCATCGATATGATCCATCCACTTGCTGTCAACCGCACGCAGCACGATGACCTTCTCGAACTCACGCATCAGCTCTTCACCAAGCTGCTCATGACGCTCCTGATATAGGCGATGTACGAGATCCTTCATAAGAGCGATGATCTCTTCCTTCTCCTTGCCCCACAGCTCATCCTTCGTTAGCTGTCCTTCGTGCAAGAAGGTTCCGTTACAATAGTCGACGATACCCTGCAGATCCCAATCCTCCGGCACGTCCTTGTCTGAGCAGTGCGCTTCGACTGTACGCTCGATTAACTCATTCAACATATTCTGTACGATATCATGGATCGTATCAGACTCTAAGATGTCGCGGCGCTGCTTGTAGATGATCGTCCGCTGCTGATTGATGACGTCATCATACTGCAGGACAACCTTCCGCATATCGAAGTTATGGCCTTCCACTCGCTTCTGAGCGCCTTCGATGGCACGTGTGACGAGCTTGCTCTCGATCGGTACATCCTCTTCGAAGCCGAGACGTCCCATGATATTCTGCATATTCTCCATACCGAAACGGCGCATCAGATCGTCCTCAAGCGACAGGAAGAATCTCGTCGAGCCAGGGTCGCCTTGACGCCCTGCGCGACCGCGCAGCTGGTTATCGATCCGGCGGCTCTCATGACGCTCCGTCCCGATGATGTGCAGCCCGCCTAGCTCAGCTACCCCTTCACCCAGCAGGATGTCTGTACCACGGCCCGCCATATTCGTCGCGATCGTTACTGCACCGAGCTGGCCCGCCTTCGCGACGATCTCCGCTTCCTCCGCGTGGTGCTTCGCATTCAGCACTTGATGCTTGATGCCCTTACGCTTCAGCAGTTCGGACAGCAGCTCAGACGTCTCGATCGATGTCGTACCGACGAGCACCGGCTGGTTATTCTTATGCTTCTCCACGATCTCCTCGACGACGTTCTTATACTTGCTCTTCTGCGTCTTGTAGATCACATCCGGCATATCTTGACGGACCATCGGCTTGTTCGTCGGGATGACGACGACGTCCAGACCGTAGATCTTCTGGAACTCTTCCTCCTCCGTCTTCGCGGTACCGGTCATACCGGCGAGCTTCTGATACATCCGGAAGTAGTTCTGATACGTGATCGAGGCGAGCGTCATGCTCTCGTTCTGAACCTCAAGCCCTTCCTTCGCTTCGATCGCTTGATGCAGACCGTCGCTGTATCTACGTCCCGTCATGATCCGGCCGGTAAACTCATCGACGATCTGCACGAGCTCTTCCTGCACGACGTAGTCGACGTCACGCTTCATGATCACGTGCGCCTTCAGAGCTTGCTGGATATGATGGTTGATCATCGTATTCTCATAGTCGAACAGATTCTCGATATTGAACGCCTGCTCTGCCTTCGCCGCACCGCTCTCCGTCAGCATCGCATTGCGCGTCTTCACATCGATCGTATAGTCTTCCTCAGCACGGAGGCGACGTACGAATCGGTCTGCCGCGTAGTATAGGTCCGTCGACTTCGCAGCCGATCCGGAGATGATCAGCGGGGTACGCGCTTCATCGATCAAGATCGAGTCCACTTCGTCGACGATCGCATATTGAAGCGGTCGCTGCACCATCTGTTCTTTATATTGCACCATGTTATCCCGCAGGTAGTCGAAGCCGAATTCATTATTCGTCCCGTACGTGATATCACAGTGATATGCTGCTCTCTTCTGTTCTTGATTCATATTATGCAGATTCACGCCGACCGTCATGCCGAGGAACTCATAGAGCGGTCCCATCAAGTTACGGCCTACCTGCGCGAGATAATCATTCACAGTTACGAGATGAACGCCCTTGCCTTGAAGCGCATTCAGATAGATCGGGAGCGTAGCGACCAGCGTCTTCCCTTCACCTGTCTTCATCTCTGCGATATTGCCTTCGTGAAGCACCATGCCGCCCATCAGCTGCACATCGAAGTGCCGCATATTCAGGACACGCTTGCCCGCTTCGCGGACAACAGCGAATGCCTCCGGCAACAGATCATCCAGTGTCTCTCCCTTGCGAAGTCGCTCGCGAAACTCTTCTGTCTTGCCGCGAAGCTCTTCGTCCGATAGCTTGGCCATCTGTGGCTCAAGTGCATTGATCGGTTCGACACGTTTCCAGAGCCGCTTTACTTCGCGTTCATTCGCATCGCCGAATATCTTGGTCAACAAACCCATGGTCATTAGACCCCTTTCCCATAACAGTTCCGCATTTTTAAATTGTAACAATAGTAAGAAACTAGAGCAAGCACTATCACATAGATGGCCATCCGCGGACTTATACCCTGCACACCAGATGGCAAAAGGAGCCACTGCCGTGGCTCCTCATATAGTCCTTCCTATAACTTGTATCCAGCTAGAACTCCGTTGTGTTCAATTTCAATCATCTATACCTTAGTACCCTAATCATCATCTATCTCGCTGGCTCGATTAAGCCGTACTTACCATCGTCCCGAACATACACGACGTTCACATCGTCCGTGTCTGCATTCGCGAATACGAAGAAATTATGCCCGAGGAGATTCATCTGTAAGATCGCTTCTTCAACATCCATCGGCTTCAAGGTGAATTGCTTCGTTCGCACGAGCTCTAGATCCTCTTCCGAATCCTCTGCTTGTACGACAGCGCCTGATGTCTCTGCACTTTCTGTGAATAGTGTCCGAATTCCGGCTCTACGCAAGTTACGATTCACCTTCGTCTTATGCTTGCGGATCTGCCGTTCCAGCTTATCGACGACCATGTCGATCGAAGCGTACATATCCTCTCTCTTCTCTTCCGCACGTAGCATGACGCCTTGGAGCGGTATCGTAACCTCGACCGTATGTAGGCCGCGATTCACGCTTAATGTTACATTCACATCATTGTTAAGGGGAGATTCAAAATAACGTTGCAATTTGCTGATCTTCTTCTCAGTGTAATCTTTTAGGGCCTCTGTCACTGCAAGTTGATCGCCGCGAACTTGAATATTCATACTCGATCCCTCCTTAATACGTTACACCCTTATCATATCACACTCGTGGGCAGGCATTCAAAGCTGTTTATGTGAATTATCTGACTTTTCTAATAATTGTATAAAAGATGTGTCAACTATGCGACATCTCTTGACGAGAGGGAATCCGCACATATGCATACAAAAAAACACCCCGGAAAACCGGGGCGTTTTGCGCTTCCTGTAGATATCACATCTATACCAGCGGCCCATCAGGACCGGGGGTTGATTAGATTTTTACTACGTTAGCCGCTTGTGGTCCGCGAGCGCCTTCCACGATATCGAATTCAACTGCTTGACCTTCTTCAAGAGTCTTGAAGCCGTCAGTTTGGATCGCTGAGTAGTGTACGAATACGTCTCCGCCCTCGTCAGATTCGATGAAACCATAGCCTTTCTCTGCGTTAAACCATTTTACTTTACCTTGCATGTAACACATTCCCTTCGTAATCAAATACGTGAAGCCTTAGCTCACAAGTTGACTATAACACTCGCCACTCATAAAGTCAATTGCAGGAATCAAGAACCGTAAAAAATTTGTATGCGTTTTCTCAGTTCGCTGCGCAGCACAATCTTATTATCTTCTCGATCACAGCGATTTATTCACATAGTTTTCTACAGGATGAAAGCTTATTTTCATTGTTATGCACAGATTTATGCACAGTATCCACAGGGTTGTGGGTAGAATAGTGGGGATAAAGTCAGTGGATTGTGGCATAATTAACGCCGGGTTGTGGATAACTATAAAGCTGCAGCTTGACAAAATCACATATATTTCACATAAGTATTTTAGAGTAGGCGCTAAAAAACACTCGGAATTGCACTTACCTTACCTATATAGTAAAAAAGCCCAGAGCCTAAACTCCGAGCTTTCTGCAAATACGGGCCGCCATAACGACATAAGAACAGACCTGCGATCACCACATTTTATTAAAATTCTCTACCATCTCTGGCTTCACATGATTGATAATCGGGAGCTCCTCCACAAGAGTCAGCTCGATACCCAGATTGTCACATAGAGGGCTCAGGATATGTAACGCTCTCTGTCTCTGCACACAGATCGTCTCCGGTAGTGCCTTCATTAGCTTGATCCACTCCACTACCCCATACTGAAGGTCCGCATGGATCGATGACGGATGAGCGATGGCTGGCATTAGTACCTCTTCGTGAGTAATATCTACGCCCATACCTAGCACCGGATAATATGGCCGAACCGCATCATCAACGGGAATCTGCATATGGAGTAAATCGTATTCCCAGATTACGCCATCTGCCTTACGGTACCGCTTGCGAAGTGATGCTAGTTCAAGTTCAGATACAGCAAGCACCTCATGCTCTTCTTCCGACCCGGACATGGCAGACACATATCCATCCCGCCACCTGACATCACCGCGCCGTAGCTTCGATATTCTAGCGAACATGTAACCCACGGGCGCATCCAGTAGTAGATGGGGGTCGTCCTTGACCCTCTCACACAGCGCGATCACCTGCTCCAGCATCCGCGTCATCTTCGGAACATCGTCCTTATGTAAGAGTGCCACAGTATACCCTGGTTCATAGTCTCGGAAGACGGGCCATGATTTACGTCCACGGAATCGTACTTCTGATGCACGAATTCGCTTAATATCTTCTGGATGGAGCTCCTCACGATCATCATAGGATAGTAAGTATGAGTGCTGTGTATACGGATAACTCTCAGATTCTTGCTCCGGGGGCTCTTCTCCATCTAAGAGATCTAAGAGCGCATCTCGTCCTCTATCGCCTCTATATATCGCCAATCCGTGCAATATCCCACCTTCACCCAACACACTGCAATATCCAGTCTCCCCTGATACCGAATCATGGATCGCGAAGATATCTCTGTCGGACATCCACGTCCACGGTTGCAGCGTGAAGTATTCTCGGGCTAGTGTATATAGACGGCCCCATAGATCCTGAGGTTCAGCTGCGCGCGTCTTTTGCCTAGGGGTACGAGTACCTCCATCCGCTATCAACAGCAGACGACTCTCCTGCAGACGCTCGTTAATCTGATGCATGATCTCGATATCCGGGATGGACTGTACGACCGGTTCTCCGAAGACACCACCGCTATCCTCTTCTGGAGCCCTAAGTCTGGCCTTCACACATACTGGATATTGCGTCGTCGGCGATTCATCTAATATGGCCTCAAGGACGATCGTATGTCGCCAATTATCGCCAAAGTCATAGATATACGCCATCTTCGCTTTCACATCTCTCAGCCAATCCGAGAGAATCTCATCTCGTTCATCCAACACAGGTGGGCCCCATTCATTCTCTTCTGTCACATCCCCGATCAACACCTCTCCTCTCTGGAAAATCGTCAACGATGACAATCCAGAGAAGACACCACCCCACGTGGTCAGTTCAGTATCAAATCTATTTCCTAGCTGTAACAGCTTGTCCTCTGGAGCGTCAGGAATTGAGAATTCATGAAGATGATAATCCTCCCAATCAAAAGCAATCTGCAGAATGTCGTGCAGCTGTTTGAACGTAATATCTGCATGAACTTGCAGCCTTCTCCATAGTGGCGGTTTCATACGATCTAGATTAACCTTCAACTGATAGATCAACGTGGCGTCCTCCATCCTTCCCACGAGTTTGTTGAGAGTAGTATACCATATCGGGCTGATGCGCCTGTACCCTTGTTCATCACTATCTAGTCTACTACAATATGGTTATGCCATATCATCGTGGAACATAATCAGAGTGAGGTGTTTCTGATGGGTAAGTCCAAGAATGTGACGTTCAAGCTTCCTCAAGAACTGCTCGACAAATATAAGAACTACGCTGAGAGGAAGAATAGACATACTAACACCACAGCAATGGGTCTGCCTCAAGCGTTATCCGTTCATGATGACGCTTGGGGTAGACCCCTTTATATACACTGGTTCTCCTTCTAGTAAAAAAATCTCCTCATAATTCCGATATAAATAGTGTAGATCTCAACACATTCACCATCTGAGAAGGGAGGTGACAATACGTGATCATCAACCATAATATTGCAGCCATTAATACTTATCGGATGCTTTCATCCAATAGCGGGGCTCAATCCAAAACGTTGGAGAAGCTCTCCTCAGGTCTACGCATTAACCGAGCTGCGGACGATGCAGCGGGACTCGCAATATCCGAGAAGATGCGCGGGCAGATTCGTGGACTAACTCAAGCTGTCCGAAACACACAGGATGCGATATCGATGATTCAAACAGCTGAGGGAGCGTTGGGTTCGGTTCATGACATGCTGCAGCGCGGTCGTGAGCTGGCGATACAGGCAGCGAACAGTACACTAACTGATCCAGATAGGGCCAAGTTGAACGAAGAGCTACAACAGATCAAGGAACAGATCGACGTGGTCGCAGAGAATACAGAGTTCAATACGATCAAGATGTTGAACAACACCAAGCTGCAGCATGCTGACTTGATCTCCACCATCAAGGAACGTCTTCAATATTGGGTAGATGATTCATTAACGGCGATTACAGCCAATCTCGGACTCTCAGCGAGTTATACGAACAAGCCGATGGCAGTAGAGTTCTATGAAGATCCCAACGCTTCTACAGCAGCTTCGATGGGAACGGTAGATGGCTCCAGCTTAACTTTACGGATTAACCTAAGTAAAGTCGCTGAGGTCTACAACTCTTCTGATGACGGCTGGGGGCAGGTCGATGCGTTAATCGCACACGAAGTCGTTCACGCCCTACAATTCACAGAGATGTCCCAAACACTCAATGGCAATATCGATACTTGGTTCATCGAGGGTATGGCCACCGCACTCCAAGGCGGGGTTCCATTCCTGAACACGTTATCCAGTAAAGATGCGGCACATATCACCTCAACTTGGAACGGCGACTATGGTTCTGCATATGCAGCTGTGATGACTCTGCACGAGATAACGGACGGCGGATTAGGATCAATCATTGATCGACTAGAAGCAGGCGACACGTTGGACCAAGCGATCAACAGCACGGCCAGAAATAGCTCCGGTGAAATAACAAGTGTACCGAGCTTTACTAATGCACAAGAATTCGTAAACTGGTTCAACACTAGTGCCGATGTAGATGCATACCTTAACAACAGTGCGGACTTTACGAATCCGGTCGGCACCATCGCTCCTACAGGCGGAGATATTCGAACCGGTGTGACCAGCTACGAAGATGTCATCGCGAATGATACGACTATCGATAATGGTAGTGTATTCGTCTTTCAATTCCAGGAATCCAACACAAGCGGTTCGGATCAGCCATACATATTCCATATCGGCGCGAATGAAGCTCAATCTGTCACTATGAATTTAGTCGATGCATCTACGGCTGGGCTCGGCATCTCAGGTGTTGAATTCCTGAACCAAGAGGCCGCCGATGAAGCCATCACGACGCTCAATAACGCGATCGAGAAGGTTTCCGAGCACCGTAGTTACTTCGGCGCACTGCAAAATCGATTAGAGCACACGATCAGCAATCTGATGAATACCTCGGAGAATCTGACAAGCGCTGAATCGCGAATACGGGACGCCGATATGGCTGAAGGTATGATGGACTTTACGAAAAACAACATCCTTACTCAAGCGGCGCAGGCAATGTTAGCTCAAGCCAACCAACAACCGCAAGGCGTACTTCAACTACTCCGATAGCATCATAACAAAAAGACGATCCCTCACCCTGTTTATCAGGGCGCGATCGTCTTTTGGGTTATGTATGCATGATATTCAAGTAGTCAGAAGTCTTCTCTGTCATTTACGTTTATCAAAATAGACACCATCGATCGCATAGGATGGCGCGTAGGCATGATGTTGCTTGCGATTATCGCTCACCTTTCGCAGTCCACCACCGGCTTCAGACTTCAACTGCATCATCCGTCCCTGGATGATCTTGTCCCACTCCAGCACCTGGTGGATCATCATTTGATGATAGGAGGTCGGCTGTTGCGTAACACGCTGCTCTTTGAGTTCACTGAGCAGACGCTCGCGCTCGATGACGAAATGCTCGAGTTCCTCGTATTCCGCTGTCTCCAGCTGCTCTACCATCGACTCAGTCATCTCATACAATCGCTGTACGAGATTATCCATGGGATGCACCTGATACATGTTTGTTCATGCTGGAAGCGGCTTGTACCCATGTCTGTTTGAGATCGACGAGATAGTTCAGCACTTCCTCAGCAGGTTCTTCATCCTTCCTCGTGTTGGCTTCCGTTAGTCGATGGATGAAGTATTCATATAGACGCAGTAGGCCGTCACTGACCTCTATATCCTTATCAAGTGTAGACATAAGCTCGAAGATGATCGATTGAACTTTCGTCAGATTAGTATGTTTCTTCTCAACATCGTCTTCCTTGATCCCTTCGATCCCTAGCTTGCAGAAGCGGATCGCCCCATCATACAGCATGAGTAACAGTTGTGCAGGCGAAGCCGTCTGGACAGTCGTTTCTAAGTATTTGTTACGTTGCAGTTGCATCTGCAACTGTGCCTGATTCATGTTCGTTCCTCCTTAGAATGTCCTATCTTCTCTCATCTACGAGTATACCTGCCATCTCCCACATCTTCGCAACCAGATCGAGTATCTTCTCGGGCGGAATCTCACGGATCGTCTCACCTGTATCCCGATCGAGAACCTTCACCATGATCTGCTTCGTCTTATCATGTACGGAGAACTCGAATGACGTATAGGTGCCGACGAGTGACTTGTTGGCCTTCTCGATCGCTTGAATCAGCTGTTGTTCACCGAGAGGAATCGTATGCCCTTGGCGCTCCGCTAACCTGATATCTTGGACGTCTCTAACACTTTGTTCAAGGCTCACCGGCCGATCTACTACTTGTACTCCTGAGGACTGACCATTCAAGCTATTCTGTATGGAGTGGATTATCAACTGTCAACACCACACTTTCATACATAACTATAAGAATCAAACTTTCCTATCGAACAACATCCCTAATAACTCCACATAGGCTTCTTCCCATTCTACGAAATCTCTTGCAGGAATCTGACGTAATACGTCACCTGTGGATGTATCCAGAACCGCAACAACCTTACGGTCGGTATCCCTATTCCATTCGACCTTGAGTGCCGTGTTTGTTAATTTGATCGTATTGTTCACATGCTGGACGGCTTGTTCGAGCTCTTCTTCTCCTGGTGGTACTTGTTGTTGTACTTGCGATGATGGGGAGACTATACTAGCACGTTCCTTCAATCGTTCGATGCTTGCCTCCCAACTCTGAGATGCTGAGACTGTCGATTGCGTCCTCGCGATATCTGCCATCTTCGAACCCTCTCTTCCCTAAGACTTCCATCAGCCATTGCCGAACATATTCTGTTGCATCCACATACTCTGTTGATTCAACTGATTAATCGCCTGTTCCATCGCATTGAACTGCCTCCAGTAACGTCGCTCGACCTGAACTAGCCTATCCTGCCAACTATCGATTTCATCATCCAGATCATACAACGTCTTACCGATCGTGCTCTGGTCACCCGAAGTATATCCTGGTGTACCTGCTTTATCGCGAAGGAAATTTAGAGAGTTGTTCAACTCTTCGTAGATTCTGGATCCGATCCCCATCTGTGACGTCTTTCCTGTCTGTTCTTCGACCTTCGTGAACAGATTCATCACTTCATCTGGGTTATTGTCGAGCGCTTCCCTCAACTTCTCTTCATTCAACTCCAGTTTACCGCCATTGCGATAATCGCCTGTTGTGATTCCGATCTCACTGATCTGATTCAGCTGATTGTTACTGATACCTTCTACCGGATCATAAAGCGCTCTTCTAAGCCGGTCAAGTGTTCCTCTCAGCAACGCATCGTTACGAAGCATCCCGCTCTGTGCCTTCTCATCCCACATCTCTGCTTCCTTATCCGACAGTTCTTTCCGCTGTTCGTCTGTCAGAGGTGGGTAATCGCGATACTTGGTTTCATTGATCCGAGTATTCAGATCCTCGATAAGCTCGTTATACTTCCCAACGAATTCCTTGATCGTGTCGAACAGAGCGTCCGTATCACTGCTTACCGTGATGGTAACAGGCGTTGCAGTCTTACCCATCAATGTAAGGTCGATTCCGTTGATCGATACCTGGTTCGACTTGTAGTTATCCACCGTGATGCCATCGAATGTGAACTTTGCATTCTCACCGGTCACGGTGAGGTCAGATGCGACGAGAGTCTCATCCCCGAATATCTGTGATGTAACGAAATTGATATCCGTGCCACCGAACTCGATAAACTGATCGCTCCCCATCTCCTTGGTTGAGATGAAGAATCTCGACGTCGTATCATCAAAGTTCGCTCGTAGTCCTAGAGATACCGTCTTCCCGTCCTTCGTAATGCTGGCATCGTTAATCTTCTTAGCCAAGCTACCGTAGGTATCGCTGGAAGTGACGACGATCGTCTTCGTCCCGACGGCTGTGGTGACTGTGAAAGACTTACTCGTCTCACCTGGTGCTAGGATTCGATCGCCTGACTTCGCACTAGATGAGAAACTAGTCGTTATTCCGGCTGTGGATGTTACGGTGATCTCAGAACCTTCCCCGCCTAGTGTGGCATCAGGTATGGAATCAGATAGATCACGAATGTCTTGCGCGATCTGTTCTTTCGTCTTGCCGTAGGTATCGATCGCGTTTCCCGTTGGGGTAGAGTCCTTATCACTGCTGTAGAAAGTTATCTCTGTACTACCGATGAAGAGTGAACTTCCTGATTCGGGAATCCCTGTGATCTTCAGTGTCCTCGTATCTGAACCACCTGTCAGATTACCGGTATTCGTGATACCAGTGGTATCGTTACCGTCCGCATCCTGGGCTTCGATCACGATTAGGTTACCGGCATTCCCCGGATCTGTGGCGGTTATCGTAACACGGTTCGCGATACTCGAAAGTTTAACCTCCGTCGTGGAAAGTTCTAACCCTGCGATAGCTTGTGCAATCTTACTGTTGGATTTCCGAGCTTCCGCATCAGCATCATATATATCGATCGCATGTTGTGCTGCGCCACTAGCTCCTCCAGTGCTACTGTCGTAGAATTCCACTGTTTCTCCATTGATCGTTAAGATGTCTCCGTGTCCGATATTCTCCGCATCGATCGCTATTGTTCTGGACGCTGTGCTTTGAACAGGACCTGTACCGGAAAAGCTCGAACCCGAATTCAAGCTCGCGATCTTATCGACGGAACGGACCGAAGCGACCTTCGCAAGATTATCCACGGTTAACTCATAGGACCCCGGTGTCGCCTTCGATGTAGCCTTACCAGATACCACACTAGCGTTAGATGCCGATACACCGTAAGCGATAAAAGTCGATTGCAGACGCAGCTTCGAATACGCATCCCGAAACTTCGAGAGCGATAAGTTTACTTCACGGTACGCATCCCGTTGCCACTCCAATGTCTGTTTCTTCTGAAACAGCTTGTCCAGCGGCATCCGCTCCGCCGTCATCAATTGCTTGACCATCGTATCGATGTCCATACCAGATGCCAGTCCGCCTATGCGCATATTCATCAACGATACCTCCATTTCCGTACAACCATACTATTAATATTATCGGTAGGAAGAGGTGAAGTTTTTAGGGCAAAGAAAAAACTGCCGACTGAATATCAGCCGACAGTTTATGATAGATAAATAATCGATTAACGAAGCAGTTGCAGAACGCCTTGTGGCTGTTGGTTCGCTTGAGCCAACATCGCTTGAGCTGCTTGCGTCAAGATGTTGTTCTTCGTGAACTCCATCATTTCCTTCGCCATGTCTACGTCACGGATACGGGACTCTGCAGCAGTCAAGTTCTCGGCAGCTGCACCCAGGTTGTTGATCGTGTGGTCAAGACGGTTTTGAACCGCACCAAGAGCCGAACGCTGAGCAGATACAGTTTCCAGTGCGCTGTTGATCGTTGTGATTGCAGCGTCAGCAGAATCTTGAGTGGAGATGTTTAATCCACCATTAGTACCGACTACGATCTCAGTATCAGCTGTGGTCAATGCAGTAACGGTAGTCAATACATCATCACCAGTTACATCAGTTACACTCTTCCAATTTTGTCCGTTAGTGCTTTGGGCTACTACTTCACCTTTGCTGTTCAATAACGCATAGGCTACCGATACGGATGCAATATCTGCTCCAGCTTTAACAGTATACGTGTCGTTTGCTAATGTTGTTTCTGCTACTGAAGCACGTGCAGTACCAGCACCTGAATCTATAGTGATTGTACCGTCAATAACGCGATCTGCGAAAATAAGATTATCGTCCGTGTTATCGCTTGCTCCATAATCAACTGCAACTTGGCCTGTAGCTAAATCATCCAAATCAACTTCCGAGGTTAAAGCAGCATACTCCAAGCCATCTTCACTCACGGCATAGATCTTACCATCAGAGCCTTGAAGCGCATATTTTGCTACCAGTGTTCCCGTTCCCGCTGCATCATCAACTTGGCTATTATCATCCAGTTCAATTACCTTATACTCCCCATCAGCAATAAGACCCGCTCCAAGTGAATCCGTGGCAGATGCAATGTCGAATTGAGCACCATGTGCGCCAGCTACACCTAACTTATTGGCATCCATATTAGAGATCTGAAGACTAATGTTCTGAGTAGCATTCGCACCGATATGGAATGTACCATCGAATGTACCGTCCAAAAGCTTTTGAGTGTTGAACTCAGTTGTCGAAGCGATACGAGTTAGCTCTTCAGCCAGTTGATCCACTTCAGCTTGTAGCTTATTGCGATCCTCTGCTGTATTCGTGTCGTTGGACGATTGAACCGCAAGCTCACGCATACGTTGCAGAATCGCGTGGGATTCGTTCAGTGCGCCTTCTGCAGTTTGGATCAGGGAGATGCTGTCTTGAGCGTTACGTTGAGCTTGCTCCAGACCGCGGATCTGGCCGCGCATCTTCTCGGAGATCGCTAGACCAGCAGCGTCGTCAGCCGCACGGTTGATGCGCAGACCGGAAGACAGTTTCTCCAGAGCTTTGGAAGTTGCGCCCGTGTTCACACCGAGTTGACGGTATGTGTTCAGGGCAGAGATGTTGTGATTGATAATCATGTTATTTCCTCCTTGAGATTCTAGTGATCCACATCCATGTGGAAAATTTTCGGCTCGTTCGCGGTCGTACGCCCCGCAAATTTCGCCGCTAATTACTATATCGACAACTTCGAACAGAAGTTTAATAGCATTTCTTAAAAATTTGTCAGTTTCGGTATAACTTTTGGACCAGTCTATTCGTCATGCTTGCGATTCACAAACAGCTCTCCGATCGCTTGAGTATCGATCGTACTCTTCGCCGCTTCCTCGTTCGCCTGCTGAATCGATAGATAGACTTCTTTGCGGTACACCTCGATCTCCTTCGGTGCCTTGATCCCGATGCGTACTTGATCTCCCTCTACACCTACGACAACCAGCTCGATCTGATCCCCGATCATGATCGACTCATTCAATTTCCTCGTTAGAACTAGCATGTTTATTCCCCTTTCGCAGCTGCAGCTTGTGCAGTCGTTGTCGGGAATAGTGGGTGCTTGGTCGAGTAGTCCTTGTCATGCAGGATGATCTGTCTCCCCATCTTGAGTTTCGTATTCATGATGAGTGGTGCCTTTAAGTTGATCGTAGATTGGGATAGATCTTCCTTCACCGTAACGATCGACAAGATCAGCACATCCGACTCTGCATAGATCTGTAGTTCATGCTTGACATTCTCATGCAGCTCAAACTCATAATCTGGCATCGCCAAGAATGGTTCAACGACCATAAACGAGATCTGTCCGTCGTTCACACATTGTAGATAAGATATCGGAACGTTCGGATCAGGTGTGAGCAAGCAATATTGGTTATATTGTTCGAAGCCTGGCAAGCCATGCGAGAAGCGAATCACACTCTCCTCTTCCACCTGGATCTTGCCGAAGCGCAATGTATCGATCTCCAAGAAGAAAACCTCCTTCATATACGAAGAAAAGCTTCAAAAATAGAAGCTTCATTCCATCTAACAATTATTATATCGCAATATCAATCTTAGGCGGAATGATCGTCACCGAAGGGTACTGCTCCACGTAGACATGAAGCTTGCCACGAGTGAACGTAAACTCTGGGCTCTGAGGGGTATACCTCGTCTCTGCTCCACGTACCTCAACATCGATCTCCGGTTTCCGCGCTTGATAGTCAATATCGACAGGATCATACTGGGCTGCACCGATCAGATTCATCGGATAATCCATGTTATACTCTTCCCAAGCGATATCCGCGATCGGTTCGCCTCCTTGATGAATGGCTGCCAAGCGGTTCCCCTGCTGAGCCGTCCTGCCTAAAGCCTCCAGATAGATACGATGCGATTCCGCAGACACCCTGTGACTGAAGGTGATGGTATCCATGTAACCCAAGGCATCGAGCGCACGTGTGTGATCAATCTCCAGTTCACCTCTCGGCTGACGGACCGATAACTCAGCGGGAATCTGCTGGATATCTTGTTCACCACGAGGCTGTTCGATCGTATATTGATACGGCGTTGTCTCCATACTCATCCGTATAGATTGGGTCTGAATCTGTATTCTCGCTGCACCGATCATATCAACAACTCCTCACTACAGTTATCTGAGGAAATCAACCAGACTCTTCTGGACAATCCGCGAACCAGCAGACAATGAAGCTAGATACGCATTCTCCGCGGTCTTGATATTCACGATCAGTGCAGCCATATCGACGTCCTCTGTCTTGGATTGTAACGACTGTAGCTTGATATCGATATCCTCCAATCGCTCTGCTGCTAGATCGAGACGATTCGCCTTCGCCCCAACCTGAGAGCGTACTTCTAGGATCTTATCGAATCGACTGTCCAGGCGACTGATCCCATCGTTCATCCCGTTCGTATCTCCAGTCGCAAGTGCGTCCATGATGTCTTGTACGACCTGGAATAGATTATCGCTATTAGGTTCGTTCTGTCCTCCGAACACGACTGTCCCTGTCATATTCACATCGATGTAGATGCCTTGTCCGATCTCGTATGTCAAGGCCCCTTGGTCGATGTTATCGACCGTTTCCGGAGCCACACCATCCTGGTAAGGTTGTACATTCGTCAATTGTCCATTGAAGATGTATTTGCCATTGAATGCACTGTTGCCGATCTGCACAAGCTGTTCCTTCAATTGTTCAACTTCGTTCTTGATCGATTCCAGTGAGATGTCTGGGTTGGTACCATTGACCCCTTTCAGAGTCAGTTCACGGATACGGTGAACCACATCCCCAAGCTGTCCAACCATCGTATCCGTATATTCGAGGAATGACTGTGCCGAGTCAAGATTCGCCTTATATTGCTCATTCGCAGCACGGTCACTACGATAACGGAGCGAGTAGCTGATCCCGATCGGGTCATCTGATGGGCGATTGATCTTACGCAAGGAAGACATCTGCTCGCTATATGTATTCAACCGGGATAGATTCCCATTCAAGTTCTTCATCAGATTCATATTGAACATATTCTGCGTAACGCGTCCAGTCATTTAGAATTCCACCACCTTAAGACTTAGATTAGCGTCCTACGACGCCCGTACCATTGATCAGCTTGTCTAACAGTTCGTCTACTGTCGTCAGACTTCTCGCTGCGGCATTGTAAGCGTGTTGATATTTGATCATGTTCGCCATCTCTTCATCTAGTGAGACGCCACTGACAGATTGTCTACGCGAGTCGACTTGGGTGACCAGTACGTCCTGATTCGATGCCTGCCGCTTCGCTTCCTGTGTCTCGACTCCAAGTCTCGAGATGATCGAGCGGAAGAACTCATCGAACGTCCCTTCCGTCAAGACTGGAGCAGCATTACCTGCTGGAGAAAAACTAATCTGTTGATTGCGGACGCCCGCGATCAAGAGTGCGATGTCGCCATTACCTTCTACTACCCTCTCGATCCCGTCTGCATCCATATATGTCCTGCCGGAAGAAGCCACGTTCCGCGGATCAGCTGCGATGCTTGAGTTCAATGTGATGCTCTCAGCTGTCAATTCCGAATAGCCTGGCTTGATCGAGAAGAACGGAGCTCCCCTAGATATCGGATGATTGCTAGTGAACCCTAATTGATGTAGGCCGTTGATACCCTGAACTGTATAGCTCGTTGGGTTAGTAAGTACAGACCCGTCCAGTATTTTCGTGCCAGCGGGCAATGTGACGTTGAACTCCCCTTCCGCCAACGCTCGTACCATCGAATCTAGCTGCGCCCGATAGTCCTTCACATAGTGGTCGAGAGAGTGAAACATGCCATATACTTCACCGCTGTTCAGGTCGCCCGATGAGTAGGCTGCTTCTAACATGTCTGCGTCCACGACAGCCTGAGCTTCAGGACCGACGACTAGATCCGTGTTGCCCATGCGAATCGTGTATCCGTTCGGCATCTCTTCGACGGAGACATTCACGACCTTCGAGAGATGGTCGACCAAGAGATCGCGTTGATCTCGCAAGTCGTTCGCGTAGTCGCCGAAGCCCTCGATCCTACGAATATCGTCATTAAGTGATGCGATCTGGTTAATATATGTATTGATCTCCGTTGCCTTGATATTGATGTTCTGAGTAATATCGGATTCGAGATCACTGATCTGGCGGGATGCATGGTTGAACGCATCTGTCATCGCGAGTGTGTTCTCGATCAGAGCCGCGCGTGCTTCGAGACTACCCTTCTCGTTGCTAACGTTCTGCCAGGCATTCCAGAACTTCTCGATAACATGGCGGATACCCGTATTGGACGGCTCGTTGAAGATCGCCTCGAGCTTATCGAGTGTATCTTGCTTCACTTCCCACTCGCCTAGATATTTGTTCTCGTTGCGGAACTGGTCATCCAGGAATGCCTCTCTCACGCGCCGTACCGAAGTAACCTCGACGCCCATCCCGTACTGGCCTAGCAGCGTACTCTTCGAGAAGCCAGGCGCTTCGATCGGTCGAGCCGCGGCCATGTTCACCACTTGTCTGGAGTATCCCGGTGTATTCGCATTCGCCACGTTATGCCCCGTCGTCTGTAGCGCATACTGGCTCGTTAATATCGCACGCTTCGCGATCTCTATGTTCGTAAAGGTAGAACGCACCTCATTCACTTCCCCTCATTAGCATCCTCTGATAGCTCTCTGTAGTCGGTAGAATCCCTCTATTCATGCGATATCATGTGAATCAAGCGAAGCCGAAGCCGATTGACGCTAACCACAGGCGATCCTACTGCCACTGGCATTCGCACGCCGCTCGTTCACGCTTTCCGGTCGAATAGACCGGTACGTTTCTTCACTTGTTGCTCACCGACTGGCTTCTGGTAGGTCATATCTTGCTCTGGCGCATCGGTGAGGACATCTATGTTGAATGAGATATATTGTAAGGATTGGTCGATCAACTGACGGTTCAGTTCATTCTTCCGCTTCAGCTCATCGATCGTCTCGACCAGCTTCGCTCGCGCTTGTGTCAGCGTACGCCGCTGCTGTGCATATACATCTGGCAGTGCCTGCAAGAGATCGCTGATCGTATCGGATGCGCTCACCGTTAGGCCGAGAGCCTCTCCAGCTTGTACGACGTACTGACGTGATGCAAGCTCTAGCCTCGTGATCTCCTTCACGATCGCATTCTCTTCGGCTGTAATACGCATCAGGTCGTCGACCTGATCACGGATGATCACTTCCCGCTTCACATCGGCGAGGAGAAGCAGCCTCTCATGTCGTTCCGTCATCTGTTGTATCGTCTGTAGCAGCTGTGTCATCACCATGATCAGATCACCTTTCGAGTAGTGGACAACCTATCGTCGTCAAGCTTATCCCTTGTAAGAGCCGCGTTATCTACGCACTGCGCTTTAGTTCGGATCATTCATCAAGTAGCGAAGCAGCTTGTCGGCAACCTGCCCAGCAGGCACATGGTAGGTACCATCCTGTACAGCCTGCTTCAGCTCAGCGATGCGCTCCGCACGCGCGGGGTCTGAGCTCGCTTGAGCCTCTAGCATCTCCTTCGCCTCTGCAGAGATCTGTACCTGATCCTTCGCCATATGCCGATTCTTAACATGACCGCCGGCAGTTGCTTCATTATTCTTACGATACGGGTTCACCGCACCTGCGCGGTTAAATTCATTAATCTTCATTACCGTCACCTCACGTTCAAGAAACACAAAAACCGATAATCTTATACATTCATTATCGGTTTCCACGGTTAGATTGTTTATAGTTTTGGCTGTTAGAGACGGAAATATTATGATCTCGGCTTCTTCGAAGAATTAATCTCGAAAGCAGCACGATCGAATTCACTTCGACTCTGACGAGCCCCATCCTCGCGTAGTAATTCCTGCTGGATCTGCTCTGCCTGCTTCGTAAACTTATGACGACAATCATCGCATAGATTGCCTGTACGTATCGGCGTTCCACAAGATTCACAGGGGTATCCGAGATTCGGTGCATTCATCAGAGAGATGCGTCCTTCACGGATGAACTTCGTAATCTGCTTCACTGAGACTTCCGTCGCTTCACTAACTTCCTGGATCGTCGCACCTCTGTATTCTCGGAGGAATTCGACACATCTCTCGTATTCCCGTTCGATCTCCTTCACGCAACTCACACAGACGTCTCTAGCTCCTCTAGCAAATACCCTGCCGCAGCGCGGGCAATTGGCGATGTTGTTGTTCATGAGCGTCGCCCTCCACAAGTCAACTGATGATATTATGCCAATTCTAGTAACCTAATGCTATATCTATAATATTATAACATTCGCTTCGAATTGTATATGGTATTGCGTATATCTCCCGCTACCGTGCCCACGTGACACTGTAAACAGGCAGCGATAGATTAGCATGCAGCACCTTCGCACACTCGTGCAGCGTACTGCCGGTGGTGTACACATCATCGATGAGGAGGATGCAGGTATAGGTAGGCCAGTCGTGGCCCTGTGTCAGCTCATCTACTGACGGATCTAGTGAGAAAGCTCCCGCTAAGTCTCTTAACCGTTCGGCCCTCGTCTTGTGACTCTGGCGATCCGTATGGCGAATGCGACACAGCATATTCCGATACTGCAGCCCGTGACGATCCGCCAGGTCAGACGCGATCCGCTCGGCCTGGTTGAAGCCTCTCTCTAACAGACGCTGTCGGCTAAGCGGAACACTGGTGATTAGAGGATGGAAATCTGCGTCCGGATCGGCCTTCGCGACCTCTGCAGCTAACTCAGCATAGGCATGATCTAGCATCAGCGAGATGAGCCGTTGCAGACGCTCGTGCCCGCTATATTTGTAAGCGGCGAGCCATTCCTTCATCGTGCTGTCGTAACGAACCGCTGCCCGATTAGCGATAAGCGCAGGATCGGATCGCCTCGTACAATCTGGACATGCGATAGCACGACCACAGACGACACACGCCACGTCCATGATCCATGGGATAGACTCCAGACAACGCTGGCATAGCGATCGGGATAATGTGCTCATCACGCGCCCTAGATGGTGATCCGCAGCATCGACGCGCGGCAGATCAGCTCGGATACCGTCCTGATGTGCCGCTCGGTCCGACCCCTCGTGCGGAGCTCGTCGGTTCGCACGCTTAGCTGTCACGCGGGCGGAGGAAGATCCTACCGCGCGACTGCACAGGAGGCAAGCCCGGCTGCCTCCTAGGAGCATGGCGCCCGCGGCGGAGGCGAGACGCCGCGGCGCCAGCTGGCGAATCCAGCTAAGCATCGGATTCGCCTCCTCCACTGGCTGCTGCCGATCCCTGCAGCAGCAGCCCCCGCTTCCGCGCGAGCGTGTTCATCGCGCGGATATGACGGACGGCCTGCAGCTGCCCGTCCGTCCGTTCGCGGGCGACGAAGTAGACACGCCCGCGTGGATCATCGGCCGAGCGCCCGGCACGCCCGGCCATCTGCACGAGCGCCGCTTCATCGAAGAGCGCCGCATCCGCATCCAAGACGAAGACGTCACTGCGCGGGATCGTCACCCCGCGCTCGAGGATCGTCGTCGTCACGAGGATGCGGAGCTCGCCGCTGCGGAAGCGGCGCACGCGATTCGCGCGGTCTGCGTCGCGCGAAGAAGTGCCGTCGACACGGCTGGCGTCGACGGCACCGGCACACGCCCGGCGTAGCAGGCGTGTGAGCGGCTCGACGTGTTCGATGCGTGGCACGAACACGAACAGCTGCGCGCCGCGCTGCAGCGACTCGTCGAGTGCGGCGCGCAGCTGGCTCGGCAGGCGTCCAGCGCCGAGCAGTGCCCGGAGGCCGCGATACCGTAGGATGCGCGGCTCGGGCAAGGGGTGCCGGTGGAACCGCACCGGCACCATCGCATGAGGCAGGCGACGCTGCCTCAGCGCGAGCTGCTGCTCACGCGGCGGCGTAGCCGTGAGCAGCAGCGTCTTGCCGCGCGCCTTGCAGGCGCGGCGTACGGCATGAGCGAGCATCGGGTTATGATGATACGGATACGCATCTAGTTCATCCAGCACGACGAGATCGAAGCATCGCTCGAGCCGGAGTAACTGATGCGTCGTCGCCACCGTAATCTCTCCGATCTCCCACCGCTCTTCGCTCCCTCCATATAGGGCGACCACCTCACGCCCCGCAAAAGCCTTCGCCAGCCGAGGTGCTAGCTCCAGCACGACATCACGTCTCGGCGCCGTAAGCAGCACACGCCCTCCCCGCATCAACATATACGCGACAAGCGGATAGACCATCTCCGTCTTCCCTGCACCTGTCACCGCCCAGATCAGGAACTGTTCACCTTCACGTACAGACGGCGTCGACACGAACGTCATCGCTTCTCGCGAAGCTGCTTCCTGAGCCGGACTGAGACTCCAACGCTTCAACAACTCCTCCATATCCACAGATTCTCGAGGCGCGCCAGACTTGTTATGCACATCTCTAGATCCTTCGAGCACACCGGTCCCGTAATCCCCATCTCTAGATCCACCGAGCACACCGGTCCCGTTATCCACATCTCTAGATCCTTCGAGCACACCGGTCCCGTTATCCACATCTCTAGATCCACCGAGCACACCGGTCCCGTTATCCCCATCCCTAGATCCTTCGCGCACACCTGACCTGTTATCTCCATCCCTAGATCCACCGAGCACACCGGTCCCGTTATCCCCATCTCTAGATCCTTCGAGCACACCGGTCCCGTTATCCCCATCTCTAGATCCACCGAGCACACCGGTCCCGTTATCCTCATCTCTAGATCCTTCGAGCACACCAGACCTGCTCCCCGCACCCTTTAACCCCCCGATCACATTAAGCCCCTTATCCACAGGCCCAGACCCTCCAATCACCCCCGACACATTATCCACAGCCTCCTTCCGATCACCTACGACGAACAACGAGCATTCACGCACCCGCCCCATCTGCAGGCAGGCTTCACAGTATGCACATTCACGCCCGCATACCGCGCAGTGCGTCTTGAAGTGCTTGTCCACCCCACTGTTGCATCTGCCACATCGCTGGCGCTTAGTCGCATCATTCCGCTTACTCGCATCATGGCGCTTACGCTTATCTGCTTCGCTGCATGACGATGATGGCGCTCGGTCGACCGCATGTCCCTTTCGATACACATTCCTTAACCACTGTCGCCACGAGGCAACCGCTATCCACCGTCTATCGCTCCTACCCTCTGCTGAAGCTCTTCGTCGCTCTCTTTTCCACCGACCTATCCAGTGCCCCAGCTTCCCAGCTACTACTCGCTCCTCATCCAGCTCCATACCCGCTGCCAGCCTTATACCTCCGTTCAGCAAGAGTAACTGGAGCATCCGAGCAACCGACTCCTCCTGATCACGGGTTATGAGACCGATATGTACGGCGAGCTGTCTAACCTCTGTGAATAGTAATCTTCGGCCAGCCAGTATGCTGTTCAGCCTCTGAAGCTTGTCCAACGAACAGTCTTCTACTAATCTCTCGTAATCCACAGCCCTTCTCTCATACACACCGTTATCAACATCTGTATGAACATCCCCCTCCTGCCACCGCCTCACTTGTCCACAAAAAGCTCCGCACTGACCACCACCATCCCCATCAACTCGACCACCCCCTATCATCCTGTGTATATCTGCTCTCGTAACAGTCTGCCATCCACATTCACTCTCAGAACGAAACCTTCGACTACCGGCCAACTCTTGTCGCACACCGTCATCGATCCAACAGAGCGCATCTCTCACGATGACTTGTTCTGTACTGACACGGAGCGCTATATCATCTTCTTCACCTGACATCCTTAGCCAATAAGCATAATCCACATGCATATCGAGACTCAGATATCTCCTCCGACCTCCTGTACGAGGACGAATCACTTCATAGATCGTAACGAACAACATATCCCCTCTCTTTCCATACAAAGAAACACCCTCTAGCTCCATGATCTTTCGAGCCCTCTCGGGGTGTTCTTCGCTTCCTCGCCATATGCATCCGATATACATCAGGGTCGCCTCAACGAAATAATGGCAGCTTCACCCGATCTTCTGAACGATCGACATAGATGACTGTTACCGCTTCTGTCTGTTCCTTAGCTCGATCCGCTCGAGCATCCTTCTGAACGTTGCCTGATCCGACCTGCATACCCGCTACCTTAGCCGACTTCTTGAAGCTCCGTACCATCCGCTCCGTCTCGGCCCAGTTACGAGTTCGCCATAACTGTACTTGACCCTCATGACTCAGACGTCCGATGATCGGGATCGTCTGATCGTCAGAGTTCTCATCGATGACAGAGACTCTCGTTTCCTTGCCGAATAGCCATGCATGCCATGTAATCGCTCTCATGACCAGTTCCGCTTGTTGTTCATTATTCTTGGTGACGAGAACATAGTGCTGTGCCGCCCCACGCACGTGTGGCAACGAACCGTAAGCCGCATGCACGAGCAGAGCACTGAACACATAACAGCTGATGATGATCATAACACTCTCAACCATCGCGTCGACCTCCCACGACTTATAGCACCAGTATATGCCGCCGGTCGATGTACAGTTCCGCCGCCTTCGAATTTCCCTATCGCCGATCATGACTCCGAGAGCCACACGACCACGCTGATTATAAAGGATGTAGACCCACTTCTCCCCCCTTCTCTCATTTCGCAGCTTGTCACCTCCGTGCACATCCCTCCTCACGCATCATGAATTCCCAATTACCTAACACTGCGTCATCCCTACCTGTCACACGTATCTGTCATCTCACCGTACCACCCGCATCCCACACACGTACTTCACATAAACGAAGACCCACTCCCCCCCTTCTCTCACATCGCATTATATCTACTCTGTCCACATCCCCTCCTCACACATTTTCCTTTCACAATCAATCCGGCACCCCCTCCATCCCTTTCCTCACACATCATTTTTATCAAAATCACCTCATACCTGCTCCATCTCCCCCTTCCGATCACTCCGTTTATCTTCGCGATCCGTCCGCATCCCCTCCTCACACAGCATGAATATCCATCCACCGAGTACCCGTTTCATCCCCTCCTTCACTCATAACCGCTACTACCTCTGAATTCCCTACCCACCACCTCCTAGACTCATTCCCATCAGAAGAACACAAAACGCCGCCCATATACGGATAACCCGTACATAAGCGGCGTGTTCTTCACGACCGAAATGATATGAGATTATAGTAACATAATTCCCAAGGATATGGAACCCTTACTCCCTCACGGATCTCCCACAAGGCTTACAGCGAGATCCAGCCGTTCTTGATCGAATTCACCACGGCATGTGTCCGGTCCTTCACCTTCATCTTCTTCAAGATACTGCTGACGTGATTCTTCACCGTCTTCTCACTGATGATGAGTTGATCTCCGATCGCTCGATTGTTCATGCCTTCTGCGAGTAGACGGAGCACTTCCGCCTCACGTCTGGTCAACGGATTGTTCTCGGCTGGGATAAGATGCGCACCTCGACCCTGAGTACGTTCGGAGACGACGCCGTGATCATCTAGATAGGTCATCCGACGAAGCTGATTGATCAGCTTGCCCGTCACCCTCGGATGGATATAGGCGTGTCCGTCCAACACCGCTCGGATCGCATGAAGCAACGCATCTGCCTCCATGTCCTTCAGTAGGTAACCCGAAGCCCCTTTGCGCAGCGTCTCAAACACATACGACTCATCGTCATGTATGGACAGGATCACCACTTTGATATCTGGCATGTATTGTGTAAGCTTCTCTGTTGCAACGACGCCATTCTGCACGGGCATATTAATATCCATCAGGACGATATCCGGCTGATAGATATTACACAGCTCGATGATCTGTACGCCATCCGCCGCCTCGGCGATGACCTCGATATCTTCCTCCATATTCAGTATCCGCTTCAATCCTTCGCGGAACAACTGGTGATCGTCTGCTAGAACGATCCTAGCTTTCTTGGTCCTTTCCTTCAGACCCACTTGCATCCCCATCTCCACGCTCATCATGGTTCTCCTGAGTCTCCTTCCGTTCCTCGATTGGTATGGTCAGGTAAACATCCGTTCCCTTACCAAGAACACTGTCTATCCTGAATTCGCCGTCTAACATCTCCACTCGTTCTTGCATGCCGATGATGCCGAAGTGATTACCCGACGATATCTTATCCTTCATCTTCTCCATCTCAAACCCGGTACCGTTATCACGGACTAGTATCTTCATCACGCCATCTACGATCGACATGTTCATGTGAACTAGCGATGCATGGGCATGCTTGAATGCGTTCATGAAAGCCTCCTGGACGAACCGGAACACCGCGATCTCGAGTGCAGGCTGCATACGTTGTTCCTTACCGTGCATCTCGAACTTCGTGCTGATCTTGGTCCGTTCCTCGAAGTCCTGGATGAACTTGCGCAGGGTCGGGATGAGCCCGAGATCGTCCAGAGCCATAGGCCGCAGGTTGAAGATGATCCTCCGCACTTCTTCCAATCCGCTACGCGCTTGACTCTTCAAGTTACGGAACTCCGACTGTACGTGTTCGAGCTCCTGCTTCGCCAGCATCCGTTCCGCATATTCCGTGCGGAGTACGAGGTTAGCGATCGACTGAGCTACTCCGTCATGAATTTCCCGGGAAATGCGCTTCCGCTCTTCCTCCTGTGCCATGATGATCCGAAGGCCGAGCAGCTGTCGATTCTTGGCTGTCTCTAGCATCTGTGTGACCGCTGACAAGTCGCCAGAGAGATATTCCGACACGACATTCATCTGAGATGCGACCATCTCTGCTCGCTCGACCGTCTGTTCGAGATTACGAATACGAAGCTGTAGCTCATCTCGGCGGTGGCGGAGCGTCGTCTCCTTCTCACGTAGAAGCGTCAGATCTAGCTGTGTCTTCGTCGCAAGCTCATATGCCCGACGGATATCATCCTCATGGTATCTCGCGAAATCTTTACTCACCTCGGAGAGTCGGTTACGGGAGCGCTTGAATTCAACTTCTAGTCGATCGACCACCTCGATCGTCGACTTAATCTCTTCCATCGCGTTCGTCAGCTCTTTGCGCATGAGCTCAAGCTCTGCCCTCGCGCCTTCACTGATCTCGAAGATCTGGTACCTGCTATGCTCCATGACTTGGATAGCATTCTTAATAACTGTATCGATATCCTCCACGTTAAAACTCACCGACTACCCTCCTCAGGCGATCCCTACCACAGCTGTCAGCTCTTCCGATCACAGCCACGACATACCGCTTGCATACCGCAGAGGAGCCGCTCAACCCGCTGTGTTCACACCAGCCGGGACGAGCGCTACTCACTGCAGTCTGCACACCTTCACTGCGCCTTAAGACGCCTTTCTCCTACCAAGGTTATATCTCGATTGTAACTCATCCGATGTCGATTATGCTAGTGATCTTCCTGAAGTTACTATGCGTTTCGTCCTATGATCGTGATCGATTGCGTGTCGTTATCCCAGATGACGTCCCAACCGAGCTGTTCGAAGAGAACGCGTACGGGTACGAGCGTCCGCTTGTTCATCGCTGTTGGCGCGACCGGGGCAACGACTTTACGTCCGTTAAAATTCATCTCCTGCTCGTTGATCCACATCTCCACATATTCCTTGCCCCGCACGAGCGTCACCTTGTTCGTCGCTGCGTCCCAGGACACTTCCCCATCCATCGCCTCGATGACGAAGCGGATCGGCACCATCGTCGATCTATCGATGATGACAGGCGCTTGATCGATCACAACAGTCTGACCGTTGATCGTGACCGTCTGATTATCGATCTGCATCTCGATCGTCTTGTTCTCCGGCTCCGGCGGGATATGCACGGACTGGAACACGATGTTATCGAGCGCTAGCTCTCCCTGAGTCTTCGTCGGATCAACCATCTCTAGCAGCTCTTCCTCCGTGACGAATGCTAGGTCGATATTCGGTAGCGGATTAGACGGTGCCTCCTGAACTAGACGCTGTACAGTTAACGGATATTCGATGCTGAGCGTACCCATATCGACCTTCACCGTACGCCATCCGGTCCAGTCTATCTTACCTATAGGTATCGTATGAAGCTGACCATTTGTGTCCGTTGCCTCTAGCCAAAGTCTGCTCGATTTACCATCACCAAGCACATCGATCGACAATTCATTCGGACTACCCGCTACCTCAACCCCAGCGCCTCCGTTGAACTCGTACGCCACTCTCGGCGGATCCATCCATGAGAATTGCTTGATCTTACTGTAGTCATAGGTCCATCTCAAGATGTTCGACGATGTCTCGTCCCCTTGCTGTATATTCGTAATCTCGTAATCGATGAATGCTAGTGGGTCGTACTGCGCAAGTGAGATAGGCGGCATGATCGTATCAAAATTCGCCCATATCGTGCGTACATAAGTTGGTAAGACTGTCGATGTGCTGAGTCCGTCATAGGTTGCGATAAGGCGAGCGGTCGCATATTCTCCGACTTCTTCCACCGTTAGTACCCCATCTGCCACGCTTCCACGGAAGCCTTCGATCCGCCACTGGATCGCATCAGCCGGCACTTCACGTGATCGACCATCCTTCAGCTGCGACTTCACCTTCAGCTCGATCATGCTGCCTGCTCCGATCGGTGCGTTGCCCGCGTCGATGCTTAGCCGCTCGATGTCTAACCGATCGATGATCTCGACATCTGTCGAAGCTTGCATCGCTCCATTCTGGATGGTGAGGGTCGCCTTACCCTTCTTAGACGGGATGAAGTAACCTGCATCGAACTTCCCATACCCTTCTGTTACGTTAAAGCTGAAGCCTGGTTTCGATAGATCAACTGTCGTCACGGGGTTATAGTATTGGTCATAGCCTCTTACTGGAAGAGCTACACGTTCACCGACGAACAGGAATGGCACCGCGTCGATCATCATCCCTGCGAGCGCTCCCTGTGGTGCCGTCGTATAGACACCGATCCCGTTCACCACCTGCCGCATCGTCGACTGCGAAGGCTTATTCACGAGGGACGCCGTCGTATCCCCTAGCTCACGCGCAACCATCGTCGTCGAACCGCCGCCATCCAGGTTGATCCCCTTCCATACCCCTACCTGGATCATGGCTTGTTGAAGCTCGGCCAGCGTCATCCCACGACTGGTCGATGACTTATCTGCGGTTACCATATAGACGTAGCGTCCATCCGCCGAATATCCGACTGCCGTTCTCGCTGCCGGACTATTACCGGAGATGAGATTCACATTCGCCGTGAATGCCGTTGGTTGGCCGTTATTCACCAGGATCGTCTGCCCGCCGATCAACATCTGGAACTGAGCGGGATCGATCGTGGCTCCCGTGTGTCGATCTTGCATCTGATAGAACGTGTAGACCGGTTCTTCGAGTGTGACATTCTCTTGGAGATACTTCGCTCCTTCGCCTTCACCTCGTAGTAGATATCCGTTCTCCGGGATCTTCACATCTAGCGGCGCATCGACCGATAGCTGCTTCGCGATGCCGTCGATCACCAGCACCTCCGTAGGCTTGAAGTGACTGCGCTCTGCTCTCGGATGCTGTCCCCATGCCGATGTATACATGAAGATGCTGTTCGTATGGCTCTGAACGTTGTTCTCATCCCACATGAGCGGCTTATTCATGCCTCGCAGCTCATAGATCGCACCGTTCCCTGCTAATATAGATCCGTCGAATGAATATTCCCCGATGACAGGCTTCCGATCGACCGTCACACCGAACGAGTACCAGCCCGAGAGGAACAGTGGCGATACCGTCATCTGCTGATCGGATATCTGTGCACCGAGTGGGTTTCCTAATACTTGATCCATATGGAAGAACGAAGCGTTCACACCCGCTACCGCCTCGGTTTCTCTTGCCATGCCGAGCACCGATTGCTTGCTATTCACCTGACCGCCCTTACCGCTCATCACATCTAACTCGACATAAGGGTTGTGCAAGTCTATGACGAGCACTCGCAGGTCCGTAGCTTGTATCGTCTGCTGGCCTTTCGATGGGATGGGGTGCCACTTATATGTGCGCAAGACTGCGCCTGACGTCACGATGTCCTCCTTTACGAATTGTAATGGCGACTGTGCGGCTGCTTGAGCTGCTTGAGCGATCTGAACCGCCTGAACTTGTGCAGCGTACACACTCGAGCTTGTCGGCCATGTTGCGAATAGCGCCGATAGAGCCGTTGTCGTAGACAGCACCAGTATGGCCGTGCGACCAGCTGTTTTCTTCATCGAAGTTCGTCTTGTTGTTTTTCGACCCATGATGTTGCTTACACCTCTCCCTGATATCCATATTTCCTCGCGTGACTACCATCCGAATCTATCTATCTCTATTATGTGGGTGCGCGTGACTCTGCGTATGATGACCGATGAATCGCTAGATTGGATCACACATCTGCTCATTGCATGGTGATCGCGACCGATCGCATGGTCGACACCTTGCTTCGCATCGCCTGCGGTCTACCGCTCGTATGCGTCGTATTGACCTTCCGCAGGCATCTGCGATTGCGATCTACATCTCGGGTGCATCGACTGGCCTTCCGCTTCATCTACGGTCTACTTCTCGGGTACGTCGAACTGACCCTCCGCAGGCATCTGCGATTGCGATCTACATCTCGGGTGCGTCGAACTGACCCTCCGCAGTCATCTGCATTGCGATCTACATCTCGGGTGCATCGACTGGCCTTCCACTTCGTCTACGGTCTACTTCTGGGGTACGTCGAACTGACCCTCCGCAGTCATCTGCATTGCGATCTACATCTCGGGTGCGTCGACTGGCCTTCTGCTTCGTCTACGGTCTACTTCTGGGGTACGTCGAACTGACCTTCCGCAGGCATCTGCGATTGCGATCTACATCTCGGGGCACCCTGTACTGACCTTCGCATTGCACATGCGGCCTACTGCTCGGGCACACCAATTCACCGTGGTTGAGGCCTCACAGAGGTCGATTCGCAGTATACTGCCACGTTTGTCGCCCCATTCTTATAGACTGATTTTTTGGTAAAAAGTTACGAGATTTTGCATTGGTAATTATTTTTTTGAGGTACCCAACAGCGGATCCGGACGAAAGGCCTACATCGCCAAGCGCGCGATGTTTCGCTGCATACGGCAGTCGCTCGACCACATGGACGAAAGGCCTACAATACCTGCCCAGGGCGGCTCTCGTAAGCTCGTATATCAATAATAGCGGAAGTCATACTTCCGCTATCTGCAACAACTCCCCCATCAGCACGAAATAGCGGAAGCCAAACTTCCGCTATTTACGACACCGACTCTACCGATACAGAATAGCGGAAGCCGAACTTCCGCTATTCTCTCATAATCGGTCTAGCTCGACCGAAATTACCATCATAATCGTGCTCTTATTCCCTTTATTGTAACTAGTTGGGATAATTCGGCCATTGGCCTTACGAATAACGGAAGTTTGACTTCCGCTATTTCACCTTCCACACCGCCGCCTCACGAATAACGGAAGTTTGACTTCCGCTATTTCAACCTTCACACCCCAGCCTCACGAATAACGGAAGTTTGACTTCCGCTATTTCAACCTTCACACCGCCGCCTCACGAATAGCGGAAGTTTGACTTCCGCTATTTGAACCTTCACACCGCCGCCTCACGAATAACGGAAGTTTGACTTCCGCTATTTCGCCTTCCACCGCCCACACCGCCACGTCGCCTCAAAGCCTTCGCCTGGCGTTCCAACTATAGGCAGTCGATCAAGCGAGTCCGAGCCAAATTGAATCCCATCCGAACCGATCCACTCCATTCCAATCAATTCCCGTCCAATCCACACCAATCTATTCCCGTCGAATCCATCCCAATCCATTCCATTCCACACCATTCCAACCTTATCCATCCCAATCCATTCCATTCCACACCATTCCAATCGAATCCACCCCGATCGACTCCAACCAATTCAATCCATCCTCACCGCCACCAACCTTACTTCCGATAGGTCAACGTATACGAGCGGATTCTTTCCTCCCCGCTTACTGATGCGATATGCTTCTTATCCACCAAACGGTGAAGGTGCGTTCTAGCCTGTCTCGTCGAGATATCTAGCCAATCAGCTACATCAGTAGGCGTGAAGACATCGCCATGGATACCAGCTCGATGGATGAGCGTCTGTTCCTGTGGAGTCAGTCTCGCGCTTAATCCTTCTTCGCCATAGTAGATCCCCATAATCTGTTGCAGCTGCCTCTGACAATCTCGCGGTCGTTCTCTCAGCTTCTTCACCGTAAACCGATAGACGATCCAGCCATCCATCACGAGACTGTTCTGTCGGTCTCTCTCATCCGTGAATTCATCCGGTGTCATATCCTTAAGATGCGGGCCGAACCCATCAACCTCGAAGACGATGAAGTAGGGATACCGCACATAAGCGAAGTCTAGAAATCGAAATCCATCAACAAAGTCCCTTACCATATATTCCGGGTAGAGATAATCAAAGTTACCGATCGCCTCCCACCATCCGTCCTTCACGAACAATTTCTCACCATACCCTAACCCACTCAGCAATCGCTCCTTGCGAAATCCTGTCGCCTCTGAGATATGCTTCTCCATAAACTGCTCATACGCTTGCTCAAAGTTCATCCTTTCTCCTCCTCATCATTCGTTCATTAGATAAAATAAAAAACGCCAATCAACCTCCTTACGGAGACCAATTGACGTGTGCTTCACGACCTATGTCGAAATATATGAAATTACGCTCCTAGCGTGTGATCTTGCTGCATAACGACGAGCAGTCAACCACTGTACTTACTGTACTTCCTTCATGAGCCAACGATCATCACACTGTCACAGACTCACCTTACCAGATGTTGGCTGAAGGTCCATACTAGTCACAAACCCGTCTTGCGAGTGTTCGCTGTAGTACGTGCTAGTGGTAAACCCACCGGTCATCATACCCGACCCTTCGCGCGATAATCTAACAGCCTCAGCTCAATGCTGCCCGCTTCAGATCTTCGACCTTATCCGTGCGTTCCCACGGCACGTCCAGATCTGTACGTCCGAAGTGTCCGTAGGCAGCTGTCTGCTTGTAGATCGGGCGGCGCAGATCCAGCATCTTGATGATGCCTGCTGGGCGCAGATCGAAGTGCTCGCGGATGACCTCCACCAGCTTGCTCTCGCTCACCTTGCCCGTACCGAACGTATCGACGTTGATCGATACTGGCTGCGCAACACCGATCGCATAGGCTAGCTGAATCTCGACCTTATCCGCCAAGCCAGCTGCGACGATATTCTTCGCCACATAACGCGCTGCGTAAGCAGCAGAACGGTCCACCTTCGTCGGATCCTTACCGGAGAATGCACCACCGCCATGACGAGCATAGCCTCCATACGTATCGACGATGATCTTGCGGCCTGTTAGTCCGGCATCGCCTTGAGGACCACCGATCACGAAGCGTCCCGTCGGATTGATAAAGTAGCGTGTCGCCTCATCTAAGAATTCAGCTGGCACGACAGGTTGGATGACGTGTTCCTTCAAGTCAGCGTGGATCTGTTCTTGCGTGACATCCTCATGATGCTGAGTTGAGATGACGATCGTATCGATCCGAACCGGCTTGTCCCCTTCGTACTCGACGGTTACCTGTGTCTTACCGTCGGGGCGAAGGTACGACAACGTTCCATTCTTACGCACTTCCGCGAGGCGTCGCGAGAGACGGTGAGCTAAGGCGATCGGCATCGGCATGAGCTCATCTGTCTCATTCGTCGCGTAGCCGAACATCAAGCCCTGGTCACCTGCTCCGATCGCGTCTTCCACAGATTCCTGTCCGTCACGCGCTTCCAGTGCGACGTTGACCCCCTGCGCGATATCCGGCGACTGCTCATTCAGTGAGGTCAGCACCGCACATGTCGTCGCATCGAAGCCGTACTTCGCACGCACGTAGCCGATGTCCCGGATCGTACTGCGCACGATCGCTGGGATGTCGACATAATCCGCCTTCGTACTGACTTCGCCGATCACGAGTACAAGCCCTGTTGCCACAGACACTTCACAAGCGACACGCGCCTGAGGATCCACTTCTAGGAATGCATCTAATACCGCATCCGAGATCTGATCGCATATCTTATCGGGATGTCCTTCTGTTACTGACTCAGACGTGAATAATCTCCGTTCTGCCATCATCATCAACTCCTATGTATCATCTTTAGCTATAGTGCCTAAGTTTATGATCTAACGAAAAAAATAACCTTCCCCATCACGGAAAGGTTGTTTGTCGAAAACCTTCAATTCAATATCATACTGGATATGACTACTGGTGTCAATTTCTTCATATCACACTCATGTGCCGTTTACTACATAAATAAAGGGTTCCGTTCACCCACCATATTCGTTATAATAAGATACAGAATGACAGGCTGTCGTTGACCCAAAGATCATACAGACTGATACTCGATCGCCCATGCTTCATTCTATCCTATTATCGGGAGGGGACTAGTTGATGGACGAGACGAAAGCGATGCTTAACGCCATCTTAGAGAATCAACAGATGACGAATGCGAAGCTAGAAGCGATGCAGATGGACATACACCATATGAAGGGCGACATCGTAAAGCTACAGCAGGATATGACTATAGTGAAGCAAGATATATCGGATATCAAGTCCGGTCAAGAGCGACAAGACCGTATCCTTGAATCACTTGCACTCAGGTCACTCGAGCAAGAGGCTATCCTGCGAGAGATGAGAAGAGTATAGATGTGCCAATACACAAAAAAGGCTGTTTATCCGACAACTTAAGTCGAATAACAGCCTTTTTCCCACATAATCATCCATATAAAATGTATCATACCGATCCCGAGCTTAGTCCAAGCTAAGTCCTAGCAGCGCTTGCTCAGCATGCTGCACGAGCCGTGCTGTGATATGACCGCCTACAGCGCCCGCATCTCTGGAAGCGATATGCCCCCAGTAATCCTCGCGCACTGAGCTTGCTGGCAAGCTACCGAGCTCCGTTGCGAACTCGACATTAGCGTCACTGATCTGCTTACCGACTGGTAAGCCCAGCTCAGCTGCGATCTCATATTTCCACTGATCGATCACATGCTCACAGCCTGGTACGACCTTACGATTACTACCCGATTGCCCTTTCGCCATGATGCGTCACCTCCGGTGTATATGATCAGCAGATGTCTCTTGCTGCCACCTTAGTATGACCGCTCTCACTCCGGATAGACGCATAAGTTGTTGACAATCAGGGAATATTTATACGTACATCGCACAAGCACTAACACCCACATCTAGCTCAACGACCGACTGGGTACTCGACCGCCATCATGCAGCGAAACAACGCACGTAGCTCCCAGTAAGTGGTCAGACAGTTATAATTAGCAGCTCCCAGCGCGTGGTCAGTGAGTCTTAGTTAGTAGCATCCGTCGTCTCATTCTCCAGGGAGGATACCGCGACAGTCCCATCGGGGTTCAACACCGTATATCCACCTGTCACCATGACGAACACCGTCGAACTATGCGTACTCTTAATCCCCCGCCCTTCGCGCGGGAATAACAGCATATGGTTCAGCGACACAGCCGTCCCGTCCATCAAGTCCTTACCACCGGTCACATCAGGTATTCCGTTCGCATCTGTGCTAACCGCTACCGTCGTTCCGTTACGAACGATCAGCGATGTGCCTTGCGCTGCGAACAGCGTCTGACTCGGCTGCAGCTCCACAACCGTCGTACCTCCGGCTTGTCCGACGACCGCTTCCAGCTGCTTCTGGAACTGCACGATCTGCGCATCCATCTCTTGCTTCTTATCTGCTAGCATCTGATCTAGCTCTGCGAGCTGAGCTTCCATCTGCTTCACGATCTCCGACTTCACTTGGCTCGCGACGACTTGATCGACATAGCTCTTCGTGATCAATGGGTCGTTCACCGAGCCCGGTTGATTCGGATCGACTAGCCCTGCATTATTCGCGCTTGACGTCCAGATCATCGATCCTGACACTGCACCTACGGCAAACACCGCGATCACTAATACTGTCTTCTTCATCCAGTTCAACGTCTGCTCTCCTCCACCATCATAGCATGTCTATTAGTTATACTCTGCACGCGTTCATTTCGTTGCGGGTTATGGGATGCATAATCTTACCGCTCTATAGCTGTGTACATCCAAGCAGCTGTGCTCCTAATACGCGTTCTTATTCGCAAGTCCACGGAAGATCGTCTTCCAGATAATCTTCAGGTCGAACAGGAAGGTCCAGTTCTCGATGTAGAATAAGTCATGCTGGATTCGTTGTTCGATCGATGTATCCCCGCGTAATCCGTTGCTCTGCGCCCAACCCGTAATGCCCGGGCGGATATGATGCTTGACCATGTAACGCGGCACTTCTTCCTTGAACTTCTCCGTATAGTAGGGGCGCTCAGGTCTAGGGCCGACCACACTCATATCTCCCTTGAGAACATTGAAGAACTGCGGCAGTTCATCTAAGCTTGTCTTGCGAAGCAAGGCGCCGAATCGAGTCGCACGCGGGTCGTTCTCTACCGTCCACTCTGTATCGGAGGCTTCTTGATCCATCACCTTCATCGTCCGGAACTTATACATCATGAACGGTCGGCGATGTCTCCCCAGTCGTTCTTGCTTGAATATGATCGGGCCTGGAGAAGTAAGCTTCACACCTAGCGCGATGATGAGTAGCAACGGCAAGGTCACGAACAGAACGAATATCGAGAATGCGACATCGAACGTACGTTTCAACAACCGATTACGCATCTCATCAAGCGGTACATCTCGAACATTAATTAACGGAATCCCCGCAAAATGATCAAAGTATGGTCGAGCAGGTAGTACGTCGAAGTAATCTGGTATGATCAGTGTCTTAACTCCGGCCTTATCACATATCTCGATAATCTCCCCATACTTGTCGTGCGCATGAAGTGGCAACGCGATGATGACTTCATCCACGATCACGTCATCTAATACAGTGCTCAGTTCATCTACCGTACCGATTATCGGCTTCATATGGCGATACGGTGCTTCGTGTTCAGCCACGTGATCATCGAGGAATCCAACCACCTCAAACCCGAGGTCCGGATATTGTTCTAGGTTCTCATAAAATCTCCGACCTACGGACCCCGCCCCTAAGATGAGCACGAACTGCTTATTGAACCCTTTCTGTCTTACGAATCGAAGCGAATGCTTGAGAATATATCTATACAGCGTGATGAGTCCGATATTCATCACAAGGAATAGAAGTAGAAACTCTCTAGATATATGCATCTCTTTCAAGATGAACAATACACTCAGCAGTAGTAAGATCGTTAGGAGATGAATCTGCAAAACTTTGAAAACCTCATATGAAAACTTCTTCTTACGCTTCGATGTGTACAGTCCGACATAGAATCCTACCAGGATCGCGATCAATCCATACACCAAGCTGTACATCCAGTAGGTCTGGAATGGCAATGACTGTTCATAAGGGATCAACCCGCTGGCGAACTTCACCCACCATGACAGTACAAAAGCAGCTTGGATACTTAAAAGGTCGACCAAAACATAAAGTTGAAATAATATGGACTGGCTTTGTCTGATCATGGCATTCACCTCACCCTCGTCTGAATTCATTCGATATCAACGACACTACATATTTCAACCCGATCCCCATATATACGAAGCCATTCACAAGCCACGAATAGGACCTGCGATAGTGCTTACGATGAAATACCATCATCGCTCGATGAAACTCATATAAGACCTTGCGACTCCTACGCTTCTTACCCGCGCCCTTATAATGAATGATCGTCGTCTTCGGGTAGTAATAGTTCACCCATCCAGCCTGCTTCAAACGGTAACACCAATCGACATCTTCTCCATACATGAAGAACTGTTCGTCTAACAGGCCTACTTGATCGATCGCTACCTTGCGAACGAGCATGAATGCACCTACTAGGCAATCGACCGGATACTCCTCGTCTGGATCTAGATAACTAAGCTGATACTGATTAAACCTCGGAACATGAGGAAACAGCTTCGCCAGGCCAGAAGCATAGTAGAACGAGGCACTTGGCGTAGGGAAGCCTCTCCGACAGGCCTTATCCAGCGAACCATCTGGCAGCACCACCTTACAGCCACTCGCACCGACCTCCGGATGCACATCCATGAAAGTCAGCATAATCTCTAGCGTATCAGGTCGAATGACCGTGTCGGAATTAAGCAGCAAGACATATCTGCCTATCGCCTGCCTCATCCCTTGATTATTCGCTCTAGCGAACCCGACGTTCTCGTGATTCTGGATGATGTGAACCTGAGGGAATTGATTCTTTATCACTTCTACCGAATCATCCGTAGAGTGATTATCTATTAATATGATCTCATAGGAATATCTCGTTCTTGACGCATATACGGAACGCAGCGCATCGACTGTGAGCGCACATGTATTATAATTCACGATCAGGATGCTGAGATCCATCGTAGCTTCACACCATTTTGTATTCATATCGACTCTATTATAACACGGTTCGACAGTAATAGAAGCAGGTTATCAGAATTTTCCACCCTCCATAATCGTTATCATCCAGTGAGATGCGCATAACGCAGAAAACGACCGTTCCTCTGAGCTGGAACAGCCGCCATTCGTTATATCGATGGTTATATTCAGACATTCCCTCGTGGATGGTGATGCCCATGATACCTCATGATCCACGCCTCTATTCTCTACTATCCTGAATATATTGTTTCAATCCCTCGCGCCAGTGTCGTAGATCCTGAAATCCATTAGCACGGATCGACATATGATCGAGTACCGAATAGCTCGGTCGAGGTGCAGGTCGTGGAAATTCTAATGAAGTGATCGGATTCACCCTCACATCTACACCAGATTCTTCGAATATCGCCTTGGCGAACTCATACCAGGAGCATGACCCCGAATTCGTCGCATGGTAGATCCCATAATAGTCCGTCTGCACGAGATCTATGAGGAATGCTGCTAAGTCTTCCGTATAGGTTGGGGAGCCTACTTGGTCAGTCACGACATTCACCTCATCTCGCTCTTCGGCCAGACGAAGCATTGTCTTCACGAAATTTTGCCCATTCCTGCCGTATACCCATGCTGTCCGCACGATATAATATCTGGAAGACAACGTCTTGACCAGCTCTTCTCCTGCTAGCTTAGAATGTCCATATACACCAAGGGGATTCGTTCGATCATATTCCTGATATGGCTTCGAGGATGTCCCATCGAATACGTAATCCGTGCTGATATAACAGACCTTCGCGCCGATCTCCTCTGCAGCGATGGCCACGTTACGAGTGCCGTATGCATTCACTCTATAGGCCTGATCCTCGTCACTCTCTGCTTGGTCCACCTTCGTGTAAGCTGCTGCATGGATGATGACATCTGGCTTCGACTGAGTGAGAGCTTCTCTAACGGAAGCGAGATCCGTTACATCCAGCTCACTTCTTCCGTAACCAACTACTTCTATGCCCCTGTCTGTCAATAAACGGACGATATCTATACCGAGCTGTCCGCCTGCTCCCGTTACGACGACCTTCACTCCTTACACCTCTATCCTACCGGCATACTGTTGTTGATAATATTCTTGGTACTGACCAGAAACGATACGCTGCCACCAGTCCCGATGGTTCAGATACCATTCGATCGTCTGCTTGATTCCAACATCGAACGTATAGACCGGTTCCCAACCGAGCTCGTCTTGAAGCTTCGTCGCGTCGATCGCATAGCGCTTATCATGACCGAGTCGATCTTCTACATATCTGATAAGCGATTCTGGCTTCTCCAAGTAGTCTAATATCGTTCGAACGATCTGTATATTCGTTCGCTCATTATTACCACCTACATTATAAACCTCACCGTTCTTGCCCTTATGCAGCACCAGATCGATCGCTCTACAGTGATCTTCGACATGCAGCCAGTCTCGCACATTAGACCCATCGCCGTAGACCGGCAACGGCTTATCCTCGAGCGCATTCTTGATCATAAGCGGGATCAATTTCTCAGGAAACTGATACGGGCCATAGTTATTCGAGCACCTGGTGATGTTGACAGGGAGTCCGAACGTTTCGTGATAGGCACGAACGAGAAGATCTGCCCCCGCCTTGCTAGAGCTATATGGACTATTCGGAGCGAGTGGAGTTGATTCAGAGAACAGACCTTCGCTACCTAATGTTCCGTATACCTCATCCGTTGATACTTGCAGGTATTTCTGTACGCCATGCTGCTTGGCAAGGTCTAGCAATACCTGTGTCCCTAGTATGTTCGTCTTCACGAAGACATCAGGCTCAAGGATACTACGGTCGACATGAGATTCCGCAGCGAAGTTTATGACAGCGTCTAGACCCTCTGCGAATATGGGGGCTAGTAAGTCTCGATCTAAGATATCCCCCTTCACGAAACGATAATTTGCTTCATCTTCAAGCTTCTTGAGATTTTCAAGATTCCCTGCATACGTTAACTTATCTAGATTAACGATTACATACTCAGGATATCTCTCGACCATATAATGAATAAAATTACTGCCTATAAATCCGGCTCCACCGGTCACTAGAATCTTCATCATACACTCACTCTTTCATCTAAAAATGATGCTCCGCGTCATGAAACGACGGATGAACGCGATCTTTGTCCGATAAGATCGGATCCGAGGTTGGCCAGCTGATCCCTAATGCCGGGTCATTCCATAGGATCCCTCGATCATGTTCAGGGGAATAGTATTGATCCACTTTGTAGAAAACCTCAGTATCGGGTACTAGAGTACAAAAACCATGTGCAAATCCCTTCGGAACAAGTAATTGACGCTTATTGTCCGCGCTTAGGATAAAGCCCTCCCACTGCCCATACGTTGGTGAATGCTTACGAAGATCAAGAACGACGTCATATATGGCTCCTGCTAATACGCGAACGAGCTTCGTCTGTGCCATCGGATTCAACTGATAATGCAGGCCCCGTAGCGTTCCCGTCTCCACCGATAAAGAATGGTTGTCTTGGACAAACTTATATTGCATACCGAGTGAAGCCATCTGCCGCTCATTATAGCTTTCCAGGAAGAAGCCACGGTGATCACCGAAGACCTTCGGTTCGAGTAGGAGCACACCGTCTAATGTCGTTGTTAGAACATTCATGATAACCACTCAATTCCTTCTATCAGATTTTTAAGTTAAAATCATCGCCAAAATCGAGATCCTTAGCCAGTTCGTTCGCTCTTGCCAGCGAAGCATGCGTACCCGCGTCCGTCCACCATCCGTTCAGAACATCATATGTGAGTTGATTGCGCTCGATATAGGCGTTATTAACATCTGTAATCTCTAACTCACCACGGCCGGATGGTCGTAATGACTTGATGATATCGAACACCTTCGCATCATACATATATATGCCAGTTACAGCATAGTTACTCTTAGGCTGGCGCGGCTTCTCTTCGATCGAGATGATCTTGTCCCCATTTAGCTCAGGAACACCATATCGCTGAGGATCATGGACCTCTTGTATTAAGATCTTAGCGCCATGACCTTGCGATCTGAAGTTATTCACATACTGCGAGATGCTATCTGCGAACACGTTATCTCCTAGTATCACGACCATCTGGTCATCCCCTACGAACTGCTCAGCCAGTCCGAGTGCTTGCGCGATCCCGCCTGCTTCGTCTTGAACTTTATAGGTGAAGGTAACTCCGTATTCGTATCCGCTTCCTAAGAGATTCACAACATCACCCATATGTTCTTTACCCGTAACGATTAGGATATCTTGTATGTCAGCTTCCCTTAATTTCTGAATCGCATGGAAGATCATTGGGTATTTACCTACCGGCAATAAGTGCTTATTGGTTACTTTGGTTAATGGATAAAGTCTAGAACCAGTGCCTCCAGCTAAGATAATTCCCTTCATGATAAATAGGCCTCCATTATTAAATAGCTCAGCATACTCATTGTACCAATCCTTGGATTTTGGGTAAATAACATAAACAATACGGAAATATAGCAGTTTTGTTAGTGAGCCACATTTTACGAACTGTTTTTTTTATCCTGAGATATTCTATTGAATGCATAGCTAAGTTTTGGCTCTATAATCCATTTGAACATCGATCTTAATATGCCCATTGACAATAATAATGCTATAAATATTCCGAGTATTATGAGAATGCCTTTTTCGAACGTAGACAAGTTGTGGTAAAACCCAGTAGTCCGAAGGTACAGCACTATAAACCCATGTAATAGATAGGGGTAAATAGTAAATTTCCCCGCTGCGGTCAGTAAAGGAATCCTTTTATTTGGAATAATCAACAACAAGCATAACCCTAAAAGAGTAGCCATACTATAATAAATAAATCGATAAATCCCTCCTTCCAAACCGAGATCCAATGAAGAATAGGGAACGGATTGATAAAGAAATCTTATTCTATCAATGAATGGCGCCAATAAATATACACACAAAAAAGTAAGCCCTATTAACGCGATAGCAATTAATCGATATCGAAAATATCTGAATCTATCGAGCCATTTCCTATCGAAATAATACCCTGCCAGAAAGAATGGAAAAAATACAATGGTCCTCGAAAGACTTGCATAGTAACCTATATCAGAAGCGTATCCTACAAGGATACCAATAATAATAGATGCAGGTAATAGGATAAACCCTTTAATATTTACGACATACGGCAAAGCTACTTTCCATATGATCATGCTGAAAAGAAACCACAGAATCCAGTATGGTGTAAAAAAATTAAATACTAAATTGTTTGCTTCTTTTGTGATGATGTAATAATCAAATAAACTATAAATTATTTCAAAACTAACGTATGGAACAACCAAATGGGTGATAATCTTCTCCGAATATCGTTTAGTAGTAAAATTCTTTGAGAAGTACCCGGATATGAAAATAAATAACGGCATATGAAAAATATATATAAATATATATAAAGGTTTTAGGGTTCGACCCTCAATCATTGGTTCTATTAAATGTCCTATGACAACAAGTATGATAAGTAATATTTTCGTATTGTCAAATAAATAATCGCGATCTTTCACTATGTACCCCTTTCCGCTTCCTTCATACTTAGTAATCATAATTCTATCATATACTCCCAAAATAAGTCGTAAACAATTTTCGTTCACTAGACACTTAACTTTATGTTAAAATGTATAGATACCCTAGTTGTTATTATTAAATACTTATATTGTATGGAGGAAAATCATGTATGTCTTCAACGTTATTATGGCACTAATCATGCCTTCAGTTGTAGCATTACTTTTTTATTCAAAGATCCAACGCATCCAGTTATCTAAAATTAATTTCATCTGCACTTTAACATTATTTCTACTGTCTACCAATTCGGTGTGCTATGCAATTTTAGTTTATTTCAACAAGATACCTTCATTTGATATGTTATTTACATTGAAATATTCTGTACTGGCTACTTTTTTTGCATTCTTAATTGCACTTATTTATAGATTTATTGAAATTCACATTACTATAAAGCTGAAAGTGGAGCAACCAAATGAAAAAGCGTAATATGGCTGTAAACTTGATTGTTATATTTGTATTATTTATTAGCAGTATAATCTTTTTCTTCGCTCATTATATAAGCTCCGAGTTTGAAGGTCAAAACATTGATAAAATGATCTACTATATAACTAGTGGAATGGACGGCACATCAACTAATATCTTTACTTCTGCACTACAAGCAGGATTAATTCCTACTTTGCTACTGTTTTTCGTGTTATCGGTACCAATTATTAGAATAAAAAAATGGAATCACATTATCGAAGTGAGCTTCAAAGATAAGAAGCTTCGATTCTGTATGTTTCCTATTAATATTTTCTATAAATTTAGAGTGATTTATGCTTGTATTATGTTCACTTTATCGCTCACCGCTCTATTTAATTTTCTAGATACTGGAGCCTATATTAAACGATTAAATAGCTACTCTACATTTATTGAATCTCATTATGTTGACGGATCTAAAGTACCAGTAGTTTTTCCTGAAAATAAAAGGAACTTAATAATTTTGTATGTCGAATCATTAGAGAATTCAATGATAAATGTAGAAAATGGTGGCGGTTGGAGGTATTCCGTCATTCCTGAATTGGAAAAAATAGCGTTAGAAAATATTAATTTTTCCGACTCTGTAAAGATTGGTGGAGCTTATCCTATCTCGGGAACTGATTGGACTGTAGGAGCATTAGTTGCAACTACATCAGGTCTGCCACTAAAAATTCCTGTTGACGGAAACAACTACACCTCTTCAAAGAATTTCTTATCTGGTGCTTACACTTTAGGAGATATATTGAAAAATGAAGGCTACAGTTTGGAATTAATGGTGGGTTCAGATGCAAATTTCGGAGGCCGTAAGAATTATTATGAAAAGCACGGAGATTATAAGATTTTCGATCTTAATACCGCCATTATCGAAGGTAAAATGGATTCGAGCGATTCTGTCTGGTGGGGATTTGACGATAGCCATTTGTTCGAATGGGCTAAGGAGGAAATCAGTCTTTTAGCTAAATCCAAAAAACCATTCAGCTTCTCCTTTCTTACAGTAAACACGCATTTTCCTGACGGTTATTTGGAAAGCCAAGCGGAAAAGAAGTTTGAGACGCAGTATGAAAACGTCCATGCATTCTCATCCAAACAAATAAATGAATTTGTTGAATGGTTTCAAAATCAGAACTTTTACAGCGACACAACACTCATAATACTAGGGGACCACTTAAGTATGCAACCAAATAACTATTTTAGTTTGCACACATATGATGGTTACCAACGCTCAATTTACAATGCATTTATTAATACTTCTATAGATCCAATAGATACAAATAATAGATTATTCACTCCGCTAGATTTCTACCCAACGATCTTAGCAAGTATCGGAGTAAAAATAGAAGGGGATCGTCTTGGTCTAGGTACTAATCTATTTTCTGACAAGAAAACATTAGTGGAGGAATTCGGCTACGAACATGTTAATGAAGAGTTAGCTATGAACTCTAGTTTCTACAATAAATATATACTGCAAGGTGATTTTTTAGATTTGTTGGATCAATTAAATTGATCCAATAAATCTAAAAACTAAAGAGGAATAGCCCTGTCCATATATTCCCACCAAGACCACGACATGAGGACACAAGTTGCCTTCCTCTACTGGCCGATAAAGTGCCTAATTACTAAAAGGAACGAGGATGAAGTCGTTAATAAATACGTCATTCACATCTTTACGAGTTATGAATTTTCATCCTACAATAAGCCATTTGAAATGCCGGCAATATATCGATATGTTCTTTCATACACATACGCTTCCTGTTCAATGGATGAAACCCAGTCTTTAGACATTTCTTTTTTTATAGAATTAAGCATGACTGGATTATTACAAATTGATTGGATCACACTACTTAGATGATCGCTTTGACCTACTTTAAATAGAAAACCATTCTCTTCATGTCTTATCTTTTCAGTAAAAACCCCTACATTTGATGCAATAACAGGTATGTTAGAGATATAGGACTCATGAAGTGTAAGTGAATAACTTTCGTAACATATTGAGGGGATAATTACTAAATCAAATTGAGAGTAAATATTCTTGGCTTGTTCATTTGTAAATTCACCACAAATTTCAATCCTATTATCTGTACTGATATCTCTTCTGAATTTCCTGGAGAATTCTTCAGTTATCAATCCGTATATTTTAAGCTTAATATTAGTGGCTGATAACGTGCGGAATGCATTTAATAGGATATGCAATCCTTTATGATGATTTGAACCCCCTACGAAACCCACAACTAATTTATCTTCTGAACCTTTATAAACTCTGTTTCTCATTGTATAACCACTTTGACTTATACCGTGAGGGAGGACAGTTATTTCTAAGTTTGATATTTCACTTTGGTATACATCTGCAAGAAAGTTGGAAGGCGCAAATACTTTTTTTGCATTCCTAAGGAAATATTTAGATGATTCCAATCTGTTTTTTACCATATCAATGGGTAATTCAGGACAAGCACTCTTACAAACAACTCCTCCGCCTGGACCAGCGCATAAATCTCCGCTACTTGTTGATAAAATTACCTTGGGACATATGGAAAAAAAGTCAGTCAAAGTAACAACATATGGAATTCTAAGTTCAGTGCACACTTTTGAAAATATCGCCAATCGCATTGGGTGGATGATGTGTACAATATCCGGTTTTTCAAGTTCTAATAATTCCATCGCAAAATTCGAAATCATGCTGTTTTCCAAAGTATAATTGAAATCATATGGTGGATCGTCAATACTAATTGCGGTAATTGGTACCCCCTTGTATAAATAATCAGTTTTACTCACGATACCTTGTCCGTCTTTGTGCGTTGCGGATAATGTACATGTCACAATTTTCACTTTATTGCCCGTATTTTGAATCATCCTTGATAAGCCCGAAAGTACTTTCTCAGTGCCACCTGAAAATTCGGGATAGTATTGGTGAATTATATATAATATTTTCATTATATTATACTCCTTTCGACAATTCTTCATTGATGCTCATTAATAATGGGTTTACCTCCTCATTGGTCAGATTCAAGTAACAATACGCCAAATGTGCGCCTGTTAAAAAGGAAAATTCCTTAAATAAACATAATTTGAAATCTTCTATGACATATCTATCGATATTTTCATAAGTATTAACCATGTATTCAAAAGTTATATTTAACATGCCGGAAAGTGCATGTATCAGAATGCCGTCATATTTTCCCTCCGGTTTTCCGGATTGTTGATATATGTTCTTAATAAATGCAAGAATTTGATCATCAGCATAATCTGACTCATCAAAAATTTCCTCGTTTTTAATACTATGATCTTCTGTTAAAGCAACCTCAATTTTTTTATTGACATACTCGATCAATCCATTAGTTGACTCGCAATTTATACCATTTATGATCTCAGTGAGAATATAATATGTCAATAATATGTCTCGTTTCAAATTATTAAAGTCTAATTTTGGGATAACAAAATCATTAAATATGTTTGATAAGAATAAATTGTCTACATAACCTCTCTTCATAAAATAATACGCAGGTCGTAAATGTGAGTGAATAATTCTTGTGGTTCCCAAAAAAACTAGTGAATACCCATCTTTTATCAGTCGTATTCCGAGATCCAGATCCTCCGCATAATTATAACGATACTTATATTTGAAAAATAATTCTTTACTAATTAAATTTGCGATATCTGACAACTGACCATTCTTTCTTAAATTAATATGATCTTCAATATTTGGTTTAGTTAAAATTCTATCCGTCCCATTCACTTCTAAGAATCTATAATGGTTCCAACAGATTACTCGATAAAAAAGATCAGCGTCTTCTCTAGGCGTTTCAGCACAAGAAACAGCTGCGGCTTTGTTTTGTACCAATGCTGTAGCTAACTCATAAAGCCATGTATCAGTTGGAGGTAGGGCATCCTGGGTTGTGAATAATAGGTAATCGCCTGTTGCATTCTCAGCCCCTAAATTCCTAGAATAAGAATGTGAAAACTGTTCCGGTTTAATTCTCACAATATTACATGAAAAGCGACTTGCAATTTCAAGCGTCTGATCGCTACTTCCGGAATCAACCACGATGATTTCGACTCGGTTAAAACCTCTCTGTTTTAAAAGCATTTTGACAAGTGGTTCAAAATCATCACCCGCATTTTTTGTCGGTATAATAACTGATATGGATATATCCAATGGCTCAACCATTGATTCTAGAAGTCTATTTATGCCTAGCTTCGGCGCTTGTATTATTTTCAATTGTTTTTGTGTCTTCTTTTTCCTACTATTTAAATACACATTCACTTTTTTTGCAAAACTTTTAAACCCGTATAACTTAATATGCTGCTGTGACTTTCTTACCAACCTTCTAAAACCCTTAACCTTTTTTAACGATTTCCTCATCCTTGAATTCACAGGTAAAAGTCTATCTCTCATCCTATAATATCCAAGCAATAATCTCCATCCATCTGAATTGTATATGTTCAAAAGTTCCGTTTGTTTTTGAAATATAACTCTTTCCTTCTCTTGAATTATATGATCTCTTTTGCTTATGACATTCTCACTTTCAAGTAGTTGATTTTTCAATCCAACAATCATATTATCTTTTTCAATTAGTTCGTTCTCAAATTGGTGGTTTTTATCTTCTAAACAATTATTCATTTCATCTTTTAACTTGATTAGGTTCTTAAGCTCGTTGTTTTCTCTACTTATTTCATCTATTTCAGTTAGCAGATCTTTGTTTATTTGCGTCAGGTCTTGATTGACTTTGTCTAAGCTGTTTAACTGTAAAATTTTAATAGTCGCTTCATCATTGAGAAGATTAATCTGTTCTTGTAGTTCCTTAATTTTATTTTTCTCAGTAATGTATAAATGATATAAATTTCCCAGCGATTTTTGAAGATTATCTTGATCAATACTTATTTCCAATTCCAACTTTAAATTACTTCCAACAATCCCTAAAGAATCTATGTCTACTATGATTTGTGGGTCATCTAGGCAACAAATAAGATCAAAACTTTTTTCATTTTGTAAATGAACTAATCCCTCTCCAAATATAACACAACCAAAACCCTCACTTACGTTCCAAGAATAAACGCATTTTTCCTCACCTAAATGCATAGTATATAACTTAATATAATTTAGTGAGATGTGTGCAGGCTGACTCCCTAGGTCAATTCTCAATGTTTCTAAATCGTCCGAATCAATCAAAGCAGTATATACGTTTGTTGAAGAATCTAGCGATAACGGTAATTTTATTGATTCATCTTCATGATACTGTCTTTGTTTTTTTCCTAAAAATATCTGTATATGATCTGATTGTACTGCTGGGTCTTCTAATATGAAATTATTACAGATTTCGCTCAAATCCGTAATATCCTCTAATCTTTTTGACACCGCAATATATTGATACACATTTCCGTTTTCCCTTCTTTTTAATGCCTTTCCGAAGGAATATGGAACTTCATTGTAATCAACTCCAAGCTCTGTGTAATCGGGTGTCGCAATAGTACCTAACCATTCAATGGGGGCTAAGTTTGCCCTTCCCAACAATTCCAAAAAACCCTTGCTCGTAAAGAATCTTATATGCGTTTCATCAAGAAGTCCCCTCGACTGATATCTAAAAGTATCGTTATATAACCCAATTAAGATCGCGTTATGAGCAATATTCGGAACAGAGATAAGGGTGGTTCCGTTCTTTTTTAAAAACGCAGTAGCATACGTCAGTACTTTCCATGGATCTACTAAATGTTCTAGAACATCCGCAAAAATAATGTGATCGAAACTTCCCTTTTCTAATTCATTACCCCATTCCAGATCATCCAAATTTCCTACTATCATTTTTTCAGAGTAAAGTTCTGCAATTTTGGCTGCTTCTTTATCAATCTCCACACAGTAAACTTTACAACCTAATATTTCACTCATATATCGAGTCATATATCCTGTCGCTGGTCCCATTTCCAGCACCCTAGAATTAGGTTTTATTCTGCGCAATAATAATGACAATGTATTATCTGTTGTCATATCAATCTGAAAATTATATTTCAATTCGAGGCTCCCCTTATTCTCCATTTGTGAGGCATAAATGTTATACCTTCTGCAATGTAGTTATTTGAATCGACTCTGAATGAATGAAACCTTTTCTTATAATCCAATGGTACAACACCGGTACTTTCAAAAAAGCCAACGTCAACATAATAAGTTCCAGGGAGTAGGTTTAAATCATCATAAGTTAAACCTAATTGATAATGACCTGGTGTCGTCGGCAAACTTACTGAATCAATTTTTGTGTTTAATCCGCATATATAAGTGTCATTTTTGTCAAATAAAGCGACTCCGCCTACAATCCCGTCTAGTTCCTTCTTCAATATATATTCAACCACCACATTAACAACTGCACCGGTATTAAAAACATTTGTTCGATTCATATACTCGTCATAAAACGATACTTGTTCTATTGATAAACTTTCTTTACTATTAAATATCCCATCATTATTAGAACTTCTCTCTTGTTTATCAACTTTCATATAATCTAAGTAGCTGTCAACAACTCTATTCACATCACCACGCATGTGTATAGTTCCATCCATCATCCATATCGCGTGATCGCAAAAATTGCGTACTGAATACACATCGTGACTGACAAATAGTATAGTTATTCCTCTACCCTTTAGCTCCTTCAGCTTATCTATGCATTTAAGTTGAAACTTAAGGTCACCTACTGCTAACGCTTCATCTATAATTAATATTTCAGGGTTAGCATGAATAGCAGACGCAAAGGCCAACCGTACAAACATTCCTGATGAGTAGGTATTGACTGGTCTATCAATAAAATCTCCAATTTCCGCAAATGCCTCTATATCATCCATATTGTTCAAAATCTCTTGATGTGTCAAACCCATTATTGCACCGTTCATGATAACATTTTCGCGGCCAGTATAATCAGGATTAAACCCACTTCCTAATTCCAAGAGAGCTGCGATTCTACCATTTACATACACATGTCCATTTGTAGGCTGCAATGTCCCTGTTATTATTTGCAGCAATGTACTTTTTCCGGATCCATTCCTTCCAAGAATGCCCACTGTTTGTCCCTTAAAGACATCAAAAGTAATTTCTTTGAGTGCCTGAAACTCTTTGTAATATTGATTCTTATTAAATAATGCTTGCTTTAACCTGTCTTGCGGTGATTTATATAGGTTATAACTTTTATTAATACCTTTTACCGAAATTACTATTTCAGAGGACATCCGAGAACCCTCCTTTAGTTCTTTGAAACCATGCATGTCCAAAAGTATACATAATGATACCAATTAGGGTTCCCAAAATAAGCCAGTTCCAGTTTGGTAGTTGCCCCCAAATTACTACATATCTTAAATCCTCAATTACATAACTTAATGGGTTGAAATGAAGGATGAACCTATATTCTTCTGGGAGCATGCTCATAGAATAAAATATGGGGCTCAGAAACATTGTTGCTGATAACACAACACCTATAATCTGACCAATATCTCGAAAGTATACCCCCAACGAAGCGACTAGCCAAGCTAGTCCTAGTGTGATTAACACTAGAGGAAAAATGACAACTGGCACAAAAATAACCGTCCAATTAATCCCTCCATAAAAAACGAGTAAGAAAACAATCAACACCCCTAAATTTATTGAGAAATTGACCAAGGAGGATATTAGTAGTGTTACTGGTAGGATTTCTAATGGAAAGACAACCTTTTTAACATAATTTACATTCCCAGATATTATCGTGGGCGCTCTTGAAATAACTTCCGAAAAAATAGTAAATGCAGTTAATCCGCAAAAAAGTACCATAGCAAATTCAAGTTTATTATTACTTGATTGATCCCATTTCGCTTCAAAAATTACACTAAAGAAAAATGTATAAATGATCAACATTATTATGGGAGTAACAAAAGACCATATTAAGCCCAAGTAAGAACCCTTATAGCGTCCAACAATCTCTCTTTTTGAAAGTTGTATAACTAAGTTCCTGTGTCTCGCTATAGCTTTTAAACTATAAACGGGAGACCACTTTTTATTGGTAAACATAACTTTTCCCCTTATTATTTCAAGATGTATAGCAGCGAGTTTATCAACCTTCCAACCCTCTCATGCAAAAATGACGTTGATTTATTATCATGTCGCTAATTGATAAAATCCAAGGGGTTTTCTCATTTTTATAGATGATCACGATGCTGTTTGTTAATGTTTCTCTTCGTATGATATATGGTCTTGGTCTTGATTATAGAATATTGAACTGTTGACCTTATTAGCAAACACTCTATAATTAATAGATCTCTAATTATTTTTGATAGTAACGGATTCCTTATTCTTTTATGGTTTCTTAATCCCTCGATCAATCCTTCAATGTAGGACTTTCCAAATCCTTTGATAAAAAAATAAACGATCTTAACTAGAACACCTATAATGAAAAAGGAGAGATTCAATAATTGAATTACTATTGGTATTTTCATCAACAACCACACATTATTCCTCGCCGATATCCTTACCTTAAACTCATTATACTTACTCCCCGTCGTCGCACTTCCTATATGCTCAACTTCGGCAGTTGGACAAAATATATTCTTATATCCGTGGAGATTCGCTCGGAAACCGATATCTACATCCTCTAGGTAGGCGAAGAAGCTCTCATCGAAATATCCGATCTCCTCGAATATCTCCCTGCGGTATATCGCAGCACCAGCACAAGCACTGAATATCCTGCGTTGCTTATTATACTCCTCACTCGGCCTCCCGTCTCCTGCCTTGTATGCCCAGCCGAATATCGTAAGTTCATCGCCTGCATCATCTATGATCTCCGGCTGAGAATACCTCAGCATCTTCGCCTGAACGGAGAATATGCTTTGATCTGATTCAATGCACGCATACAACTCTCTTACAAAGCCTTCTCTCGCGAATGCGTCATTATTCAACAATATGACGTATTCCCCTGTCGATGCTTTTATCCCTTGATTCACTGCTGCGGCGAATCCGACATTCTCGTCATTCAGTATCAATGTCGTGTCCGGATAGTGCTCCTTAATGATAGAGACGCTATGATCCGTCGAGTGGTTGTCGATTATAATAATTTCTCTCTTATCTTCAATCTGGTCATATATGCTCGCGATACAATCTAAAATATAACTCTCACCATTAACATTAGGTATGACAATCGACACATTCATTTTAGACTGCATCCCTCTAATATTTTTTCGAACTAATCATTATTGTAACAAATATAGCTTCTATTATCTATCATTCTACAGGATTTTACATATGTATGATCTGTTACTCCCTCCAAGATTCTCATTCCCATCTCGTTCTGCTACAATGAAAGCTAGAGATTGAATGAAATGGGAGATACTATATGGGTAATAAAACGTCGAAGAAATCGATGAAAACGTCGAATTCGAGACCTCTATCGAATGACTTATCGCAGTATGCCTTCTGGATCACGGGATTATTCGTAGCTGCATTTCTATTTATCGCCCCATACTCCAAGGCTTTATTCAATGGTGGTACACGTAGCAATCTGACGGGATATATCTTCAATCAACCGATCTATACAGCTATGATCTTTGCATTCTTATTCGCGTTTCTCTTCGGTTTATTTCTATACGCTAAGGATAATGCACGGGTGTTGTTCCAGCATACAAGCATCCCTATATTGTTCGTATGGTTGATCCCTACAACTTACATCCTGACATTGTTCTTGTCATCCGTGTCGGTATCCCAGACGATTCACGCGATCGTGATACACAGCATGTATGCTTGCTTCCTCATGTTCGCAGTCTTCATCACCAGAGCAGATCGTGGTAGCAATCTACTCTCAGCTACTATCATCAGTGCGGGATATATGATCATCATCTTCGGCCTACTGAATTGGTTAACTGGACCCTTCTATAAGGATGCCGTCATGCTGGAACCAGGCCGTCTAAGACTAACATCGGTCTTCCAATACGCTAACTCGTACGCGGCCTTCCTGATCGCGATCTTGCTGGCTACGGTCTATCTGCTCGTCTGTTCACGATCCCGTATCGTTCAGATAGCAGCAGCGGTGATGGTCGTTCCAACCTTCATCTCATTGATCCTAACCTTCTCACGCGGTGGGCTTGTCATTCTACCAGTAGTAGCTTTCATCATACTGTTCCTACTCTCATTCCGCCAACAGCTTATGTTTATGATCTATATGGTGGTGGCTGCTGCACTTAGTGTTGCGGTTACCCCTTATCTTTCTCATGCTGGTATGCGTCAGTACGATCAATTCCAGACAGGAACGTTCATTACAGGTTGCCTGGCTCTACTCGTCGTGACGATCCTGTATGCAGGCTTTGCCCATCTACTGAACCTTATCGTGAATAGACGATATTCTTCGTGGGCTACTCGTTTAGAATCTAAGCGATTCTCGAGATTCGTACTGCCGATCAGTGGTGTCTTGTTAGGTAGTACCTTAGCATTCATGTTACTTGAGACGAGTCTCGTAAGGATCTTACCGGTAGCTCTCCAACAACGTATCGAGAATATCAACCTCGATCAACACAGTGTCCTAGAGAGAGCGACGTTCTACCGTGATGCGATGAAGATCATCGAAGACTATCCCATCTTCGGAGCAGGGGGAAGTGGATGGTCTATCCTCTACGAACAGTACCAGAACAACCCCTATACATCTACCCAAGCCCATAGTTACTTCATACAGCATTGGATCGAGACGGGGATCGTTGGATTCATCGTATTATTAGCATTCATTGCTTTTGTTTATTATCGCTATCTACGTTATTATTCTAGAAGACATCACGATATAGAGAATACCAGTAGTGTCGTATACTTCATCGTATCTGTGTCTATCCTCATGCATAGTATGATCGACTTCGATATGTCTTATGTATATATCGGTTGTCTCGTCTTCTTGTGCTTCGGTGCCATGATCGGAGCTTCGCATGTTCATGAAGCTTCGACCGAAACGCTCCGTATCGGCTCGATTCACCGTTGGCTCATGCCAACACTAGTCGTCATCACATCAGCTGTTCTGCTGGTTACTTCGATTCGTTTCCTGTCAGCTAGTAACCATTACGTACAGGCTATGCGTTCTACCCAAGGTGGACAGTTGACTGCGATCCAGACCCCTCTAGATCAAGCGATCGATCTGTTCGCACATTCTGACTATCTCGCGTATCGAGCCAGATTAATGCTGGATGTTTACCGACAGACGAATGATGAGAAGTTCGCAGAAGAATTCATGGGTACAGCTGAGAAGCTGCTTGATCGCGAGCCTAATCATCAGATAGCGTTGGAAGCTAAGCTTCAATATTACTTATATACAGATCGGTCGGTTGAAGCAGAGGAAACACTGCAGCATTGGTTACAAGCTTCGCCATGGAATACCCAGCTATACGACCGGATGGTCGCACTCCTATGGCAGCTAGCTCATGAGTCTTCTGAACAGTCTGTTCGAGATAAGTATTATCAACAAGCGCTCTCTTACTATGACGTGATACTAGAGCGGATCCAGAGGCTTGCTGATTTGCCTGAGAATCAACTGCCTGGGAAGAGCTTCGAAGTGACGCCTAACATCGCAAGTGTCGTCGCTCAGATCTACCTTGCTCAGGAGAAATATACAGAGGCAAGAGTTTTACTAGAACCTCATATCGAAGATACTGCCAGTCATCTGTATCCTGAGATTATGAGAGCCTATCTCGTCTCGCTTATCCTTCAAGATAAGCTTGACGACGATCTGTATCGATCCTTTGTCGACCAATATCCTGACGAAGCAGAACGAATCGAACAAGTCGTAGCCTACTATAAGCACAATTCGTAATAAGGAGTTAGTTAATCTATGTCGAATCTACTAAGGAATCATCATCCGATTACGTTAACGATCTATTGTTTACTGATGCTATTTTTTCTCATCTCCCCCTTTGTAGGAGGAGCGGTTAATGGACATGAATTGTTTCTCGAACCCTATCTCCATATGTCGTTCATCTTCGCGGCTATCGTCTCGATTATCCTTTCTATCTTCTTGTTCCAACGTTCTGAACTTGTCACTCGTACAGATCCGGTCCCATGGCTCGTCTGGCTCCTTCCGATCTGTTATATCATCTCATCGATGTCTGCAGTGGCTACCCAAGATGCCATTCACAGTATTCAGATTCAAGTGTTTAATGTGGTGCTATTTCTGGTCGGCTATACAGTCAGCAAGCGCAAGAACAGTCTGCGGCCGCTTATTACGGTCCTGTTAAGTAGTGGTTATCTACTGATCTTCGTTACGATGAGTGAGTGGTTAGGGACGCACCTTATCAACAACTCCGTCGTTTATTCTATTGGAGACTATCGGATATTCTCAGCCCTACTCTATCCGAACAGTTACGCGGCTCTCATGATTGCATTCTTCTTTGTTACAAGCTACGTCGCTGTTTCGACTGAATCCAGAAGCTTCATGGTTTTGAGTTCATTCCTTGTTGTGCCATCATTGCTGTCGTTGATTCTTACTTATTCTCGAGGCGGATACCTCATTTTTGTTCTGCTGTTCTTCTTTATTCTATTTATGATGCCCCTTATCAAGCAGATGATGTATCTTGTCTTCTCGATATTCTCATTCGTCCTAACTGGCATCGCATACCCTCTCATCTCGAAGCTCGGCATCCAGCAGCAGTCCGAATTCCGTATCGGTGCGTATCTCAGTGGATGGGTTATCTTACTTATAGCGTCTGCCCTGCTAGTATGGGTAACGATATATGTCATCCCGCGTCTTTACCGTAGCTTAAACCCGAAGTTAACTCATTCAGTATACCAGACATATGGAAGGTTCTTCATTCCGGTGCTTAGTATACTCATCGCAGTCGGCGGACTCATAGCGATAAACAGTGATACCGTCTTAAGGTTACTTCCTGAACAGCTCCAGAATAGACTGGGTGACCTTAACTTCCGACAACATAGTGTCTTGGAGCGTATCACCTTCTATAAGGATGCTGGTAAGATCATCAGCGATTATCCTCTAACAGGGGCGGGGGGAGGAGCATGGAATGCCCTTTATCAGGAATATCAGAACAACCCTTATATCACGAAGAAGCCCCATAACTTCTATCTTAGACATACACTCGAGACAGGTCTACTAGGCTTAGGGATCTTACTCGCATTCTTGGCTATTGTGTATTATCGATTTATTCGTCATCGTCGTCAGGATCCTGCATATGCGGCACGGTTCGTCTTCTTCATCTTCGCTACGTCGATCTTGATACACAGCTTGATCGATTTTAACATGGAATTCCTATATATCAGTGGACTTGTCTACTTAAGCCTAGGGATTATGGCATCGTCTACGTCTGATGGTGTAGCTGATAAGCTCACTCATAGTAAGCGCAACCGTCGTAGATTGCCGCTTGTTAAGCTAACATACGTTAGTGCGATGAGCAGCATCGCCGTCATCATCATCATCGTCTCCTCGCGATCGATCTATGCACATCGACTGTATACACATACGATCGAGGAGCTGAATCACACGGTCAGCACGGAAGAGGCTGTATCGAATATGACGACGGTACTGAAGCTGAAGCCGAATCATCCGCAATATTTGACGGGTATGATCGCATTATGGCAAGCCATCTATCGAGTGGATCCTGATCCGGACTATCTTGATTATGCCCAGAAATACATCGATCGATTAAAGCTGGTAGATACGAACTTCATCTCGACATCTGAGTTTGAGATTGAAAATTATCGGCTTAAGAATGAGCTTGAACGAATGGCTGACGCAACGGTGTATTGGCTTGAGAAGTTCCCTTGGAAGGTTCCCTTATATGAGACAGCAATATCCCTATATCATGACATGGGTTATGAACAATTTTATGCTGGTGAGCCCACAACTCATTGGGATCAAGCAATAGCCTTGTATGACAACATGTTGGTGCAATTAGATCGAATTCGAGCCCTCCCCGATGAACAATTACCTGGGGCCGAGTTCATTATCACGGATTATTTAGTTTACCTAATAAGTGAGATTCATTTAAAAAATGGCGAATACGAAAATGCTCTTGGTGTAATAGAAGAACATTATCAAATAATTGATTTAAATGTATCACGAGATATCCTTCGTCTGTACCTTTCAGTTCAGATGAAAATGGGAATCCTTAATAAGAATCTTTACGAGCAGTTCATATCGCGCTACCCTGATGAACAATCAATTATAAAAAATCTCTTAGAGATATGACGGTTTTGAAATATAAAAAGAACCGTGGGCTTATGAAAGCCTTCGGTTCTTTTTATTTGCTATCTAGAATGTTTCGTTACTGTACCAGCTGTAGTTTTTCTCTGACTTCGCAAGCAGCTTCTCACCATTACCAAAAGCGTCATATATCTCGATATAATATCCACTTGCCTGAACATCCGTAAAGAAGTTTGAGCCCACTACAGGCATCTCAAAGCTATTCTTACCTACTTCCAGGTCCTTGCCAAGTACAAGATCATGTTTGTACTTTCGGTCACCTGAGACTAGGGTAATTCGAAACTTATGTTCAGCTAATTCGTGTTGGAATATATCTCTTGACAGTTCATAATCAAAATGTAATGACGCCGAACCACCGTTAACATATAATTTTACTTCTTCCATAGATATCGTGTAGTTTGCGATCTGTAATTCTGTGAACGTATCTTTAACTGTCACGCTATTCTCAGGTAAGACCATTAGATATGCTTGTTTATAAGTATCCGTATCCAGCAGTTGTGTTCCGAGAACAAGCTCAATACTTGAGATCTCCATTCCCTTCGGAATTTCAGTATATGCCGGTATTAGTGCTTTTCCAGATGGCATCGTCAAAACTTTGTTATCAGGAATCTCTGCTGGAAAATACGTGTCACCGTTAATTTTGTAATAAGCAACGAGTTGTTCTAACAACGCAAATCGTGGTTCTGCATTTGTCATGATGATATCAGTATATAATGTGTCGGTTTCAGAACCATTGAATACTTGGTAATCAAGTACATATATCGTACTCTTTTTACCTATGGTATTCGTACGGATGATTCCTGTAGATTGAATCTCAAACTTAGAGATGTCGTTAGAAAAAGTTGCGACCGACACTGTTGATTCGTCCTCAAGCTTCTGGCTGAGATGGAAACGTAACTGACTGAAATCAAAATTGTATGGAATATTCGCATTGAAGATAAACGTTACTTGATTACCAGGCTTAATATTTAGCGTGTTATCGAGTCGGATACCCTCAACTTCTTTAGGCTCTAGCACAATGTTGTCCAATTCGATTGACGCTACTAGGTCAATATTGGGAAGTGGTTGTTCATTCTCTTTATTAGCTACTTCTAATTCAATACTTATCAGGTCAGTTTCATTATTAGGTAATCTCTGCAGATTTGTAATCGTCACTGAATATTTACCGTCGGTTGTATCATAATTAAACTGATCATGTACTTCTTCTACAGATGAAGACTCTGATGGTAAGTGCATCACGAAGTGTGGAACTTCATAAGAACCGATCGTTTCCACTGCGATTAATCTGAGTTTCGTTAAATCGACTGACTCTGGCACTTTTGACTGTAAGCTGATCTGTTCATCACTGTTCGGTAAAACTAGTACTTCCTTACTAGATTGGGTAACAGGGTAGATTAAACCATCCTCAGTTTGTAAGAAATATTTGTAACTCGGGATTTGCACACTAAATTTCCCGTGATTCCAAACATTCAAATTGATCTTTACTTCGTAATAATCTCCAAGCTTAGCAGATTGATAGCGGTTTCCAAAAAACTGAACTGGAGCTTTTTCTATCGTAACTGTCTTACCAGACTCCCAAGACACTGTGGGATTATAGGATTCCCCTACAGAAACGGTTCCAAGAAGCTGTTCGTAACCAGATACAGAGAAGTTCCACCGAATGACTTGTAATTTAATATCCTGTAATTCAACATCATCATCGACAGTAGAGGTAAATATGTATGTTCTAGTTGATCGTGGTGATACTACACTCCCCTGACCATCATCCACCATGGTAACACTATGTTTGGTCCCCTGCGTCGTGTTAACTCGCAGCCAATAGTAGATAAACGATAATTCTGTGTCACTCGCATTGAAGATGTCTGCTTTAAAGACTAACTGATTACCTTGATTGGTTGGAAATAGCATAAGATCATAAACCTTCATCGTGCTCTTTCCATCTAAATTGATTACATTATTGGACAGACCTACGAACTTCTCACCATTTGAACTATCGGATGCAAAAGAAGTAAATGGAAATACTAATGAGATGATTAACGTGACAATAATAACGCGTAACTTATTCTTCATATATTCTCATCCTCCCACTTATTTAGACGTCAAGAAAGAGTATAAAGTTTCGGGTTCATCTGCATAAATTTCAAATATTTTATAAAAGAAAATACTCTATAGGTCGTGGACCTATAGAGTATTTTTGTAAAACTAATCTCTTACTTTACAGTTACCGTAATTGTTGCAGATACGGAACCATATCGTACTGTCAGGTTGAACTTATCGCCAGATTCAAGGTTCGAAATCGTAGCGTCGTTCGTACCATTCTTAGCTACAGTTGCTGAGTCACTTTCAATCGAAGAGAATACGATTGTTGGTTCACCTGTGCTAGTAGCTGTATTTCTTGGGTTGTCATTCGGGAATTTAGATTCGCCATCAGCCTGTTTCGTGATCACTAATTCCTTACCGTATTGATCCTTAACTTTCAGCGTCAGGTCTTCTACAGCCAAGGAATCTTTCTCCAGAACCTTATCAGCTAACACACCAGCAGAGTTTTCGATGGATACAGATGCTACCTTAGGAGCTTTACTTGTAGCTGTTCCTTCGGCTTCTAATACATCACCCGTTTTATTGATTGTTACATAAACTTTGAATGTAACATCTCCATCTTTAACACCGTTAGCATTAGTTGCGTCGATCGTAATCAGATTTTCTTTCACGACAACACCATTGTCAGAGTCAACGTTATACTGAGCAGCAGGAAGTTCTACTTTCTTACCATCAGCAGTAATACCGTTAACTTTGATGTCCTTTGTATAGCTCGGGTCAGCAAAGATTGTACCGATACCTGCAACCTCGAAGGATTTTATTTCATCCAAAACTACTGTACGGAACGTAGAGCTGTATTGGCTTCCGGCTACTGTTGTTGCACCTTCTTCAGCATCATTCTTGATTAGAGAGAAAGTTATAGTCTTGGAACCTTTCTTGCTACCGCTCAGAACGACCTTATCTCCACCAGCATTCATCAGTTCAGTAGTAATACCAACAGCATCACCGGAACCTGATGTTGCTTTAATGTCGAAGTCGCCATTCAGTGCAGCTTTCAATCCATCTTCTGACATGATGCGACCGTATTGGTCCTCTACACGAAGATGCTTAGCTTCAATAGACAGTGTTTGTTCATAGAAGATCAAGCTGTTTACATCTTTCAGTCCAGCTACAACCTTAGGCTCAGCCTTATCACGAACTGTGATCATCGTATTGTCGGACTTGCCAGATTCAGTTACAGCAAGCACAGAATACAGACGAGCTTCAGTCGCGTTAAACTTGAGGTAAGTTTGATTATTTTCTTTTACGAAAGTAATCTCTTCATCATCTGCAAGTCCAGATACAGTGACTGTAATCTTCTTGTTAGCCAAAGCTTTGTTAAGCTGGTCAACATCAGCGACGATCTGATCTCTCTTATCAGTAACCGTTACAGGAACCTTCACATCTTCACCAGCAGCTACGATTCCGCCGATTGGGTTAAGAGAAATCTTATCAAATGTTAGACCTTCAGCTACTTCGATCGTAACGTTTGTGCTCTTGCCGCTAGCGCGAGCGATGAATGTTACAATTGCACTACCGCGAGCTTGTAGATTTGCAAGTGAAAGGCCTGTTTTAGTCTCACCATTGATAACAACTTCTTCAAATTCTGCTTTGTTATCATTAGCGTTGTAGTTATTAACACTGATGACATGAGTTCCGCTAACGTATACTAGCAGTTCTTTGTTCAGAATATCTGCATCGTTGATTACATTACCATATTGGTCAGTAACCTTAACGATAATCTTGAATGCTTCTTCGTTTGTTGTGTCGGAAGTAAGCTTCGCGTCTGCATCTTCATTGTAAAGTTCTACGAACTGAACATTCGAAGCAGCGGAAACATTACCAACCTTCAGAGTCTTCGTTGCAGTTGCAGTCGATTCTACATGGATCAGTGTCAGTACAACTGTTTCGTCGATTCTGAATTCACCGCTAGTTCTAGTGATGGTAGCAACACCGTTTGTACCAGCATTAACATTTCCACCACTGGAAGTACCGTTCAGAACATAGTCGCCAGTTACATCTTCACCGTAATTGTTAGTTACCTTGAAGTTAACTTCGATTTGCTGTGGCTCATCCAGATCAGCAGTTCTGGAGATTGGAGCAACATCATTGATGATCTCGATGTTCTTCACAAACTCATTCACAACAGCTACGGATGCAGTCAGTGCTTCTTCAGCTACTCCAGAAACCGTTACTTCGTAAGTGCCTTCGAACAGCTTGGATGCCAGTTCCAGTGTTGCCACTGTGCCTTGGTCATTCCAAGATGTCTTATCGATACTTACAGAGTTTGTTCCTCTCTTAACAGAGATCGATGCTTTCGAAGTATCAACTTCGCCTGCGAACTCAACAGTCAGCTTCTTAGCACCTGTTGCCTTGAACGAAGTGATGGTAGCTTCATCGATGAAGTCTTCGATACCAAGTTCAGCACCTAGTACTTTGTCAGAGCCGTTAACTGGTGTACCCAGAGTCTTCAGCGTTACTACTGCCATGTTGCCGCGAGTAGCTACTGCCGTCATGTTCGTACCAGCTGCTACTAAGTTAAGCTCAACAGCCTTAGCAGGAACGTCGTTCCATGCTACATCGTTGTACCCAAGAGCACGAAGTTGGAACTGGATAAGCTCTTGTACAGTCAGCTTCTTGTCGTAACCGAAAGTGCTGCCGTCGCCTACACCATTTGTCAAACCTTCGTTCTTAGCCCAGGAGATGTACCCATGGTAGAACGGATCTGTTACGTCTTCCCAACCATGAGTGTTCTCAGTTGCTGCAGCTTCGTCAGCTTTACCCATCAGGCGGGAAAGCAATACGATCATGTCTTCACGATCTAGTTCGCGATCTAGAAGCAGATCACCTTCGCTGTTTCCTGTCAGTACGCCATATCCCTTCAATTGTGCTCCAGCAGCGTTCTCTTGCGATGTTGCTGCGAAAGCCATAGCTGGCGTCAACAAGGTGAATACCATTGCTAAGGCCACTACTAATGATAAACTTTTCTTCATAACCTTTCTTTCTCCTCCTCGAAATCGTTTCGGTGTTTGAGAGTGTAAATTCAAATTATAGCTCGATTCCCTCATTTGCCGATTCACCCCCTTCCCAGAGTTTGAGCAGTATTCCTATTCATTGAAGTCTGTAATCCAAGTTGCGAACTACAGAAACTAGTAAACGAAGATAACAAGAATAGTAGAGTCAGAGACACCACTCTACCCATTATACAATGGGGTCATGCCACCGTAAAGAGTGTTTTGAGAAAATGTGCCATCATTTGTGTGGCAATGATTCTTTTGTCTCATTTTTCGTTCACACCTATTTAAACGCATGATTTCGCAAAAAGTTGCGATGAGTTTTTATTTTCTCGCGTTTAATTTTTTCAAGGCTGTGACGAATCGGTGACAAGCTGCTCTTCTGTATCGGGCGGCATACGGTATGTATATCGCCGGGTACGTTTTATAGTATATCGTTCGATATATACAGCGTCTACCGAGAATGATTTCCACATGCCCATCCACAGAGCAAGGCTGACGGCTTAAACTGCTGCCGACAGCCTATTATGCATGATAATCCTTACACTATACTACGGTCCACACATGCGACATCCTATATCTATGCTATATTCTGATCTATGATGTCTTCTGCTCTATGTCTTCTATCATCACTTCGGGATCTTCTTTTCATTCTTCAAGATCCGTATCGCGATCGCCGCAGCATCTGCACGAGTAAGAGGTGCCAGTGGGTCGAAGTAGTAGGTTTGCTTCTCGTTACCAACCACAGAGTGTGGCTTGCCGGTGATCAGTCCCGCTCTCGTCACAGCTTCCACGCTGGATCGCTGATAGTACTTGACCGCTGCGCCATCGGTGAACGACTTTTGAAGGTTGTTTAGCACCTTCGTCTCATTCGTATCGAGCTTGAGGTTGGCAGTTCTAGCGATCATCGCTGCAGCGTCTTCTCGCGTGATCGTCTGTCCTGGGTTGAATCGGCCACCGCCGGTCCCACGCACGATCCCTGCTCGCGCTGCCGTCTCGATGTAGCGATAGTCATACATGCCTGCCGTACTAGCTGAGTTATTCCAGAACACATCGGAGAATGTTGGGTCCCCCTTGTAATTCAGCGGGTATACATCTGCATATAGCTTCACCAACAGCGTGATGAATTCGCCACGTGTTATCGGATCGTTCGGCACGAAGTTTGATGGTGGTGATTTCGGCTCCATATACCCCTTCGCGAACATCGTATCCAGCTCATTCT